>Ga0247736_10000438_pt1 | contig 14113 bp, 12 predicted proteins | sample UWRJL193509B2_FD_180935 | JGI IMG/M metagenome (GOLD analysis project Ga0247736, IMG submission 180935) | Plant litter microbial communities from Arlington Agricultural Research Station in Wisconsin, United States - UWRJ-L193-509B-2 | ecosystem: Environmental > Terrestrial > Plant litter >...
GGGTCCATTTCCGGCGAAACTATCGATGAGCGCGGGCTGACGGCCGCGAAAGCGCCGGAGTTCCGGGCTTTTCGGAACTTCTGGGAAGGCGGCGCATTGCATTGAGCACAAAAACTTGGGATTGACCGAAAGTTTGCCGACTCCTCCATCTTTTGAAGCCGGAGACGGCGCGTCGCTGTCTGTGCGTGCATATCTGGCGCGACTGCGGCATCCGTCGTAGTATTGAAGGCTGCCGCAAGGCGGTTTGACAATTCCACAGCGCGCGACAACGACCCACTCTTTCGAGTGAACCTGGGGATGATCGGTTTCGACATTGCCTGCAAAACTGCGAGAAGCGGGTCGAGGATGCAGGGTTATCTCGTTAACGCAGCCTGCAAACAATAAGTGCCAATTACAAGCGCACTGACCTCGCTCTTGCTGCCTAGCAGCTAGCGATTTAAAGGTCCGTCAGTCCGGGGATGCTCTCTACCCGGTGCCTGGCGTTATCTAGAGAGATTGCTCCGTGCTTACGCCTTAGGGTCACGGGGGACTTGCACTAGGGCTGGGCTCGTCCGCTTAGGTGCTTGTGGCAAATGCGGGAGCCGAGCAGAACGTCTTCACAAGATACGCCCGTAGAAGGCGCAGAATTACAGCAGTGGACCGGGGTTCAATTCCCCGCATCTCCACCAGAGGTCGTTGTCGCGCGTTGTTGGGTCACGGCTCCGTCACGAAGTCGATCAGTTGCTCCACTTTGCCGAGCAGCTCGGGTTCGAGGTCGGCGTAGGTCGACACTCTCCCGAGAATGCGCTGCCATGCCGCCGCTATGTCCGCCTGATCGGCGTGCGGCCAGCCCAATGCCTCGCAGACGCCGTGCTTCCACTCCACCGAGCGGGGCACGACCGGCCACGCCGCGATGCCGAGCCTGGCCGGTTTCACAGCCTGCCAGATGTCAACGAACGGATGCCCCACCACGGTGACGAACGCGCCGTACGGCCCTGCCGTGACCGCATCCGCGATTCTGCTCTCCTTCGACCCGGTGACGAGGTGATCGACGAGCACCCCCACCCGGCGGTCGGAGCTCGGTCGGAAATCGCGCAGCACCGCCTCGAGGTTGTCGACGCCTTCGAGGTACTCGACGACGACGCCCTCGCCGCGCAGGTCGGTGCCCCACACCTTTTCGACGAGCTCGGCGTCGTGGCGCCCCTCGACGAAGATGCGGCTGGCGCGGGCGACGCGGGCCCGTTGCTCGGTCGGGGCGATCGATCCGGAGGCCGTGCGCAGCAGCCCGGTCGGCTTCTCGCGCGGTGCGCGCAGCGCCACGGCAACCCCGTCGACGAGGTAGCCAGGGCCGAGCGGGAACATGCGGCGTGCACCCCGGCGGTCCTCAAGTTCCAGAAGGCGGCCTTCGATTCGCGTCACGGCGCCGACGAAGTCGCTCGCGACCTCCTCGACGACGAGCCCGGTGGTGGCCTCGACAACGCTCAGCTCGACCTTGGGGGCCTTCTTCGAGAAGTTGGCCAGAACGTCATTGCCGTAGCGGTCGTCGTAGTTCACCGATCGAGGCTAACCGAGCTATTCGCCTGCGCCCTTGAGGCTGCCCGTGACCTTTTGAATCTTGCCGTCGGTCACGAGTGCGACCCGGCAGAGAATCTCGCGGTCGCCGCCGTTCCAGCTGTCCTCGGTGGGGTAGAGCGCGTTGAACATGTACCGCGACTGCGCTGCGGGCACGCCGATGAAGGTGGCGAAGTCGGCGCGGCAGTCGGCCTCTGCCTGCGTCGCCACGGCCTCGTCACCCGGGTACTCCGCGTCATCCATGAGGATCACGGCATACACCTCGGAGTCATGAGGATCAGCGCAGTCGACGACCGGCACGGTGCTGACGTCACCCGACTCGGAGGCGTCGTTGAGGCAGTCCCCGGCGCTGAGCTCGAAGACGATCGTCTCGCCGGGGCCGAGCGCGTCGCTGACGACGGCGCATCCGCTGAGTGTAAGCAGCAGTGCGCCGACTGTCAGCGCGCGTCTCACTAGCTGCCCGAGATGTAGCCGAGCAGTGCATCGTGCACGTGGCCGTTGCTGGCGAAAGCGCTGCCCTTCCACGGGCCGTCCTCGCCCATGAGCGAGGTGAAGCGTCCGCCGGCCTCCTGCACGATCGGCATGAGGGCGGCGATGTCGTAGGGCTTCATGTCCCACTCGCCCGCAGCCTCCATGTGGCCCTCGGCGACGAGCATGTACGCCCAGGCGTCACCGACGGCGCGGGCGCGCCAGACGTCGCGCTGCATGGCAAGCACATCGTCGAGGTGGCCGGCGGTATCCCAGCCCTGAATGTTGTTGTAGCTGATCGAGGTGTCGGCGAGGTCGCTGATGCCGCTGACCTGCAGTCTCACTGGCTCCTCGCCGTGCACCTGCCCGAAGGCACCGTGACCGGTCGCGGCCCACCAGCGCTTGCCGAGGGCGGGGGAGCTGACCACACCGACGACTGGAACCCCGTCGACGGCCAGCGCGATGAGCGTCGCCCAGATCGGCACGCCGCGCATGAAGTTGGCGGTGCCGTCGATCGGGTCGATGATCCACTGGCGGCTGCCAGTGCCCTGCTCGCCGTACTCCTCGCCGAGAATGGAGTCGTTCGGTCTCGCCGCCTCGATTCCCGCGCGGATGCTGCGCTCGACTGCCTGGTCCGCATCCGTCACCGGAGTGCGGTCGGGCTTCGTTGTCACCACGAGGTCGAGCGAGCTGAACCGGTCGAGCGAAATGAGGTCGGCGTCACCGGCGAGCTTGAGCGCGAGCGAGAGGTCGTCGCTGAGCGTGTAGTCGGTCACTCCTTGGAGCCCTCAAGCGAGTCGGTCACCTTGACGAGGTCGCCGTTCTCGTCGAACTTCGAGATGGTGCACACGACCTCCTTGTCGCCCAGGCCCCAGCTCTGCTCGGTCGGCGTGATGGTCGAGAAGTTGAGCAGCGAGTCCTCGTACGCGAGGCCGACGAAGTCCTCGTAGGCATCGAGGCAGATCGTCTCGGCCTCGTCGCTCACCGCGCTGTCGCCGGGGTAGCTGTCGGCGTCAATGTCTTTGAGCTCATAGACCTCGGCGTCGTGCTCCTCGCTGCAGTCGACGATCGGCACCGTTGAGATGTCAACCGAGTCTCCGAAGTCGTTCATGCAGTCGCCGACCTCGAGCGAGAACACGTCGCCTTCGCCGTTGAGAAGGCCACTGATTGCGGAACATCCGCTGAGAGTGAGGGCGGCCAGCAGGATAGCGGTCGCGGTGAGGGTCTTGGGCGTGTTCATGGTGCTCCGATCAGGCGGGGACGTGGCTTCGGGTCGGTCGTCTCAGGCTATCGGCGAACCACGGCCCCGAGGGCGCAATTAAGAGCCGAGAGTAGCGATCAGGCGCTGAAAGCTCTCGAGCCGCTGGGCGCCGTGCTCGCCGAGGCGCCCCTCGGCGACGCCCTCGATGATCGCGCAGTCCGGTGCGTCGGGCAGATGCGTGCAGCCGCGGGGGCACTCCTCGGCCAGGGTCGCGAGGTCGGTGGAGCTGCGCAGGATGTTGGCTGGATCGATGTGCCCGAGCCCGAAGGAGCGCACCCCGGGCGTGTCGACGATCCAGCCGCTGCCGATGCGCAGGCTGACCGTGCTCGATGACGTGTGGCGACCGCGGCCGGTGACGTCGTTGACGCGGCCAACCGCGCGGTTGGCGTCCGGTACGAGCGCGTTGACGAGCGTCGACTTGCCGACGCCCGAGTGGCCGACCGCGACCGTCGTGTGGCCCTGCAGGCGCTCGGTGATGAACTCCACGGGAAAGTCGTCACTGCGGCTCTCGATCACCTCGAGCCCCAGGCCGGCGAAGCTGCTGAGAAAGTCCGCTGGATCCTGCAGGTCGGTCTTGGTGATGCACAGGATCGGGCGGATTCCGGCGTCGAAGGCGGCCACGAGATAGCGGTCGACGAGGCGCGTTCGGGGCTCAGGGTTGGCCGCGGCAACGACGATAAGCATCTGGTCGGCGTTGGCGACGATGATGCGCTCGACGGCATCCGTGTCGTCCGCACTGCGGCGCAGCAGAGAGGTGCGCTCCTGCACGCGGATGATGCGCGCGAGACTGCCCTCGGCGCCGCTGCGGTCGCCGACGAGGTCGACCCAGTCGCCGGTCACCACGGAGTACTTGCCGAGGTCGCGCGATTTCGTCGCAATCAGCTGGCGCTCCTCTGGGGTGTTCTCGTCGACCCACACGCCGTACCGGCCGCGGTCGACGCTGAACACCCGGCCGGCGATCGCGTCCTTGTACTCCGGCCGCGTCTTCGTGCGGGGCTTGTTCGCCTTGGGATTGGGGCGCTGCCTTATGTCGGCCTCGTCGTACTCCTCGTACGCCTCCACCTCGTCGGGCGGCAGCCAGCTCACGCCAGCAGCTCCGTCCACAGCTCCACGAACTGGGGGAGGGTCTTCGCCGTGGTCGCGATGTCGTCCACCAGCACGCCGGCAACGCGCAGGCCGATCACGGCCCCTGCGGTGGCCATGCGATGGTCGGCGTACGCCTTCCACGGTCCGCCAGACAGCGAAGCGGGACGGATGACGAGGCCATCCGCCGTCTCCGTCACGTCGCCGCCGAGGCCGTTGATCTCCGCCACCAGGGCCGCGAGCCTGTCTGTCTCGTGACCGCGCAGGTGCGCGATGCCGGTGAGCACCGTCTCGCTGTCGGCGAGGGCGGCGATGGCGGCAATGGTGGGGGCGAGCTCGCTGGCGTTGTCGAGGGTGATGCCGTGGATCGCTCCCGAGCCGGTGACCGTGAGCGCGCCGTCCGTGAGCTCTGCGCTGCCACCCATGTCGGTGAGGATGCTGATGAGCTCTGCGCCCACCTGCGTCGTCGTGGTCGGCCAGCCGGTGATCGTCACCGAGCCACCCGCGACCAGTGCCGCACCGAGAAATGGCCCCGCGTTGGACAGGTCAGGCTCGATGTCGACCTCGATGCCCGCGATGGGGGCGTTGGGCACGACCCAGACGCCGGGTTCGGGGCGCTCCACCGTGACGCCGCGCGCCGCCAGGCAGGCGATGGTCATGTCGATGTGGGCGAGGGAGGGCACCGTTGCTCCGACATGGCGCAGGGTGAGGCCCTGCTCGAACCGGGGTGCCGCAAGCAGGAGGCCGGAGACGAACTGGCTGCTGGCGGAGGCGTCGATCTCGATGGTTCCGCCGGCGATCTGGCCGGTGCCGAAGAGGGAGAAGGGCAGGGTGCCGCGGCCGTCATCCGTCACGTCCACACCGAGGGCACGAAGGGAGTCGATGGTGGTGCGCATCGGGCGGGCGCGGGCGTGGCTGTCACCGTCGAAGCCGACCGGGCCGAGGGCGAGGGCGGCGACCGGGGGAAGGAAGCGCATGACGGTGCCAGCGAGACCGCAGTCGATCGAGGCGCTGCCGACGAGCTCGCCCGGGGTGATCAGCAGGTCGGGGCCAAACGCGCCCTGGCCGGGCACCTCCTCGATGCGCACGCCCAGGGAGCGCAACGCCTCGATCATCAGGGCGGTGTCGCGGGAGTGCAGGGGAGAGCGCAGCAGTGACGGCCCGTCGGCAAGGGCGCTGAGCACCAGCTCCCGGTTCGTCAGGCTCTTCGACCCGGGCAGCTGCAGGGTCGCCGAGAGCGGCCCGGTGGCGGTCGGAGCCGGCCACGGGCCCGGTGTCGTCAGATCGGTGCCCTGGTTGTCGCCGTAGGGGTCGAAGTCGGGCTTGGAATACTCGAATACCTGCATCGGTTACCAAGAGTATCGGCTGCCAACGGCCGCGACTGGAGAAAGCTGTGACCGCACTGCTCGAAGCCCCCGTCAGCGTCGGCGACGTACACTCGTTGCTGATGACTACGGATGAGGCAACGACCCCCGACAAGGGTGCGGATGTTCGCGCGCTCTTCGAGGAGCAGGCGCTGCAGTACATGGACCAGCTCTACGCCGCCGCGATGCGCATGACCCGCAACCCCGCGGATGCCGCTGACCTCGTGCAGGAGACCTACGTCAAGGCCTACCAGGCCTTCGGGCAGTTTCAGCAGGGCACGAACCTCAAGGCGTGGCTGTACCGCATTCAGACCAACACCTTCATCAACATCTACCGCAAGAACCAGCGCAACCCCTACCAGGGCACCATCGACGACCTCGAGGACTGGCAGCTGGGCGGCGCGGAATCGATGACCCAGTCCACCTCCACCCGCTCTGCGGAGGCCGAGGCGATTGACCACCTTCCTGACAATGCTGTCAAGGAGGCCCTGCAGGCCGTGCCAGAGGACTTTCGCATGGCCGTCTACTACGCCGATGTCGAGGGCTTCTCGTACCAGGAGATCGCCGACATCATGAAAACACCCGTTGGCACCGTCATGAGCCGCCTGCACCGCGGTCGACGGATGCTGCGGGACCTTCTCGCTGACTACGCACGCGATCGCGGGATCGCCGTGCCGGTCACTACCACCGGGAGCAAGAAATGACCGACTGCGGCTGCGACAAGGCCAAGGCAGAGCTCGAGGAGTTTCTGCACCGCGAGCTCAGCGACAAAGATGCCGCTGACGTCGCCGAGCACATGGCGAACTGCGAGGACTGCTCACACGAGCACCTCGTCGGCCTCACGCTGACCCAGAAGGTGCGTCAGGCGTGCCAGGAGCAGGCGCCCAGCGAGCTGCGAGACCGGGTGCTCAGCGCTCTGAGTGATTAGACCCTGAGTGATTAGACCCTGAGCGACTAGAACCCCTCCGGCTAGCCTTCTTTGTCGGCTGCACCCGGGGCACCCTGCCGCGGGCGACGCGGTAGAGGTATCCGACGCCGGTGACGAAGAAGGTCACGCCCGCGCCGAACAACACCACCACCGCGATCCAGGCCATCCAGACCGGGCGTGGTCGCGCTACCCCTACCGTCTCGAATAGCGGCTCACCCCACAGCTCGGCGGACGCCGCCGTGACGGCAAGCCACACCATGGCGAGGCCCAGCAGCGAGAAGACCGCGATCCCGATGACGCCCGACGGCGTCCAGCGCTCCTTGGCCTTCACCGACTACAGGCTCAGCGCCTTGGCGATCAGGTCGGCCTGCTCCTGCGAGCTGCGCTTGTTCGATCCCGTTGCCGGCGACGCCGAGGAGGGACGTGAGGCCACCGTGAGGGTGCGACCCTCCAAGTGCTTCGCGAGCTCGAGGCACATGAACGGCCACGCTCCCTGGTTCTCGGGCTCGTCCTGCGTCCAGACGAGGTCGGCGTTGGGGTACTGTCGCAGCACCGCGTTGATCTCGGCAATGGGCAGCGGGTAGAACTGCTCCATGCGCACAACCGCGATGTCGTTGGACTCGCGCTTGTCGACCTCGGCGATGATGTCGTAGTAGATCTTGCCGGAGGTCAGCACGACGCGCTTGACGGCACCCTTGTCAGACACGCGGGCGTCGTCGATGACCGGCTCGAACCGTCCGCTGGTGAAGTCGGCAACCTCGCTCGTCGCGCCACGGAGGCGCAGCATGGCCTTCGGGGTGAAGACGATGAGCGGACGACGCGGTCGGCTGTATGCCTGCTTGCGCAGCAGGTGGAAGTACGAGGCCGGTGTCGACGGGCGCGCCACGGTCATGTTGTCTTCGGCGCAGAGCTGCAGGTAGCGCTCGATCCGCGCGGAGGAGTGGTCAGGGCCCTGGCCCTCGTAGCCGTGCGGCAGCAGCAGCACGACACCGGAGTGCTGGCCCCACTTCTGCTCCGCGCTCGAGATGAACTCGTCGACAACGGTCTGGGCGCCGTTGGCGAAGTCGCCGAACTGGGCCTCCCACAGCACGAGCGCCTCGGTGTTCTCGACCGAGTAGCCGTACTCGAAGCCCATGGCCGCGTACTCGCTCAGCAGGGAGTCGTAGATCCAGAGCTTGGCCTGGTTCTCGCTGAGGTTCGCGAGCGGCAGCCACTCCTGGCCGTTCTGGCGGTCGTGCAGCACCGCGTGACGCTGCACGAAGGTGCCGCGACGGGTGTCCTGGCCGACCATGCGCACCTGGGTGCCGTCGGCGAGGAGGGAGCCGAGAGCGAGCAGTTCTCCGAAGCCCCAGTCGATGCTGCCACTGCGGCTCATCTCCACGCGCTTCTTGAGCAGTGCCTGCAGCTTCGGGTGCACGGTGAAGCCGCTCGGCGGGTTGTCGTGCGCGTCACCGATGAGCTGGATGACCGACTCCGGCACAGCGGTCTCGCGTGGGGTGATCTCGGTCTCATCCACCGGGTGGTCAGTCGCCGCGATGCTGTTGCCGGCATCCTCGGTGATGATCACGGGAATCGACGAGGTCTGCGCGGCGTGCGTCTCGGCGAAGGCCTGCTCGAGGCGAGCCTGGAAGTCGGCGTGCGCTCCCTCGTACTCCTCCTCGGTGATGTCGCCGCGGCCGACGAGGGCCTCGGTGTACAGCGTGCGAACACTGCGCTTGGCCTCAATGAGGTTGTACATCAGCGGCTGGGTCATCGAGGGGTCATCGCCCTCGTTGTGCCCACGGCGGCGGTAGCAGACGAGGTCGATGACGACATCGCGCTTGAACTGCTGGCGGTAGTCGAAGGCGAGCTCCGCGACGCGCACGACGGCCTCGGGGTCGTCGCCGTTCACGTGGAAGATCGGTGCCTGGATGGTCTTGGCCACATCCGTCGAGTACTGCGACGAGCGTCCCTCACCGGGAGGCGTCGTGAAGCCGACCTGGTTGTTGGTCACCACGTGCACTGTTCCGCCGGTGCGGTACGCGCGCAGCTGCGACATCTGCAGAATCTCGACGACAATGCCCTGGCCGGCCATCGCCGCGTCACCGTGCACCATCACCGGCAGAATGGAGAAACTGCCAACGGGATGACGGTCCTGCTTGGCGCGAACGATGCCTTCGAGAACCCCGTCGACAGCCTCGAGGTGCGACGGGTTTGCGGCGAGGTACACCGGGATCGTCGAGCCGTCAGCGGCCGTGAAGGTGCCCTTGGTTCCCAGGTGGTACTTGACGTCACCGGAGCCCTGCACGGTCTTCGGGTCCTGCGTTCCCTCGAACTCGCGGAAGATCTGTCCGTAGGTCTTGCCGGCGATGTTGGTGAGCACGTTGAGGCGTCCGCGGTGGGCCATGCCGATTGCGGCCTCCTCGAGGCGCTCCTCGGCGGCGCGCTGCAGCAGCGCGTCGAGCGCGACGATCGTCGACTCTCCACCCTCGAGGCTGAAGCGCTTCTGGCCGACGTACTTCGTCTGCAGGAAGGTCTCGAATGCCTCACCCTCGTTGAGCTTGCCGAGAATGCGCATCTGCTCGTCGTGGGTGGGCTTCTGGTACGGCTTTTCGAGGCGCTCCTGGAACCAGGCACGCTGTGCCGGGTCCTGAATGTGCATGTACTCGATGCCGACGGTGCGGCAGTACGACTCACGCAGCGTGCCGAGGATCTCGCGCAGCAGGGCCTGGCGCTTGCCGCCGAAGCCGCCGGTCACGAACTCGCGGTCGAGATCCCAGAAGGTGAGCCCATGACTCTCGATCTCGAGGTCAGGGTGGGTGCGCTGGCGGTACTCGAGCGGATCAACGTCGGCCATGAGGTGGCCGCGCACGCGGTAGGCGTTGATGAGCTCCTGCACACGCGAGGTCTTGGAGACGCGCTCCGACAGGTCGACATTGACGTCGGCGTTCCACTTGATCGGTGCGTAGGGCACGCGAAGACCGGCGAAGATCTCTTCGTAGAAGCCGTTCTGGCCGATGAGGCGCTCGTGGATCTTCTTGAGGAACTCGCCGGAGCCCGCACCCTGGATGACGCGGTGGTCGTAGGTGCTCGTCAGCGTGATGGTCTTGCCGATGCCGAGCTCGACGAGAGTCTTCGGGCTCGCGCCCTGAAACTCGGCGGGGTACTCGAGGGCGCCGGCACCCACGATGGTTCCCGCGCCGCGCATAAGGCGGGGCACGGAGTGCTCGGTGCCGATGCCACCGGGGTTGGTGAGCGAGATGGTGTTGCCGGCGTAGTCTGCGCCGGTGAGCTTGTTGGCGCGGCCGCGGGCCACGACATCCTCGTAGGCGACAAGGAACTCCGCGAAGGTCATCGTCTCGCAGCGCTTGATGCCGGGCACCACGAGCGAGCGGGTGCCATCGGGCTTGGGGATGTCGATGGCGATACCGAGGTTGATGTGCGCCGGAGTGACGACGGAGGGCTTGCCGTCCGGCTCGTCGTAGAAGACGTTCTGGCTCGGGAACTCCTTGAGCGTCTGCACGATGGCCCACGCGATGAGGTGCGTGAACGAGACCTTGCCGCCACGGGCGCGCTTGAGGTGGTTGTTGATGACGATGCGGTTGTCGATCATCAGCTTCGCGGGAATCGTGCGCACACTGGTTGCGGTCGGCACGGTGAGCGAGGCGTCCATGTTGGCGGCGAGGGCCTTGGATGCGCCCTTGAGCGCAGCCGTCTCATCCTGCGGCTCGACCGCCTCTGCGGTCTCGACGACGGGAGTGGCCGCCGTGGTGGGGGCCTCCGCGGGAATCGGCTGGGGCTTCGCCTGCACCGAGGTGGTGCGTGCGGCCACGGGGATCGAGCCGGTCTGCGGAGCAGCTGCAGGCACCACGGTCTCTGGGGTGATCACCGGCAGCACCGCGGTCGGCGTCGGGTCGGTCACCGGTGCCTTGTAGTTCTCGAGAATGGGCCACCACGACCGGTCGACGGATTCCTTGTCGACCTTGTAGCGCTCGTACATCTCGTCTACGAGCCACTCGTTGGCTCCGAACTCGCCAGCGGCGCCGTCTTCTGGCACCAATCCGGTCACTTGGCTCGACACAGCCGACCGCCCACTTTCCGTATCACTCTGTTCGCAACGGGGGCACGACAGTCTCGGTCGTACCGCGTACAAGCGTAACCGCATTGAATGTGTGCCGTGTGCCCAGAGAGGGGGTGGTCTAGCGTTAAATTCATGGAGTTCTACGAGACAGCACCCACCCACGATCTGACCTACTCCGACGTGTTCCTCGTGCCGAGTCACTCGGACGTGTCGAGCCGACTGGCGGTCGACCTCGCCCCCGGCGACGGCACGGGCGCATCGCTGCCCATCGTCTCGGCGAACATGAACTCGGTCACCGGGCCGCGACTGGCCGCGACCCTCGCCCGCCGGGGCGCGCTCGGCGTGCTCCCGCAGGACATGCCGCTGCAGCAGCTCGACGCGGCCATCCGCTGGGTCAAGAACCAGCCGGTCGCCTACGACAGCCCGCTCACGTTGACAGGCACGGACTCCGTCGCCGACGCCCTCCGCCAGCTTCCGGCTCTCCAGGGCCACGGCATCACTATCGTCGACGACGCCGACCGCTACCTCGGCACCATCGCGGGGGAGCGCCTGGCGGGTGCCCTGCCGGAGGCCCCGCTCGCCGACCTGCTCGGGGGCTCACTCGCCTCGCTGGATGCGGACGACATCGACGGCCCGCGCGCCGCCTTCGACCTCATGGTCGCGGCCGACCTCGAGTTCGCCCCGGTGCTGCACCACGGTGCCGTCATCGGCACGCTGAGCCGCAAGAGCGCGCTGCGCTCGACGCTCTACACGCCGGCGCTGGATGCCTCCGGCCGTCTGCGGGTTGCCGCGGCCGTCGGCATCAACGGCGATGTCGCCGCGAAGGCCGCGGCGCTCGCCGCCGCCGGTGTCGACGTGATCGTCATCGACACCGCCCACGGTCACCAGGCAGGCATGGCGCGCGCCATCAAGGCCGTGGCTGACCTGGGGCTCGGGCTGCCGATCGTGGCGGGCAACGTCGTGACCGCCGCCGCCGTGAAGGACCTCGTGGCCGCCGGCGCCGACATCATCAAGGTCGGGGTGGGGCCGGGCGCCATGTGCACGACCCGCATGATGACGGCGGTGGGGCGTCCACAGTTCAGCGCGGTGCTCGAGACCGCCGCCGCGGCGACCGAGCTGGGCGCACACGTGTGGGCGGATGGGGGAGTGCGGTACCCGCGCGACGTGGCGTTGGCGCTCGCCGCGGGAGCGGCATCCGTCATGATCGGCTCGTGGTTCGCGGGAACGACGGAGGCTCCGGGCGAGCTGCGCACGGATGCCCAGGGCCTCCTCTACAAGGAGAGCTGGGGCATGGCCTCGACGAAGGCGGTCAAGGAGCGCTTCGAGCGGCTCGACCCCTACGAGCTGGCGCGCAAGACGCTCTTCGCCGAGGGCATCTCGTCGTCGAAGATCTATCTTGACCCGCTGCGTCCGTCGGTCGAGGACCTTCTCGACATGATCACCGCTGGACTGCGCAGCTCGTTCACGTACGCGGGGGCGACGAACCTGGCGGAGTTCGCCGATCGCGCCCTCGTGGGCATTCAGTCTGCTGCGGGGTATGAGGAGGGCAAAGCCCTCCCAGTTTCCTGGTAGCCAACTCCCTATACACTTGCTCAGATAATGGACGACCCTCCCAGTAAGAGCGCCCTGTAGATGGCTTACGAGTTCATCATGTTGGGCGTCGGCCTGCTCCTGACCATTGGCACCGGACTCTTCGTCGCCAGTGAATTCTCTCTCGTCAACCTCGACCGCACTGATCTCGAGGCGCGGCGCGACAAGGGCGAGAAGCGCCTCGGCATGCCGATCAGCGCGCTCAAGCGCACATCGACCCATCTCTCGAGCGCACAGCTCGGCATCACCCTGACGACGCTGCTCACCGGCTTCACCATCGAGCCGGCGCTGAGTGCCTTTCTCGAGCCGCCGCTGACGAGCCTCGGTCTGCCCGAGGTCGCCGTCGCACCGATCGCGACCGTCATCGGCGTGACCATCGCGACGCTGCTGAGCATGATCATCGGCGAGCTGGTGCCGAAGAACTTCGCCCTCGCGCTGCCGCTGCAGACGGCGAAGCTCGTCATCCCCTTCCAGATCGGCTTCACCGCGGTGTTCCGCCCCGCGGTCGCCCTGCTCAACAACACGGCCAACGGCATTCTGCGCATGATCGGCATCGAGCCGAAAGAAGAGCTGAGTGGTGCCCGCACCGCCGAAGAGCTCAGCTCGCTCGTTCGCCGCAGCGCGATGGAGGGCACCCTCGAGCGCGACACCGCGACCCTGCTCGCGCGCACCCTCACCTTCAGCGACCTCACCGCGCAGGACGTCATGACGCCCCGCCCCCGGGTCGCCTCGGTCAACCGGTCGGACACCGCACAGGATGTGGTCGAGCTGGCCCGCAAGACCGGCTTCAGCCGCTTCCCGGTCGTCGACGACGGCATCGACGACGTCATCGGTGTCGTGCACGTCAAGCAGGCCGTGGCGGTGCCGCGCGAGAAGCGGGCCGAGGTTCCGGCATCCGCTCTGCAGTCCGAGGCGCTGCGCGTACCCGAGACCATGCGCCTCGACATGCTGCTCGCAGAACTCCGCGGGCGCGGCGGCTATCAGATGGCAGTCGTCGTCGACGAGTACGGCGGAACCGCCGGCGTCGCCTCGCTCGAAGACCTGGTCGAAGAGCTGGTCGGCGAGGTCAGCGACGAGCACGACCGCAGCAAGCCCGATGTCGTGCGTTCGCGGGACTGGCTCACCTTTCCTGGAATCCTGCGTCCCGATGAACTGCGCGAGCGCAGCGGCGTCGCGGTGCCAGAAGAGGGCCCCTACGAGACTGTCGCCGGCTGGCTCATGAGCGAGCTCGGGCGACTGCCCATCGTCGGCGACGAGGTGCGCATCGACGCGGGCGTCTTCCGTATCGAGCGCCTCGACGGCCGCCGCATCGACCGCGTGCGCTTCACGCCCACCCCGACGGAGGTCAGCGAATGAGCGACTGGGCCGGAATCGCCTGGCTGTTCGTGCTGCTCGCCGTCAACGCCTTCTTCGTCGCGGCCGAGTTCGCGATCATCTCGGCGCGCCGCTCGCAGCTCGAGCCGCGGGCCGAGGCGGGGTCGCGCTCCGCGCGCACCGCGCTGTGGGCGATGGAGCATGCCACCCTCATGCTGGCGACCAGCCAGCTCGGTATCACCATCGCATCCCTGCTGATTCTCAACGTCTCTGAGCCGGCCATTCACCACCTGCTCGAGGGCCCGCTGCACCTCACCGGACTGCCCGCGGAGGGCGTCGGTCCGGTCTCGTTCGCGATCACCCTGATCCTGGTGTCGTTCCTGCATGTCGTGCTCGGCGAGATGGTGCCGAAGAACCTGTCGTTCTCGGTGCCCGACCGTGCCGTGCTGCTGCTCGCGCCCCCGCTGGTCTTTGTGGCAACGGTCTTCAAGCCG
>Ga0247736_10000439_pt1 | contig 14104 bp, 8 predicted proteins | sample UWRJL193509B2_FD_180935 | JGI IMG/M metagenome (GOLD analysis project Ga0247736, IMG submission 180935) | Plant litter microbial communities from Arlington Agricultural Research Station in Wisconsin, United States - UWRJ-L193-509B-2 | ecosystem: Environmental > Terrestrial > Plant litter >...
CGGATCAAATTTTCTGATCTGCTCCGTGGGATTAAATATTCTGAAATAGGGAGCAGCATCGCATCCGCTTCCTGCGGCCCATTGCCAGCCGCCATTATTGGCGCTTAAATCAAAATCTGTTAGTTTCTCTGCAAAATAAGCTTCACCCCAACGCCAATCTATCAAAAGGTCTTTTACTAAAAAGCTGGCAACAATCATTCTCACACGGTTATGCATAAAACCTGTAGCATTGAGTTCACGCATGCCGGCATCCACAATTGGAAATCCCGTCATGCCTTCACACCAGGTCTTGAACTCCGTTTCCTGATGGCGCCACTGCACTTTATCATATTGTGGTTTAAAGGATCCCGTAACAACATGCGGAAAATGGTGCAGGATCATCATGTAAAAATCACGCCATATCAATTCATTAAGCCAGGTTTCATTAAGCTCCAGGGCTTTCTTTGCCAGCGACCGGATGCTTACTGTACCAAAACGTAAATGAACACTGATGCGCGTTGTGCCATTCACTGCAGGAAAATCACGCTGTTCTTTATACCGTGTGATAATAGTTTTGTCAGGATTTTCATTGGGTATTTCAAGATCTGTCTTTTTAAACCCTAAGTCTTTGAGTGAAGGAACCGGAAAGGGCTTCAGCGTTATGAACTGTTTAAAATAGGTTTTATTCGGGTATGGCTTTAGGTAGAAGTCCTTTAGTTTTAATTTCCATTTTCTGCTGTAAGGTGTAAATATTGTATAAGGCTTTCCGTCATCTTTCACTACTTCCTCTTTTTCAAAGATGCATTGATCTTTATAGGTATTGAATTCTATATGATGTTTCTGTAGTAGTATTTTTATGCGATCATCCCTTTCCTTCGCATAAGGTTCATAATCATGGTTTGTATAAACAGAAGCCATGTTGTATGTTTTGATGAGCTCTTTAAACGCGTTTTCAGGCGAATCATAAAATACCTGGATTGATGAACCCAGCGTGTTTAACTGAGTCTGCAAATTCATAATTGCCTCGTGAATAAATTCAACCCGTTTGTCTTCTTTATGTTCAAGGCTGTTCAGGATGTTTTTATCAAATATAAAAACCGGTAGCACATTGTAACCACTTTTTAAAGCATGATAGAGACCCGCATTATCATGTAAGCGCAGGTCGCGCCTGAACCAGAAAACAGAGATTTTTTCCATAATGAGTAAACACCAAAACTAGCCAATAGTTTTTACTAATTGAAAATTGTCTTCACAGAAATAAATTTAGAGCAATGCATTCCTTAACAGCAGAATAATCAGGGTATTCCGTTAAATGTTAAAATGGTATTTAATCGACTCACTTGTTGAGTTAATGTTTATTTTTGAATTGAAACTTGAATCCCAGCACCCAAATAATAGCCCCTGTCCCTTCCTTATCATGGGTGCAATGGCTGTTAACATGTTTGCCTGTTTGCTTCCTTTTTATTTCTTTGAATGTAAGTTCGCAAAATAAAACTGCCGATTCTTTAGATCATCTTGTAAAGCTTGCTCAGTATGATACAACCCGCGTAAGGATCCTGTTCAACAGGATACAAAGCAGTGATGATAAGTTTGCCCTGGAACTTAATGACCGTGTTAAAGAAATCATACAACGAAACTTAAAAACATCTCCTGCTGATACATTTTATTTAAAATACCTTTCCCTGGCATTGGATAAGGAAGGTCAGATCATGAATAACTTTGGTAATACAGAAAAATCACTGGAGTTACTTTATAAATCTTTAAAAACAGGACAACAAATTAATGATACATATTGTATATCAAATGCGTTTAATAGTATAGGTCTCGTTCACAACAGTTTGGGCGATTATAAAAAAGCCCTGTATTATTATATCCAGAGCTGGAAGATGTTGGATGGAACCAATAATAATAAAGAAGGGTTGATGATGCTCTCAAACAACATTGGCCTCGTGTATGATCAATTAAACAAACCGGATGATGCCATCGGATACTATTCACGTGGACTTGAGATAGGAGAAACATTTTCAAATCCCAGGGGAGAATTTTTATTGGAAGGTAATATGGGCAATGCCTATTTCAGAAAAGGGCAGTATACAGAAGCTTCAGAACATTTTTTTAAAGCATTAAAGATTTCCCGTTCCATTAATGATCAATGGGGCGAAGGACTTTCACTAGCCCAGATATCCAACCTAAGGTATAAGCAGAATAAGTTGGACGAAGCCTTAAAGTACGGAAAAGAATCCTACCTCATTTCCGAAAAAATTAAGCAACCACTTATTACAAAGTCGGCAGCAGTTGTTTTAAAGAAAGTGTATCTGAAATTAAATAATTACAAAGAAGCATTCTCTATGTTTGAATTGGAAATTAAAATGCGTGACAGCCTTAATAATGATAATATGCGCAAAATAGCCATGCAGAAAGAGTTTGAATACCAGTATGGCAAAAGAGAAATAGAGATGAAGGCTGTATCCGAAGCGGAAAAAGAAAAAATACTATTCAAGGCAGCAGAAGAAAAACGCCGGCAGAATACTATTATTTATAGTGTGTTGGCCGGGTTGCTTTTAGTGGCTGTGTTTTCAGTATTCCTGTTTCAATGCCTTCAGAATAATAAAAAAGCCAATCGCATCATTACCTTACAAAAGCAGGAAGTAGAACAGCAAAATAAGCTGATAGAAGAACAACGTCTTAAACTGAGTGAAAAAAATAAAGAGGTCAATGATTCTGTCAATTACGCAAGAGGTATTCAGCATGCCCTGTTGGCCAGCGAAGATTATATTCAGCAACAGGTGCCGGATAGTTTTGTGTTGTTTAAGCCTAAAGATACAGTAAGCGGCGATTTCTACTGGTTCGACACTAAAGGCGATCTCCTGTTGTTTGCAGTGGCCGACTGTACAGGCCATGGCGTTCCCGGCAGTATGATGAGTATGATTGCCATTAACCTCCTACGGTTAATTGTGAATGAAAAAAACATCAGCTCACCACAACTTGTAGTAACCGAGCTGGATAAAAAGCTCACCGACATGCTTCATGCCCGTGGTCACATCAATATGGTGAATGATGGTATGGACATTGGATTTGTAGAATATAATAAGAAAACAAACCAATTGCGCTACTGCGGTGCCAATAGGCCACTCTGGATAGTGCAGCACAGCAGCGAACAGTTACTCGAAATAAAACCTGACAAATATGCCATTGGCGGTTTAGCAGATGGAAAAGCGTTTACACAACACAAGATCCAGCTACAGCCCGGCGATGCGCTTTACCTGACCACCGATGGCTATGCCGATCAGTTTGGAGGAGAAAAAGGTAAAAAAATGATGACTAAAACACTCAAAGAACAATTGGTGAGGATGAGCCATTATCCTATGAAAGAACAGAAGCAACACCTCGACCTCTTTTTCAGCAATTGGAAAGCCGGTCATGAACAGCTTGACGATGTGACTATTATGGGCATAAAAATAGCCTGAGTCTTAGAGGTAGGAATACCCAGATCCAATAATACCCGGCAAATCCGGAATCCTCACGATTTATGTATATTTTAGTCAAATTAAGTTTTAATTTCCAACTTAATTGAGGAATTTTACAGCATATTAATTATTTCAGGTTATGACATCAGAACAATTTCAACAACATATATTAACAGGGATCCCCTCTCAGCTGCCGGAAGCAAAAGTATACGAAACCAATATAAACCATGCACCCAAACGTAAGGATAGCTTAAATGCCGAAGAAAAAAAACTGGCTGTTCAAAATGCCCTTCGTTACTTTGATGCAAAGCACCATGCTGTTTTAGCAAAAGAGTTTTTTGAAGAACTGAAAACGTACGGACGTATTTATATGTACCGTTTCCGCCCAGATTATAAACTATACGCGCGCCCTATCCTGGAATACCCTCACAAATCCGTGCAGGCTGCAGCCATCATGCACATGTTGAGTAACAACCTTGATTATGCGGTAGCACAGCACCCTCATGAATTAATTACTTACGGAGGAAATGGTTCCGTGTTTCAAAACTGGGCACAGTACCTGCTCACTATGCAATACCTGGCTACAATGACCGATGAGCAAACACTTGTCTTATACAGTGGCCACCCGATGGGTTTATTTCCATCGCATAAAGATGCGCCACGTGTAGTAGTTACCAATGGGATGATGATTCCCAATTACAGTAAGCCTGACGACTGGGAAAAATTTAATGCCCTTGGTGTAACCCAGTATGGACAAATGACTGCCGGTTCTTTTATGTATATAGGCCCGCAAGGAATTGTACACGGCACCACCATTACAGTAATGAATGCCGCCCGTAAAATTTGTAAAACGGAAGAAGAACGTAAAGGGAAGTTATTTGTAACCTGTGGATTAGGTGGTATGAGTGGTGCTCAGCCTAAGGCAGCAAAAATTGCCGATCTTGTTTCTGTAACCGCGGAAATAAATCCTAAAGCCGTTAAAACACGTCATGCACAGGGTTGGGTAGATGAGGTATTTGATAATTTAGAAACATTGATCCCGAGGATCAAAAGCGCGCAATCCAATAAAGAAGCAGTATCACTGGCTTACCAGGGCAATGTAGTTGATCTTTGGGAACGTTTGGTGAAAGAAGATATGCCTGTTGATATTGGATCCGATCAATCGTCGCTTCATAATCCATGGGCCGGTGGCTACTACCCGGCAGGTTTTTCTTTGGAAGAAAGCAATGATTTAATGGCATCCGATCCTGATAAATTTAAAGAGGAAGTGCAGAAAACGTTAGTACGTCATGCCACAGCTGTAAATACATTACATGCTAAGGGCATGTATTTCTTTGATTATGGAAATGCCTTTTTACTGGAAGCAGGTAGGGCAGGAGCCGATATTTATAAATATGAAAAAGCGGTTAAAGGCGGACATGTTGGTGCTACCTTTAAATACAATTCATACGTACAGGATATCCTGGGGCCTATGTGTTTTGACTATGGCTTTGGTCCATTCCGCTGGGTATGCACCAGTGCCGATGAAAAAGACCTTCGCAAAACGGATGAAATTGCCTTAGGTGTTTTAGAAGAGATTTATAAAACAGCTCCAGATGAAATTAAGCAACAGTTAAGCGACAACATTATCTGGATCAGGGATGCCATGAAGAACAACCTGGTGGTTGGGTCGCAGGCCCGTATCCTGTATGCGGATAGTGAAGGCCGCGTAAAAATTGCCGAAGCCATTAATAAAGCCATTGCCAATAAAGAAATTAGTGCGCCCGTTGTGTTAGGAAGGGATCACCATGATGTCAGCGGGACCGATTCGCCTTACCGTGAGACCTCCAATATTTATGACGGTTCAAAATACACGGCAGATATGGCTGTGCAGAATTTTGTGGGAGATAGCTTCCGTGGAGCAACCTGGATCAGCCTTCACAATGGCGGAGGAGTGGGCTGGGGCGAAGTAATCAATGGGGGTTTTGGATTGGTGTTGGATGGAAGTACTGATGCTGACAGAAGATTAAAATCGATGTTGTTCTGGGATGTCAATAATGGCATTGCACGCCGGTCATGGGCTCGTAACAAAGAAGCTAATTTTGCCATCAGGCGCGAAATGGAACGCACACCTAATTTAAAAGTGACCTTACCAAATATGGTAGACGAAAAACTATTGGAAGGATTGATCTGATCTTATAAAATTATTTTTTAAAACAGTTGTAACTATTTTGATTTTCGGCACGTCCTATGATCAAATTAAACAACTATGAAATCACTTATCTTTTTAACCGTTTTTTCTTTGTCACTAATTGCTAAGGCAGGCGACACCAATAAACCCCTTTCACAAACCTTGAGTGAAAAAGTAAAGGCTGCCCTTATTATCCCGGAATCGTTAAAGCATGCGCAAACCTCTCAAAAAATAACCGTTTATTTTATGGTCGATGCCAATGGAAATGTAACCGAAGCCAATGCAGATACCTGTAACAAAGAGGCCAGGACCGATATTGAGCGCCAGTTTCTGAAACTTAACTTAAAAGGATTAACGCCTGGTGTGTATAATTGTATTGACGTCAGTTTTGTGATAGGCTAGTAAAAGTGTTTAGTATAATTCAAAATTCAGTGTACTTGAAAAATTGGCATAGCTTATTTAAAGTCTTACATTCGTTATACTAAATATAACAGATGAAAATAGCCGGCTTTTTTTTAATATGGCTTGTGTGTGTTTCCTGCAAGGAATCAACACCGGCAGAAACAGCAACAAATCAAAACGCAGCGTTTGATGCTTACAAAGAAAAACTCATCCTCTCGCATTGGGCGCTTTATCCGGCCTGGGCAAGCAGTCAGGGATTTCATAGGTACGATAGTGTATTAATAATTCCCAATGAAGCATTCCGTAAAAAAGAACTGGCATTTTGTAATTCAAACCTGGATTCCCTCAGTCAGTTTGATTTAGAGGAATTGTCAGATAACAATAAGATAGATTACCGGATCATCATGGGCCAGTTGAAATCAACAGAATGGTATGCCACGCAATTTAAATCCTATGAGTGGAACCCCGCTGATTATAATGTATGCGGTGTATTTGCGGAAATGCTGGCTAATAATTATGATTCGTTAGATACGCGTTTACATCATTTTTATGTACGTATGAAAAACGTAAAAGCTTATTATGAAACAGCTAAAAACCAAATCAAACATCCAACGGTTGAACATACACAATTGGCTATCGACCAAAACCTTGGCGGCATTTCTACGTTTGACAATGACCTGAAGGATGCTCTGAATAAATCGCGCTTAGATGCCAAACAAAAAGAAGAAATTTTATCAAGAGCTACCGAAGTAATAAGTGCTATACATGATTATGTTAAATGGTTAAGGGAATTAAAGAACCCTACACCGCGAAGTTTCCGCCTGGGCAAAGAATTATATGCAAAAAAGTTTGAACATGATATCCAATCGGGCTACACCGCTGGTGAGATCTATCAAAAAGCGATAGTGCATAAAAAAGAACTGCACACTCAGATGTTTAGTATAGCCAATAAATTATGGGATAAATACATTACCGAAAAAGAAAAGTTGGCGGTAGGAGACAAAGGTTTTACACCTAAACCAAAAGATACACTGCTACTCATTAAAAAAGTGATTGATGCGATCTCACAAAAACATGTTGCCGCGGATTCTTTTCAATCTGAAATAGAAAAACAAATCCCGGTGCTGGTTAAATTTATTAAAGACAAAGACCTCATATACATTGATCCGTCAAAACCTTTAGTTGTGCGCAAAGAACCAGCTTATATGGCCGGTGTAGCAGGCGCTTCTATTTCATCACCCGGGCCGTACGATAAAAATGGAAACACCTATTATAACGTTGGTAGTTTTTCAGGTTGGGATAAAGAAAAAGTTGAAAGTTATTTAAGAGAATATAACGATTACATTCTTCAGATATTAAATATTCATGAAGCAATTCCTGGGCATTATACTCAATTAGTATATTCAAATCAGTCTCCGAGCATCATTAAATCTGTTTTTGGAAACGGTGCCATGGTGGAAGGATGGGCAGTTTATACGGAGCGCATGATGTTGGAAAATGGGTATGGTGCGGAGAATGGCTCTGCGGAAGCTTCACCCGAAATGTGGCTGATGTATTACAAATGGAATTTACGCACAACCTGCAATACAATTTTAGATTATAACGTGCACGTAAATGCCATGAGTAAAGAAGAGGCTATAAACTTATTGGTGAACGAAGCCTTTCAACAAACAGCAGAAGCAGAAGGAAAATGGAAACGGGTTTCGGTGACACAGGTACAGCTTTGCTCTTACTTTACAGGCTTCAAAGAGATTTATGATCTCAGGGAAGACATTAAGAAAAAAGAAGGGGCTGCATTTAACCTGAAACAATTTCACGAAAAATTCCTGAGCTACGGCAGCGCACCGGTGAAATACATTAAGGATTTAATGCTTGAGTAAACATTCATGGATGTTAACCTGTTCTGTTCCCCTCTAGTAAGAGGGGACTAAGGGGTGTGTTGTTTCTCTTTACAATTTCCCTTCCCATTCATTTAAAAACTGGTCCAAATATCCAAGCATAAATTCATGACGCTTTGCCGCCATTTGCTTTCCGGCATTGGTGTTCATCAGGTCTTTCAGCAACAGTAGCTTTTCATAAAAATGGTTGATAGTAGGAGCTGTTGTATTTTTATAACTTTCTTTGGTGTGCTCTGTGACGGGTTTTATTTCAGGATCGTACAGTACCCTGTTTTTATAGCCGCCATAGGTAAAGGCTCTTGCTATTCCAATAGCTCCTATAGCATCCAGCCTGTCGGCATCCTGCACAATCTCCATTTCAGGCGACGTAAAGCCTGCTCCTTCAAAACTGTTTTTAAACGACATGTGTTCAATAATCTGTTTTACATGATGGATGATTTCAGGATCAACATTTGCAGACTGTAGAAACCCTTCTGCTTTCTGTGGACCTATACTTTCATCACCACCATGAAATTTAGGATCGGCGATATCATGTAATAGCGCTGCCAGGGATACAACCAGCTCATTGGCATGTTCTGTCTGGTTAATAGTTAGAGCGGTTTTGTAAACACGCTCAATATGAAACCAGTCATGTCCTGCTTCTGCATGAGCTAATTCCTGTTTTACGAACGCAATGGTTTTGTGAATGATCTCCTGCATGGTACTTTAATTAATTCTCTAAAAATGGAGAGGAAAATTAAGAAATTTCTTCTATGGATAGTGGAAGGATTTGCTAAAATCTTTAAAAGATGGCGACCCTTTGGGGAATGCATAAAGTTAAGAATGGATGTTTGACTCCTACGGAGCCAGAGGAACATTGTGCTATCCTTCTTAATAGTGTGTTGCTCCTACGGAGCAAGTGGTTTGCTCTAAGGCCTTAAAGGCCATCCTTAGCTCCGCAGGGTTTAATTGCTGCTCTTAGAGGCCTTAATATTAAAGGATTTAGCTATTTTTTGGTGGTTTTTTTTGGTGGTTTTTAGTTTATTTGAAATTGTCCTGTTGATAACGCGTTATCAGGACAGGCTTAGATAAAAACAGGTAGGGCGGTGCGGGTGAAATGATGATTTTCGACCATCCTAGTCAGTATTTGATAAAGGAATAGAAAGATGTTATAAATAATTGAAAAAAAGAAAAAGGGCGGTTTACCGCCCTTTTTTTGTGTTTATCAGAATATTATATGTTAAACATTTTCGGTAAATTTATTCCTCAGTAAAAAAACATGGATGATTCAATAGATGAAGGTAGAAAAGAGGATGGTAATATCGCGATAGCTGAAAAAATCATTAATAGGTTACATGATCTTGACAAAACTGTAATAAATAATCAAGGACGATGGGCATGGGAATTATTGCAGAATGCAAAAGATAGTGTAGCAGAGTATCCAGGTAGAAATATTTCGATTCAACTGGCATTTACTAAAGATTATGTAGAGTTCCGGCACGATGGTGCCTATTTTACCGAAAAAGATATTAGAGGGTTGATAAATCAAATTTCTTCTAAAGAGGTTGCAGAAGGTGAAAAACCTAAAAAAAATGGACGTTTCGGCACTGGCTTTTTAACTACACATTTACTTTCAAAAACAGTAGATATTGAAGGTATTGTTAAAGCAAAAAATGGAAAATATTATTCTTTTACTTTTACTCTTGATCGTGACGCAAAAAAAAATCATCTACTTATTCCAAAAATCGAAGCAGCATGGAATGGCTATAAAGAATCTAAAAATGAAATTAATACTCAGATTGATGAATTAAAATTTAACACTGTATTTAGATACCAACTTAAAACAAAAGAACAAATCGAAATTGCAAAAATTGGAATCAATGAATTTATAACATCTATACCATTTGTTCTAGCTTTTAACCCAAAAATAGAATCAGTTATTATTGAAAATGAGAGTTCAAACAAACAAGTCCGTTTTAAGAATAGTGATAAGTTAATTGATGATTTTATTGTACCAATAACTAAAACTGAGGATTCAGTAAGTGAAGTTATTTTTATTGCTAAATTATCCAATGAAGATCTATCAGTTTCAGCACTTCTTACTAAAACTGAGGAATCATATAAAGTTGAACCTTTAAATGAATATCCTAAATTATTTTGCGACTTTCCTTTAATAGGTACAGAAAGATTTAATTTCCCTGTTATAGTTAATAGTTTTTACTTTAACCCGCAAAGAGAGCGTGATGGTTTATGGCTTTTGGGAAATGAAGATGATTCAGATAAAGATGTTCTGGAAAACCAATCAATTTTAGAAAATGCGGTTGAATTATATAAACAACTATTGCATAAATTTACTGATGGTGAATTTAAGGATTTGTTTAATGTGGCGAACACTGCAATGCCAGTTGTAGACGAGAAGTATTTCGACTCTCAATGGTACAAATCTGATATACAAAAACCTCTAAGAGAAATAATATATAATGCACCAATAGTAGAAACGGAAGATGGAACAAAAGTCGCTGTTTCATTAATATGGTTTCCGGCTAAATCTTTGTCGCAAAAAGTTCAAGAAACATTATGGAAATTTCAATACGATCTTTATCCAGAAAGCGTTACAAAAAAAGAACAAATAAATCAATGGAGCGAAATCTATTGGGAAGCCTGTTATATATTAAGTTATAGAACGCTTACTGAAACTATAGATAATCTAGAAGATATGACGGGTTTGGGAAACCAGTTGAATGCGAATTATTCTAATTCAATATGCTGGATAAATGACGTTTGTAATTTCATTTATGATGACGATAACAATCTATCGTTATTTTCAACATTCAGAATCTTACCAAATAAAAATGGAAATTTTGCCAAAATAAAAGATTTATATTTAGATAAAATAGGCGATGATGTTCTTATAGAAATAACAGAATTAATTGGTGACGATTGGAAAGACATACTAGTAGCCGATCATATTTATAATATTGAATTTACTGTAAGAGAGAAAAAGCATATAGCAACAAAGATAACCGAGAAGTTAAGAAACCATAAAAATGATCCTGGCATAAATAAAGCAATTCTAATCCTATCTGAATGGTTCGATAAAAATAATCCAGACGAAAGTAAAGTTTTATTTCACGAGTTATATAAAACCCGTTACGACCTTTTCATGAATACTATTAAGGAAACTGATAGGAAAAGCCTATACAAATTTTATAAGAGTGGTGCTAACTTTGCAGACGTTTCAAAAATAGCGGAAACAATAGCGCAAAATCCTGAACTATTAAATGATATAGCCGGAGCAACGGGTTTAGCAAATTTATATACCGAATTAGGAATTAGTTCTATCGAAGAATTGAAGCAAATTTTAAGAAACGAAAAAAATCATAAAGTAGTTGAAAAGCTTGAAATAACACCTGAACTTTTAGCAAGCTTGGGTATTTCAAGTAAAGATGAATTGGAAGAAGCATTAAAAGATAGGGATTTTGCAGCTCGCTTTAATCATAAATCGAAGACCAATGTTGAAATGTTTGTATATGCTCAAAGACTGATTGCGCGAGCAAAAATCAATGTTTTAAACCATTTAAAGACTTTGGATGATTATAACTGTGATGAAGCCGATTTGCTCTCAACATCAGTCATTGGCGGGATCAAAAAGAAGGATTTAGATATAAATATTGTTGTAAGACCATCTGATTTTGGAGAGGTTATTCTTTATTATAACTCGGAAAAAGATACATTAGATTATGTAAATTCTGAATTGTGGATTGAAAATGGGAAAGATCAACCCCGACATCTTACGCTAGGTAAAATTATAAAAAATATCGGCATCAATAAAATACCAGTATGAGTGAAGAATCTAATAGAATAAAGGCATTGATAGGTAATCCTAAAGGGGATAGATTGGAGTATTCTTCAATTTTATTACCGTTTAAGAAAATTGCTGAAATTATTTGCGCATTCGCTAACAGTGATGGAGGAGTATATATAATAGGACTTTCAGAATCAGGCATGGCTTTAGGGTTAAGCCCTGACTTTCTTGTAGATCAAAAAATTCAAGATGCTTTAGACATTATAGAAAAAAAGCCTACTGTGTCTTTTGGATCATTTGATATAGATAAAAAGCGGATTTTTTACTTGACGGTCGAGAAATCTATAGAAACTATTTTGCTTGATTCAAAAAAGTACATACGTGTGGGAAAAGAAATAGTAGAAGTCAATATAGAAAATTTGAAAACGGTCGTTATTCTGTGTGCCATCAAATTAGAGTACGTGGCTCTTAAAGCGCATTTAAGTAACATTTCTTATTTAGAGGAAGACTCAGTTATTTATGAGCAAGGAATTTTTGTTTATAGAGGGAAAGCAATCGCTAGAATAATAATACGTGAATGTGGACAAAAAAATTCAACTGCGTCTCAGGAAACTCAAAGAGCGCTGACTAGTTTTATTCCCTATGCCATGTTTTTTGTAGGAATTGCTGGTTCAAGAAAGCCAAATGATTTTGGCTTGGGTGATGTAATTTTCCCTGAAATAGTCCACTATTATGAAGGAGGGAAATCAAAATTAAATTCATTTGAACCCAGGCCTGATGATGTACGTCCAACGTTTCACTTATTTGAAATTGCTAAACGCGAACGATTACATGATGACTGGAAAATATTGATAAAAGGTAATATTGAACATGATGTAAAAGCAGACATTGGAATAATCGCCTCCGGTGAACAAATTGTTGAACATATTAATTCTGACATAGGTGAGATATTATCCGCTCACTATAGTGACACTTCATGCGTTGCTATGGAAGAATATGGGTTTTTAAACACCTTAAATAGACAAGGCGGGAAATATGCAGGCGTTATTGCTGGGGTAGTTCGAGGTATATCTGATATTTTGGAGCGAAGAACTGATAATGAAAAGTTGCTCAATCTGGAATCTGATAGGAGACCTGATTCTGCCAAAACAAATGCAGCTAAAACAGCATCTGCATTTACCTTTTGGCTTATTATAAAAATGTTAGAATCCAAAAACTAAATAAATTTGTCATGTCACAATCGTTAAGTAAGTTAAGTTCAGATAATATAACCGCTTTAAACGATTTAATATTGGTCATTGATGAACTAGTAGCATTGGGAAAAGCAAGTCTTAGTAAATTCCCTACAGACGACTATGAACTATTAAAATTTGTTTTCATTAATTATTTGGATAGATTCACTTATTCATTAGACAGTATAAATATTCTTTTAAGATCGTATGAGAAAAATCCTAATATAGAAACTTCTATAGGCTTAATTATACGTACAAGTTTGCTGGATTTTATGACAGTTTCTTATATGAGAGTTCATTATTCTGATATATCACCTAATGACAATGTTGCGAAGGAAAAATTTGATGAAGTATTTAATTCATTATTAGTAGATCACATAAATAATACTTTCAAATATGTGAAACTGGCAAAAAATGTTGGGTTTATAAATGACATAGAAAAAACCGAAACCATTGATAGTCTTTATCACACATATAATTTCTTGTTCAAAACGAAGATTGTTGATTATGATAATCCTGGAGAATCACTTATTAGTCAAAAATTTATTACTTCAAGGGAAATATTTATAAAACTTGTTTCACATTCATTAACTAAAAGTGATGCTCATGTTTACGATATGTATATGTATTATTCAAAATACGAGCATTTTGGTATCGTCACTCATTTTCTACAAAGACAAGGTGTAAATGTTGATTTTAGCGCAATGATTCAAAGCTTAACTTTCGTAGTAAAAGGATTAGGTTTATCTATGGGATTTCTTTCATCGCTTCCAGATGTTTTGGTATCTGAAAAAATTCAATTCAAAGCTTTGCTTAACAAATTTCAAAAAATATAAGGTTTTTAACTAAAACTCTTTAAAAAATAGCAAAGGTTTTTTTAAACAGTTTGGTTTTAAATCTACTTTTTGTATATTTTTATATATGGAAAATCACGAAAATAATAATACTGATGATCTTTTAAGTTTAACTAACTCTATGAAGAATCTCGAAAAACACATAAATCCTTTCATAGGTTCAGCATTTGAACCAATGCTTGAAACACAAAACAAATTGCAAAAGTTTGCAAACCCATTAAAAGGATCAGTGATTGAAAGCATGCTTGAAAATCAAAAGACTTTAAAAAATGCTTCAAATATGTTGTTATGGAATGAATCAGCGGGTATTAAAGCTTC
>Ga0247736_10000441_pt1 | contig 14079 bp, 10 predicted proteins | sample UWRJL193509B2_FD_180935 | JGI IMG/M metagenome (GOLD analysis project Ga0247736, IMG submission 180935) | Plant litter microbial communities from Arlington Agricultural Research Station in Wisconsin, United States - UWRJ-L193-509B-2 | ecosystem: Environmental > Terrestrial > Plant litter >...
CTCCGGAACCGTCACCATGCTCTCGGTCACCCCGGTTCTGGGTGTGATGCTGGGCCTCGCAGTGGGTATCGACTACTCCCTGTTTATCCTCAACCGACACCGCACACAGCTGCGTAACGGGATGCCCCTGCAGGAGTCCATTGGACTCGCCAACGGCACCTCCGGTAACGCCGTTGTCTTCGCGGGAGCCACCGTGCTGATCGCCCTCCTCGCGCTCAACCTCACCGGTATCCCGTTCCTCGGACTGATGGGAACCGTGGGCGCCGTCTGTGTGTTTGTGGCGATCCTCATCGCCATCACCATGACTCCGGCACTGCTCAGCCTCGTTGGCGAGAAGATCCTGTCGAAGAAGGCACGCACCCGGATCAGCGCCACCGACCACCAGGCACGTGTTCCCAGCAAGCCCATGAACACCGTGCGCGCCGTGGTCACCGTTGTGGCCGGAATCGCCGTTCTGCTCATCATCGCGATTCCCGCGCTGTCGATGCGACTGGGACTGCCGGCCGGATCCTCGGAGCCCATCGACTCGAGCTCGTACAAGGCCTACAAGTTGGTCGACGACAAGTTCGGTGCCGGAGTCAACGGCCCGCTGATTGTGGTCGCTGACCTCGCGGACCCCGTGACCGACGACACCCTGATCTCCGAGCAGGTTCGTATCGGATCCCTGCTCAAGGCCGAGAACGACGTTGTCGCCATCGCCCCCATCGGAGCGTCTGACGACAACCTGATCCTCGCCTTCCAGGTTGTTCCAGAAGAGGGACCGACCAGTGAGTCGACCGAGCAGCTCGTGCGTGACCTTCGTGGTCTCGACATCGACGGTGTCACCTCCCTCGGGGTGGCAGGCAACGCATCCGGCAACATCGACGTCAGTGAGAAACTTGCCGACGCCCTGCCGCTGTACCTGCTGGTGGTTGTGGGTCTCTCCCTGATCATCCTGGTCTTTGTGTTCCGCTCGATCCTTGTGCCGATCACCGCGACGCTCGGATTTGTGCTCTCACTGTTCGCCTCGTTCGGTGGCATCACGGCCGTCTTCCAGTGGGGCTGGCTCGGTCCGGTCTTTGGGGTGCACGACCCGGGGCCCATCCTGAGCTTCCTGCCGATCCTCGTGGTGGGAATCCTCTTCGGACTCGCGATGGACTACCAGCTGTTCCTCGTGAGCGGTATGCGGGAGGCGTACGCCCACGGTGTCCCCGCTCGCCTTGCGGTGCAGCGTGGTGTTCACGCCGGGCGCACGGTGGTCATCGCAGCAGCCCTGATTATGATCTCCGTCTTCGGCGGGTTCATCTTCTCGAACTCCGTAATGATCCAGTCGATCGGCCTCGGCCTCGCCCTCGGTGTGCTGCTTGACGCGTTTGTAGTTCGCCTGCTGATCATCCCCGCCGTGATGCATCTCCTGGGTGATGCGGCGTGGTGGATGCCCAAATGGCTCGACCGCATCCTCCCCAACGTGGACGTCGAAGGTGCCTCGCTCGAGCGCACCCACCCGATCGCCCACACCGCTGAGTCCACAACGGAGCCCGAGGTAGCCGCCGCCCCCAAGGCGTAACAGCACCCGGCACCACCACAACGGGCGCGTGACGAGCAGAAATGCTCCTCACGCGCCCGTTGTGGTTGTTGGGTTCGGTGTTACAACGAGGCCGCTAGAAGCGCCCGCCTCCCCGCCGCGAGCGGGTACCACCGCCGCCGAAGCTGGCTGGTCCGCGACGGCTGCTGCGGCCGCCACCACCGCCGCCGCCACCACCGCCGAAGCCACCGAAGCCGCCGCCTCCACCGCCGAAGAGACCACCCCCGCGGTTGCCTCCCCCGAGTACCTGGTTGATGATGATGCCGCCCAACATGGCGCCCATCATCCCGTCACCACTGGAACGACCGCCGCCACCCAGACCACCCAGACCACCGAGGCTGCCGAGTCCGCCCATGCCGCCGCCGAGACCGCCCCCGAACCCACTGACATCCTGTTCGGCGAGCTCGATGGACTGGCCCGCGAGCTGGTCCGCCCGTTGCGCATGCGCCAGTGCGAGCGCCGGGTCCGTGGACGCAGCAGCGTGGGCCGACGACACCAGCCGACTGGCCTCCGCGAGTCGGGTGCGCGCGTCGGCGCCCACCCCGCCGCGGCGGGCCGAGATGAAGTCCGTGGCGGCCGAGACCTTGCTCTCTGCCGACCCGAGCACCTGGCGCAGTGCTGCCGTCGCCCGCCGGTCCTGGTCCTGCCGGTCGCGCACCGCGGCGAGAACCCCGTCGATTTCGCGGTTGGCGAGCTCCAGTTTTTCGGCGAGTCCGTGCACATCAATGGCTTCGGCGCCGAGTTGACGCTGCACGTCCGTGATGGCTGCCGTGGTGGATGCTTCCACCCCAGCGATCTGTCCCTGCGCGTCACCCGCCGCCACCAGGGCGTGGGCATCCGCGAGGTCTCGCTGGAGATCGGCGAGGGCGGTGTCAATCGCGCTGCGGGTGGACGCGAGATCGGCGCCCACCTTGTCGATGGCGTCGAAAAGACGCTGCGCCTGGGCAACGGCTTCCTGCGCGGCCTGCACCCCGACCGCCGCTTCGCTCAGTTCGTTGGTGGCAACGTCGTCCTCGGCTCCGGCGAGCGCGGTCGTCGCAAACGCGAGACGCTCGGCCGCCTGGTCGGGATTGTCCGCCAGGGTGGCAAGGGTGCGGTCGGTGAAACGGGACTGTAGCGCTGCGAGAGTGTCCCGCGATCCGGCAACCCGGCCCTCGGCCGTGGCGAGGTCGGTGCGCACCGCGGCGATGGCGGCGGGGATGTTTTTCTCCAGCTCCCGCAGCTCGTCGAAGGCCTCGGCCTGCTCGTCGAGAACCGCGTTGGCCTCCTCGCACAGCTGCACAATGCGAAGGTTCCACTCGCGGGTCTGCTCCTCGGTGTCGGGCTCAACGTCATCGAGTTTCTGTTTGACCCGGAACGCCTCGTCGAGCTGCGTTGTGGCTTGCGCCAGGGCGGTGCGGAAGGGGGATGCCGCGTCGCCATACGACGCGATGGCAAAACCGAGTTCTTCTTTACTGGTCTGCACGGCGTCGTCGGTCTGCACCAGCGCGCTGGCGGCACGCTGCTGGAGTTCGGCGAGGGGAACTTCTGGCGTTCCGGCATCCACCCCCGCACCGCCCTGCGATGGCGCACCCTTACGCCGGGAACGAACCACAAAAAACACCACCAGCGCGATCACCGCAACAACAACCAGCAGCGCGAGAATCAGGCCACCGCTGATGCCACCCCCGGCGCCACTGCCGAGACCGCCGCCCACCGCATCGCCGAGACCCTCGGCCGCCGCGATCGCCGCACCCTCCCAGTTGTCATCGCGCAGCAGCGGTTCGATCCGGTCGTTCTCAATACTCGCCAACTCGTCGTCGCTGATCGGCCCGGCCGAGTCTCCCGACAGGTAGTACGACCGGCCGTCAACCGCGACCGCGAGCAGATAGTCGGAGGGGCCGAGGTTATTGGCCTCGGCGGTGGTGTTCGCCCAGTCTGCGGCGACCTCCGGGTTCTCAAACTCCCCCACAAACACCACGTAGAGGTCGATGCCGTCAGCGGTATACAGATCGTCGGCCGCGGCCTCGATGTCGGCGGTGTCGCCCAACACCCCGGCCTCGTCGACCACGTGGGACGACCCGAGATCAACCGGATCCGCGGCATTCGCGGCGAGCGCGCCCGCGGAGACCAGCACCCCGGTGAGCACCGCGACCGACAGTAGTTTTTTCAGCATTTTGTCACCCTCACACGTGCATTGCGGCGCCCCGCACGGAAGTTGCGCCACCCTCAACATAGAATCCACCACCGTCGCTGGCTAGACCTCGCGCGCGAGTCCCAGCGAATACCCGCACAGGGGAACCGCACGTCAGCGGGTTTGGAGCCGACACCGTTTACCCTGAGGGAATGCCTGATCTGTCCGACGTCGCCGACGCCGCCTCCTCTGCCACCAAGTCCTCTCGCAAAATCGCCGACCGGATCCAGGACAGCCGCGCGCTGACCATCGCCGCGCGTGGTGGGTATGCCATGAATGGACTCCTCCACATCCTCATCGGCGGAATCGCGCTGAGCGTCGCATTCGGCAGCGACGGAGAAGCGGACCAGGGTGGAGCGCTCGGCTCGCTCGCTGCGACCCCGGGTGGCATCGTCGCCTTGGTCGTAGTGGTTATCGGACTCTGGGCGCTCGGCATCTTCCAGGTGCTCGAGGCATTCCTCGTCCGCGGCAACAACAAAGACGCCTGGGTGGATCGAGCCAAAGAGGGCGGCAAGGGCATCGCCTACCTCGCCGTCGGCGGCAGCGCCGCGATCTACGCGCTCGGGGGCACCACCGACAGTTCCGGGCAGACCCAGGAACTCAGCGGCAAACTGCTGGCCACTCCCGGTGGCATTTTCGCCCTCATCGTTCTCGCCCTCGCGGTTGCGGGTATCGGTGTGTACTTCGTGATGAAGGGAGCCAAAAAGAAGTTCCTCGAAGACATCAAAGAACCCAAGGGCACGCCCACCACGATCATCAACGTTCTCGGCGTCGGCGGGTACATCGCGAAGGGCATTGCCCTCATTGTGGTCGGCGCACTGTTCGGTGTTGCTGCTGCAACGACCGACCCCGCTGCGGCGACGGGACTCGATGGGGCACTCAAGGCCCTGGTCGAGCTGCCCTTCGGGGTGGCGATCCTCACGGTGGTCGCGCTCGGGCTCATCTTCTACGGCGTCTACTGCTTCGTCCGCGCCAAGTACGCGCAGCTGTAGACGTACGCGCAGCTGTAGTCCGACGAACTAGCTGCGCGAACTCCGCAGCGCCGTTTTCACCACACCACCGAGCACTGGCGCAAAAACCGGGGTTGGGTAGTCTGGAGCACATGACCGACACTCACATTGTTGAGCGCGCTGAGTCACCCGCACCGCGTGCTTTGTTTCTCGGCGGAGCTTTGCTCCTGGCATCGGTGGTCGCCACCGTCGCATTCCAGGTTGGTTTCTACTCCGCCGGCTGGGTGGGATACATCCCCACCATCCTCTTCTCCGCGGCGCTGATGATCCTGGCTTTCGGGATTCGCGGCTCGGGCAGTGTGACTGCTGGCCGGCCTCTCGGTACCTTTGCGCTGGCAGCGCTGGCAGCCTGGCTGATTCTGAGCGACGTTCTGGTGAGCGCTCTCAACGCCAGCATCGCCGCGGATTCCTCCGCCGCCGTGGTGGTGACAATCATCTACGTCGCACTTGTGGTGAAATTCGCACTCGCGGTGATCGCCGTGGTGCAGATCGCCCGAGCCGGAGTCGTGCCAGCACCGCTCGAGTGGGTGCCCACCTGGGTGCTGGCCGCCGCCACCGCATCGTGGCTCCTCACGCAGCTGGCAGGTCTCGTTCCGATCAACGTCAGCCAGGTGCAGATGACCGTCTTCGCCCTCGACGGCGCCGTCCGCATCGCCGGTGTGATTCTGCTGGGTGTGCTCGCGATTGTGCTGGGTGACCGGATGCTCCGCACCCGAGGTGCCGCCGCGCCCGAGCTCTCCGCCGACACCGAACTGACCTCGAGTTAGTCGCCGATGAGTTTTTTGCAGTCCATCGCGACCGTTTTTCGAAAGTATGCGGACTTCACCGGGCGAGCCAGCCTGCCCGAGTTCTGGTGGTTTTTCCTCTTCAGCAACATCGTTGCGTTTGTGATCAAAGCCATCGATCTGTTTGCGCTGGACCTCGAACCGACGGGCATCGGAATCGGCACCCTGTGGTCCCTGGCAATTGTGCTGCCGTCACTGGCCGTCTCTGTACGACGCCTGCGCGACGGCGGAAACTCCTGGGCCCAGATGTTCTGGGTGCTGGTGCCGATTGTGGGATTTGTCATCATCATCCTGCGCTGGTGCGATCCACCCGTGGAGGCCCGCGTTGACGGCGGCCTCGCCGAGCGGAATGCGCGGTCGTCCTCAACGACCTAGCGACAGAGATGACCTGGCGACAGCGATCATGACTGCCCCTAGACCCCCGCGAGGCGCGATGTAACCGCTTGTGCAACATTCCTCACCCTTTTATCGTTTCTCAAATCGGGCAGTGTCGCCCGAGAGACTCGAGGCCAAGGGAGTCCACAATGGACCGCTCCGCACATTCACGCGTCCGCAAGCCGATTGTCGGCGCACTGCTTCTCTCCACGGCAGTTCTCCTCGGAGCCACCGCCTGCGGAAGCGGCGACACTGCAGGTGGAGGAGGCGGAGGCGACAGCGACATCAAGATCGGCCTCATCACCAAAACCGACTCGAACCCGTTCTTCGTCACGATTCGGGAATCCGCCCAGGCCGCCGCCGACGAGGCGGGCGCTGAACTCATCGCTCTCGCCGGCGCATTCGACGGCGACAACGAAGGCCAGGTCTCGGCGATCGAGAACCTGGTCTCGCAGGGGGTGCAGGGCATCCTCATCACTCCGAACTCGTCCTCGGGCATCCTCTCGGCGATCAAGCAGGCCCGCGACAACGGCGTGATTGTGATCGCCCTCGACACCGCGACCGACCCCGAAGACGCGGTTGACGCGACCTTCGCCACCGACAACCTGGCCGCCGGCGTCACCCAGGGAATGTGGGTCAAGGCCACCCTGGGCAACACTCCCCCACAGATTGTGATGCTCGACGGAACCCCCGGCGGCACGGTCGACACGTTCCGCCACGACGGATTCCTCGAGGGCTTTGGCATCGAGGAGGGCGACCCCGCCATCGTCGGACAGGAGAACACCAACGGCGACCAGACGAAGGCGCAGACCGCGATGGAGAACCTCCTGCAGCGGGCGCCCGAGGTCAACGCGCTCTACACAATCAACGAACCGGCCGCCGCGGGAGCGTACGAGGCGATTGAGGCGGCTGGCCTCGAAAACCAGGTCACCATCGGGTCGATCGATGGTGGATGCGCTGGTGTGCAGAACGTCGCCGATGGGGTCATCGGTGCAACCGTGATGCAATTCCCGTCACTGATGGCTGAATCCGGGGTGGATGCTGTGGTGGCCTACGTCAAAGACGGCACCAAGCCCTCCGGGTTCAACGACACCGGCTCGATGCTGATCACCGACCAGCCGGTCGACGGGGTGGAATCGCAGGACACCGCCTGGGGCGCCGAGAACTGCTGGGGCTAGAAAGTGGCTCGCTCCACGGCATCCACCACCGCATCAACACCCTCATCGACGTCACCTCCGGGCCCGACGGCATCGCGGCAGTGGCTCACCCGCATTCTGCGCGAGCCACTGCTCGGCCCGATCATCGCGCTGCTTGTCGCGGTCATTGTGTTCAGTTCGATCTCGAACACGTTTCTCAACCCGTTCAATGTGTCGCTGATTCTGCAGCAGTCCGTGGTGGTGGGCATTCTCGCCGTGGGGCAGACGCTCATCATTCTGACGTCGGGCATCGACCTATCAATCGGATCGGTCGCGGTGCTCGGCACGATTGTGATGGCGCAGATGTTCGATGCGAACGGTCCCGTCGTGGCGCTGCTCGCCACATTCGCGGTCTGTGTGGTGCTCGGCGCCGTCAACGGAGGGCTCGTCACGGTGCTTCGACTACCGCCGTTTATTGTGACCCTCGGCACCTTCACCGCGATCCAGGCGGCGACGCGGCTGCTTGCGGGATCGCAGACGTACCAGGTGCCCGACGGGAGCCCGCTGACGTTTCTCGGCACCACGTTCCGCATCTTTGGCTTCACCACTACGTACGGGGTCGCGGTGATGCTGCTCGTCTACGCGGTGGTGGGATACGCGCTGTCGCAGACCGCCTGGGGACGACACGTGTATGCGGTGGGCGGCAGCATTACTGCGTCCACCCTGTCGGGGATCAAGGCGGGGCGCACTCTGTTTTCGGTCTATGTGGTGACCGGAGTGATCGCCGCCACGGCGGCGTGGGCTGCCCTCGGGCGCATCCCGAACGCCGACCCGAACGCGTATCAAAACGCGAACCTCGAGACGATCACCGCGGTGGTGATCGGCGGAACCAGCCTCTTCGGCGGGCGCGGTGGCGTCGCCGGAACCCTCATCGGGACGCTCATTGTGGGCGTGCTGCGCAACGGGCTCACCCAGGCCGGGGTCGACAGTCTCTACCAAAACATCGCCACCGGCATTCTGGTGATTGTGGCCGTCACCGTCGACCAGTTCGCGCGCAGGAGGACCCAGTGACATTTGATCGTGCGACGCCATCCGAGCATCCGGAACCATCTCGCCCTTCTCGCCCCTCTGCTACAGCGGCTCCCTCGGCCACCGAGGCCACCGCTGACGGCCGGACGTCCATCACGGTGCTGCAGACTGCGCCCGTGCTCGAAGCCCACGGGCTGGTCAAGAAATACGGCAACGTCACGGCGATCAACGGTGCCGACTTCGAACTGTTTCCCGCCGAAGTGTTGGCCGTGGTCGGCGACAACGGGGCGGGCAAGTCGTCTCTGATCAAAGCGCTGGCGGGGGCGCTTGTTCCCGATGCGGGAGAGATCAAGATGAACGGTGGTGTGGTGCATTTTCACAACACCCGCGACGCGCGTGCCGCCGGGATCGAGACTGTCTACCAGGACCTCGCAGTGATCCCCGCGCTCGACATCGCGTCGAACGTATTTTTGGGGCGCGAAGTGCGGCGCCGAGGACTGATGGGCAGCTTGTTTCGGCGGCTGGATATGCCGCGGATGCGTGCCGAATCGTCCAACCACCTCACCGACCTCGGCATCGGGATCAAATCGGTGACGCAATCGGTCGAGACTCTGTCGGGCGGGCAGCGCCAGGGCGTCGCGGTGGTGCGAGCCGCGGCCTTCGGGCGTGGGGTGATCATTATGGATGAGCCCACCGCGGCCCTCGGGGTCAAGGAATCGGGGATGGTGATCGACCTCATTCGGTCCATCCGTGAGCGCGGGATTCCCGTCGTTCTCATCAGCCACGACATGCCCCACGTGTTTGAGGTCGCCGACCGCATCCACGTGCACCGCCTCGGCAAGCGCGCGGGTGTGGTTGACCCGAGGGAGCGTTCGATGTCGGAGGTTGTCGCGCTTATGACGGGCGCCGAGCAGCCCACCGACGAGGAGCGTGCGGGTGGGCCGCGGCCGGATGCTCGCTGACGACACCCTAGAGGTGCCGGTGATCCGCGGGCGCTGTCGCCCGGGGCCTTAACGCGCACCGCTCATCTCACCTGGGGCCAGAAAACGCAGCAGCAAACGACATCCGGGGCCTTAAGGCGCGGGACATTTTTTATCCGGGGCCACCCCGTGCATCAGAAGTGAATTCCTCAGCCCCCGATGAGTTGGGGTGGCCCCGGGCGTGAAGCTGCGTGCGTTTTATGGCCCCGGGCGTGACGATCCGGTCTGGGTGGGATGTGCCTAGATGTGATGTGCCGAGATTTAGATGCGATGTGCCTAGATGACGACGTCGTCGAGCGCCGCGGTGATGCTCGGCGGCACGGGAGCTCCGTGCTCGGCGACCGGCGCGAGTACGGTCAGGCTCTCGAGGTGCGGCGCCGGGGCACCGTCGGCGGAGATGAACCAGCCGCCCACAATGAAGACCTCGGCAACGGCGGACCAGACGGCGAATCCGGTGATGGTGAAGCTCCCGTAGGCGCGCACGTAAAATCCTGCGCGGACGAGGTCGCCATGGGTGAGACTGGCGACGCGGGCGCGGAGCTCGTTGGTGTCGGTGGCTGGCTCGACCAGGTCGGTGGGGGCCGGAGCATCCACCACCGCATCTTCATCGCTGGCAACTGCGTCAGTGTCAGTGTCAGTGTCAGTGTCAGCAGTATCAGCATCGGCCGCACGGGAATCGGCGGTGACGGGCGTGATGAGACGCAGGGTGCGATCGGGTTTCATACCCTGCTCGATAAAGCGTCCGGCAAGGGTGAGGGTACCGACGGAGGTCGAGAGGACGGCATCACCGTCGACGACGAAGGTTCCGTAGCGGTCTTCGACGAAGGTGGCGCGCACGGGCGACGGCGACTCGATCTCGCCGAGAATCGTTCCGAGAGTCTTCACATCGCGGCGAAGCGGGAACTTGAGAACATCCAGTGCGGGCACAACACAACCTTTCAGAGCCGTAGCCAAACCCTAACGGATGGGGCTGGGGTGCGCCCCGGCTCGGCGGCAGTCGCGGGTGCGATCAGGCGTGGGCAAGGTACTGGGCGGTTAGGCGTGGGCAAGGTACCGGGCGGTTAGGCGTGGGCGATCAGGCAGGTGCGATTAGGCATGCGCGAGATACCGGGCGGCTGGGCGGCTTGCGAGGAACATCCCCAACCAGATCAGCGCGACAACGGCAACGAGCCCCGAGGCGACAAGCCCGTAATAGACCCCCGGCGTGGTGTATCCCATCACGTTGATCGCGACAAACGCCGCAACAACGAGCGCCAGAAACACGATTAGGTACCAGACGATGGCGCGGGGCCAGGGCGACGTCGCGACGGTAAACCTGTCAGCGCGGATGAGCTGCACAATGCGAAGGAGGATCACTCCGATGGCCTGCCAGCAGGCGATTGCGGAGACTCCCCAGACGATGGCGGGAATGGCCAGTGGTTCGACCACGGGGAATACGTCCACGGTGCTTTGCACCTCGAAGGGAAGTACCCATATCTGAATAGCCACGGACGCGATTAGCGGCACGCCAATGATGATGAACAGCCCGATCATCGATCCACGATTCATTGTGACCTCCCGTTGTGTTGCAACCCGTGCCGGACCATCCCCGTCGACGCGGTGTGCTCCTCACGGTAGTGACGGGCGGGTGCGAGGGCGTCCCCCTAAGGGATGATTAAGGCGGGGCGACCCTGAATCGCGTCCCCCATTTTCGTGTGTTACGGTTTTCACGGACATGTGACTGGTCATGCAGGCAGGATCCGACGATTGAGCTTTATTGCTCGTGGTCGGGTCCTTTTTTTGTGCCCGGAAGCGCATTGGAGCGCGATTGTCCACCGATTCCAATGGAGGAACCATGAGTACCCAGGAGAGCGCGAAGGCGATCCTTGAGAACGTCGGCGGTGCGGGAAACATCACCAACCTGCACCACTGCTCGACCCGGCTGCGTTTCGCACTTGCCGACGACGGACAGGCCAACGAGGAAGCCCTGAAGGCCATCCCGGGTGTTATCGGAGTTGTTGTTGGTTCCTCGCAGACGCAGGTGATCATCGGCAGCAAGGTCGGCGAGATGTTCGCCGCGGTCGAGAAGCTTCGCGGCGGAGTCAGTGCCGACGAGTCCGGCCCCAAGACCCGCAAGCCCTTCTCTTGGAAGCGCCTTGGCGGAACCCTGATGGACTTTGTGGTCAGCGTCTTCACGCCGATCGTTCCCGCCATCGCCGGTGCCGGTATCTTCAAGTCGCTGCTGGTGCTCGCCTCGGCCGCCGGCTGGATGGACCCGGCATCCGACAACTACAAGCTTCTCTCGTCGATCCCCGACGCAGTCTTCGGGTTCCTCCCGCTGCTCGTCGGCTACACCACCGCGAAGAAGCTCAACGTCAACCGGCCACTCGCGCTCGGTCTCGTCGGAGTTCTGGTGTTCCCCGCCTTCACCGCACTCGTCGCCCAGGAGGGTGGCGTCGCTCTCTTCGGCGCACCCGTCGCGGTCGTGAGCTACAACGCCCAGGTGTTCCCCGCGATCCTCGCGGTTCTCCTCCTTTCGGTCGTCGAGCGCTTCTTCACCAAGATCACCTGGGCCCCCATCCAGACGTTCTTTGTGCCGCTGATGTGCCTCATCATCGTGGCCCCGGCGACGATCTTCCTGCTCGGCCCGCTCGGCTTCTGGCTCGGAACGCTCCTCACCAACGCCATGGTTGGCCTCTACGGCTCGCTCGGCTGGGTCGCGATTATGCTGCTCGCCGGTGTTCTGCCCCTGATCATCTCGGTGGGTATGCACAAGGCATTTGTCCCGCCGACGATCGCCACGGTCGCCTCGACCGGCAAGGACCCGTTCTACCTCGTCGCCTCGCTCGCTCACAACCTCAGCGAGGCCGGCTCGAGCCTCGCCATCGCGCTGCGCACCAAAAACGCCACGTTCCGCGCCACCGCGCTGTCGGGTGGTGTCTCCGCACTCTTCGGAATCACGGAGCCCGCCCTCTACGGCGTCACCCTGCAGAACCGTCGTGCACTGATCGCCGTCATCGCCGGAAGTATGTCGGCCGGCGCCTACCTCGGCCTCACACAGGTCGCGGCCTTCGCCGTGGTCAGCCCGGGGCTCGCCAGCTTCTCCATGTTCATCGAAGCCGGCGACATCTGGAACCTCATCAACGCCGTTCTCGGTCTCCTTGTTGCCGTCGCCGTCTCGTTCACCGTCTCCATGATCATTTGGCGGGATGATGCGTCTGCTACGGTCCGTGCACTGGGTGGCGCCTCCGCGACAGCTCCCGCCTCCGGCAGCGACACCACCGGCACCCTGACGCTCGTCAGCCCCCTCGCCGGTGAGGTCATCCCGCTGTCGTCCGTGGACGACGCCGTGTTCTCCGCAGGCATCCTCGGCGAGGGCGTCGCTATTCGCCCCACCGACGGCAAGGTACTCGCGCCGATCTCCGGTGAGGTCACCGCGCTGCTCGACTCGAAGCACGCCGTGGGCATCCTCGGCGACAACGGTGTGGAGATTCTCGTTCACGTGGGCATCGACACCGTGCAGCTCGAAGGCGCACCTTTTGTGGCCCACGTTGCCATCGGTGACCGGGTTGAGGCCGGGCAGCTGCTCGTTGAAGCTGACCTCGCCGCCATCACTGCGGCGGGCTACGACACCACTACTCCCGTGTTGGTGGTGAATTCTGCGGACTACTCCGTGACGATTCACGCCTCCGGCACGGTGAAGACGGGCGACACGCTCGTCTCAGTTACACAGAAAGAGAAGGAGCTCGCCTAATGGCACTGCCCGAAGGATTCCGATGGGGCGGCGCACTCGCCGCCAACCAGGTCGAAGGCGCCTGGCGTGAGGGCGGTCGCGGAGCGGCTGTCTCCGACGTCTCGACGTACAAGCCGAAGGCCGACCCCAAGGAGTACGCACTCCACCACCAGAACACGGTGGCCAGCATCACCGCCGCCCTCGCAGATAACGACGTGGAGTACTACCCCAAGCGCCGTGGCATCGACTTCTACCACCGCTACCCCGGCGACCTCGCCCTCTTCGCCGAGATGGGTTTCACCACCCTGCGCGTCTCCATTGCGTGGACCCGCCTCTACCCGACCGGTGAAGAGACCGAGCCGCTCGAGGAGGGTGTCGCGTACTACCTGGCGCTGTTCACCGAGATGCGCCGCCTCAACATCGAGCCGCTCGTCACCCTGTCGCACTACGACCCGCCCATGGCCCTCGCGCTCAAGCACAACGGCTGGGTTGAGCGTCGCACCATCGAACTGTTCGAGCGTTTCTCCCGCACCTGCTTCGAGCAGTTCGGACACCTCGTCAAGATGTGGCTGACGTTCAACGAGATCGACGGCATTGTGCGCCACCCGTTCACCTCGGGCGGCATCATCGAGGAGACCGTCGAGGGCAGCCTCGAGCAGGCCTGCTACACCGCGCTGCACCACCAGTTCGTTGCGTCGGCCTCGGTCACCAAAACGCTGAAAGAACTGTGGCCCGAGGCGCAGATGGGCTGCATGCTCACCATGCTCACCACCTACCCGAACACCTGCCACCCCGACGACGTCGCGGCGACCCAGGCCAAGGACCGCATCCTCTACCTCTGCACCGACGTACAGGCTGCGGGTGTCTACCCACGCCTGGCGCTCAAGGCGCTGGAGAACAAGGGCGTCACCATCCCGTTTGTGGAGGGTGACGAAGAGCTGCTGCGCGACAACACCGTCGACTTCATCTCGTTCAGCTACTACATGTCGATGACCGAGTCCGTGCGGGCCGACGCCGAGCGCACCCCCGGAAACACCGTGCTCGGCGTGAAGAACCCGTTCCTCGACTCGAGCGAGTGGGGCTGGCAGATCGACCCCGTCGGCCTCCGCATCTCCCTCATCGATCTCTACGACCGCTACGGCAAGCCGCTGTTCATCGTGGAGAACGGGCTCGGTATGCGCGACGAGCTGACTGAGGACCGGAGCATCCACGACCCGTACCGGATCGACTACTTCAGGGCTCACTTCGAACAGATGATTCAGGCCGTCGACGAGGGTGTGGATCTGATGGGCTACGTGAGCTGGGCGCCCATCGA
>Ga0247736_10000442_pt1 | contig 14039 bp, 9 predicted proteins | sample UWRJL193509B2_FD_180935 | JGI IMG/M metagenome (GOLD analysis project Ga0247736, IMG submission 180935) | Plant litter microbial communities from Arlington Agricultural Research Station in Wisconsin, United States - UWRJ-L193-509B-2 | ecosystem: Environmental > Terrestrial > Plant litter >...
CATGTCGTGGCCGAAGTCGATGTAGCTGGCGGACTCGTTGGTGTACCGGGAGCCGGCCTGGTCCACGATGATTCCGAACGGCATCGACCGCTCCGACAGCATAAACTGCGCACCACCCTTGGGCGACGGCACCGCAGATCCCCACCAGGCGTCGTCCATCATGGCGAGCGCGCCACCCGCACGCACACCAACCGCGATGGCGGTGCCCTGGTCGCCGGCTGCGGCCGAACTGTTGCCCGCCATCCCGTGATACTTCTGGCGCCACTCCTTGTTCTGCGCGAAGCCGCCGGCGCCGAGGATCACTCCCCTGCGGGCTCGGATACGCACGGGACCGGCTGTGGTCGTGATGATGGCGCCCACCACCCGACCGTCGTCGATCACCAGCTCGGTGACCGGGGAGTCGAGCAGTACCTCGGTGCCCTGTTTCTGGGCGATCTCCATCAGGGTCATCACGAGTGACGCGCCCAATCCCACCAGACGCTTTCCGGTGACAATCCCGCCGAGGGTGCGGAAGACAAACTGTGCCCCGCGCACAAACCCACTCGGGGTGGACCACGCCCGGGAGAGCAGCCAGACGTCGTCGGTTTTGAGGGGCGCCGGCACACTCTCGTTCGCCCGCGACAGCGTGACCCAGTCCCCCAGGCGCTTCGCGTTGAACGGCTGCACTTCAATGCCGCGTCCGGTACGTCCGCCGGGGCGGTCCGGGTAGTAGTCCGGGTAGTCCTTGGCCGCACTCCAGCGCACACCCAGCCCCGCCAGCAAATTGAATACCCGCGGGACGGAGTCGACAAAGGCCTCGCGGCGCTCCGGAGAGCTGGCGGGACCAGCATCCCCAATCGCCGCTTCCATGTAGGTCAACGCATCGGCGCGGGAGTCCGGGATGCCGAGCTTTTTCATCAACGGGTTGGTGGGCATCCACAGTCCGCCACCGCTGAGCATGGTGGTGCCACCCCACTTGCTGGTGCTCTCCACAATAAGAGCGGTCAAACCCGCGTCGGCGGCGGTTATGGCGGCGGTCAACCCGGCTGCACCTGATCCTGCAACGAGCACATCAACTTCGCGATCCCATGGGGTGGTCATAGTTTCTCCTTGATCCGGACAACACTGTCCGGTTGTACGCTACTCTCGTGGCGACAATTCCGAAAGCAAATCGCGGACCGAGCGCCGGCCCGGAAAATCGGCGGGCCCTCATCCAGGCCGCCCGCGAGGTGTTCGCCACCACGGGGTTCGCGTCCCCGCTCACCGCCGTCGCCCGACGTGCAGGAGTGGGGCAAGGCAGTCTCTACCGCCACTTCCCCGATCGCACTGCCCTGGCGATTGCTGTTTTCGACGAGAAAATCGCAGCGCTCGAGACCTTTGTTGACCGCCCGGAAAGCACCCTCGACGACCTACTCAACCGAGTCATCGAGCAGACGCTGGTCTCCACCGCGTTTATCGACATGATCACCGCCGACGTGCATGACCCCCGAGTGCTGCACCTCAGTGAGCGGTTCATCGGGGTGGTGGGTCGACTTCTCACCCGCGAACAGGAGGCGCGCCGGATCGGCGGGCACGTCAGTGCCGATGATGTCGTTCTTGCCGTCTCCATGCTGGCCGGAATACTGGCCCGCAGTGACGCCGACGATCGTCCCGAGGTGGCCCGGCGGGCGTGGTCACTGTTTCACGCCGCCTTTACTCCGCGGTAGGGGTTCGCACAGAACCCCGCCAGGAACCCCGCCAGAAACCCCGAGCTGGGCGCTCGCCACCAACACGCCGCTCAATGTCGGTGGCAATTGACACCATCGAATATATGTTCGAGCATGGGGGTATGGCAGCAACTGCAGCAGCGACCGTGGAAACGGCGAACCCCGCCGCCGAGACGGTGCGCGAACTGCAGGCACGCATCCGGTCGATGCAGGCCACCAAACTCGACACCCGGCTAATGCCCACCCATCCCGCCATCGCGAAGCTGTTGCCGGGCAACGGGCTACAGCAGGGGTCCACCTATTCCATCGACCAGTCCACCACCCTGCTGATGGCGCTGCTGGCCGGACCCTCCGCTGCCGGATCCTGGTGCGGAGTGGTGGGCGTCCCCGAGTTTGGCATGGAGGCCGCGGCATCTTTCGGCATCGACCTCGACCGCCTGGTTCTGGTCCCCCACCCGGGTGACCAGTGGCTCGCCGTCACCGCCGCCGTCGCGGATGTGATGAGTGTGGTGGTCACCCGCCCACCCAAACGCGCTTCCGATACCAGCCTTGCCCGCCTGGCCGCCCGGCTCCGGCAGCGGGGATCCACTCTCCTGGTGCTCGGCACCTGGCCCCAGAGTGAAGCCATGCTGAGTCTGACGGCCAGCCAGTGGACCGGCATCGGCGAGGGCCACGGCCACCTCGCCGCCCGCCAGGTCACCGTCACCGTGTCGTCGCGCCTCGGTGAAGCACCGCGCAGTGCACGCCTCTGGCTCCCCGATCCCGAACAGAAATTCCGCGACGTCGACCCGGGCATCGATACCAGCAACGATTCGGGTATCGAAGCCGTACCGGGCGATGCCCGTGAGCGTGTCGGGATGCCCCGGCGCCACCTCCGTGTTGCGGGCTAACTAGATTCAGCACATGGCTTCCTACTTCATTACTCACCCGGAAGTCCTTGTGGATCCAACCGTCCCCATCGAGAGCTGGGGCCTATCTCCGGCTGGGGTAGACCGCGCTCGACTTATCCCGCGGATGTGCTGGGACGACGGAGTTGCCCACATAGCGTCAAGCACCGAGCGCAAAGCTATCGAAGCAGCAGACATCCTCGCCGCCGCTGTCGGCCGGCCGGTTTTACGAGTCGCCGCTCTCGGTGAGAACAATCGATCGTCCACAGGCTATTTGCCATTGACGGAGTTCGAGGCGGTAGCCGACGAGTTCTTTGCGCACCCTCACGTCAGCGTGCGGGGGTGGGAGACGGCGGCAGACGCACAACAACGGATCGTGACGGCCGTGAAAAGCCTGACGACAGCCCCTCTCAGACACACTGCGATTGTTGCTCACGGCGCGGTCGGTGCCCTTCTTTACTCCGACCTCACCCAGCAGCCCATCAGCCGGAAATTCGATCAGCCGGGGCAGGGCAGCTGGTTCGAGTTCGACCCGGAGACCTGGACTGCGCTGCACGAGTGGCAACGAATCAACTAAAGAGTCCCGATCCCGATACTTGGGACTCGCCGCAACTAAATTGACAAGTTCGAACATATGTTCGATCATAAGTAATGAGTTGCGCAGCAGTGGTGAGAGGGATGGACGGATGACTCCGCCCATCGTCCGCACCATGGTTCTGTGGTGCCCCGACTGGCCCGTCACCGCCGCACTCCGGGAGGCTGCCGCTGCCCGCACCGAGTTGTCGAGCGCCGGAGCATCCACCCCACGCACCCCCGGTCTGCCCTGGGGCGACACCGCCGCCATTCCCCTGGCACTCATCGAACACGGTGTGGTTTTTGCCTGTTCGGCAGCCGCCCGCGCCGAGGGAGTCACCCGCGGGCTTCGTGTGCGGGAGGCGCAGGCCCGGTGTCCCGAGCTGGTGGTGCAGCCCTACGATGCCGTGCAGAACAATCGCTCGTTTGAACCGGTGCTCACCGCCATCGAAGCCATGATGCCCGGGGTGCAGTTGCTGCGCCCAGGCACGTGTGCAATCCGCTCTCGCGGTCCCGCCCGCTACTACGGCGGAGAGAAGCCCGCCGCGCTCGCCCTCGTGGCATTGCTCGACCAGCTCGGCATTCCGGGAGCCCGGGTGGGTGTCGCCGACGGCCCGTTCACCGCCGAACAGGCCGCACGCCTTCCCGTTGGTGGACCGACCGCCCGCTCCCGGGTGCACATTGTGCCGGAGGGTACGTCCGCCGAGTTTCTCGCGCCGCTGCCCGTCAGCCTGCTCGACTCCCCCGCGCTGGTCACACTGCTGCGCCGCCTCGGAGTCAACACCCTCGCCGAGTTCTCCGCCCTGCCCGTCAACGACGTGCGAGGGCGCTTCGGTGAAAGCGGCGCTCACCTCCACGCCCTCGCGAGTGGGCTCGACAGTCGTCCCGTCACCCAGCGCATCCCCCCAGAAGAACTCGACGCGGTAATCGAGTTCGAACCTCCCCTCGACCGCATCGACCAGGTCACCTTCGGTGTACGCGCGACCGCCGACCACTTCATTGAGGCGCTCGTGGGCGCTCAGCTCGTGTGCACGGGTCTGCGGATCGAGATCGATTCCGAGTCGGGCGAGGTATCGGAACGCAGCTGGCTGCACCCGCGGTCGTTCACCGCCTCCGACGTAGTGGACCGGGTGCGCTGGCAGCTGCAGGGCAGCGGTGAAGTGGATGCGGGACTCACCTCTGGCATCGCCCGGGTGCGTGTGATCCCCGAGTCCGTTGACGCCATCGGCCACCACGAGGTGGGCCTCTTCGGTGGCGGACCCGACGAACGCATCCACCATGGTTTGTCGCGGGTGCAGAGCATGCTCGGACACGGCGGTGTGCTGACCGCCCATCTCGGCGGCGGGCGCAACCTCGTCGACCGGCAGATTCTGGTGCCCTGGGGCGATCGTCCCCTGCTGACCCGGGCGCCGTCGCAACCGTGGCCGGGTCGCCTTCCGCCGCCCGCGCCGTCCACCGTGTTCCCCAACCCCCATCCTGTCCACGTGCTCGGGGCCCTGGGCGAGCCCATCGAGGTCGACGACCGCGGTGAAGTTTCTGCCGCTCCCGCCCACTTCTCCTCGACCGGTGCCGGGCGTGAAATGCGACGGATCACCGCGTGGGCCGGGCCCTGGCCCATCGATGAACGGTGGTGGGATGCCGCGACCTATCGACGTGCACATCGTTTTCAGGTGGTGGATGCCGTGGGTATGGCATGGCTCCTGGTGTTGGAAAGCACCCCGGATGCCAGCATCGCGGGCGGGTCCGCAGGCAGCTCCGCGGGCAGCTCTGTTGTGGGCAGCTGGTGGGCTGAAGCGAGGTATGACTGATGGGACAACATCGCTGATGGGCTACAGCAACCCTCCGATTTCGTGGTCGGAATTCGAACGCAAACTCTCCGATGGGCGCCGCCCCGGAGGTGCTCCCGTGGGGGCCGATGGCGGCGATAGCCCCGCCTGGTCGACCAAACGGATGCCCTACGTTCCGCCGGTCGCCCCTGCGGCCGCGGCTGCTCAGGACGTGGTGCCCTACGCCGAACTGCACGCCCACTCCAACTTCAGTTTTCTCGACGGGGCGAGCTCCCCCGAGGCGCTGCTGGAAGAATCCACCCGGCTGGGACTCCACGCGCTCGCACTCACCGACCACGACGGTCTCTACGGGATTGTGCGCCTGGCGGAAGCGGCCGAGAACTTCGATATCAAAACGGTCTTCGGCGCGGAGCTCTCCCTCGGGCTCACCAAACCCCAAAACGGAATGGCCGAACCCGAGGGCAGCCACCTTGTGGTGCTTGCCCGTGGTGAAACCGGGTACCACCGGCTGGCCGGCGCCCTCACCTCGTCCCAACTGGCGGGAATGGAGAAGGGGCGTCCCCTCTACGACCTCAACGAACTCTCCGACCGTGCCGCCGGGCAGTGGAATGTGCTGACCGGATGCCGTAAGGGCAACGTCCGACAGGCGCTCACCAGTGGCTCCCCCGCCGACGTTGCCGAGCGCGCCGCCGAACGCGAGGTCGACCGGCTGGTGGATCTCTTCGGGCGCGACAACGTGCTGGTGGAACTCGTCGATGGTGGCAATCCCCTCGACAGCGCCCACAACGACGTCCTGGCCGCCATCGCCTCCCGGCGGGGACTCGTCACCGTGGCAACCGGCAATGTGCACTACGCGACCCCACAACAGCACCATCTAGCAACCGCACTGTCCGCCGTGCGAGCGCGCCGCAGCCTCGACGACATGGACGGGTGGTTGCCCGCCTCGGCATCCGCCCACCTGCGCAGCGGCGCCGAGATGGCCCGACGGTTCGCGCGCTACCCCGGAGCGGTCGAGAGAACAGTGGGCATCGCCGACGACCTGAGCTTCGAACTGCGTCGGGCCCGGCCGGGGCTTCCCAAACAAAAGGTGCCCGAGGGACACACCGCCATGAGCTGGCTGCGCGAGCTGGTCTGGAAGGGTGCGGCCGAGCGGTACCCCGACTTGCCGGAGCGGGACCGGGCGCGCATCGAACGGGAGCTCTCGGTTATCGAGGCGAAGGATTTTCCCGGCTACTTTCTCATCGTGCACGACATTGTGGCGTTCGCCCGCCAGCGGGGAATCCTCTGCCAGGGTCGTGGATCCGCTGCCAACTCGGCGGTCTGTTACCTGCTCAAAATCACCGCGGTCGACCCGATCTTCTACGCCCTGCCCTTCGAGAGATTCCTCTCGAGCATGCGCGACGAAGAGCCCGACATCGACGTCGACTTCGACTCGGATCGCCGCGAGGAAGTCATCCAGTACGTCTACGAGAAGTACGGCAGGCAAAACGCTGCCCAGGTCGCCAACGTCATCACGTATCGGCCGAAGTTCGCGGTGCGCGACATGGCCAAGGCCCTGGGGCACAGCCCCGGCCAACAGGACGCCTGGTCAAAACAGGTGGAGCGGTGGGGAGCGCTGGTCTCCAGCGAAGACCACAACATCCCCGACAACGTCGTAGGCCTCGCGCAGGAAGTGATGAAGTTCCCGCGCCACATGGGCATCCACTCCGGCGGAATGGTACTCACCGACCGCCCCGTCGGCGAGGTCTGCCCGATCGAGCACGGCCGCATGGACGGCCGCACCGTATTGCAGTGGGACAAGGACGACTGCGCCTGGATGGGACTCGTCAAGTTCGACCTGCTCGGCCTCGGGATGCTCTCCGCACTGCAGCACAGCTTCGACCTGGTCAAAGATTCCCTCGGCGAGGAGTGGGGCCTCGAAACCATCCCGCGTGAAGAAGCCGGGGTCTACGACATGCTCTGCCGGGCCGACGCGGTCGGGGTCTTCCAGGTGGAGTCCCGCGCGCAGATGGGCCTGCTCCCCCGGCTGCAACCGCGACGGTTCTATGACCTGGTCGTCGAGATCGCCATGATCCGCCCCGGACCCATCCAGGGTGGCGCCGTGCATCCCTTTGTGCGCCGCAAACTCGGCGAGGAGAAAATCACCTACCTGCACCCCAAACTCAAGGAGCCGCTCGAACGCACCCTCGGGGTTCCCGTGTTCCAGGAGCAGCTGATGCAGGTCGCCATGGCGGTCGGCAACTGCACCGGCGAAGACGCCGACCTGCTCCGCCGCGCGATGGGTTCCAAACGCGGTATCGAACGCATCGAATCGCTGCGCGAGAAGCTCTACGCCGGGATGAAAGAGAACGGCATCACCGGTGAGGACGCCGACGAGATCTACGGAAAGATCCAGGCGTTCGCCAATTTCGGTTTTGCCGAGAGCCACAGCCTGAGTTTCGCCCTGCTCGTCTACGCAAGCGCGTGGATGCGGCTGCACTACCCCGGCGCGTTCCTCGCCGCCTTGCTTCGTGCCCAGCCCATGGGTTTCTATTCGCCGCAGACCCTGGTCGCCGATGCCCGCCGGCACGGGGTAGAGGTTCGGCGTCCCGACATCCAGAAGTCCGGGGTCACCGCGGGTCTGGAACCCCTCGACGAGCGCACCGAGTTGGGTATGCCCTCCGCCGCAACGGGTGACCCCGCCTGCCTGCACGCGCAGCCGCCCGTTCCGCCCTTCGACCGGTCGCTCCCTTTCGACTCCGACGACCACCGCCGTGATGGCGCGTTTGCCGTGCGCCTCGGACTCGACGAGGTGAAGGGCATCGGCACCCCGCTGGCCACCAAAATCGTCGAGGAGCGCGACCGTGGCGGCGAGTTCACCGACATGTACAACCTGGTGCGCCGGGTGGGCCTGAACACCGCGCAGCTCGAACTGCTCGCGGCCTCCGGTGCGTTTGATGGTTTCGGGATGTCCCGGCGCGAAGCCATGTGGAACGCGGGTAACGCCGCGCAAGACCGGGCAGAGTTTCTCAGCGGCACCGTGGTGGCTGTGCAACCTCCGCTGTTTTCGATGCCGTCCGAAGTGGACGAAATGATGAGCGACCTGTGGTCCACCGGGATGTCCGCGGACAACCACCCCGTGCGCCACCTGCGTGAGTCGCTCACCCGGCGCGGGGTGTTCTCCGCCGAGGCACTGGCCACCGCAGAATCCGGGCGTCGCATCGAGGTCGCCGGGGTCGTCACTCACCGGCAGCGGCCCGCAACGGCGAGTGGCATCACCTTTGTGAACCTCGAGGACGAGACCGGACTGGTCAACGTGATCTGCAGTGTGGGGGTGTGGAACCGCTACCGGAGGATTACGCGGGAGGCCCCCGCCATGATCATCCGTGGTGTGTTGGAGCGCTCCCCCGAGGGAGTCATCAACCTGCTCGCGGACCGCTTCGAGGTGCTCAGTATGAGCCCTCAAACGAAGTCGCGCGACTTCCGCTGACTGCACCAACGGCGGTCAGCGCGGTGGCGGCGGATCCTTCTCCGAAGGGTTCTCCGGCACCTTCCGCGACCTCTCCTCCTCGGGCACCACCGTGATGTCGGCGGTACGGATGTCGCTTGGGCGCTGCCCCGCCTCCCACATGTGGTCGACAGCGACAGACGCACGATTGCCCACGCCCATCGCCGCGGACTCCATGGCGCGCTCCATCCGGCTCTGGCGACGACGCAACCACAGCCCGAGCGCGATGATGAGTGCCAGCGCGATGTAACACCCGGCCGCGAACGGGCGAGTGACCAAGGCCGTCAGGTCACCCTGGCTGAGCTGCAGCGCCCGACGCAGCTGAGCCTCGGCCATGGGTCCCAGGATCAGACCGATCACGAGTGGCGCGATCGGGTACCCGAAGCGGCGCAGGAAGTAGCCCACAATGCCCACCACCAGCAAAATGATGATGTCGGCGGTGGAGAAGTTCACCGCATAGGCGCCCAGGGCGGCGAAGGTCAGGATGCCCGCGTAGAGATACGGTCGCGGGATCTGCAGCAGCTTCACCCAGATACCGACAAGCGGCAGGTTCAGGATCAGCAGCATCACGTTGCCGATGTAGAGGCTCGCGATGAGCGCCCAGACCAGCGCCGGCTGGTTCTGGAACAGCTGGGGTCCGGGCTGGATGCCATACGACTGGAACGCCGAGAGGATGATGGCGGCCGTCGCCGTGGTCGGCAGGCCTAGAGTCAGCAGCGGCACCAACACACCCGCTGCCGCCGCGTTATTTGCCGCTTCGGGCCCGGCAACACCTTCGATGGCGCCGCGACCGAACTGTTCCTTGTGCCGGCTGAGCTTTTTCTCGGCCGCGTACGAGAGGAAAGTCGCGACATCGGCACCACCGGCGGGGATAGTCCCGATGGGGAAGCCAATCGCAGTACCGCGCAGCCAGGGCTTCCACGAGCGTCGCCAGTCGTCACGGGACATCCAGCTGCGCCATCCACGCGTCACCGGAACCAGCGCAACCGGGCCATGCCGCAGCCGGGACGCGACATACAGCGTCTCGCCCACCGCAAAAAGCCCCACGGCGACAAGCACCACATCGATACCGTCCGCCAGCGGGAGCAGCCCAAAGGTATATCGCTGCTGGCCCGACAGGATCTCCGTGCCCACCAGACCGAGGAACAGCCCGATGCCGAGCGACGAGAGTCCGCGCCAGACCGACGAACCGAGAAGGGCTCCCACGGTGATAAACGCAATGACCATCAGCGCGACGTAGTCCGCCGGGGCGAGGTTGACGGCCCAGTCCGCGAGAACCGGCGCGAGGAGCGTCAGACCGAGAGTGGCGACGGTTCCCGCCACAAACGACCCGATGGCCGCGGTCGCCAGTGCCGCAGCACCGCGCCCGAGTTTCGCCATTTTGTTGCCCTCGAGGGCGGTGACGATCGACGCCGATTCACCGGGTGTATTGAGCAGGATGCTTGTGGTCGAACCCCCATACATACCGCCGTAGTAAATCCCGGCGAACGTGATCAGCGCCGCCGTGGGATCGAGTGTGTAGGTCAGCGGAAGCAGCAGTGCCACAGTCATGGCCGGACCGATGCCGGGCAGCACCCCGACGGCCGTACCCACCAGCACACCGAGGAACGCGTAAATCAGGTATTGGAACTGGAGGGCGGTGGCGAACCCGTCCAACAGGTTGGTGAAGTTGTCCATGTCAGCCACCCAACGAACTGATAAACGGTGCGAGCCACCCAAATACCGGGCCGAGGGGAAGGGAGAGTCCGAGGAACCCGCCAAAAACGATCTGCACCAGAAGCCCAAGGCCCAGACCGATGAGCAGCCCCACCCACCAGCGCTTCGCACCCAACGACCAGGCGACACCGCCGAAGAGGATGGCGGCGGCGATCGCCCAGCCCAGGATGTCGATGAGAACCAGGTGGGCGATCACAAACACCACCAGTTTGAGGAGGGTCACCCAGTCGGTTTTCGCACCCACCTCAATGTCTTCCGAACCCTCTTCCTCCACCACGGTGCCGCGGAACAGTTCCACCAGCACCATCACGGCCGAGGCGATGAGGATCGCACTAACGAGGAACGGGAACACCCGCGGGCCGACCTGGGTGCCCGCGCCCGGCACCCGGATCGCGAATGCCCCGACCAACACAAAGATCCCAAGGGCGAGGGAGAGTCCCGCGAAAATGAACTCCCCTATTTTGCGACCGAGTGGCTCGGTGACCGCCGGAGGCCCACTCGGGGTGGTGTCGCCGCCGCTCGGGGCATCCCGAACCGACGATTCGCCCGACATATCAGTCGACCAGACCGATGTTCTTCAGGGTTTCGGTGACCTCGGTGACGTTCTCGTCAACGTAGGTGCTGAACTCGTCACCGGTGAGGAACGCGTCAGTCCAGCCGCGGGTCTCCAGCTCGTCGGTCCACGCCGCACTGTCGTGGGCCTGTGAAACGAGTTCGATGAGTGCCTCGCGCTCGGCATCCGAGATATCGCTGGGAGCCAGCAAGCCGCGCCAGTTGGTGAGCACCACGTCGTATCCGGCATCGGTGATCGTTGGGGCATCCGGCAAAATCGCGGACGGCTCCTCGGACGACACGGCCAGCGCGCGCATGGTGCCCTCCTCGATGTGGGGAAGAAACTCGCCGATACCGGAGATGCCCGCGGAGGCGTTGTTGCCGAGCAGCAAGGCCACGGCCTCACCACCACCGGAGTTCGGGATGTAGTTGAGGCTCTCCGAGATCTCCGTGCCGCTGAGCCCGGCCTCCTCGAGCAGCAGCCCGGCGAGGATATGGTCGGCACCACCGGCCGAGCCGCCGGTGACCGAGACGTCCTGGCCGTTTTTCACGATGTCCTCAACGAGGTCTTCGAGAGTGTCGTAGTCGGAATCCTCCGGAACAACAACCACCAGCGGTTCTTCGGTCAGCCGCGCAATCGGAGTGGTGTCTTCGATGCGGTTCTGCGCGGCGTTGGTCTCGACGGCGCCCACCATTACGAGCCCCGTCACCATGAGGCTGTTCGGGTCTTTTTCGTTCGCCAGCGACGCAAGGCCCACCGTTCCGCCGGCTCCCCCGATGTTGGTCACCGGAGCAGAATCGACCAGGCTTTCGGAGGTCAGTACCTGCGCGAGGGCACGACCGGTCTGGTCCCATCCGCCACCCGGCTCTGCGGGCACAATGATCTGCACATCGGTGATGGCACCACCGCCTCCGCCCGAATCGCCGCCACCACCGTCGTCGGCCGGGGCCGCGCAGGAACTGAGCAAAAGAACGGTGCCGGCAGCCAGCATGGTGATACCACGAGCGCGCATATCAGGTCTCCTCATTGAGAGCCCGCGTCCTTGCGGGCGGTGATTGTGCTGACCACAACGTAGTGTCCGGCGGCGCGCCGGACAAGGTGTTGTGGGCTATCGCCGCCCGTTGCAACCCGACCGTTACCGCGGAGTTAGGAGCGCATTCCCCGTCGGAGGTAGTCAATCCGCGCCTGCAACTGGGTCACGCTGGCCTGGCCAACAGCGGGTCCTCCACAGACCCGGCGGAGTTCCGCGTGCACAATACCGTGGGGCTCGCCGCCCATTTTGGCGCGGATACCCACCAAGCTGTTGAGCAGGGTGCGCTGTTCCTTGAGCGTGCGGTAGAGCGCCTGGGGTTCGGGTGTTTCCGACGGAGGCCTCGACGCGGATCGCTTCGACTGCCGGGCCTGGCGCTGCTGCAGAAGTTCGCGCACCTGCTCGGGTTCGAGGATTCCCGGCAGCCCAATAAAGTCGAGCTCTTCGTCGCTGCCCGTTTCCGCGGCGAAACCAAACTCGTTGCCCTCATAAAAGACCCGGTCGAAGTTCGCCTCGGACTCGAGCGCCTGCCAAACGAACTCATCGGGCAGCGTCTCAGACGCCTTCTCCGAGCGGTTGGCCTCGTCGAGCAGGCCATCGTCGAGCAGCCCGTCGTCCTCGCTGGTGTCGCGGTCGAGGGCGTGGTCGCGCTCATGCTCCAGGTTCGAGGCGAGGGCAAGCAGCGACGGCACGCTGGGCAGGAAAATGGATGCCGTTTCGCCACGTCGCCGCGCGCGCACAAATCTGCCAATAGCCTGCGCGAAATACAGCGGGGTGGACGCCGACGTCGCGTAGACACCGACGGACAGGCGTGGAACGTCCACACCCTCCGACACCATCCTCACGGCAACCATCCAGCGCGTCTCGCTTTTCGCGAAAGTCTCGATGCGATCGCTGGCTTCTTTTTCGTCCGACAGCACCACGGTCGCAACGGTGCCCGTGATCTGGAGAATGAGCTCCGCATACGCACGGGCGGTGGTCTGGTCGGTAGCGATTACCAGGCCGCCGGCATCGGGGATGGTGTGGCGCACCTCGGTCAGGCGCAGATCGGCAGCTTTGAGCACAGCGGGCATCCACTCCCCATGCGGATCCAGCGCGGTACGCCAGGCCTGCGAGGTGACGTCTTTGGTATCGCCCTGGCCGAGACGGGCTTCCATCTCTTCGCCCATTTTGGTGCGCCAACGCATTTTGCCCGCGTACGCCATAAAAATGACCGGGCGCACAACACCGTCAGCGAGGGCGTGGCCGTAGCCGTAGTTGTAGTCGGTCTGGGAGAGCCGGATGCCCTTTTCGTTGCGGACATACGTCACAAAGGGAATGGGCGCGGTGTCGGAACGGAAGGGTGTTCCGGTCAGAGAGAGTCGGCGGGTGGCGGGCTCGAAGGATTCACGGATCGCGTCACCCCAGCTGAGTGCGTCTCCGCCGTGGTGGATCTCGTCGAGGATCACCAGCGTGCGGGCCGACTCGACCATGGTGCGGTGGTGGGTCGGCTTCATCGCGACCTGGGCGTAGGTAATGGCGACGCCGTGGTAGCGGCGTCCACCGAATCCTTCATTGTTTTTGAACTCAGGGTTGAGCCTGATGCCCACCCGGTGGGCAGCGTCAGCCCACTGCTTTTTGAGGTGCTCAGTCGGTGCAACAACAATGAGCTGGTCGATCTCGCGGCGCGCGATGAGTTCTGTCGCGAGGCGGAGCGCAAACGTCGTTTTGCCGGCGCCCGGTGTAGCGGCGGCGAGGAAGTCGCGGGGCTGCTTCTCGAAGTACAGGTCGAGGGCTTCCGCCTGCCAGGCACGGAGCTTGGAGGCGGTACCGCGGGCGGCGCGCTCCGGGTAAGAAGGAGAGAGATGCTCCGCTGCAAAGGTTCCGACTGTAGGGCCGGGCAACGGAGGAGTATTCACTTGAGAAGACATTACCCGCCGCGTCTGACATTGCGAGCCGACCCGGATTTTCCGGGCCGATGACTGACGCGCCCGGGCGTGTCTGGGAGTGCGGTTCAGCGTGTCTGGACGCGTTGTTCAGTCCACGGAGCGGGGTGCTGCTCAGTCCGCGTCCGGAGGTGAAGCTCAGTCCGCGTCGGGAGAAGCCGGGCGCTTTTTCACAAAGGTGGCCCGTTGGACAAGACCGGCACCGAATCGTGCGGTCACGGCATCCATCACACTCTCCGTCTCACGCCAACCCTCGTCGGTATCCCACAGCCCTACGGGCGAACCACCCGAAGGGGCGAGCTGCTCCATCCGCACACCCACCAGTCGAATGCGCTCGTATTGCTTGCCGAGCCCCTCGTAGATGTCGACAACTTCATCGTAGATTCGACGGCCCAG
>Ga0247736_10000445_pt1 | contig 13942 bp, 10 predicted proteins | sample UWRJL193509B2_FD_180935 | JGI IMG/M metagenome (GOLD analysis project Ga0247736, IMG submission 180935) | Plant litter microbial communities from Arlington Agricultural Research Station in Wisconsin, United States - UWRJ-L193-509B-2 | ecosystem: Environmental > Terrestrial > Plant litter >...
AAGCATGAGCTTCTGGCGGATGCGGCGACCCTTGTGGTTGTGCAGGATCTGCTCCCACCAGTGCCCCACGATGTACAGCGGCGTGTAGACGGTGACGACCTCGGAGCCGTGCTCCTCGCGGTGCGCCTTGATGTACATGATGAGCGGCATCGAGATGTCGCGGTAGGGCGACTCGATGATGCGCAGCGGCACCCGGATGTTCGCCTTGTCCCAGGCCTCGAGCAGGCGCTCCGACGCGGCATCGTCGATGTTGACGTGAATCGCCTCGAGGCTGTCGTGGCGGGCCGCGATCGCGTAGTCGATGGCCTTGAGCATCGGCTTCTGCATGGTGCCGACCAGCACGACGGCGTGGTCTCCGGTCGCCCCGAACACCGTGGTGTTGTCGACGGCGACGCCCTCGGCGACCCTGCGGTAGTACCGGTTGATGCGCAGCATCACGAGGAACAGCACGGGCATGATCGCGAAGACCAGCCAGGCGCCGTGGGTGAACTTGGTCACCGTCACGATGAGCAGCACCGTGAAGGTGAGGGTGGCGCCGATGGCGTTGATGAGGCGGCTGCGCTGGATCTGCCCGCGGTCGCCCTCGCCGCGTCGCAGCATGCGCGTCCAGTGCACGACCATGCCGGTCTGCCCGAGCGTGAAGCTCACGAAGACGCCGATGATGTACAGCTGGATCAGCTGGGTCGGGTTGGCCTGGTAGATGATGATCAACACGATCGCGACGGCCGCGAGGGCGAGCACGCCGTTCGAGTAGACGAGACGGTCGCCACGGGTGTTGAGCGACTTCGGGGCGTAGCTGTCGCGTGCGAGTACGGAGCCGAGCAGGGGGAACCCGTTGAAGGCGGTGTTCGCCGCGAGCAGCAGCACCGCCGCGGTGGTCGCCTGCACCACGAAGAACATGATCGTGTTGTCGCCGCCGAAGACCGCGGCCGCGATCTGGGCGATCACCGTGCGCTGCGGGTTGGAGGTGTCGAAGCCGATCAGGTCGGACGCCCGCTCGGCGTAGTGCACATTGGTGAGCAGCGCGAGGGTGGTCACGCCGATGAACATCGCGATGGCGATTCCGCCCATGAGCACGAGGGTGCGCTGCGCGTTCTTGACCTTCGGGAGGCGGAAGGCGGGCACGCCGTTCGCGATCGCCTCGACACCGGTGAGCGCGCTGCATCCACTGGCAAAAGCACGAAGCAGCAAGAGGATGACGGCAACCTGCGTCAGGTCGTGGCTTTCGACCATGTACTTCGACGACTCTGCCGTGATGTCCTCGCCCATGGCGAACCGCACCAGGCCGGTGACGACCATGATCCCGACACTGCCGATGAACAGGTAGGTGGGGAGGGCGAATGCCTTGCTCGACTCGGCGACACCGCGCAGGTTGATCGCGGCGAGCACGATGACGAAGCCGACCGCGAGCTCGATGCGGAACGGATCGAGCGCGGGGAAGGCGGAGATGATGTTGTCGACGCCGCTCGCGACCGAGACCGCGACGGTGAGGATGTAGTCGACGAGCAGGGCCGAGGCGACGACCAGGCCGGCCTTCTCCCCCAGGTTGCGGTGGGCGACCTCGTAGTCGCCGCCACCGCTCGGGTAGGCCTTGATGAGCTGGCGATACGACGCCACGACGACGATCAGGAGGACAACGACGCCCGCGGCGATCCAGGGTGTGAAGGACAGGAAGGAGAGCCCGCCGAGGGTCAGGATGAGCAGCAACTCCTGAGGCGCATATGCGACGGAGGACAGGGGGTCACTCGCAAAGATCGGGAGTGCCAAATGTTTCGGGAGGAGTTGACCTTCGAGTTTCTCGGAGGGCAACGGTTCACCGATCAGCCACCGCTTGGGCGACCTAACCGAGGTAGTCACGAGGGGCGAGCCTACTCCTGTTAACCCCGCTGTCAACTCGTTAAATGCAGGAAGCCGGAACCCGAAGGCTCCGGCTCCCTGGGGAGGAGTGGGTCAGCGCGCCATCAGGGCGTCGAGGCCGACGGCCATGGCTGCCGCGAGGCGGAAGTCGAGAGTCGTATCGGGCACGTCGATCGTGTACCTGTCGCGCAGGCCGAACTTCTTCTCGCTGGTCATGACCTTCTGGCCGGTGGCCTTGCTGACGAAGTCGAAGTGGAAGACGAAGGGCACGTCGATGAAGCGGCGCAGGATGCCGACGAGGGCATTGCGCTCCTGGCCGTAGGAGTCCATTCCCGGGCCGACGAAGTGGAAGCTCGAGCGCAGCAGGCTGGCCTTGAAGTCCTTCTGGAAGTAGCCGATGGGCGTTCCGGCCGCATCGAAGACGTCGTAGACGGCCGCAAGATCCATGATCTGGCGTGCCTTGAACGAGAAGACGGGGGTGGTGCGGGCTTCGTCCGAGTAGAACGTCACCTGCTCCTTGAAGGCCATGCGCTTCTGCTGGGCCATCGCGATGATGGGTCCCTCGGAGCCGTCGGGGTTGGCCCCGCGGATCTCGTAACGGTTGACGAGCAGCGTGATCTTCTGCTTGACGAAGAAGCGGGCCTTGTGGTCGACGCCCCCGGTCGGAGTGGCGGGCGTGGGAGCTGAGGATGAGTCGGACATGGCGCCAGTGTAGCGGTGCCGTGTGTCGGTCTTAGACTGCGAGCATGACGGGGAGAAGACGACTGCGCTGGTGGTGGATCGCGTTTCCCGTGGCCCTGCTCATCCTCGTTCCCGTCGCCGTGCTCGCCGTGCCGATCCTGTTGCATCGGGATGGCGGCACCTCGCAACAGGAGGTGGCCGAGGACTGGCCGCTGTCCGTCACGGCCGTGGGGGACGACGGACGAACGCGCGAGCTCATGGTGGTCGCCGCGTCGCCCGGCGCGGTCGTGGACACCTCGGCCCTCGGCGAGGGCGACCGGATCGTGGTGAGCGGCACGGGCTACAACCCGGCGCAGGGGATCTACGTGGCGATCTGCGTCATCCCGGACTCGCCGACCGTCAAGCCGGGACCCTGCCTGGGCGGCGTTCCCTCGGGAGAATCGTCATCGTCGCCGGGTGCCACCGACTTCGCGCCCAGCAATTGGATCAACGACGACTGGGCCTGGAAGCTGTTCGGCGCGCGCGGCTACGACGACGCCAACGGAACCTTCACCGCCTACCTCGAGGTGCCTTCGCCCGTCGGTGAGGGCGTCGACTGCACGGTCGACGAGTGCGCGATCTACACCCGCAACGACCACACCGCCCTGCGCGACCGCGTGCAGGACGTGTACATCCCGGTCGCGTTCGAGTGACGGACCCATCCGTCACAATGGCCCGATGCTGAAGACCGTCGCCGTTGAGGGATACCGCTCCCTCCGCTCGCTTGTACTGCCCCTCGACCAGCTCACCGTGGTGACGGGGGCGAACGGCAGCGGCAAGTCGAGCCTGTACCGGTCGCTGCGGCTGCTGGCCGGGGCATCCAGTGATGGCGCGATTGCGGCGCTCGCCGCGGAGGGCGGGCTGTCGTCGACCATGTGGGCGGGTCCGGAGAACGGCACACGCCAGGGGTTCCCGGCGCAGGGGACCGTCCGCTCGTCGCCGATCGCGCTCAAGCTCGGTTTCGCGAGCGACGACCTGAGCTATGCCATCGACTTCGGGCTCCCCATCCCCTCGCGCACCGCGTTCTCGTACGACCCCGAGATCAAGACGGAGAGCATCTGGAGCGGCGAGGTACTCCGCCCCGCGACGCTGTTCACCGAGCGGCGCGGTGCGATCGTTCGGGTGCGGGCCGACGACGAGTGGCGGCGGCACGGGCAGAACCTGGCGCCGTGGCAGAGCATCCTGAGCGAGGTGGGCGACGCGAACGCGGCACCCGAGGTGCTGGCGCTGCGCAACCTGCTGCGTTCGTGGCGCTTCTATGATCACGTGCGCACCGATGCCGAGGCGCCCGCGCGACAGGCCCACATCGGCACCCGCACGCCCGTGCTGTCGGCGAGCGGTTCCGACCTCGCCGCGGCGCTGCAGACTATTCGCGAGATCGGTGTCGCCGCCGAACTCGACGCGGCGGTCGACCGCGCGTTCCCGGGCAGTCGTGTGGTGGTGGATGTCCCGGATGGCCGATTCGCGCTGTCCCTCACGCAGCCCGGACTCCTGCGCCCGCTCGCGGCGGCCGAGCTCTCGGACGGCACGCTGCGCTACCTCCTGTGGATCGCGGCGCTCCTGAGCCCCCGGCCGGCACCCCTGCTCGTGCTCAACGAGCCGGAGACGAGCCTGCACCCGGCGTTACTCGAACCGCTCGGTGAACTGATCGCCGCGGCGTCGAAGAATTCGCAACTCATCGTGGTGTCGCACTCGGCGCCGCTCATCGCCGCACTGACCCGGGCGGGCGGGCTGGTGCACGAACTCGAGAAGCACGACGGCGAGACCCGCCTGGTCGGGCAGGGGCTGCTCGATGCGCCGCGGTGGAGCTGGCCGAGCCGCTGAGCGAGGGCCACGAGAAGGCCCGCGGTAGTCCCGCGCGACCTCGATGGGCGTGGCTACCTGAGCGTCGCGAGCACCTCGGCGCGTACCGCGTCCAATCGGGCCCGAAGAACGTCGACAGTGGTCGCCGTCAACCGGTCGCCGGCCACCGCGCCGCGCAGGTCGGACCGCAACTGGTGCCGGAAGGTCTGGAGTACCGCCTCGGCCTCCTGCAGCTGCATCCTGCTGTCCACGCCCTGCGACACCTTCACGGTGTGTGCCGACTGCCGGGATTCGGTTCGGGCGTCGCGCGCGGCGGAGGCGAGGTCGGCGCGCAGGGTCTTCATCGCGTCGTTGACGGAAGCCCGCACCTCGTCGGCGAGCCGGCGCACCGAGTCGGTGACGCCGTTCTCGATGTCGCCGAGCTCGGCCTCGCGGGAGGCGAGTTCGGCCCGACCGTCATCCGTGATCGCATAGACGGTCTTACGGCCGTCGGCGGTCTTGGTGACAAGGCCCTCTTCCTCGAGCTTGCCGAGGCGGGGGTAGATGGTGCCGGCCGAGGGGACATAGGTGCCGCCGAAGCGATCGCCGAGCGCCTGGATCAGTTCGTAACCGTGCATGCCGGTTTCACTCTCGGCGAGCAGGCTGAGCAGGTAGAGCCGCAGGTGACCGTGGGCGAAGACGGGCGGGGTCATGCGGACACCGAGTGCAGCACCGAGACGTTGCCGCTCACGGTGTTGGCCTTGAAGTCGAGCCAGGTCTTGTCGAGTTCGCCGTACTTGCCGGTGTAGCTGCCGCGCACGCCGGTGATCTCCGAGTCGTCGAGTTGCAGGCGTCCGCTGACCGTGTTGATGCGGTACTGCGCGGCCACACCCGCGGCGAGACGAGTGGTGATCCCGCCGCTGACGGTGCTGACGGTGATTTCGTCGGGCACGCCGGCGATGTCGAGGAAGACGTCGCCGCTGACCGTGTTGCCGGAGAACTTCATGATCTCGCCGGTCGCCGTGACGTCTCCGCTGATCGTCTTCGCGGAGATGGCGCCGTAGTGGCTGCGCACCGCGAGCTCGCCGCTCACGCTGTTCAGCTGCAGGTCGCCGTAGACGTTGTCGACCACGACCTCACCACTGACGGTGCTGATCGAGGCGTCCTCGGTGAGCCCGCTGATCAGGGCCGTTGCGCTGATGACGCCGAACTTGAGGGCGATGTCGCGCGGGACCATGATGCTCACGTCGGCCTTCGCGGTTCCAGTGAACGACTTGAAGACGTCGATGAAGTTGTCCCAGCTCATCTGCGGGTGGTCCACTTCGAGGGTGTCGCCGTCGATCGAGACGCGCAGCGCCTTGCCGCTCACCGAGTGCACCTCGACCCGGGCGGTCGGCTCGTCGTGGCCGATGATGTCGACCTTGCCGGCGATGAGACTGACCTTGAGATTGCGCACGAGTCCGATGTCGATGACCTTGGCGTCTTCGATGAGCCACTTTTCCTGGGCCATGGGGTTCTCCTCACGTTGCGGGAAGTCGCGATATATCGCGTGTTCGTGATTCACGATATATCGCGTTTTCCCATCGCGCAACACTTTCTTCTTGACCTTGACGCAGCGTCAACGTTTAGCGTGGTCACATCGAGAGAGGAGCACAGCATGGACTGGTCCATCCAGGACATCGCCCGGCTGGCCGGCACCACGAGCCGCACGCTGCGGCACTACGGGGACGTCGGGCTGCTGCATCCCACCCGCATCGGTGGCAACGGCTACCGCTACTACGACGAGCTCGCGCTCGCACGGCTGCAGCGCGTGCTCATGCTGCGCGACCTGGGGCTCGGTATTCCGGCCATCAAGAGTGTGATCGAGGGGCAGGCGGACGACGCCCGCGCCCTCGTGACCCACCTGCAGTGGCTGCAGCAGGAAAAGGACCGCCTCGACCGGCAGATCAACAGTGTCGAGGTCACGATTCGAAAGATGGAGGGAGGTGAACAACTGATGGCTGAAGAGATGTTCGACGGCTTCGACCACGTGCAGTACAAGGACGAGGTCGAGGAGCGCTGGGGCAAGGACGCCTATGCGACCAGCGACAGGTGGTGGCGCGGCATGTCCGCGGTAGAGAAGGCCCAGTGGATGTCCCGGCAGAAGCAGCTCGCGACCGATTGGTCCGAGGCGGCTCGCGCCGGTCTCGACCCGAGCGGCGCGGAGGCGCAGGCCCTCGCGGCACGGCACGCCGAGTGGCTCGGGAGCATCCCGGGCACACCACGCAACGGCGGCGCCCCGACGAAGGAGTACTTCACGGGGCTCGGCGAGATGTACGTCACGGACGACCGCTTTGCGGCGAACTACGGCGGCACCGCGGGCGCCGAGTTCGTGCGCGACGCGATGCGCGTCTACGCGGAGCAGAACCTGTAGCACTGTGGCCCGTCCCGATCGGGGCGGGCCACGGTCATCAGTGCCTCACCGGCTCGAGCGGCTTCTCGCTGACGGCCGCGGGCACCAGGAAGAACGGCATCGTGATGTTGACCATGGGCCCGATGAGCAGGGCGAAGGCAACGGTTCCGAGGCCCACGTTGCCGCCGAGGATCCAGCCGATCGAGAGCACTACGACCTCGATCGAGGTGCGCACGATCCAGATCTTCACGCCCCAGCGGTGGTGGATGCCCGTCATCAGGCCATCCCGCGGGCCGGGTCCGAACCGGGCGCCGATGTAGAGGCCGGTCGCGATGGCGAGCAGTACAAGGCCGGCGATGAAGAGCAGGATGCGCACCCAGAGCTCGCTCTGCTCCGGTATCAGTGCGAGACCGACCTCCGCCGAAGGTCCCACGAGCAGGGTGTTCAGCACGGTGCCGATGCCCGGCTTCTGGCGGATCGGGATCCAGAGCAGCAGCACGATGACGCTCGTGATGACGGTGATGACGCCGAAGGAGAGCCCGGTCTGCTTGCCGATGCCCTGGGTGAGCACGTCCCACGGGGCGACGCCGATGGCGGCACGAACGATGAGGGAGATGGCGATGCCGTAGAAGATGACGCCCAGCACGAGCTGGGCGATGCGGCGGGTCATGATGAGGTTGGCGTTCACAGGAGCAATCCAATTACCGAATTGGCCTGTCGACAAGATGCCAATCCGTCTAAAGTGGCCCCATGGCATCCCTATCGGCACGTGCACTGGCCCTGCTGCTCGACAATTGGCGGGGAGCCGATAAGGCCGCTTACGCCGCACTCGCGGAGCGCATCCGGCTGCTGGTGGTCGATGGGCGCATCGCGCTCGACACCCGGCTGCCCGCGGAGCGTGAACTCGCCGAGCAGCTCGACGTCAGCCGCACCACGGTGAGCGCGACCTATGCCGAGTTGCGCGAGGCCGGGTATCTCGAGAGCCTGCGCGGCTCCGGATCGGTCGCCAAACTGCCGCACCGGGGCATCCCCGCAGCCCAGCAACCGGAACCCGGCCTGCTCGACCTGACCAAAGCGGCGATGCCGGCCATCCCCGCCATCGTCGAGGCCGCGAAGCGCGCTGCCGAGCAGTTGCCGGCCTACCTCGGCGATTCCGGCTTCGACCCGATCGGCCTGCCCGTGCTGCGCCAGGCGATCGCCGACCGGTTCACCCGCCGTGGGCTGCCGACCGATCCCGAGCAGATCATGGTGACCATCGGCGCACAGCACGCCATCGCGCTGCTCTCCCGTACCCTGCTCGTCCGCGGCGACCGTGCGCTGGTCGAAACGCCGAGTTACCCGCATGCCTATGAGGCGCTCAAGCTCGCCGGTGCGCGGCTCGTTCCCGTGACCGTCACGAGCGACGACGGCTGGGACGAGGCCGGGCTCGAGCAGGCCATCCAGCGCACGAGCCCCTCGGTCGGCTACCTGATGCCCGACTTCCACAACCCGACCGGCCGATCGATGTCGGCCGAACTGCGGCAGCGCACACTCGCGCTCGCCGAACGCCACGGCACGGTGCTCATCGCCGACGAGACCATGGCGGAGCTCGCCATCGACGATGTCGCCGACGTGCTGCCGTTCGCCGCCTACGGGCCCGCCATCACGATCGGGTCGGTGGGCAAGACCGTGTGGGGTGGCGTGCGCGTCGGGTGGATCCGGGCGGAGCGCAACGTCATCCAGCGCCTGGTGCGTGCCCGCAGCGCCGGCGACCTCGGCACACCGCTGCTCGAACAGCTGCTCGTCGCCACCCTGCTCGAGGACTTCGACGCGATCCTCGCGACCCGCAAGACCGAGTTGAGGCAGAACAGGGACCGGATGCTCGCGCTCCTGGCCGACCGCATTCCCGAGTGGGAAGTGCCGCGCGTCGCCGGCGGCCTCACCACCTGGGTCAACCTCGGGGCACCGGTGAGCTCGCAGCTGACGATCGCCGCGAGGTCGGTCGGGCTGCAGATCGCCGCCGGACCGCGCTTCGGCATCGATGGCGCCTTCGAGCGGTTCCTGCGCATCCCGTTCGGACACAACAACGAGGAGATGGAGCGCGCGGTGGACGCACTCGCCGTGGCGTGGGCCAGCGTGGGGCGTCATCCCGTATCGGTCGAAGCCGGCTACCTCGCCGAGGTCGTGTAGAAGATTCATCCCTTGGGAGTACGCGCGCGCAAGGTCACGGGCAATACTTGATAGGGCACGATGACGTGCGTTTCAGCGCGCTCGCGCACAGCATTCATTCCAGGGAGCAACCCCGTGCACTTTTTGTCGGTCTTCAGCCTGCGCAACCGCGCGCTCATCGCGCTCGTCACGGTGGTCATCGGCATCTTCGGCGGGGTGGCACTGACCTCGCTCAAGCAGGAGCTCATCCCCTCGCTCTCCCTCCCGCAGCTGTTCATCATCTCGACCTACCCGGGCGCCTCGCCCGAGGTCGTCAACGACGACGTGTCGATCCCGATCGAGAGCGCCATCCAGGGAGTCGCCGGGCTCGACGCCACGAGCGCCGTGTCCAACGCGAACTCGTCCACGATCACCGCCTCCTTCACGTACGGCACCGACATCACCACGGCCGAGCAGAAGGTGCAGCTCGCCATCAACCGCATCTCGGGCCAGCTGCCCGAGGGCGTCGACACCCAGGTGCTCACTTTCAGCTTCAGCGACCTGCCGGTGATCCAGATCGCGGTCACCAGCGATCTCGACCCGCGTGAGCTCGCCAACCTGCTCGAGAACTCGACCCTGCCCGAGCTGCGCGACGTGGAGGGCGTGAGCGACGCGACCCTGCTCGGCGCCACCACGCAGCGCATCTCGATCACGCCCAACGCCGACGAGCTCGCCGAGCACGGGTTGACGACGCAGTCGATCCGGGATTCGCTGAAGGCCAACGGCTCGCTGCTGCCCGCCGGAGAGATCACGGAGGACGGCAAGACGCTCACCGTGCAGGCGGGCGAGAAGGTCGACTCGGTCGAGTCGCTCGAGTCCCTGCCCCTCATCGGTGCGACCAAGACGATCACCACCGTCCAGCCCTCGCCCATCCCGGGTGCGCCGCCCGCCAGCTCGTCGACCAAGGTTCCGGATGCCACGGCCTACGTTCTCGGCGACTTCGCGACCGTCGAACTCATCGACGACCCGGTCACAGGCATCTCGCGGGTCAACGGCGAGCCCTCGGTGACCATCGCCGTCACCAAGAGCCCGGCCGGCAACACGGTCGAGGTCTCGCGACTCGTCAACGAGATGGTGCCGGATCTCGAGAAGGCCGTCGGCGGCGACACCACGTTCACCGTGGTCTTCGACCAGGCCCCGTTCATCGAGCAGTCGATCGAGAGCCTCACGACCGAGGGGCTGCTCGGACTGCTCTTCGCCGTGGTCGTCATCCTCATCTTCCTGTTGTCGATCCGGTCGACCCTGGTGACGGCGATCTCGATCCCCGTCTCCGTGCTCATCACGTTCATCGGCATGCTGGCCTCGGGCTACACGCTGAACATCATCACGCTCGGGGCGCTCACGATCGCGATCGGCCGCGTGGTCGACGACTCGATCGTCGTGATCGAGAACATCAAGCGGCACATCGGGCTCGGTGAGGACAAACTCGCGGCGATCCAGAAGGCCGTCAAGGAGGTCGCGGGCGCGGTCACGGCATCCACCGTCACCACCGTCGCGGTGTTCCTGCCGCTCGCCCTCGTCGGCGACGTCACGGGCGAGCTGTTCCGTCCGTTCGCCCTCACGGTGACGATCGCGCTCGCCGCATCGCTCTTCGTGTCGCTCACGATCGTGCCGGTGCTCGCCTACTGGTTCCTGGGCTCGACGAGCCGCACCGAGGACCAGCAGCTCGAGCTGGAGGAGAAGGCCGGCCGCTCGTACGGCCGGGTCGCCCTCCGCGGCTTCATCACCGGACTCATCGTCGCCGTCATCATCGGCGGTGCCGCGGTCGGCGCACTGTTCGCGGGCGACCTGTGGAAGGACGACTACATCCTGCCGATCGCCGGTGCCGCGGTCGTCATCATCGCCCTGCTCACCGCGCTGCCGCTGCTCACGCTGCGCCTGTCGCGCGCGCGTCTCGCGCGCCCGCTCAAGACGGTGCCCGTCTCCAGCGAGGACGAGCTCGAGAAGCCGACCCGCCTGCAGCGCGGCTACCTGCCGATCATCCGCTGGACACTCGCTCGCCCCGTCGCGACGCTGCTGATCGCGGTGCTCGTGCTCGGTGGCACCCTCGCCCTCATCCCGTTCATGAAGACCAACTTCCTGGGTGACAGCGGCCAGAACACCCTCACCGTGAGCCAGACCCTGCCGCTCGGCACGAGTCTCGAGGTACGCGACGAGGCGGCCAAGAAGGTCGAGACCGCGCTCGGCGACGTCGAGGGCGTCGACACCGTGCAGCTCTCGCTCGGCTCGAGCGGCGGATCGCTGCGTGCCGCCTTCTCCGGCGGGGGCTCGACGAGCTTCTCCCTGACCACCGATCCCGACGCCGACCAGCCGAAGCTGCAGGCCGATGTGCGGGATGCGATCGCCGGGCTCGACGATGTCGGAGAAGTCGCGGTCGCCGCCGCGGGCTCCGGCTTCGCCTCCTCCGACATCGAGGTCAACATCAAGGCGTCGAGCGACGCCGACCTTCGTGAGGCTGCCCAGGCCGTGCTCGACGGAGTCAAGGACCTCGACGTGGTCGCGGAAGCCGCGAGCAACCTCTCGGTCACGCAGCCCTTCATCCAGGTGCAGGTCGACCGCACCAAGGCGGCCGCGAAGGGACTCAGCGAGGTCGCCGTGGGCGGCATCGTGGCCGAGGCCATGAACCCGAGCGCGGTCGGCTCCGTGGTGATCGACGAGAAGACCCTCTCGATCTACATCCGCAACGACTCGGCGCCGCAGACCATCGAGGAGATCGAGAACTTCGAGATCCCGAGCGCTGCCGGCATCATCACGCTCAGCGAGCTCGCCACGGTCGAGCAGGTCGACGGCCCCTCGAGCATCACGGCCATCAAGGGAATCCGCAGCGCGACCGTAACCGTCACGCCGAACAGTGACAACGTCGGCGCCGCATCGACGACCGTCTCGGCGGCAGTCGCCGCGGTCGACCTTCCCGCGGGTGCAACCGCCGAGCTCGGTGGTGTGACCTCGCAGCAGGGTGACGCGTTCTCGCAGCTCGGTCTCGCGCTGCTCGTCGCGATCCTGATCGTCTACGTGGTCATGGTCGCCACCTTCCGCTCGCTGCGCCAGCCGCTGCTCCTGCTCGTGTCGGTGCCGTTCGCCGCTACCGGTGCGATTGCGCTGCAGGTGATCTCCGGGGTGCCGCTGGGCGTGGCATCCCTCATCGGTGTCCTGATGCTGATCGGAATCGTGGTGACCAACGCGATCGTGCTGGTCGACCTGATCAACCAGTATCGAGAGCAGGGGATGAAGGTGGGCCAGGCGATCGAATACGGCGCTTCCCGAAGACTCCGCCCGATTCTCATGACGGCGCTCGCGACGATCTTCGCGCTGCTTCCGCTCGGCATCGGCATCACCGGCCACGGCGGATTCATCTCGCAGCCGCTCGCGATCGTCGTGATCGGCGGACTCGTCTCGTCGACGCTGCTCACCCTGATCGTGCTGCCGACGCTGTACTACGTCGTCGAGGGACGCAAGGAGCGCAAGGCCGACGCCCGCCGCGAGGCCGCGCACCACCACGGTGCGCACGCGGCGCCGGTGCCGGTCGATGCTCCGGTCGCCGAGCACCCGGTACCGGCCGTCGTCGCCCAGCCGGCCGCGGCCGCTCCGGATGCGCCCGCCGCCGCGAACCCGGCACCGGCCGTGCCCGACGCTCCCGTTGCCGCGAACCCGGCACCGGTGGCGCCGCGCCCCACCGTCGAGCCGCCTGTTCAGCCGCGCCCGGCCGTCGAGCCGCCGGTTCAGCCGCGCCCGGCCACGCCGAACCAGTACCCCACCACGCCGAACCAGGCCCCGGAGCCCCCGACCGCCCCGTAGTTTCTTCCCAAATGCAGGATCGTTCGGGGCCACTCCGCGGAAATGCGCGGGTGTCCGCCGGACTGGGAACGGTTCCATCCTGCATTTGGGAACAAGCGCCTCGGGTGTGGGGTGCGCGTGAGCCCGGGTGTGGAGGACGTGCGGCCGATCAGGCCAGGCGCTTCTCCATGCACACGCTGAACTCGTCGCCCACGTAGGGCCCGAAGTTCGGGATGTGCTCGTAGCCGTGCTTCTCGTACAGGGCGATCGCGGCCAGTTGCTTCGGTCCGGTCTCCAGCTGGAGCACCGACACCTCGCTGGCCCGGGCCTTGGCCTCGACGGCGGCAAGCAGCGACGCCGCGATGCCCTGTCCGCGTGCGGACTCGAGCACGAACATCCTCTTCAATTCTGCCGACCCGTCCCCCCGCAGCACGATCGCGGCGATGCCGACGACCTGGGTGTTGTCGTCGCGGGCGACGTAGAGGGTGGTCCCGGGCTGCTCGAGCTCGTCCACCGTCAGCATGTAACAGCTCTCGGCGGGATACAGCGAGAGGGCGTACTCGCCACTCAGGCGCAGCATCTCGACGACGTGGGGCTGGTTCGGCTTCTCCGCGGCGATGGTGGGCATGCCCTAAGCATATTCATGCCCCTGCATGGACAACCATCAAGCGTTGGTCTAGTGTTGGTAGGTCGGCTCAAGACAGCGCGTTTCACGCGTATGGGTTTGTAAGTCTTAGAGGCCGGATTCCCCGCAATTCCGCGAGGGAAGAAATCACACGATGTATGTGATGGCCTCGGTCAAAGATCGCCCGGGTTCAGTAAGTGCTATTTCACATGGTGCTGTGCGCTACTCCCGCACCGCGCCGCTAGAGAAATGCCGCTTGTTCATGCACAAAGAACAACCCGGAAAGAACCATGTCTCCCTATAACAACGCCGGCCCCAAGAAGCCGTTCAAGTCCTCCGATCGCAACGGCTCCAAGCCGGGTTCGCGCAGCGAGGGTCACCGCGGCTTCCACGCCGATGCCGCCGCTCCGAAGAAGCGCTGGACGCAGGATGACCGTGCCGCCCGCACCGGCGACCGCCCGTCCAACGGCGCACCCCGCGGCGGCCGCGACGAGCGCCGCCCCGACTGGAACCCGCGCGAGAAGCCCGCATACGGCGACCGCACGGCTCGCGGTGAGCGTCCCGCGTACAACGACCGCAACGCCCGCGGCAACGACCGTCCGGCC
>Ga0247736_10000446_pt1 | contig 13931 bp, 11 predicted proteins | sample UWRJL193509B2_FD_180935 | JGI IMG/M metagenome (GOLD analysis project Ga0247736, IMG submission 180935) | Plant litter microbial communities from Arlington Agricultural Research Station in Wisconsin, United States - UWRJ-L193-509B-2 | ecosystem: Environmental > Terrestrial > Plant litter >...
CATGGACGCCATGCGCATCGCGAAGAGCTGCGGGTGGTCCTTGACCAGTCGGCGGCGGCGAAGGGTGAGCTCCTGGTCTTCCGCGGCGAGATCCGCGGTGTGGATGAGCAGCCGACCAATTCCGGAGAGCACGTCCTCCCCCGGGCCCGCGGTGATGAAGCTGTCCACGTCGACATCCGGCGGCAGCGTGGGGACGTCCCCGACCACGGCCTCCTCCTTGGACGCGAAGTAGTTGAAGAACGTGCGCGGCGAGATGTCGGCGACCCGGCTGATCTCGTCGACGGTCACCCGGTCGAGCCCGCGCTCGGTGACGAGGTCGAGCACCGCGAGTTGGATCGCGCGGCGCGTCGCGAGGCGCTTGCGCTCGCGGAGGCCGGGCATCGCTTCGCTCGTCATGGCCAATATTCTTTCACAGACTGCAAGTTTGCGCGGTGGTCTAGCAGAGCGGGTCCTTCGCGGGCACGGTGCCCACGATGAAGTAGTCGTCGACGGCGTCATCCACACAGGCGTTCTTCTTGTTGTAACCGGTGTGCCCCTCGCCTTCACGGGTGATGAGGTGGCCGTTCTCGAGCAGTTCGGCGAGCGCCTGGGCCCAGACGTAGGGTGTCGCGGGGTCGTTGGTGGTACCGACGACGAGGATGTCGGCCGAGCCCGGCGCCTTGATCTCGACGCGGTCGGTCTTCTGCGGGAACGGCCAACGGGCGCAGGTGGTTCCGCCGTAGCCGAACTGGGTGCCGAACGTCGGCGCCGCCTTCTCGATCGTGACGGCCTCTGCCGCCCAGTCCTCGCGCGTGCCGTTGGAACCCGAGTCGAGGCAGCTGATGGCGATGCGCGACTCGAGGGAGTTGTCGATGTACTCGCCGGTGTCGCTGTCGCGGCCGTTGTAGGCGTCGGCGAGCAGGAAGGCGAACTCGGTGTCGCCCTGGGGAACGAGGGTGAACAGCTGGCGCAGGTAGGGCCAGCTGTCCTCGCTGTAGAGCGGGTAGATGATCGCAGTGGTCATGGTCGAGCCGCCCAGCTCGCGGCCGTCGGCGGCCCGCAGCGGGCTTTCGGTGAGGCGCTCGATCAAGGCGGCGATGTCGAGCATCGCGTCATCCGCCGAGCCGGTGAACGGACAGTCGTCCTTGCCGATGCAATCGACGAGGAACGCGTTCAGCGCCGACTCGAAACCGGCCGCCTGCACGGCCGTCTGCTCGGCCGAGCTCACCTGCGGGTCGACGGCGCCGTCGAGCACCAGGCGTCCGGCCTTCTCCGGGTAGAGGCTCGCATAGGTCGCACCGAGCTCGGTGCCGTAGGAGAAGCCGAGATAGTTGAGCTTCTTGTCGCCGAGCACGGCGCGCAGCAGGTCCATGTCGCGGGCGGCGCTCTCGGTGTCGATGAACTCGAGCAGGGGGCCGGTCTCGGCGAGGCAGTCCTTGCCGAACTGCTCGGCGGAGGCCTCGACCGTGTCGATCCAGGCGTCGCTGCCGACCTCGCCCGGCGAGACGCTGTAGATGAACTCGTCGAAGTCGGCCGGGTCGGTGTAGCAGGAGACCGCCGATGACTCTCCCACGCCTCTCGGGTCGAAGCCGACGATGTCGAACTCGCGCTGCAGCTTCTCGGTGGTGACGAAGTCGACGCTGTCCTTGACGATTGAGACTCCGGATGCGCCCGGCCCGCCCGGGTTGATCAGAAGGGAGCCGAGTGCCTTGCCGCCGGTCGCGAGCTGGCGCACGAGGGCGAGCTCGATGTCGTCGCGGGCGGGGTCGGACCAGTCGAGCGGCGCACTCGCCGTCGCGCACTGCATTCCCTCGCCACAGGCGGACCACTCGAGCACCTGGCTGTAGAACGGCTCGAGGGCTGCGGGCACGTCTTCGCCGGTCGGCGTGGAGGTACCCCCGCCGCCGCCGAACAGGGTGCACCCGCCGAGCAGGAGGACGGCGACCGCCGCGAGGGAGACGGTGGGCAGAAGGCGATTCACGAAGTGGTTCCCGTTCGTCGAGCGGTGATGAGCATGGCTTCGAGGGCGAGCGCGGGTGACACGTTGCTCTCGATGCGCTTGCGGGCGGTGGCGATGGCGTCCATGGTGGCGAGCGTCTGAGGGGCCGTCGAGACCTTGGCGGCGGCGAGCAGCTGCGCGTGGATGGCGAGGTTGATCGGATCGCTCGGCACACCCAGCTGCAGCAGCAGGATGTCCCGGTAGAGCGAGAGCAGGTCGACGGCTATGCGGTCGATTCCGTCCCGCAGGCTGCGGGTGGCGCGGCGCTTCTGGTCTTCCTCGAGATTCTTGAGCTGAACGCGCAGCGCGGGAGGGATCGTGCCGCCGGGCTCGATGCCGAGGGAGCGCAGGGCGCTCTCGCGCTCCTCGGCGTCCTTCTCCTCGGTGATGGCCTTCGCGTCGTCCCCGGCGAGTTCGAGCAGCGCGGACGCGGCGAGCACGGCGTCGGAGACCGTGCGGATGCCCAGCGCGATCTCGAGGGTGCGCTGACGGCGAGCACGGGCATCCGCATTGGTGGCAAGGCGGTGCGCCATGCCGATGTGGCTCTGCGCCTCACGGGCGGCACGGGTCGCGGTCTGCAGGTCGATGTTGTCGCGCTCGGAGATGAGTGCGGCCACCTCCTCCACCGCGGGGACCCGGAGTCGCACGGTCCGCACGCGAGAGCGAATGGTCGGGATGAGGTCGGCGGCGCTCGGTGCGCAGAGGATCCAGACGGTGCGCGGCGGCGGCTCTTCGAGAGCCTTGAGCAGCACGTTGGAGGTGCGCTCGCTCATGCGGTCGGCGTCCTCGATGATCATGACGCGGTATCGGCCGACGGACGGCGAGAACTGCGAGCTGGAGACCAGCTGGCGCACCTCCTCGATGGAGATGATGACGCGTTCGGTGGCGAGCACGGCGAGGTCGGGATGGGTGCGCGCGGCGACCTGGCGCGCGGCGGCCTCGTCACCCTCGGGGGTGCCAGGGCTGAGCAGTGCGGTCGCGAACGCGTACGCGAGGTTGGAGCGGCCGGAGCCGGGCGGACCGGTGATGAGCCACGAGTGCGTCATCGAGGAATCTCCGCTGCCGCCGAGGGCGGACGCGGCTGCGGCAGCCGCGACGACCGCGATGGCCTCGGACTGCCCCGTCAACTGATCCCAGACCGCCATGGGGACAGCTTAAGTGAGCAGGCTGACAACGCGTGACCGGATGGCCTGCGCGATGGTGTCGATCGACAGCGTCGCGTCGAGCACGAGGAAGCGCTCCGGCTCGGCCGCGGCGAGCTCGAGGTAGCCGTGGCGTACCCGCTCGTGGAAGTCGTGCTTCTCGTCCTCGAGCCGGTCGTACTTGTCACGGGACTCGTCGAGTCGGCCACGGCCGGCCGTCGCGTCGAGGTCGAGCAGCACGGTGAGGTCGGGGATGAGCCCTTCGGCGGCCCACAGGGAGAGGTCCCGGATCTCGGCGCCATCCAGAACCCGCCCCGCGCCCTGGTAGGCGACGGAGGAATCGAGGTAGCGGTCCTGGATGACGATGTCGCCGCGCTCGATCGCCGGACGCACGCGGGTGGCGATGTTGTGGGCGCGGTCGGCGGCGTAGAGCAGCGCTTCCGCGCGCGGCGCGATGTACCCGCGGCGGTGCAGGATGATCTCCCGCAGCTCGAGGCCGAGCTCGGTTCCGCCGGGCTCGCGCGAGTGCTCGACGGTGTGCCCCTCCGCGGTGAGCCACTCGGTGAGCAGGGCGACCTGGGTCGTCTTGCCCGAACCGTCCCCGCCCTCGAAGGTGATGAAGAGACCGGTCACCGGCTACTCCGCTGCGGGCTTCTTGACTGCGGGCTTGCGCGCGGCGGGCTTCTTGGCCGCAGGCTTCTTGACGGCCGCCTTCTTCGCGGCCGGCTTCTTTGCAGCCGGCTTCTTGGCCGCGGTCTTGCGCACGACCGGACCCTTGGCGCGCTTATCGGCGAGCAGCTGCACGGCACGCTCGAAGTCGACGTCTTCCACGGTCTCCCCGCGCGGGATCGTCGCGTTGGTCGTTCCGTCGGTCACGTAGGCGCCGAAGCGGCCGTCCTTGATGCGGATCGGCTTGCCGCTCTCGGGGTCGGCGTCGAACTCCTTGAGGGCGCTGGATGCCGCGCGTCCGCCGTACTTGGGCTGGGCGTACAGCTCGATCGCTCCTGCGAGGTCGATGTCGAAGATGAGTTCCTCGGAGGACAGCGACCGCGTGTCGACGCCCTTCTTCAGGTACGGGCCGAACCGGCCGTTCTGCGCGGTGATCTCCGCGCCGGTCTCCGGGTCGAGTCCGACGACGCGGGGCAGGGCGAGCAGGCGCAGCGCGGTGTCGAGGTCGACGGTGGCGAGATCCATCGACTTGAAGATGGAGGCGGTGCGCTCCTTGACGACGGCCGTCTTCTTCGCCGCGGGCTTGCGCTTCGGCTTCGGCGCGATGACCTCGCCGGTGGCGGGGTCCACGACCGTTGCGGCCTCGATCTCGGCGGCGGCGATGGCCGCTGCCTCGGCTGCCGCAGCAGCCTTGGCTGCCTCGGCCTCCTCGTCGACCGGGTCGGCCTCGGTGATGTACGGACCGAAGCGGCCGTCCTTGGCGAGCACGAGCTTGCCGGTCTCGGGGTTGATACCGATGACGCGGTCGGTGACGACGGGGGCATCGATGAGCTCGCGGGCCTTCTCGGCGGTGAGCTCATCGGGTGCCAACTCGGCGGGAATGTTGACGCGTCGCGGAGTCTCGGGAGTCTCGCCCGGCGCCTCGAGGTAGGGACCGTACTTGCCGATGCGCAGGGTGACGTCATCCGCGATTCGGATGGAGTTGATCTCCCGCGCGTCGATCTCTCCCAGGTTGTCGATGACCGTGCGCAGTCCGCGGTGGCCGGCGTTGCCGAAGTAGAAGCCCTGCAACCACTCGACGCGATCGGCCTCGCCGCCGGCGATGCGGTCCAGGTCGTTCTCCATGCTGGCGGTGAAGTCGTACTCGACCAGGTCGGAGAAGTACTCCTCGAGCAGGCGGACGACGGAGAAGGCGATCCAGTTCGGCACGAGTGCCTGGCCGCGCGGCGTGACGTAGCCGCGGTCCACGATCGTGGAGATGATGGCCGCGTAGGTCGAGGGCCGGCCTATGCCGAGCTCTTCGAGCGTCTTGACGAGGCTCGCCTCCGTGTAGCGCGGCGGGGCGCTGGTCTCGTGGCCCTTGGCTTCGAGGTCGACGAGTGCGAGAGTCTGGCCCTCGGTGAGCTGCGGGAGCTTCGCCTCGGTCGGCTCGGCCGTCTCGTTGCGGTCCTCGTCGCGGCTCTCCTCGTAGGCGTGCATAAAGCCGCGGAAGGTGATGACCGTTCCGCTGGCCGAGAACTCGGCGAGTGCGTTCGCGGGGTCGGCTGTGGCCGCGGTGGGTCCGGCGGTGATCGTGACGGTTGCGGTGGAGCCCTTGGCGTCGGCCATCTGGGATGCGACGGTGCGCTTCCAGATGAGGTCGTAGAGCTTCCAGTCGTTGCCGCGCAGGACCGACTGCATCTCGGTCGGGGTGCGGAACACGTCACCGGACGGGCGGATCGCCTCGTGGGCTTCCTGGGCGCTCTTGTTCTTGCCCGCGTAGACGCGCGGCTTCTCGGGAATGGTCTCTGCTCCGTAGAGTTTGCTCGCCTGCGAGCGGGCCGCGTCGATCGCCTGCTTCGAGAGCGTGGGCGAGTCGGTTCGCATGTAAGTGATGTAACCGTTCTCGTACAGCCCCTGCGCGACGCTCATGGTCTGGCGGGCGGAGAAGCGCAGCTTGCGGCCGGCCTCCTGCTGCAGGGTCGAGGTCGTGAACGGCGCTGCCGGGCGACGCGTGTACGGCTTGGACTCGAGCGAGCTGACGACGATGGAGATGGCGGGATCACGCAGCGCGCTGGCGAGCGATTCGGCTGCCTTCTCGTCGAGCGCGACCGCGTCGGACTTGAGCTCGCCCTTGTCGTCGAAGTCACGGCCGACGGCGATACGGGTGCCGTTCAGGCGCACGAGGCGCGACTCGAAGTCCTGGCTGCCGAGTGCTGCGGCGAAGTTGGCGATGAGGTCCCAGTAGCTCGCGGTCGTGAAGGCGAGGCGCTCGCGCTCCCGGTCGACGACGAGGCGGGTGGCCGCGGACTGCACACGACCGGCGGACAGGCCCGGTCCGACCTTGCGCCAGAGCACGGGCGAGATCTCGTAGCCGTAGAGACGGTCGAGGATGCGTCGGGTCTCCTGCGCGTCGACGAGGGCGGTATCGAGCTCGCGAGTGTTGTTGATGGCGTGCTGGATCGCGTCCTTGGTGATCTCGTGGAAGACCATGCGCTTCACCGGGACCTTGGGCTTGAGCTCCTGGAGGAGGTGCCACGCGATGGCCTCACCCTCGCGGTCCTCATCAGTTGCGAGGTAGAGCTCGTCGGCGCCCTTGAGTGCGCGCTTGAGATCGGCCACGGTCTTCTTCTTCGCGTCGGAGACGACGTAGTAGGGCTCGAAGCCGTTCTCGACGTCGACGGAGAACTTTCCGAGGGAGCCCTTCTTGAGCTCTGCCGGCAGATTCTTGGGCTCGATGAGGTCGCGGATGTGACCGACCGAGGCCTGAACCTCGTATTCATCACCCAGGTACTGGCCGATGGTCTTCGCTTTCGCGGGCGACTCGACAATGACCAGCTTCTTCGTGCCAGGCACGTTTCTCCTCTTATATAGGGACCCCTGCACGGGATGCGCTCGGCACCCGTACTACTACAAACGACCGACCGTCAAGGTCTGGAAATGCGTTGCCCCGAACTGCCGCCGTCAGCCACACCATACACACGTCTCCCTGAATCCTGTCCAATTCACCCCCGACGAGGGGTCGAACGCTCAGGTCTCGGGAGGCGGTCCGGCGGTCGCCGCGGCCCGCACGGGGAGACCGAGAACGCGGCCCGAGACACCGACGGTCGCGACGAGTCCGTCGAGCGTGCACGCGGTCAGCTCCGCGCCGTTCGCCCGGGCCACGGCGGCCGCTGCCTCACACGGGAATCCCGCCACGGCGCCGGATCGAACGTCGGCGGCGGCGAGCGCCGAGGCGTCTGCCGCGCTCGCGATCGCCTGCCCGCGGGCGAGGGCGAGCTGGAGCGGGAGGAGCACGGCGACCATGCAGAGCACACCGGCGATCAGCGCGACCCCGAGGATCGATCCGCTGCCGCGCTCGTGCTCGTGCTCGTGCTCGTGCGTCACCGTCCACCCGCAAGCGCGCAGCTGCGAGCCGTGAGCGTGAGCCCGACGATCGTGCCGATCGGGGAACGTGAACGAGCGCTGAGCCGCGCGCACAGCAGGTCACCCGATCCACTCGAGCTCAGCCGCGCACCCGGCACGGAGTGCGCCGCCCTGCTCGCGACGGCCCCCGGCGGGTCGCCGCGCGCGAGGGAACGGGCTGCGTCGGCCGCGGCATCCTGAATCACCACCTGTTGGGCCGCGAGCTGCACGCAGGCGAGCGCGCACGCGAGCAACAGCACCACAGCGGGAACCACGGCGGCGAACTCCGCAGTGACGCTACCGCGGTGGCTGGCGCGCCTGCGCCCGCTAGCCACCGTACGACAGGGCGTTGCGCACGAGCTCGGTGAGGATGCCGCGCACCTCGTCGCTGCGCATGATCACCACGAGCAGGCCGGCGAAGCCCACCGCGGCCATGGTCGCTATCGCGTACTCCGCGGTTGCCGAACCCGCCTCGGGATCGGTCCGCCACCGGCCCCGGGACAGTCGTGTGAATCTCGCGCGCATGCCGCACTCCTTCTTATCTGGTTTTGGGCGGCCCGAGTACTTCCAGTGTGTCTCGCGCGGAAGGAGGGCGGAGCCCGGCCACTCGATCCGTGGATCAATCAGGGAACCCGCCGACTGTGGACGAGATGACGGCCACGAGTAACGGCGCGACGCCGAGGAGCATAAACGCGGGAAGGATGCAGGTGCCGAGCGGCAGCATCAGCTTCACCGCGAGCACGGACGCGCGTTCCGCAGCCCGGCTCGCGGCATCGCGCCTGGCCTCGTCGGCTTCGCTGCGCAGGAGTTCGGCCGCAGGGACCCCCGCCCGCCGCGACAGGGCGAGCACCGCGTCGACCGAGGAGGCGTCGGTGTCGACGTCAAGGCCCGAGGCCTCCAACGCGCGCGTGACCGACATGACCGCACGGTCGAGGGACGCGCCTCCACCGACGGCGATCGCCATCAGCTCGAAGCGCAATCCGGGGTTGAGCTCACGAGGCTGCGCCGCTGCGACGAGCCTGCGGTTCCAACGCCAGGCTACGAGCAGGAGAGCGACACCCAGGGCCAGGCAGACGAGCCCGACCGGGGTGGCGAACAGCGTCTGCAGCGTGTTGAAGCCGAGCACCATCCCGAACAGCACGCCGATGGCCGGCAGCACCATCACCATGCGGGCGGTCGCGACGGGAGCCGCGAGCGCTTCGTCCGCCGCCCGGGCTGCCTGCGCGAAAGCCCGAAGCGACGCGGCGAAGGACCGCAGCGCCGGCGCGAGGGGCGCGCCCGCCTCCGTCGCCACCCGCCAGGCGGCAGCGAGTCCGCGCCACGCACCGGCGCCGCGTTCGCCGACCCCGTCGAGCTCACCGATGATCGACTCCGCGACCGGCTCACCCCTGGCGGCCGCCGCCGCGACACGCACAACCAGGACGGGTCGCTCGAGGTAGCCCCAGGCTCCGGCCGGCGCGACCCCGGCCGCGAGCAGCACGGCCAAGCGCTGCGCCGAGCCTGCGACCTCGTCGAGCTCGCCACGACCCTTCTTCACGTCACGGCCAGCCTGTCCCTGTCGTCGACGGCGAAGCGGCCGGAGGCCACGAGCCGGCGCACGCCCGACGCATCCCTCTCCACGTGCAGCACCGTGCCGATCGCGCTCACCGCCTGGCGCGCGACGGCGGTCGCCGACATGCCGGCGAGGGCACCGAGTGCCTCGAGCCGGGCGGGGACATCGGCGAGCGAGTTCGCGTGCAGGGTGCCCGCACCGCCGTCGTGCCCCGTGTTGAGGGCGGCGAGGAGTTCCCGCAACTCCGCTCCGCGGCACTCCCCGAGCACGAGGCGGTCGGGGCGCATGCGCAGCGCCTCGCGCACGAGGCGGCTGAGGCTCACCTCCCCCGCGCCCTCGAGATTCGCCTGCCGCGATTCGAGCGAGACGAAATGAGGATGCGCCACGCGCAGTTCGGCCACGTCCTCTATGGCGACGATCCGCTCCCTGTGGCTGGCCGACGAGAGCAGTGCGGACAGGAAGGTGGTCTTGCCGCTTCCTCCCGCACCGGTGATGAGGATGTTCTCCCGCCGCGCGATGAGCGATTGCACGAGTTCGAGCGCACCCGCCGCGAAGAAGCCGGCCGCCGCGAGGTCGTCGAGGCTGAAGCCGCCGCGTCGCGGGAGCCGGATCGAGATGAGGGTGCCGTGCGGGGAGACAGGGGGCAGCACAACGTGCACGCGGACGCCGCCCGCGAGGCGAGCGTCGACGCACGGGCTCGCCTCGTCCACGTGTCGCCCGCCGAGGGCGACGAGGCGCACGGCGAGGTCGTGGCGGTCCGGCTCGGAGAGCGCGATGCGCGCGGCCACCTCGAGACCCTCGCCCCGATCGACCCAGATCTCACCCGTCGCATTAACGAAGACGTCGGTCACCCGAGGGTCGGCCACGAAGTCGGCGAGTGCGCCGAACTCGACGGGATAGGCGGGGGCGGCCGCGGGCGGTACCGCGGTTCCCGCGCCGCGCACCGCAACGAAGCCGCCGGGAGAGGGAGAGTCGATCACCCGCCGAACCTACGTCGAACCGGGGCCGGGCATCCGCTGCACAGAGAAACAGTGCGAACCACTCGGCAGCTCGCGGGTGGGGAGGAGTTCATCCCGCAACGCAAGACCCGGTGCCGAACCGCCTCATGGAAGCAAACCGGTCCACCGACAAGAACAGACGAGTCAGGCGCCGAACCGCCTCATGGGAATCAACCATCCCGAGATCTGCGACATTAAACAGAGAGGGGCGGCGCCTATTGGGGGGAACAGGCGCCGCCACAGCAACGCTGATTGGGGGGAATCATAAGTGCGTTGCCAGTCGAATTGGAAACAGAACGTTAACAATTGACGTCAACAAGTGTACCCCGCTGAGTCCCCCACGCAAGGGACAATTCCACAGGCTGGCAGGGCGCTCTCAGCTTGCGGTCTAGGATCGAGGGCATCACTCAACCCAGTTCGCCGTCATCCCTGGCACCGGCGAGATCGACAAGGATAACGATGTCCAACTCTTCGATTGACAGCCTTCAGAACGAAACCCGGGTGTTCCCACCCTCCGCGGAATTCGCCGCCACCTCGGTCGCCCATGCCGACCTGTACGAGCGTGCGGCCGAAGACCGCCTCGAGTTCTGGGCCGAGCAGGCCCGCGACCTGCACTGGCACAAGCCCTTCACCGAGACCCTCGACTGGTCGAACCCTCCGTTCGCGAAGTGGTTTGCCGACGGTCAGATCAATGTCGCCTACAACTGCCTCGACCGGCACGTGCTCGCCGGCAACGGTGACCGCGTCGCTTTCCACTGGGAGGGCGAGCCGGGCGACTCCCGCTCCGTCAGCTACGCCGAGCTCACCGCCGAGGTCAAGAAGGTCGCCAACGTGCTGCTCTCTCTCGGCATCGGCCAGGGCGACCGTGTGGCCGTGTACATGCCGGTCGTGCCGGAGGCCGTCATCGCGATGCTGGCCGTCGCGCGCATCGGCGCCGTGCATTCGGTGATCTTCGGCGGCTTCAGCGCCGAGAGCATCCGCTCGCGCGTCGACGACGCGAGTGCGAAGCTCGTCATCACCGCGGACGGCGGCTGGCGCAAGGGCAAGGTCTTCCCCCTTAAAGCAGCGGTGGATGACGCCCTCGCCGCCCCCGGGTCGTCCGTCGAGCACGTTCTCGTCGTCAAGCGCGGCGAGAACGAGATCGAGTGGACCGAGGGACGCGACCTCTGGTGGCACGAGCAGGTGGACGCCGCCGAGCCCGAGCACGAAGCGCAGGGCTTCGACGCGGAGAACCCGCTTTTCATCCTCTACACCTCGGGAACGACCGGCAAGCCGAAAGGCATCCTGCACACCAGCGGCGGCTACCTGACGCAGGCGGCATTCACGCACAGGAATGTCTTCGACCTGCACCCCGAGACCGACGTCTACTGGTGCACCGCCGACGTCGGCTGGATCACCGGCCACTCCTACGTGGTCTACGGCCCCCTCGCGAACGGCGCGACGCAGGTGCTCTACGAGGGCACCCCCGATACGCCGCACCCCGGGCGCTGGTGGGAAATCATCGAGAAGTACAAGGTCTCGATCTTTTACACCGCTCCCACGGCGATCCGTTCCTTTATGAAACTGGGTCGACAGATCCCGCAGAAGTTCGACCTCTCATCACTGCGCGTGCTCGGCAGCGTCGGTGAGCCGATCAACCCCGAGGCCTGGATCTGGTACCGCGACGTCATCGGTGCCGGAAAGACCCCGATCGTCGATACCTGGTGGCAGACCGAGACCGGCGCGATCATGATCTCGGCACTGCCCGGGATCACGGGCGCCAAGCCGGGTTCAGCGCAGGTACCGATCCCCGGCATCAAGATCGACATCCTCGCCGAAGACGGAACCCGCGTCGATCCGCCACAGGGTGGCCTGCTCGTCGTTTCCGAGCCCTGGCCGTCGATGTTGCGCGGCATCTGGGGCGATCCCGACCGCTACCAGGAGACCTACTGGTCCAAGTTCAGCGCGCTCGAGGGCGACAAGTACTTCGCCGGCGACGGCGCCCACGTGGATGCGGACGGCGACATCTGGCTGCTCGGCCGGGTGGACGACGTGATGAACGTCTCGGGCCACCGCCTGTCGACGGCCGAGATCGAGTCCGCGCTCGTCGCCAACCCGATCGTGGCCGAGGCCGCGGTCGTCGGCGCGGCCGATGAGGCGACGGGCCAGGCCGTTGTGGCGTTCGTCATCCTGAAGTCGAACCAGGCCGACGCGCAGACGGCGGATGAGGCGAGCACGCTGCTGCGCGCCCACGTCGCGAAGACCATCGGCGCGATCGCCCGACCGCGCGAGATCTTCATCGTGGCCGAGCTGCCGAAGACGCGATCGGGAAAGATCATGCGTCGACTGCTGCAGGATGTGGCCGAGGGTCGAGAGATCGGTGACACCACAACGCTCGCCGACACCTCGGTGATGCAGATCATCAGCGATCGGCTCAAGTAGGGCGAGGCTGGTCGAGCGCGTCGCGACCGGGCGGAATACCCGGTTAGAACGAGCTCGACCAGCGGATCGACTTACGCGAACTCGACGATGAGCTCCACCTCGACCGGCGAGTCCAGCGGCAGCACTGCCACGCCCACGGCACTGCGCGCGTGGATGCCCGCGTCGCCGAAGATCTCGCCGAGAACCTCTGAGGCTCCGTTGATCACGCCGGGCTGGCCGCTCCAGGCGGGGTCGGAGGCCACGAAGCCGACGACCTTGACGATGCGGGTCACGCGGTCGAGCGAGCCGATCACGCTCTTCACCGCGGCGAGGCCGTTGAGGGCGCTCTGACGGGCGAGGGCCTTGCCCGATTCGTCGGAGACGCCAGCGCCGAGCTTGCCGGTCTCGGGGAGTGCGCCGTCCACGAACGGCAGCTGGCCGGCCGTGAACACGAGGTTTCCCGAGATGACTGCCGGCACGTAGGCGGCTACCGGCTTGGCCAGCTCGGGGAGGGTGATTCCCAGTTCGGCGAGGCGTTCATCCACTGTCGTCATGATGCGTCTTCCTTCTTCTCTCGCTTCAGGTAGGCGACGAGGCCGCCCTCGGGACCGGTGACTACCTGCACCAGTTCCCAGCCCTCTGAACCCCAGTTATTGAGGATCGCCGAGGTGTTGTGGACGATGAGGGGCGTCGTCAGGTACTCCCAGTTGGTCATTTGTCGGCTTTCGCTCAGGTTGATTGATGCTGCGGTCGCGTACCATCGATTGTATGTCTGCCCAAAAGCATGAGCCCCGCGGCGTCCTCGGCGCCATAGGCGGGATGGTCGGTTTCAGCGCACTCGCTGGCCTTCTTGTCACCGTCATGGTGACCCCCGCCCTTGCGGTGACCGGAATGACGGCCACCAACACGATCGGCATCTTCGAGAGCCTCCCCAGCTTCATCGCCATCGGCGACCAGCCCCAGAAGAACGAGATCTACGTCTACACGGGCGTCGACAAGGAGACGGGTGCTCCGATCAACCCGGGCCTGATCGCCACCGTCTTCAACCAGAACCGCGAAGAGGTGAAGTGGGAGGACGTCTCCGACAACATCAAGCACGCCACCCTCTCCGGTGAGGACCGCCGCTTCTACGAGCACGGCGGCGTCGACGTCACCGGTGTCATCCGCGCGGCCATCAAGAACTCCGTGGCGGGCGAGGTCGCCGGTGGCGCCTCGACCCTCACGATGCAGCTGGTCAAGAACATCTACATCCAGCAGGCCCTTGAAGAGCCGACCCCCGAGCTGCAGAAGGCCGGCATCAAGAAGGCCCAGGAGGCGAGCTTCGAGCGCAAGCTCAAGGAGATGAAGCTCGCCATCGGCCTCGAGAAGCGGTACACCAAGGACGAGATCATGCTCGCCTACCTGAACATTGCCGGATTCGGTGGAAACACCTACGGCATCCAGGCGGCGGCACAGCGCTACTACAACGTCTCGGCGAAGGACGTCACCATCGCCCAGGCGGCGAGCCTGATGGCCATCGTGCAGGAGCCGGGCAAGCGAAGCCTCGACACTCCTGACCACTACGAAGACAACCGCATCCGTCGCGACAACATCATCAAGATCATGGCGTCGGAGAAGTACATCACCAACGCGGAGCGCGACGAGGCTCTCGCCACTCCCGTCGATGAGACCACCGTCAAACTCACCGACCCGAAGAACGGCTGCGTGGCGGCCTACGTCTACGCGAAGCAGTTCTGCGACTACATCATCAAGTCGGTCAAGGACTTCGAGGCGCTCGGATCGAGCGAGATGGAGCGCAAGGCAAGTGG
>Ga0247736_10000448_pt1 | contig 13880 bp, 11 predicted proteins | sample UWRJL193509B2_FD_180935 | JGI IMG/M metagenome (GOLD analysis project Ga0247736, IMG submission 180935) | Plant litter microbial communities from Arlington Agricultural Research Station in Wisconsin, United States - UWRJ-L193-509B-2 | ecosystem: Environmental > Terrestrial > Plant litter >...
GCGGCTGATGAGGGTACCGAAGAAGGTCGACGAGATGAGCAGACCGGCCATCAAGGGGATGGTGAGCAGGCCGGACTGGGTGGGCGTCGCACCCCGCGCGAGCTGCATGTACTGCGCGAGGAAGACAGAGGTGCCGAACATCGAGACACCGACACCGAGGCTGGCGACCACCGAGAGGGTGAACGTGCGGTTTTTGAACATCGTGAGCGGGATGATGGGCTCTTTGACTTTGAGCTCCACAATGACGGCCGCGATGAGCATCAGGATGGCGCCGCCCAGCATCAGGAACGACGTGGCGGATGCCCACTCGTACTGGGTGCCGGCGAGCGAGACCCAGATGAGCAGAAGTGAGATGCCACCGGCGATCAGAACGGCACCGAAGTAGTCGATCTGCACCTTGCGCTTGGGGTGCTTCGGCAAATGAAGGGTGCGCTGCAGCAGGATGATCGCGACGATGGCGATGGGGAGCGCGATGAAGAAGTTCCAGCGCCAGCCGAACGCGTCGGTGACGAGGCCACCGAGCAGCGGGCCGCCAACTGTGCCGACTGCCATCACGCCGCCGAAGAGACCGGCGTAACGACCGCGGTCGCGGGGGCTGATGATGTCGGCCATGATGATCTGGCTGAGCGCGGCGAGGCCACCGGCACCGAGGCCCTGCAGCACACGGAAGACGATGAGGGTGTCGGTGTTCTGCGAGAACCCGGCGAGCGTCGAGCCGAGAACAAAAACCCCGAGGGCGAGCTGGATGAGTAGCTTGCGATTAAAGAGGTCGGCGAACTTTCCCCAGAGCGGTGTGCTGACGGTGGTTGCGAGCAGTGTCGCCGTGACCACCCAGGTATAGGCGGACTGATTGCCGTCGAGGTCGGAAATGATGATCGGCAGCGAGGTGGAAACCACGGTGGCGGCCAGGATCGAGACGAACATTCCGAGCAGCAGGCCCGACAGCGCCTCGAGCACCTGGCGGTGGGTCATCGACCCGTCAGCGGAAACGGCGCGCTTCTGTTTCGTCGCTTTTTGCTTGGGCGGTGACTGTGGTGCGCGTGACATCGATCTCCTGAAAATAATTGACAAACGACAACTATAACCTAATTAGTAGACATCGATCAACTATCCCAAGGGGAGCGCGGCATTGTGACGCCGGCTGCCCACCCGGGAAACACCGTCAGCGCGACCACGACTCAGATCATCGAGGTCAGGACACCGCCGTCGGCACGAACGGCAGCTCCGTTTGTTGCAGAGGACAGCGGACTCGCCAGATACAGCACCAGGTTCGCGATCTCGGCGGGTTCGATAAAACGCTGCAACAGCGAGGTCTGATTTCCGGCAATGATGGCCGCCTTGAGATCCTGCGCGGGCACCCCCTGTGCCGTCGCAATCTGTTCTACCGTTCCGGCGACGCCGTCGGAATAGGTCGGCCCACCCAGCACTGTGTTGACGGTCACATTCGTTCCCCGAGTCAGTTTTGCCAGACCATTACTCACAGCGAGCATCCCGGCCTTGGTCATCCCGTAATGGACCATATCCGCGGGGATATTGACCCCCGACTCGCTCCCCACAAAAATGATTCGGCCCCAGTTCTTCGCGAGCATGCCACCGAGCGCGTGACGAGAGAGGCGCACCCCGCTCATCACGTTCACGTCGAAGTAGCGCTGCCAGTCCTCATCCGAAATGCCCGCGAACGGCGCGAGCCCGAACAGCCCCACGTTGTTCACCAGAATGTCCACCTCTCCGAGCTCGTCCAGCAACTGACGCACCTCGGTCGGGCGTTCGAAGTCGGCAACGATCCCCGAGACCTCGGCGCCAGGAATCTCTGCCGTCAGTTTGTGTACCGCGGCATCAACCTTCGCGCCGTGCCTCCCGTTGATCACAACGGATGCGCCCTCGCGCACCAAAGCGCTCGCGATCGCGTAACCAATACCCTGCGTTGAGCCGCTCACAAAAGCGCGCTTGCCCGTCAGATCCCAGTTCATAGCTCTCCATTCACTTGCTCAGTCAAGTCAGACGCTAACACATTGACTTGCTCAGTCAAGTGAAGACGGATAGCCTCGTGGAATGCCCTCCCCCAGTGACCCTCCTGCCCTCACCGGTGATGACCTCGCAACCTGGTCCGCATTCGCGACGGTGCTGGAGTGGCTGCCGGCCGCCCTCGACGCACAGCTCCTGCGCGACTCAGAGCTGACCCATTTCGAGTACGGCATCCTGTTTGCCCTGGCTAATGCGCCCGAACGATCGCTGCGGCTGAGCATCCTCGCCGGCTACGCGAACAGCTCACTGTCACGCCTGTCGCGAGCGACAACACGACTCGAGAAACGGGGATGGCTCTACCGCCAACCCGACCCGAGCGACGGACGCTACACACTGGCGGTGTTGTCTGACGCGGGCCAGGAGAAGTGTGACCTCGCAACACCGGGCCACGTACTCACCGTGAATCGTTTGGTGCTCGACTCGCTCACGCGCGCGCAGTTGAGTCAGTTGCGCACCATCAGCGGTCGCATCTCGCGGGCAATCCGCGACGAAGGCGAATGGCAGCCGACCGCGAAGGGCAGCTAATTCACGATTCCGACGATGCCGACCCGGCGAGCATCCGGTCACGCAGCCACTGCCGCGCGCGCAGCATCAGCGCTTGCGCTGGCTCGGTGGTGCCCGCCCAGTTCTCAAACCCGTGCGGAGCACCCGGCACAATGTCCAGCGTCACGGCGACGCCAGCTTCCCGAAGACGGTTGGCATAGGCCTGGTCCTCCGCAAGAAACAGTTCGATGTCGCCGACCGCGATGTAGGCGGGCGGCAAACCGGTCAGGTCGATACGCCGGGCAGCGGCGGCATAGGGCGGCAGTTCCGCGGCTCCAATCGCGGTGCCGAGGTACCCGGTCCAGCCGACGCGGTTCGCGCGGTTGTCCCAGACCCAGTGGCCCGCCGCATCAAGAGAGCGGTCCACCGCCGTGCGGTCATCGATCATGGGGGCGAACAACCACTGCGCGACGGGCTGCGGTCCGCCCTCGTCGTAAATGCGCTGCACCAATGCGGCGACGAGTCCTCCCCCGGCGCTTTCGCCCCCGATCGCGAAACGGTCTGGTCCAACTCCGAAGTCCGAAGCATGGGCCAGCGCCCACTCCCAGGCCTCGAACACGTCGTTGTGGGCTGCGGGGAATGGATGCTCCGGCGCGAAACGATAGTTGACCGAAATGATGGGAATCCCCAGGTCGAGCGCGGTCTGCGCGACCAGCGCCTCATCCTGGCGGGCATCACCAAACAGGAGACCGCCGCCGTGGATCCACACCAGGGCGCCGGTTCCCGTCTGGGCATCCGGCCGATAACAGCGAAGCCGCAGGCGTCCGCTCTTCACCGTGGAGACGGCCACACCCTCCACCCGAGGCACGGGCATCACCCGCGTGGCGAGCCTGATCGCGACCCGGATGATCTTTTTCGACGGGTCAGTGCGCGGCAACGCGAGTGTGGCCTGCCGCAACGCCGGATCAACAACCTCAATATCCATCATGCGGTTCACCTTTCCTAGGGAAGCACGAGAAGCCCGGTGCCCTCCGAACTCGACGCTATCGGGTGGATCCTCCGAAACACCCGCGCCACATGACGGCGCGTGACTTCGCCGTTTCGCCCTGTGGCGTCGCTCACCTAACGTCGCTTGAGTGACAGCATCCGCCCCGATCTCCGAGCTTCTTGTTGAGACCCGCCGCTACCCCGCGCCCGCGCATATTGCCGCGACTGCGAATGTGGGGCCGGATGCCGCGGCGAACGCAGCCGCCGACCCGGTCGCCTTCTGGGCTGAGCAGGCGGCACGGCTCGAGTGGGCTGAACCCTGGCACACTGACCACACCTGGCAGCCCGCGCTTGGACCAGACGGCGAGCTCTCTCCACCGAAAGCCGAGTGGTTTGTCGGCGGCACACTCAACGTCGCCGTGAACTGCGTCGACCGCCACGTCACGGCCGGCCTCGGCGACAAGGTCGCGTACCACTTCGAGGGCGAGGCGGGCGATACCCGCACCCTCACGTTCGCCGACCTGCAGGTCGAGGTCAGCAAGGCGGCCCACGCTCTCACCGAGCTCGGCATCGTTGCCGGCGACCGCGTCGTGGTCTACTTGCCCGTTATCCCCGAAACCGTCATCATCACCCTCGCGATCGCGCGCATCGGCGCGGTGCACTCGCTGGTGTTCGGTGGGTTCAGTGCCGAGGCGCTCCGCTTCCGCGTCGAAGACACCGGCGCCAAGTTGCTTGTCACCTCCGACGGGCAGTTCCGCCGCGGCAAGGCCGTGCCCGTGAAGGCGCAGTCGGACGACGCGGTGTCCGACCAACCCACCATCGAGCATGTACTCGTGGTCCGCCGCACCGGCCAGGACAACGTCCCGTTCACCGAGGGACGCGACGTCTGGTGGCATAACATCGTCGATCGGCAGCCGTCGGTGCACGAGGCGGAGAACTTCGACTCCGAGCATCCACTCTTCATCGTCTACACCTCGGGGACGACAGGCAAACCCAAGGGATTGGTGCACACCAGCGGCGGTTACCTGACCCAGGCCTCGTGGACGCACTGGGCTTCGTTCGACGCCAAAGAAACCGACGTGCACTGGTGCACCGCCGACCTCGCCTGGGTCACCGCCCACACCTACGTGCTCTACGGGCCGCTCTCGAACGGCACCACCCAGGTGATCTACGAGGGCACTCCCGACACCCCGCACCCCGGCCGCCACTTCGAGATCATCGAAAAGTACGGCGTGACCACCTATTACACGGCGCCGACGCTGATCCGCACCTTGATGACCTGGTTTCCCGACGGGGTGCCCGCGCAGCATGACCTCTCGAGCATCCGCCTGCTGGGCACGGTCGGCGAGTCGATCAACCCGGCCGCGTGGGTGTGGTTTCGCGACAATATCGGCGCGGGTAGTGCGCCCATCATCGACACGTGGTGGCAGTCCGAGACGGGTGCCGCAATTATGGCGCCGCTGCCCGGAGTCACCACGCTGAAACCCGGGTCGGCCAGCCGCGCACTGCCCGGTCTGACAACGCGAGTGGTGGATGATGCGGGGGTCGACGTGCCGCCCGGCGCCGGCGGGTACCTCGTGATCGACGGCACCTGGCCCTCGATGGCCCGCACGGTCTGGGGAAACCCGCAGCGATTCCTCGACTCGTACTGGCGACGCTTCGCCGACCGCGGCTACTTCTTCTCCGGCGATGGTGCCAAGGCGGACGCCGACGGCGACATCTGGGTGCTCGGCCGTGTCGACGACGTCATCAACGTCTCGGGCCACCGGCTCTCCACGATCGAGATCGAGTCATCCCTCGTCTCGCATCCGCTGGTCGGCGAGGCTGGTGTCACGGGTGCCAACGACGCAACAACGGGTGAGGCGATTGCCGCGTTTGTGGTGCTCGCCCGGCCGCTGGGTGAGGGTGAGGACATCGGGATGCTCCTGCGCGCCCACATCGCCCAGCAGATCGGCCCTGTCGCCAAACCCCGCGAAATCATTGTGGTGCCCGACCTGCCCAAAACCCGCTCGGGCAAAATCATGCGACGGCTGCTGCGGGACATCGTAGACGGACGTCCACTCGGCGACGCGACGAGCCTGCAGGATTCAACCGTTCCTGCACGCATCGCCGAGATCGTCGCCGAGCGGACGTAACCACACCTAGCTGCTGGTGACGTTGTCCTTGGCTTCGGTCGCCTGCTGGGTGACGTCGTCCTTGGCGGTGGATGCTTCGGACTTCACCGAATCGACGGCGTCAGTCGCAGTGGACTTGACCGACTCGGCAGCCTCCTTCGCTGGCTCACGCAGCCTGTCGGCGACGTCCTTGGCCGCGTCGGTTGCCTCGTGGATGAGGGGCTGGGCGGCATCCTTCGCGGACGACGCGAGCTCCTTCTCCTTCTCACTCGCCGGGATCAGCGCAGCGAGAAGAAGTCCGGCACCAAACGCCATGAGGCCGACGGCAATGGGAGCACCGCTGGCCTTGTCGGCCACCTTCGACGGCGCACCGGCCACACCGTCGCGGGCGGAGCCCAGCGCGTCGGAGGCGGACCCCACGGCCGACGACGCGGAGTCCTGAACGTCAGACACCGCGCCCATCACGCGCTCCTTCATCGAGCCGATCTTGTCCTTCACCTTGGCCTTTTCACGGTCGACTATTTTCGACGGCGTGACCTTGTCCGCAAGCGCGTCAACGTCGCTTCCGAGCTCACTGCGGGTGCGCTCGATGTCAGCGCGGATCTGTTCCGGGGTGTCGCTCATCGGTTTTCCTCATTCTTCTTCAGTGCGTCAGGAATCTTTTTCAGGGAGTCGATCGTCTCGGGCGCGCCCTGCACCGCCTTGAGCTCTTTTTTGCCTCGCAGGAAGAGCACGAGTGCGATAACGCCCCAGATCACCGCGACAACCACGGCAGACCAGCCGTTGTCGATCAGGTGACCAAGGCCCCACCACAGGGCGATAGACAGGAACAGCACGGCCATCATGCCGGCGTAGCCTGCACCGCCGAACAGTCCGGCGCCCTTTCCCGCGCGCTTGGCCGACTCGCTGAGTTCGGCCTTCGCGAGCGCGATTTCCTGGCGCATCAGGGTGGAGACGTCACGCGTCACCTCTCCAAGCAGATCGCCCAGTGACGTGCGCGCTGCCTTCTCTTCGGAGGGGGTGGGAATGTCAGTCACAGGAGTCGCTCGCCGGTCGCGGGGTCGACTGTCGGCGCGGTGGCGGGGAACCGGGGCGCCTCGGTGTCGACCGGGGTTTCGGGGTACAGCGCGGGCTCGATGGGGGTCGTCACGGTGGCAACTGGGGTGCCGGCGAGAGGTGAGGTGGTGCTCGCAGTCGACTCCTCGTCGGCGTCTTTCTCGTCCTGTGCGCTGGCGGCGAGGGAACGCGTCAGGCGGCCGGCGAGAACACCGGCGATGGCTGCGATACCAATAAAGGTTCCGGGGCGGCGCGCAGCGAAGTCCTTGACGTCGCTGAGGAGCGATCCGGGGTCACGGTCGTCGAGCCAGGTGGCGACGCTTCCAGCACGGCCAGCAACCTGCTGGACGAGGTCGGTGGCGACTCCGCCATTCTCGGACTTGTCGGCCATCGATGTCAGTTCGTCGCTGAGCGACTTCAGCCCGCTGGCAACACGCTTCTGCTGCACACCGGCCTGCTCCTTGAGCTGGCTGGAGGTCTGCTTGTAGAGGTCAGCGGCCTGAGCCTTCGCCTCACCGGCAACCCTCGACGCTTCGTCCTTGGCGGTTCCAGCGACCTTCGATGCGGCGTCTTTTGCCCCACCGGCGAGGTTCGCAGCCTCATCCTTCGCTCGCTCCGCGGTTTCCTTTGCGGTGGCGGCAGCCTCTTTCGCCTTGTCGGCGGCGCTGGAGTCACTGCTGCTGGTGTCGCTGCCACTGGTGTCGCTGTGCTTGCCGGTGCTCGGTGTGTTATCCGACGCCGGCGCTGCCGCGATGGGCGCGTCCGAGACGAGTGAATCCGAGGCAAACGTATCCGAATCCGGAACACCCGATGAGGGGAGTCCGGTGCGGAAGCCCGTCGGAGGTACGGGTTCTGTCGGAGGCACTGAGGGGTAACTGTTTGACATGTTCATCCTTTTCATTGCTTCCCGTAGGCACGAGTGTTCTCGGGCCCAGTGCTCGGTCATCGGCGGGCGTCGCCCTAGCGCCTCAGCCGTGAAAGAGCACAGGATTCAATTGAGCGGGAGCCGGTGAATTGGCACAAAGGGCTTGACCGATCTGACACCCGCGACTATTGCGCACGGTTAAAACGACGGTCACCGCGGGGTCCGGGAATTGGCGCGTCAAAGGTCAACACAAACTGCTCGGCCCTCGTCCACAGCGCAGTTTTGTCAAGCCCCGATGTAAGATTCAGGAACTTCGTAGGCTGTGCCAAATGACCGACACTGCTCCTGTCCCGACGCCCGCCGCCCCTGCGGCGAGCGCTGCCGATCCCTCCGGGACCGAGTCGTCCTCGAGCAATGCCCCGCAGCTGAAGCGCGCCATCACCGGCCCTCTGTTGTTCCTGTTTATCCTCGGCGACGTACTCGGCGCGGGAATCTACGCCCTGATGGGAGTGCTCGCGGGCGAGGTCGGCAACGCCCTCTGGGTTCCGCTCGTGGTGGCGCTGCTGCTCGCGCTGCTCACTGCCGGGTCGTACGCGGAACTGGTGACGAAGTATCCCAAGGCCGGTGGCGCCGCGGTGTTCGCCGAGCGTGCTTTCCGCACACCGCTGGTGTCGTTCCTTGTGGGTTTCAGCATGCTGGCCGCCGGCGTCACCAGTGCAGCGGGCCTCTCGCTCGCCTTCGCCGGGGACTACCTCGGCACGTTTATCGACGTTCCTCCCGTGCCCGCGGCCATTGTGTTCCTTGCCCTGGTCGCGTGCCTCAACGCGCGGGGCATCAGCGAGTCCCTCAAGAGCAACGTGGTGATGACCATCATCGAGCTGAGCGGCCTGGTCATTGTGATTGTGGTTGTCGCCGTGATGCTCGGGCGTGGGGACGGGGATGCTTCGCGCATCACCGAATTTGCGCCGGGCAGCAATCCCGCCCTGGCCACCCTCGGGGCCGCGATCATCGCGTACTACTCGTTTGTGGGTTTCGAGACCTCGGCCAACGTCGCCGAGGAGATCCGGAATCCGCGCAAGATCTACCCCGCCGCACTGTTCGGGGCCCTACTCACCGCCGGGGTTGTCTACGCGCTCGTCGGTGTCGCCAGCTCAATCGCACTCCCCGCCGACAAACTGACCGAGTCGTCGGGGCCACTGCTCGATGTGGTCGCGGCCTCCGGTGTGGGCATCCCGGAGTGGATCTTTAGCCTCATCGCCCTCGTCGCGGTCGCCAACGGCGCCCTGCTGACCATGATCATGGCGAGCCGGCTGACCTACGGGATGGCGAACCAGTCACTGCTCCCCGCAACCCTCGGGCGGGTACTCCCCCGTCGTCGCACCCCGTGGGTCGCGATTCTCGCCACCACGATTGTGGCGATGATCCTCACCACCGTTGGTGACCTCTCCACTCTCGCCGAGACCGTAGTGCTTCTGCTGCTTGTTGTGTTTATCAGCACCAACATCGCCGTGCTGGTACTGCGCCGCGACAAGGTCGAGCACACACACTTTCGGGTGTGGACGATCGTTCCCATCCTCGGGGTCGCCTCCTGCGTCCTGCTGCTCACCCAGCAGAGCGCTGAGGTCTGGCTGTTCGGCGCCATCCTTCTCGCAGTGGGTGTGCTGCTCTTTTTCATCGCGCGCCTGGCACAGAAGCGCGCGGAGACCACGCGACGCTAGATCGCGAGCATTAAGGAACACGCTCGACTGACAACGAAGTCAGTCGAGCGTGTTCTGTATCTGATCAGCGGTGGTTAGCTCACCGCGATGTCGCTGCGTTCGACCGTCAGACCCTCGCCGAACACGTCGAGATCAACTCGAACGGTGTCGCCATCCCGGATCTCCCCGGCGAGCAGCGCCCGCGCGAGCCGGTCGTCGATCTCCCGCTGCATCAGACGGCGCAACGGGCGCGCACCATAGATCGGGTCATACCCGGCGGCGGCCAGCCAGCCGCGAGCGTCGGGGGTGACCGCAAGGGTCAGGCGACGGTCGGCGAGACGACGGCCGAGGCGGTCGACGTAGAGCGAGACAATCTGAGCGAGGTCTTCGGTCGACAGCGGCGAGAACACCACAATGTCGTCGAGACGGTTGATGAACTCCGGCTTAAACGCCTGGCGCACGAGCTGCTGCACCGCGTCGTTTTTCTCGTCCCAGCTGAGGTTCTGGTCGACGAGGTACTGGCTGCCCAGGTTCGACGTGAGGATCAGAATCGTGTTGCGAAAATCGACCGTACGACCCTGGCCATCGGTCAGGCGGCCGTCATCCAGCACCTGCAAGAGCACGTCGAAGACTTCGGGATGCGCCTTCTCAACCTCGTCGAGAAGGATCACCGAATAGGGGCGACGTCGCACGGCCTCGGTCAGCTGGCCACCCTGTTCGTACCCGATGTAGCCGGGAGGAGCACCCACCAGACGGGACACACTGAACTTCTCGCCGTACTCACTCATGTCGATACGGACGAGCGCTTTTTCGTCGTCGAAGAGGTACTCGGCGAGCGCCTTGGCCAGCTCGGTTTTACCGACACCGGTGGGGCCGAGGAACATAAAGGATCCGGTCGGCCGATCCGGGTCGGAGATGCCGGCCCGGGTACGACGCACGGCCTCACTCACCGCGCGCACGGCCTGCTTCTGCCCGATAAGGCGGCGGCCGAGCTCGTTCTCGAGGTTGAGGAGCCGCTCCGTCTCGCCAGCGAGCAGTTTGCCCACCGGAATCCCGGTCCACGCGGCGATCACCTCGGCGATGTCATCACCGGTGACCTGCTCGCTGACCATCCGCGGACCCTCGAAGGGTTCGGCACTCTCTGCCTCGGCGAGCGCACGCTTCACCTCGGGAATCTGCCCGTAGAGCAGTCGCGAGGCCTTCTCGAGGTTGCCCTCGCGCTGCGCACGCTCCGACTCCATTTCGAGTTGGTCGAGGCGCTTTTTCAGTTCACCCACCTTGTTGATGGTGGCGCGTTCCTTCTCCCAGCGGTCCTGCAGTTCAGCGAGGGTGGCACTGCGCTGGGCGAGGTCGTCGCGCAGGGCAGCCAGGCGGGCCTTCGAGGCATCGTCCTTCTCGCGTTTGAGAGCAAGTTCCTCGAGCTTGAGGCGGTCGACCGCACGGCGGAGCTCGTCGATCTCGACCGGAGACGAGTCGATCTCCATACGCAGTCGCGACGCGGCCTCGTCAATGAGGTCGATGGCCTTGTCGGGCAGTTTGCGGCCGGTGATGTAGCGGTTCGAGAGCGCAGCGGCGGCAACGAGTGCGCCGTCTTCGATGGTGACCTCGTGGTGCGCTTCGTAGCGGCCCTTGAGCCCCCGGAGAATCGCGATGGTGTCTTCCACCGACGGCTCGCCGACAAACACCTGCTGGAACCGGCGTTCGAGCGCGGCATCCTTTTCGATGTACTGGCGATACTCGTCGAGGGTGGTTGCGCCGATGAGTCGCAGCTCACCGCGGGCGAGCATGGGCTTGAGCATGTTGGATGCCGCCACCGAACCTTCTCCGCCGCCCGCACCCATCAAGGTGTGCAGCTCGTCGACAAAGGTGATGATCTCGCCGTCGGCGTCGTTGATCTCCTTGAGCACGGCCTTGAGCCGCTCCTCGAATTCCCCGCGGTACTTCGCGCCCGCGACCAGCGCGGCAAGGTCGAGCGCCACCAGCTGTTTGTTTTTGAGGGAGTCGGCCACGTCGCCCGCAACAATGCGCTGGGCGAGGCCCTCCACCACGGCGGTTTTACCCACGCCGGGTTCCCCGATGAGAACAGGGTTGTTTTTGGTGCGCCGGGTCAGAACCTGGCTGATGCGCCGGATCTCGGCGTCGCGACCGATAACGGGATCGAGTTTTCCACTCCGCGCGATGTCGGTGAGGTTGACGCCGTACTGCTCGAGAGCGGACTTCTGCTCCTCATTGCTGGAGGGAGCACCTTGCAGGTTAGCCATTGTGTGAAACTCCTTGGCAAAGTTGAGTGGGTACGACTCAAGTTTACCTCAGTGGTTCACGCTGCGCATGGGGTTGTCACAAATCCAGTCGCATGCTGTCCGTGATCACCAGCACACCGTCGCGGTAACTGACCGCGGTCAGGTCGGCCACCACCACCTGGGCTCCGGAGCCCAGCGCAGAAGCGCCGACGCCGATAACTGCTTTCACCCCGGCATCCAACCCCGCACGAATACCCGCAGGGGCGTCTTCAAAGACCACACAGTCCGCGGGATTTCGACCGAGCAGAGCCGCGCCGGCGAGATATGGCTCGGGGTTCGGTTTACCGAGGGTGACGTCTTCGCTCGTGACCATGCTGGTGGGAGCCGGAAGCCCCGCCGCAGCCAGGCGCGCATCGGCGACAACACGGAGCCCCGAGGTCACCACGGCCCAGGTTCCGGTGGGCAGTGACTCGACCAGTGCAATCGCGCCGCGGATCGGGATGCTCTGCACCGCCGTCTCCACCTCGCGAAGCACCAGGGCATTACCCGCCTCCACTCGAATGGCGGAGCCCACAAGCTCGTCGACAACGTCGTCCATACGACGGCCGTGAACGAAGTCCCGGCGAAAATTGTAGGTCGGCGCGTAGTCGACGGCCCATGCATCCCAGGCGAGCGCTGCCGCTTCGAGCGAGTCGGCGAGCACACCGTCGCAATCGAACAGCAGGCCAGACGTGGTGATGTGTGTCACGCGGGCTTCTCCGACACCATGACGCTGAACTTGGTGTTGCGGGCGACCTGGCGGGTGGGCCCCACCACGTTCGACAGGGTGGTGCGGTAGCCGAGGTGCGAGTTGAACACCGTCCACAGTTCGCCACCGGGGCGAAGCACTCGGCCGGCCTCTTCAAAGAGCTTCAGTGCCTCGCCGAGGTGCACGGTGCCCTCGATGTGGAACGGCGGGTTGAGCAGAATGAGATCCGCGCTGTTGTCGGGCTGCTGGTACAGACCGTTGTCGCGCACCACCTCGATGCGGTCGGCGACACCGTTTGCTTCGGCGGTGGCCTGGGTGGATGTCACCGCAGCCCACGACTGGTCGGTCGCGATGATCTTCAGGTCGGGTCGCTGGCGGGCGAGCATAGTGGCGAGCACCCCCGTGCCCGAACCGAGGTCGATCGCATCCACGGCATCCGGCTTCATCTGCTCCGTCACCTCGAGCAGAAAGCGGGTGCCGATGTCGAGTTTGGTGCCGGCGAAGGCTCCACCCTGCGCGCAGATCCAGATGTCGAGGTCTGTGTTGAACTCACGGCGCGGAAACTCTGCCACCGGCGCATCTTCCGACACCGGCAACGGCTGGCGCGCCACCAATACACGGGCCTTCTGGCGCGCGTGGGTGACGTCGAGCCGGCCGAAGTGGGTGGTCAGCACCTCGTTCATCGCGGTGGTGAGGTGTTTGATGCGGTTGCCAGCAAACACCACAACCTCGGGGTCGGCGTTGCGCGCAATGAGTCCGGCGATCTCGTCGAGCGCGTCGAGGCCGCGGGGCAGACGGAGCAGCACAACCCGAGCGCCCGCAACCAGCTCGGCGTCGAGGGTGTGGTGACTGTATCCCTCGATGCCGAGGTCTTCGGAGTTGTAGTCGAGAGCGTGCTCGCCCGTCACGCGGTCCTGGTGCACCCGCACACCCGTCAGGCCAAAGCGCTTGATTGCGCCGAGGGTCAGGGCGCCGTAGTTGTCACCAATGACCACCACCTCGCCTGGGCCCGCCGCAGTGAGGTGTTCCGCGGCCTCGTCGAGGAGGAGCCGGTCGGCGGAATCGATGGCGAAGAGGTTGTCGGCCTCGACGTCGGGAAACCGGCGGAGTTCGAGGTCGGGGGTGGTGTCAGGTGTTTCAGGCATTAGACAAGGATCGCAGGTTCGACGCCGCCGGATATCTCGCGCCCTCGAAACCAGTGCTGAGGCGCCCGCGGTGGTCGTTCACCCGCTGGCTACCTGCGAGCCATCGTGCGTCCACCCGCCCGTCGCCGCCCCGTTCGGCGCTGCCGAGAGTCTGGGTCGGTGCGCCTGTGGCGCACGCCGTCTTTCGATCGACATCTCTCGAATCACACACCATTGGGGCACACATGCGATATTTCACTCCCGTGCGCGGCACGGCACTTGTGGTCGGGGCCACATTAACGTTGGGATGCTTCGCCGCAGCCCCCGCGTTGGCAGCCACCGACTCCGCCGCAGTAGAGGGCACCTCCGCCTTCTCCCGCACCGCGACCTACCCGGTCTTCCAGAACCTTCCGGCGGGCTCCAGCCCGTCCGACGAAACCGCCGCGGAGATCTCAGGCGTCACTGACGACGGCAACACGGTGATCTATACGGATGCTCCCGGCAAGCGCATTGGTTTTCTCGACATCACTGACGTCACCAA
>Ga0247736_10000449_pt1 | contig 13857 bp, 11 predicted proteins | sample UWRJL193509B2_FD_180935 | JGI IMG/M metagenome (GOLD analysis project Ga0247736, IMG submission 180935) | Plant litter microbial communities from Arlington Agricultural Research Station in Wisconsin, United States - UWRJ-L193-509B-2 | ecosystem: Environmental > Terrestrial > Plant litter >...
TTGGTATGGACAGTTAATCCCAATGGCGACAAAGTCACCTATGGTGACGTATTCCACCAAAACGAAGTTGAACAATCCACTTACAATTTTGAAGAAGCTGATACTGATTTCTTATTTAAGTCTTTCGATTTTTACGAAAAAGAAAGTCAGCGCTTGATGGCAAAAAACCTACCGCTACCTGCCTATGAATTGGTAATGAAAGCATCTCATGCTTTTAATTTACTCGATGCACGCCATGCAATTTCCGTTACTGAGCGCCAGCGTTTTATTTTGCGCGTTCGCACATTATCGCGCGCTGTAGCACAAGCTTATTACGATAAGCGAAAAGAGCTTGGTTTCCCACTTGCGCCAGAAGCGCTGCGAAATGAATTGTTGGCCGCAGCTGCCGAAGGAGAAAAATAATGACTGATTTTTTAGTAGAACTTGGCACTGAAGAATTGCCACCAAAAGCATTGAAAACCTTGATTGCTGCGTTTCAAGAAAATATTGAAGCAAGTTTAAAAGCTGAAGAATTATCTTTCAGCGCAATTAAATCCTTTGCAGCGCCGCGCCGCTTAGCGATTTTGGTAAAAAATTTAGCGGATCAGACGCCATCAAAAGAATTAGTTGTTTGGGGGCCGCCTGCTGCAATCGCGTTTGATGCCGATGGTAAACCAACCAAAGCTGCTCTCGCATTTGCAGATAAAAATGGTATCTCTTCATCAGAATTGAAATCGGAAAGCGACGGAAAAGTTGAAAAGTTGGTTGCTCGTATTTCTGCGCAAGGTAAAAAGACTGTCGATTTACTTGAAGCTATCATCAACGATGCGTTAGCAAAATTGCCTATCGCAAAACGTATGAAGTGGGGTGCAAAGCGCGAAGAATTTGTTCGTCCTGCACATTGGTTAGTTATGTTATACGGCGGCGATGTTGTAAATGCAAAAATCCTTGGCTTACAAGCAAATCGTTTTACGCGTGGCCATCGTTTTCATTTCAACAATAATATCGAATTAAAAAATGCCGCTGACTATGTAAGCGTATTAAAAAACACGGGTTTTGTTTTAGCGGATCGCGAAGAGCGTCGTCAGTTAATTCAAGAGCAAGTTAACGCCGAAGCCAAAAAAATTGGCGGTATTGCAGTTATTGATGAAGACTTATTAGATGAGGTTACTGCACTTGTCGAATGGCCAAATGCATTAACCGGGAAATTTGAAGAGCGCTTTTTGCAAGTACCTGCGGAGGCATTAATTGCATCCATGAAAGAACACCAAAAATATTTTCACGTGATAGATGCGAATGGCAAATTGCTACCGAACTTTATTACAGTGGCAAATATTGCAAGTAAAGACCCATCACAAATTATTGATGGTAACGAACGTGTTATTCGTCCTCGTTTATCTGATGCGGCTTTCTTTTTTGAAACCGATAAAAGAACTACTCTCGACTCATTACGCGAGCGCCTAAAAACCATCGTATTCCAAGCACAACTTGGCACTGTTTATGAAAAAACAGAACGCGTAGCAAAATTAGCAAAATATATTGCTGCACATTTAAAAGCCGACGAAAAACTTGCGGAGCGCGCAGGCCATTTGAGCAAGTCAGATTTAGTCACCAATATGGTTGGTGAGTTCGACAATATGCAAGGTATTGCCGGATATTATTACGCATTGAATGATGGCGAAAATGCTGAAGTTGCAGCTGCAATGAACGAGCAATATTTGCCACGTTTCGCCGGTGACAAATTACCTGAAACTATTACAGGTTCAATTATTGCGCTCGCAGACCGTTTAGATACTATCAGTGGTATTTTTGGTATTGGTCAACAGCCAACAGGTTCGAAAGATCCATTCGCACTGCGTCGTGCAAGCATTGCAGTGCTGCGTATTCTGGTGGAAAAAAATCTCGCGCTAGATTTGCGTGAGTTATTGACTTTCGCTAAAAACCAACATAACAATTTGACTATTGGCGATGAGCTCGTTGAACAAATTCTGGGTTATATGCTCGACCGCTTCCGTGCATTTTATGAAGATGCCAATATTCCTGCAGAGGTTTTCCAAGCGGTGAATGCAAAACAATTGTCGCAACCTTTGGATATTAACCAACGCGTGCTTGCCGTAAATGAATTTAGCAAATTGCCGCAAGCACAAGCACTGGCGGCTGCAAATAAGCGCGTCTCCAATATTCTGAGCAAACAAAATGCTTCGACTAATGCCATTATTCATTCAGATTTATTGCATGAAGAAGCCGAAAAAAATCTAGCGAAAGCGGTAAGCCTGAAAGCGCAAGTAGTAGCACCGTTATTTGCTTCAAGAGACTATGCCAAAGCCTTGGCGACACTCGCAGACTTACAACAACCTGTTGATGCATTTTTTGATAATGTTATGGTGATGAGCGAAGATCCTGCGCTGCAACAAAATCGCCTGGCCTTACTGCAACAACTACGCGCGCTGTTTTTGGAAGTAGCGGATATTTCTTACTTGGTTCAGGCTAAGAATTAAATTATTTTTACGATAAACATTCTATAAATAGGGAGTCGTCATCCTTGTGTAAACGAGGATGACAACTCCCCGATAAATAACTGTGTTACTACCGCTATCGGCCATGTGCCTTATTGGTGAAAGGTGGCGAGAAAGAAATATGAAACTAGTTATCCTAGACCGCGACGGCGTCATCAACCACGATAGCCCGGAATATATAAAATCTGCCGATGAATGGATTCCGATTGATGGCAGTATTGATGCCATCGCGCGCTTGCACAAAAATGGTTTTACTGTTGTCGTCGCAACCAATCAATCTGGCTTAGCGCGAGGAAAGTATGATCTCGATGATCTCGAAGCCATGCATGAAAAGTTAACGCAGCTTGTTGAAGAGCAAGGCGCTGAACTTGGAGCGATTTTTTACTGTCCGCATCATCCCGATGATAAATGCAAATGCCGTAAACCCATGCCGGGATTGGTAGATGCAATTGAAGCGGAATTTAATATTTCCGCAGAAGGTTTTTATTTTGTGGGTGATAGTCTGCGTGATTTGCAAGCTGCGACAATCAAGGGTTGTAAACCTGTGTTGGTAAAAACCGGAAACGGTGAAAAAACATTGACGCAATTAAACGATGTAAGTTTGCAAACTGATTCTCCGCAAATCACTCTCGATCAGGTATTAGTTTTTGATAACCTGGCAGCGGCCGCAGACTTTATTATCGCGAACTAATCCAGTCAATTTAATGAGATTCTATTGGAAAATATCGTGCTCTATTTACGCAGTTTTATTTTTTTTGTAGGCCACAGCATAAGTGGCGCGTTATTCGGTTTAATTGCAGTGATTATACGTCCACTTTTACCTTACTCATGGCGCTGGCGTATTGTTACGTTATGGAATCGCTTTGTGATGCTGTGGATTTATTTATGCTGCGGAATAAAATTTAAAATTACTGGCGAGCGCCATTTCAATCGTTATCCCTGCGTTATTTTAGCCAAGCATCAAAGCACTTGGGAAACCATGTTTTTGCAATATTATTTTGGCCCGGTAAGCACCATTTTAAAAAAGGAATTGTTGCGCATTCCTTTTTTTGGCTGGGGACTGGCAAGCTTGCGTCCTGTTGCTATTGATCGTAGCAATCCTGTTCAAGCGCTAAAAGATGTAAAAAGCAAAGGTATTGCACGCTTGAAAGAAGGCAATAATTTATTAATTTTCCCCGAAGGCACACGTATTCCGGTGGGCGCCGTAGGTAATTACGCACGAAGTGGTGCAGACATTGCGATTAGTGCAAATGTTCCTGTTATCGCTGTTGCACACAATGCGGCGGAGTGCTGGCCTCATAAAAGTTTTTTAAAATATCCGGGTACCATTAACATTGTAATCAGCGAACCCATAGAGAGCACTGGCAAAGATCGCAAGCAACTTACTGAAGATGTTAAAAATTGGATAGAAAACGAAATTGCAAAAATGCCGCCCGCACGTAAAGATGGTGTGCGCCCTCAGCTCGATAAATTAGCAATAAATAAATAATCTTATTTAAAAACCGCAAGTAAAACGTCTTGATAATAAAAAACCCCCTGAGTGATGCTCAAGGGGTTTTTTATTGCACTTAATTTTCACGGTTTTTCTACAATTAGTTACGCAGGTGATAGCAGAAAAAAGGTGGTGTGCATGACAAGTAAAATGGAGAATGCAGCTATTTGTTGGCGACGACTTAGTACAATCATAGCGATGTTACCTATTATTATTTTTCAGGATTGTTATTAACTTTTAGCTCCTGCCTTATAGTATCCAAAACGTTGGATTCATACACATCCTAGGATATTTATACCACTTGCTGTCGCCAAATAAAACATATTTTCTTTTATTTACTGAGCAAAATGTCTTTCTAACGTTGATTTACATTTCGCCGATCAAGATTATTTTTTTCAATAGGAAGGAGCATACGCTATGAGTAATGCGATTGAAGATTATTGAAAACGATGGAATTCTTTTTTTAACGAAAGGGGATTTACTGAGGATTTTTTAAAAACTTCGCGGTTGGTGTTTTGCAATCTGTTATACATTATTATTTGCAAAACACCGCCACGATCTTATTAATTATTGTTTTTGCCACTAAAGCCTTAGTTGGTGTGCGCACTCTAACTACACCAAAAACAAATTTCCAGCATTAAAATCAAGTTGGGTATTTAAGAAACATCTTTTTCTTTATAACTAAAAAATGGGAATTTCAAACTACACATTTGCTACTTTATTCACACAAAATGACGCATAGATCATCAATAGCGATGCAACCAACATTCGTGAAATAGTGCAGCTGTTTCAATCATCTCTTATTTTGCTTTCACTTAAGGATTTTTTTGCCATGTTTAACTCGATATCCAACATCGTTATTGCGCTTATTGCTTTGCTTCATATTTATATTTTGGTGCTAGAGATGTTTTTGTGGGACAAGCCCGCTGGACGTAGAGCATTTGGTCACACAGCAGAAATGGCCGCGGCCTCCAAAATATTAGCGGCCAATCAAGGATTGTATAATGGTTTTCTAGCAGCCGGTTTGCTTTGGGGAGTGTATTTAGGTGCAGCAGGATTCGATATAAAAGTTTTCTTCCTGACCTGTATTTTGGTAGCCGGTGTTTATGGCGGTTTTACTGCAAAACGTAAAATTCTATTAATCCAGGCTGCGCCAGCTTGTATCGGTTTAGCGCTACTATTTCTTAAGGTGTGATTTGCCACCACCACTACCTCTTCGCAGTATTGTTAACGACAGAATATATTGTCGTTCGCGATATAAAGTGAATCCAATTACAAGTTAATCGCAAATCAATGGAATTTTCTCTGCTCAGGGCGTCAAAGCTTATGCCGGCTCAATATCGCCCTAGAGAACACCCCCATAACCCGCTAGAATGACCTCCATTCATGTCTAACTCCTTTTCAGAAGTGATCGCGCTATGACAGCCTCAAAAAAGCCTACCGTACTCATTATCCTTGATGGTTTCGGCCACTCGGAAAAAACCAAATACAACGCTATAGCTGCTGCTCACAAGCCGGTGTTCGATAAGCTTTGGGCAAATAATCCAAAAAGCTTGATTGATACATCTGGTTTGGCCGTCGGGCTGCCGGAAGGCCAAATGGGCAACAGTGAAGTGGGACATATGACATTGGGGGCCGGTCGTGTGGTTTACCAAAGTTTTACGCGCGTGAATAAAGCCATTAGCGATGGTGATTTCTTTACGAACCCAGTTTATGTAGAAGCAATTGATGGCGCTATCGCCAGCGGCAAAGCGGTTCATATTCTTGGGCTGCTCTCAGAAGGCGGCGTGCACAGTCATCAAGACCACATTTACGCCATGATTAAAATGGCTGTAGGTCGCGGCGCAAAAGAAGTTTACCTCCATGCTTTTTTGGATGGTCGCGATTGCCCTCCTCGTAGTGCCGAAACCTCTTTACAAAAAGCCCAGGATTTATTTAAAGAATTGGGTACTGGCCGTATTGCTTCAATCGTTGGCCGTTACTTTGCGTTGGATCGAGATAATCGCTGGGATCGCGTCGAGCAAGCCTACGATGTTATGGTTACTGGCGAAGCTGAATACGATGCACTTACCGCAGTCGATGCGTTGAAAACTGCTTATGCGCGTGGTGAAAATGACGAATTCGTGAAGGCGACATTGATTTGCGGCGAGGATGAAGAAGTTGCAACGATCAATGATGGCGATTCAGTTATTTTTATGAACTTCCGCCCTGATCGCGCGCGCGAAATTACCCATGCATTAATCGACGAAAATTTTACGGGCTTTGAGCGCGAGTTGCATCCCACTATCGCGCACTTTGTTCAAACGACTGAATATGCATCAAGCATCAAAGCACCTATCGCATTTCCTCCTGAAAATTTGAACAATTCTTTTGGTGAATACATCTCCAAATTGGGTAAAACCCAATTGCGCATCGCAGAAACAGAAAAATATGCGCATGTAACTTTCTTTTTCAACAGCGGTAATGAAGTGGTTTATCCCGGTGAAGATCGTATTCTTGTCCCCTCACCGCAAGTTGCTACCTACGATTTGCAACCTGAAATGAACGCACCTATTGTTACAGATAAGTTAGTAGAAGCGATTGAATCCGGCAAATACGATGCAATCATCTGCAACTACGCCAACTGCGATATGGTCGGTCATTCTGGCATTATGGAAGCCGCCACCAAAGCGGTAGAGGCAATTGATATTTGTTTAGGCCGCGTATTGGCTGCTGTGGAAAAAGTTGGCGGTGAAGCGCTTATCACCGCAGACCATGGAAACGTTGAGGAAATGTTCGACGACGAAACAGGTCAACCGAATACACAGCATTCTACATTGCCGGTGCCATTTATTTTTTGCAGCGCACGCAATGGAAAAATTGCAGAAGGCGGATCTTTGGCGGATGTAGCGCCAACCATGTTGGCACTTATGGGCATTCCGCAGCCAGCAGAAATGACAGGCAGAAATTTAATAACTTTAGAAAAATAAAACTCCACCCTAACCGTCCCCTTTTCAGGAGAGGGGACTAATAGCGACTCCCTGTAAAATTAAAGGAGTATGGCTCCTCCCCTACCAAGGGGGAGGCTGGGAAGGAGTTAAATCCCATCAACAACCACGGAACCCTCATGAAAAAACTTTTTTCCCTAAGTTTATTATCCATGATGCTAGTGCTGTCGCCTGGAGCGATGAGCGATGAAAAAGCCGATATGGCGAAATTGCAAAAAGATATTGCAGACCTGCAAAAAGAATTAAAAAAGGTGCAGGGCGCGCGTACGAATGTGCAACAAGAACTGCAAAAAAATGAAACGCAAATGAGCGACCTGCAGAAAAAAGTTGAAAAAATTCAGACAGAAATTAATAGTCAAGACAAACAAATTCAGGATTTGAATAAAGAGCGTAGCGATTTGGAAAAAGCGCGAGCAAAGCAACAAGCCCAAGCCGCTGAGCAGGTACGCGCTGCTTATCAGCTTGGGCAACAGCCACAATTTAAAGTGTTTTTAAATCAGGAATCTCCTGAACGTATTTCACGCATGATGAAATACCATAGTTATTTTATGGCAGCACATGCCGAAAAAATGAAAAAGTATCTCGATACTATTGCGCAATTAAATGAACTTGAACCGCAAATCGCGCAAAAAACATCTGAACTGAATATCATCAAAGAAGAGCTGAGCAAACAGCAGGCAAGCTTGCAAGAGGCGCAAGCACAGCGCAAACAAACTCTCGCAAAAATTAACACAACCATTTCCAGTAAAGATAAAGCCTTGCAGGATATGTTGGAAGACCGCCGTCAGCTTCAAGCGCTTTTACAAAAAGTCACGCGTGCAACTAACAGTCTTGCTGCTGCACCAAGCTACGTTCCATTGCCAAATGCCGGTGAAAAATTTAGCGGTAGAAAAGGGCGTTTGCCTTGGCCGACACAAGGAAGAATTTCGCACGGTTTTGGCAGCAGCCAGGTTGAAGGGCAATTGCAATGGAACGGTGTGCTCATTGATGCAAATGCTGGCCAACCTGTGCAAGCAGTGCATTATGGTCGCGTAGTATTTGCAGATTATTTTCGCGGCCAGGGATTATTAGTCATTATCGATCACGGTGAGGGCTATTTGAGTCTCTACGCGCACAATCAACACCTGAACAAGAAAGCGGGCGATGCGGTTAAAGCGGGCGAAACTATCGCAAGCGTTGGCAATACTGGCGGCCAAAATGAAAGCGGTTTGTATTTTGAAATTCGCTATCAGGGCAAAGCAATTAATCCGGCAGATTGGTTGGCGCGCGCGTAACTCGCGCCGACATTGACATTACAATTACTGACTATTTTAAATTTAAGACTTTTGATTTACCGACAATCAAGGCGACACATTTCTGGTATGTGCTGTTTTGTACGTTGATGTCGCTTGTAGCGCTTCCCGGAGATGTAAATGTTGTGCCTTTCCAAATTAACGCCCAGCACCTCTAAAAAAACTCTCGCGCTCGTGCTGCTGAGTTTGCTGGCGTTTACCAACGCGATTAGTGCCGCGCCCGCAGAAAAGAAAAAGCCTGCGCCTAGCGTGGATCAAGGTCTTTTACCGCTCGACGAGTTGCGCACTTTTACCCGCGCTTATGATCACGTTCGCACCAGTTATGTAGATGAAGTTAGCGACTCTAAAATGCTTGAGTACGCGATTAAAGGTTTGATCTCCGAACTTGATCCGCACTCTGCTTATCTCGACAAAGAAGCTTATGCGGAATTACAGGCGACAACGAGTGGCGAATTTGGCGGCGTGGGTTTGGAAGTCGGGGTTGATGAAGGCAGTATCAAAGTCATCACTCCACTTGATGGCTCACCGTCACAAAAAGCTGGCATCAAACCGGGCGATATTATTGTTCGTATTGACGACCAACCCATGAAAGGTAAAACTTTGACGGATGCTACGCGGTTAATGCGTGGCCCAAAAGATACACCGATCAAAATGAGTTTGATGCGTAAAGGTGTGGAAGAACCCATAGACCTGGTAGTGATTCGCGATTTAATTCACGTGCAAAGCGTAATTGTTAAACCCGTAGCGGAAGAATATTTATACATCCGTGTCGCCCAATTCCAGACCAATACCGGTCACGACTTCAGTGAACGGCTACGCGATAATTTAAAAGCCCAACCTAAAACCAAGGGGCTGGTATTGGACTTACGAAACAACCCTGGTGGTGTTCTTCAGGCATCAGTTGACGTAGCGGATGCTTTTTTAGATAGCGGAATCGTGGTCTACACGCGCGGCCGCATGGAAAACAGCAGCCTCAGCTACACCGCCACGCCGGGAGATATAACCGGAGGCTTACCCTTGGTCGTCCTCATCAATAGTGGATCTGCGTCCGCCTCAGAAATTGTTGCAGGCGCGCTTCAGGATCATAAACGGGCCATCATCATGGGTACGCGCAGCTTCGGCAAAGGATCTGTGCAAACAGTTATTCCTATCACCGAAGATCGTGCCATCAAATTAACCACTGCGCTTTACTACACGCCCAATGGCCGCTCAATTCAGGCTAAAGGTATAGAACCAGATGTGCGTCTGGAAAAAATCAGCACCGGTGTAAACCAAAAAACGCCTATTGCAGAAGCTGATCTCGCCGGCCACATTGGCAATCAGGATGGTCAGGAAGTTGGAAGTGGAACCCGTGAACCTGAAGCGCTGGTCAACGACGATACGCTCAAAGATAACCAAGTGTTGGATGCCATTAACCTGTTAAAAGGGCTCCATATCTTGGGTCAATCTCCTAGCGACTCCACAATAAAGCCGAGTGCGCCAGCTATAGCGCCAAATATAGAAGTAAGACCACGGCCTGAAGAACCTTCAAAGGAGTAGGCGACTTTTTATCATCTCAACCAAGTCTGTTGTTTAACGTGATCGCAAATTCGTATGTCTTAACGGTGATTTAAAGCGTCTCTCCTGCTGTCCCGCTCACAAATCGTTGAATAAAATTTCCTTTGAACGAACTTTTTTAACTCTACGCTGCCCACTGCTTGTTAGCAGGATCGTATAATGGCGTCAAAGTTATAAAGAGATCTTTTTTTAATCATAACTAATTATATTTGCGACTGTTATTTAGTGTTTATAATCACAGCACTCAAGAGCAAAGTGGTTTAGGTGCTTGGAATGCTTTAAAGGTTAAGGAAAGTCGGCTAGTAAGCATCTTATTAATAATGAGGATTTGACTATGGCAACATTTAATCGTACCGGTGAAGAAGGTTCAGTACCTGATCGTAATGGTCGCTTCGTGCAAAAAGACAACAAGTATTGGTACTACTGCACCCGTGAGGGTGTGGATATTGGACCCTTTGATAGTCGCCCTGACGCAGAAGTGGGTGTTGGTGAGTTTATCGATTTCATATGTGCATCAGAGCCGAAAATAGCGGATATTCTCCGTCAATATCGCGCGGCTTAAGAGCTTGGCACTGAGTAATGTAGTACTACTAATGTTGGTGCTACTAATTCGATACTATTAATTCGGTTTTATTAAAAAGGGCGCTTACTTAGCGCCCTTTTTATTTAATCGCTTTTTATAATTTTTAAAGCCGAACTTCAATACCTTGAGCGCGCATAAATTCTTTAGCTTGCGGTACCGTGTATTCACGGAAGTGAAAAATACTTGCAGCCAAAACTGCATCGGCTCTGCCTTGAATCACACCGTTAACTAAATCTTGCAAATTACCCACGCCGCCTGAAGCAATAACGGGTACCGGTACCGCATCGCTGATCGCACGGGTTACGCCCAGATCATAACCTTTCTTAGTGCCATCACCATCCATACTGGTCAGCAAGATTTCTCCTGCGCCATATTCCGCCATACGAACTGCCCATTCAACGGCGTTAATACCTGTTGGCTTGCGGCCGCCGTGTGTGAAAATTTCCCAGCGTGGTTCTTCACCTTCCAGGCTTACTTTTTTTGCATCGATAGCGACAACAATACATTGCGCTCCAAAGCGATCAGACGCCGCTTTTACAAAATCGGGATTGAATACCGCGGCAGAGTTAATCCCTACTTTATCGGCGCCAGCGTTAAGCATGGTGCGAATATCATCCACGGTACGAATGCCGCCGCCGACTGTTAAGGGAATAAACACTTCACTGGCGATTTTCTCCACCGTATGAACTGTAGTTGCACGACCTTCATGAGTGGCAGTGATATCCAAAAAAGTAATTTCATCCGCGCCTTCCTGGTTGTAGCGCTTGGCAATTTCAACGGGATCGCCAGCGTCGCGGATATCTAAAAATTGCACGCCTTTAACAACGCGGCCGTTATCTACATCAAGGCAGGGAATAATTCGTTTTGCGAGTGCCATAAAAATCTCTTCAGGCTAAACAGACAATCATTTACGTTGGGAAATCTTACAACTATTTTGCGCCAGTAAAACCGCGTTCCAATCCACTAGGACCAGTTGGCTTTTTTGGCTTCCACACCCACATCAAGCCGCGCACATAACCATCGCCTTTAATGCCAGTGTGATCCAAACCGTCCATCACATAATTTTGTAATTCCAGCCCCTGATACTTTTTCGCAGCCAGGTACTTTTGATACTGAATAATTGGATCGCGAAACGGCGCATATTCAGCACTACCGTAAGAAACAAAAATACGGGCATTTAACGTTTTGTTCTTTTGAGCGTAAGCTTCGTCTAATTTCAGTAGCGCTTTATTATCCCACTCCACTGCAGGACTGAGAGCGATATAGCCAGAGAAAAAACTATTCGACTTGTAAGCGGCAGTTAAAGCAAAAAGGCCACCTAAAGAATTGCCTGATAACACCCGATCAGTCGGCAAGCCGCGAAATTGAGTTTCAATTAAAGGCGCAGCCTGTTGCTTGATAAAATCCAAAAACGCAAACGCGCCCCCGGCTGCCGCTTCGGTTCCCGCAGGCTTACTGAAAGTTAAATCGAAGCGTCTTTCTTTGTCGTAGTTGGTTCCAGTCGGATAAGAAAGCCCCACCATAATAAATTCGGGCACCACATTATCGTAAATCAAATTTCCGTAAGTGGATGCCAGCAAAGGTGTATCCCAATAAGCATCGAGGTAATAGAGAACCGGATATTTTTTTTCAGGCTGGGTGTAATAACTGGCCGGAAGGACAACAATTAATTCGTAATCCCTACCTGCTTTGGATTTGATAGGCACAATTTGCGTGTTATCCAAAACGAATTTTTTATAGGCAGGCTGTTCCGCAAAAACCGGAATATGAATACCTAAAAAGATAACCACCAATAGCAAATATTTTTTAATCATGTTAGACCTTACGTTCATAGATTCGCGATCACAATAAAATTGAGCGTTGATTTTAAAATATGATTATGTACTCCATGTTGGCCCTATCGCCAGATAACTTTTGCTAAGAACTTGCATGCTAAATATTTTTGTTAATTACCCATCTGTAAATAAAAAATAATTCCTAAAACCATAATCTCAAAATCGATTAATTTTTGAGTGGTAGTGCCCACAGCAAGCCCTGCGTTATAAACGTGGGGTAGCCCGACAAATGCCCTTGATCGGGAAGGGTTTTGGTCACGAGAGTCAACTGAGGGTAGCGTCGCATTTGCAGCTGTTTGTCTAACGCGAGCATATTAGTGACCATTTCGTGTTGAGCATCTTGCTCTTCTGCACCCGTCGCCATAAACACTTTAGCTTTGAGGTCTTTATTTAATTTCGCGTAATCTGCTTCAAGATTAAAGATCACTTTGTTGTTAAACCACAAAGACGGGCTGCCAATTAAATAATAATCAAACATACTCGGCTGCGTGAACAGAATATAAGTGCCGAGTAAGCCACCATAAGAATGGCCGGCGTATATTTTTCTCTTTGTATCAATAGAATAATGACTTAGTAAATACGGCAATAATTCTTGCGCGATAAATTGTGCGTAGCGATCAGCCTGACCTGATTTTGCAGTATTATTTTTTAAATTTTTATCCGCTGAAGCTGGTGGAGTGAAATCACGCTCACGGCTTTTACTAACGTCATCGCCTTTTGAATATGAAATGCCAACAATAATAGATTGCTCATAAACCTGATTGCGCTCGCTCATCCGCCAATTAATGCTACTAAGCAGAGGAAACGCATAGTAGCCGTCGGTTAGCACAATTAGCGGATATTTTTTAACAGAATTATTAGAATAGCTTTCAGGAACCTTTACATAAACTTCGTAATTTTTGCCGTTAGCTTTCGCTTGAAAATCGATAACTTCTGCGCGGTCCAACGTATACGGGCGATGATGTTCTTGCGAAGCAAAAACATTTGGCGACAACACCAAAGTTATCAATCCCAGCACATTTAAGAAATGTCGCAACATAATCATCTCGCGTAAGTTGGGGTAATCCAATTTACGCAACACAGGTTAATTTGAATCGCAATAAGCCTGGGCTTCGGCCATGGTTAATGTGCCTTCGTAAATTGCGCGGCCGGTAATTGCGCCGCAAATACCTTTATGGGATTCAGCTTTGAGTGCGCGAATGTCATCCATATTAGTAACGCCACCCGAGGCAATAATTGGAATACTTGAAGCCTGCGCCATAGCGACGGTCGCTTGCACATTTACGCCTTGCATCATTCCGTCGCGAGCGATGTCGGTATAAACAATGCTGCTTACGCCATCTTGTTCGAAACGTTTGGCTAATTCACTTGCCTGAATGTTTGAAACTTCTGCCCACCCGTCAGTAGCAACCCAACCGTCTTTTGCGTCGAGCCCGACGATAATATGACCGGGGAATTGCTTGCATACATCAGTTACAAATTGCGGTTCTTTTACCGCTTTGGTACCGATAATTAAATATTGCACGCCTGCGTTGAGATAATACTCGATAGTTTCCGCGCTTCGAATTCCACCGCCAATTTGAATCGGCAAATTTGGATAAGCCTTTGCAATCGCC
>Ga0247736_10000450_pt1 | contig 13852 bp, 9 predicted proteins | sample UWRJL193509B2_FD_180935 | JGI IMG/M metagenome (GOLD analysis project Ga0247736, IMG submission 180935) | Plant litter microbial communities from Arlington Agricultural Research Station in Wisconsin, United States - UWRJ-L193-509B-2 | ecosystem: Environmental > Terrestrial > Plant litter >...
TTACCGGATTATATGAAACAACATCTCAACATCCCCACAGAAGATGCTGCCCCCTATGTATCATTATTCTGGGCAAGTTTAATGATTGGCCGTTGGGCAAGTTCTGTAGGTGTCTTTCAATTAAACACTGTTTTAAAAAACACCTTACGTTTTGTAATTCCCTACCTCGCCTTTGGGGTATTTTTACTGGCCAACTATATTGCAGGGAATAACCTTGAACCTTTTTATCCTTATTCGTATGTGATCCTGATTATGATAATTGCCGATTTTTTAAGCAAAGGAAACCCGGCGCGACAATTGGTTATTTATTCGTTCTGCGGTATTACGGCTTTAATTACAGGCATGCTTACTAACGGTTTGGTAAGTGTGTATGCTTTCATCAGCGTTGGGCTATTTTGCTCTACTTTGTGGCCATGCATCTATACGCTTGCCATAGCGGGCTTAGGTAAAAAAACAAACCAGGGATCGAGTTATCTTGTAATGATGATCATGGGTGGCGGATTTATCAGCTTACTCCAGGGATGGCTGGGCGGCCCTGAAATCATTGGGATCAAAGCGAGTTACGTAGTGGGTGTGGCCTGCTTTTTATATTTAGCCTTTTACGGTTACAGATCCAAAATTATCTTAAAACACCAGGGAATAGATTTTGACAAACAACATTCATCTACACATTAATTCACTAAATCACTATACATAAATCCATCATTGCAATGAAAGTAACGATAAACGTAAAGCTTGTAAATTCAAAGTTTAACCAGGCTTATGCCGATAAAGAAAATGAAGGGGACGAAACCGAAGATAACATCAAATATTTATGGGAAGATGAATTTGAGGTTCAGGGAAATGTCACTAACTTTAAAGTAAACAATAACACAAATTACCTGTTAAAAGGATTATACCCCAACGATGATGAGTTCTGTTTTGAGATCCCTGACATGTCGGTACTGGAATGCACTCTGGACAATGGCTCTGTAACACTGCTTCCCTTCTCAAAAAAAGCGATCAGTAAAACAGAAAAAATAGAAACCAAAGATGGCTTTACGTTTTACGTACACTTAAAAAGTATCCGCGATGTGGTAAATCCTATGACCGGTGTTTATATTTTAAAAGACGATTACCCCGAAGAATTATTGAAATTATATAGTGACGAAGAGGAATAGAAAGCGGCAATGGCGAACCTATTCGTGTAATTAACCTCGCAACACCAACTGTACATGAAATCTGCAATCCTGTTTATTTTAACACTGGCTTTTATAACTGCACAATCGCAAAACACGCACTATGCAGATTATGTTAATCCCTTTATAGGCACCGGTGGTGCAGGCCATACGTTCCCAGGTCCTGTGCTTCCATTTGGTATGGTTCAGCTAAGCCCGGATACCAGGATAGATGGAAGCTGGGAGGGTTGCAGCGGCTATCACTTTTCGGATTCTGTGATCTATGGTTTTTCCCATACGCATTTAAGCGGAACGGGGGTGAGCGATTACGGGGATATTCTAATAATGCCAACTGTTGGAGAACCTAATCTTTCAAACAAAAGCTATTCTTCCAGGTTCTCACATACCACAGAAAGCGCTTCCGCAGGATACTATTCAGTGATACTGGAAGATGATCATGTAAAAGCTGAATTAACTGCTACTACAAGGGTTGGGATACACCGCTATACGTTTCCCAAAACAGATCAGGCAAATGTGATCCTGGATCTTTTTCACCGTGATAAAACACTCAGGTCTAACATTAAAATCATAGACAGTGTAACAGTAATAGGAATAAGAGTGAGCGAAGGATGGGCAAAGGAGCAATACGTTTCTTTTATCATGAAATTCAGCAAACCCTTTAAACATAAAGGAACAACCACACCATTTAAGAATAACGATGCTTCATCGCCCAAGAAGAACAGTGATCCCATACAGGGAGGTTTTTTTCAATTCGACCTGCGCGACGGAACTCCCCTGATTGTTAAAGTGTCCATCTCTCAAACAGACATGGAAGCTGCCGCTATGAATTTAGAGGCTGAAGCGCCTCACTGGGATTTTGATAAATACAGGGAAGACGCCAAAAAAACCTGGGAGCAAGCACTCTCCAAAATTGAAGTGTCGTCCAAAGACAAGGAAAAGCTTATTGTATTTTATTCTGCCCTATACCACTGCATGATCCACCCTTCTGTGGCATCCAATGTAGACGGGAGATACAGGGGCAGGGATCTTAAAGTTCACCAGGCAAACGGTTTTGTGCCTTATACGGTTTTTTCTTTATGGGATACTTTCAGAGCTTTAAACCCTTTACTGAGTATTATCGAAAAACAAAGAACTACCGATTTTATCAATACCTTTTTGCATCAGTATAAAGAAGGTGGCCGTTTGCCAGTATGGGAGCTGTCATCCAATGAAACGGAGTGTATGATCGGGTTTCACAGCGTGTCTGTAATTGCAGATGCATTTGCAAAAAATATCGGCGGCTTTGATACCCTCCTTGCTTACAAAGCCATGGTAGATGCTTCAAATCATCAGGCATTCAGCATGCCAGCCTTTAATTCCAATTATTACTTACAGGTAGAAGAAGAATCGGAAAGTGTATCCAAATCGTTGGAATATGCTTATGATAACTGGTGCATATCGGAAGTTGCCAAACGCTTAAAGAAACCGGAAGATTATGCACTGTTTACTAAAAGAGCACAGTCTTATAAAAACCTTTTTGATAAAAAGAATGGCTTTATACGTCCACGAAAAAATGGCAATTGGCTGTCTCCCTTTGAACCAAGAGAAGTCAACAATCATTATACCGAGGCCAATGGCTGGCAGTATACTTTTTTTGTGCCACAGGACATAGACGGCTTAATGCGTTTGATGGGCGGAGAAAAAGGTATGGAGAAAAAACTGAATGAACTGTTTAGTACCAGCTCTCAAACCCTTGGGCGTGAACAGGCTGATATTACAGGTCTTATCGGGCAATATGCGCATGGCAATGAACCCAGCCATCACATGGCTTATCTTTATAATTATGTTGGTAAACCTGGAAAGACCCAGGAAAAAATATACAAGATCCTTACGGAGTTTTATAAAAATTCACCCGATGGCCTGATAGGAAATGAAGATTGCGGCCAGATGAGTGCCTGGTATGTAATGAGCTCTATGGGCTTTTACCAGGTGTGCCCCGGATTGCCTGAATATACTATTGGAAGCCCCCTGTTTGATACCGTAAAAATTCATACCGACGGGTCACACACCTTTGAAATTATCAAGAAAAATTCCGCTGAGCATTTCCAGTATATTAAAAGCTTTAGCATTAACGACAAGGATTCTAAAAAACTGACATTTTCCCACAAACAATTAATTGCCGGCGGAAAGATAGAATTTACTATGCAAGATAAAGAAGACCCACTTAATACTCTCGGAAAAACAATAGCACTGAGACCTCACACATCTATCCAGGCGCCTGCTCTAATCCCTACTCCTGTTATCAATGCGCCTCTAAGCATCTTCAGTAATAGCATGAGTATTAGTATAGAGAAAGGCTCGCCTCTATCTGTTATTTATTATACCCTTAATGGTGATTTACCGGGTAAGCACTCAAAGTTATATACAATTCCCTTTAAAGCTGACAGTACCCTTACCGTGAAAGCCATTGCCTATGAAGGAAAGGACAGCAGCTCTGTAAGCGTTAGTAAGTTATACAAAAAACCCAACAACTGGAAGGTTATCAGCACCGGATCTTATAACAGACAATATACAGCAGGTGGAAATGAGGGTATTATTGACGGGCAGCGCGGAACTACCAACTGGCGTAGCGGCGAATGGCAGGGTTATCAAAGCCAGGATTTTGAATGTATCATTGACCTCGGCGAAATTAAGCCTGTGGAAGCCATTACCTCAGGCTATTTACAGGACACGCGCGCCTGGATTTTATTTCCTAAAAAAGTAGATTACTTTGTATCTGAAGACGGGAAAAATTTTATACCCTTTGGCTCTATTGAAAATGGCATTGCTCCTGATGATTATTCTGTTCAGGTAAGAGAATTTGCCACAAGCGACCCCACTAAACCCAAGGCCAGGTACATCAAGGTAAAAGCAACTAATTTTGGTAAATTGCCTGAATGGCATCAGGGCAAAGGTGGCGACGCTTTTATTTTTGTTGATGAAATTGGCGTGAAGTAATGAGTTCTGAATTTAAAAATAAATGTCTTGAAAAAAACCATCTTCTTTCTACTGATCTCCGTAGTTGCTTATTCACAGCCAAAACAAGGGCAATGGCGTGGAACGCTGTTATTGAATAAAGAAACCGGCCTGGAGCTTCCGTTTACGTTTGAAGTAAGCATTATGAATAAACAAATCCAGCTGGTGATTCAAAACGCCGGCGAACGGATAACTGTTGATGAAACCATTCTGACAAAAGATTCCCTGATCTTTAAAATGCCGGTATTTGATACGGAATTCAGAACCAGGCTCATTGGCGATACCCTGTTAACCGGTGAGTGGATCAATCATACTAAAAAAGAAAATAATAGCATTGCCTTTAAAGCACAGTTTAGTAAAACAAGCCGTTTCCTGTTTCCAGCAGAAAAACCCTCTCACTTTTATGATGGCAAGTGGGAAGTAACCTTTAGTCCTGATACCAAAGACAGCAGCAAAGCGATTGGACTATTTAAACACCGGGCAGGCTCAACGGTTATTGAGGGAACGTTTTTAACAGAAACAGGCGATTACCGCTACCTGGAAGGAACAGAGCATAATGGTAAACTTTACCTCTCCTGTTTTGACGGATCTCATGCCTTTCTTTTTACAGCAGAACATAATGGAACAGAAATTAGCAAAGGAGATTTTTATTCCGGCTCCACATGGCATGAAAGCTGGGTTGGCAAACGCAACGAACAGTTTGAACTGCGTGATGCGGAAACATTAACGTATTTAAAAGACCCGAATGCCGCCATTACATTCTCGTTTAAAAACACAAGCGACGAAACCGTTAGTTTACATGACCCTAAATTTAAACATAAAGTCATCATTATTCAGATCATGGGAAGCTGGTGCCCTAACTGTATGGACGAAACGGCTTACCTGTCACGCCTTTATAAGCAATACCATAAAAAAGGATTAGAGATCATTGGCCTGGCTTATGAAAGAACGTCTGATCCTGTAAAAGCAAAAAATAATATTCAGCGTTTAAAAAACAGGTTCGGCGTAGAATACGAAGTCCTGATCACCGGGTTAACGGGTAAGGATAAAGCTTCCGAAAGTTTGCCGTTTTTAAATGGCATTATGGCCTTTCCTACCACATTGATCCTGGATAAGGATCATAAAGCAGTATCCGTGTACACCGGCTTTAACGGGCCGGCCACAGGCAAAGCTTATGAGAGTTACGTGTTTAAAACGGAACATTTGATTAAAGAGTTATTGCTTCAAAAAAAATAATTGAATAGCATTAAAAAAGCTGCCTCGATGATTGTAACTAACCAAATTGAGACAGCTTTATAAAATCAATTTACATTTAAATCACCACACCTTTAATTACCAGGATTCTTGGTAATTCTTCCGCATTGGTTTTTACAGTAATGGTTTTTTTAAATACACCCATAGCCGCTGCGTTATAAGTGGCTGCTATTTTGGTGGATTCTCCCGGCAATACAGGCATTTTAGAATAATCTGTAGCTGTACAGCCGCAACTTGCCTGCACGCTTTCAATAAAAACAGGGGTGGTACCTGTATTTTTAAATTCGAAATTAACGGCTACTGGTTTGCCTTGTGGAATGTTACCAAGATCTAATTCTTCGCTTTTCCAACTAATAGTGGAAGCTGAAGTGTTAAGCAAGGTAGAGGTGCTTAGTGTTGTAGTAACAGGTTTAGCGTTAAATGACATCAATCCAAGCGCTAAGCCAATAATGGATAATTTTAAGAGTTTCATGATTTAAAAGTTTAAGGTGAGTATTTTATTGAATTGTGTTTTGTCTTGCAAGTACATCACCTCACAAAGGTAAAGTCCAAAGAAACAGAGGCCTGTTAAGCATATTCAAATAAATGTTAATGAGTTGTTAATGTTACTTCCTTCCGTTTATTTTTCGCTAATATTATACTTCACAACACACATGACATTAAAATTAAATAAGCTGAATAGCATTATTGTACTAGGCTTAATAGCCATTACAGGCATATTGGTTGTACAGCTACTCTGGATTAAGCAGGCCTATAACTCTGAAGAAAAAAAATTCAGTCAAAAGGCTCACATTGCGCTTTTACATGTGGTGAACAAACTCTATGAATACAGCAATAACGAATATCCTTTAAAAAATCCCATTAACAAAGTTTCAAATGACTATTATGTTGTAAACGTCAACAACGATTTTGATGCTAATATCCTGGAGTATTGCCTGAGGACAGAATTTGAACGATCGAATTTACTGACAGACTTTGAGTACGCCATTTATAAATGCGAAAGTGACGAAATGGTATATGGAAACTATGTATCCTTTACAAACAAGGAAAAGACAAAGCGCTCCGTGTATTTCCCAAAACAAAGTAACCTTGTGTATTATTTTGCCATACGCTTTCCTAATGAAAACAACTACCTGTTCAATTCTTTAAAGTTCTGGTTTATCCTTTCTCTCATCCTTATTGTGGTACTCGTTATTTACGTGTATTCTGTGTTTACAATTATCCAGCAGAGAAAGTACTCTGAACTACAAAAAGATTTTATCAATAATATGACACATGAATTTAAAACACCTTTATCTTCCATTTTAATTGCTTCCAACTTTTTGATAAAACAGGAAAAAATATATACTGATGAAAAGCTTGGAAAATATACGGACATCATTATCAGTCAAAGCAATAAGCTTAACCATCATATCGAAAAAATATTAAGTATCGCCAAAGCAGACGATGCGCCCTTAAACCTCAACCTAACCGAAATTTCCGTTATTCCTGTTATGAAACAGGTGATTGAAAACATTTCTTTAAAATACACGACAGCGATATTTGAAATACATGCCGAAAGAGAAGATTATAACATCCTGGCGGATGAATTCCACTTTACAAATGTCCTTTACAATATCCTTGATAACTCCATTAAGTATTGTGAAGAAACACCTTTCATTTCCATTTATCTTACAGCTAAACAACAGCAGGTGGAACTCCGGTTTACAGATAACGGCATTGGCATTCCCGCTAAAAAGCTCCCGTATGTTTTTGATAAATTCTACAGGATCCCCAACAGCAAAAGCAATGAAGTCAATGGCTTTGGACTCGGGCTTTACTACATCAAAAAAATAAGCGACCTGCACCATTGGAAAGTAAGTGCTGCCAATAATGTAAATAACGGAATTACGATAACCCTGATAATCCCCCAAAAATGATGAGTGCCTTTAAAATCCTCTACGCTGAAGACGATAACACACTGGCTTATCTTACCAAAGATAATTTAGAACAGAATCATTATAAAGTTACACATTGCAGTGATGGCAAAGCATGCCTGTCAACTTTTAAAAAGGAAACCTTTGACATTTGCATCTTTGATATCATGCTTCCGAAAATGGATGGTTTTGAATTAGCTACAGAGATCCGCAAATTGAATGAAGAGATTCCCATTTTATTTCTATCCGCCAAAACCCTGAAAGAAGATAAAATAAAAGGCCTACAGCTTGGTGCCGATGATTACCTCGTAAAACCTTTTAGCATTGAAGAGCTGATTTTAAAAATAGAGATCTTCCGTAAGCGCTCCAAAAAAAATATCAGTAGCGGCACAGTAATATATAAAGTAGGAAGCTACACATTTGATGCTGCCAATTACCTGCTTATTGGTCAAAAAGAAAACACGCACCTTACACAAAGAGAATCAGACTTGCTGAAATTATTTTTAGACAATAAAAACAACGTGCTTAAAAGAGAATATATCCTTAGCAAGCTCTGGGGCGATGATGATTATTTTATGGGCAGGAGCCTTGATGTATTCATTTCCCGCCTCCGGAAGTTACTGGATTCTGAAAAACACATCACCATTGAAAACATTCATGGCGTAGGTTTCAAGTTCAAGATGCAGGAATAAGATAGCCTAATAAAACAAGTTATTATACGGAAAACGCTTGATATGGATTTTTTTTACCACCTCATAAATCGTTTTTCTGAACTCTTCAATGTTATCCTTTTGTTTTGCGCTGATGAAGAGGGAAGCCTGATCAAGTGTGCTCATCCATGTTTTCTTCAATTCATCGAGTGATAAGTTTTCACGCGTCATTGGCGTCAGATCATCTTCATCCTTTTTAATGTACTTAAACGCATCAATTTTATTGAAAATCAGGATCGTTTCTTTATCCCCTGCACCTATATCAATCAATGTTTGCTTAACAACCGCTATATGATCTTCAAAGTTTGGATGAGAGATATCGACTACATGTAATAATATATCTGCCTCACGCAACTCATCAAGTGTAGATTTAAAGCTCTCTACCAGTTGGGTAGGAAGCTTTCTGATAAATCCAACCGTATCGCTTAACAGGAAAAATAAATTATCAATGGTTACTTTTCTCACAGTAGTGTCAAGGGTTGCAAACAATTTATTCTCTGCAAATACTTCACTTTTACTGATCATGTTCATGATCGTTGACTTACCCACATTAGTATACCCTACAAGGGCTACACGCACAAATTCGCCGCGGTTTTTACGCTGTGTGGCCATTTGTTTATCAATGATCTTCAAATCTTCTTTAAGCTGCGCAATCCTGTCACGGGCAATACGCCTGTCGGTTTCAATTTCTTTCTCCCCTGCTCCGCCGCGTGTTCCTGTGCCACCACGTTGTCTTTCAAGATGCGTCCACATACCTGTAAGCCTTGGCAGTAAATACTGGTATTGTGCCAGCTGCACCTGCGTTTTGGCATGAGCAGTTTGCGCGCGCTGAGAAAATATTTCTAAAATTAAGGTAGTGCGGTCTAATATTTTCTTTCCTAATTCCTTTTCAAGATTCCGTTGCTGTGAAGGAGAAAGCTCATCGTCAAATATCACCACAGAGATCTTATGCTCTGTCACAAATTGCTTCACATCACTTAGTTTTCCTTTTCCAATAAAAGTGGCTTTATCAGGGCGTTCAAGCTTTTGGGTAAATACTTTTTTGGTTTCCACGCCGTAGGTCTGAGCTAAAAATGCCAGCTCATCCAGATACTCAAACGCGAGTTCTTCTTTTTGTTGTTTATTAATAACACCTATTAAAACAGCAGTGTTTACTTCTGCTTCAGTGCCGGTAGTTTCAGACTTCATTTAATACTAAAAAATTTAAGCAATAAAAGTAATACTTTTATTGCTTAAAGCTTCATGGTTACTGCCAAATAAAGATAAACCCTATTTTACCCTTAACAGCATAACGTGTCCTACCCTCGATTTAATCTGGCGTTTGGTTGGCCCTTTAGATTCTTTGAAAATAACTTTGTACACGTATACTCCTTCTTCAGATAAGGTTCCCTTGAATTTCCCATCCCAGCCTTCATTTAACTCAGAAGATTCGAATATTTTTTGTCCCCACCTGTTAAAGATCATCATCGTATAATCATAATACTCCAATCCGTATACTTTAAACACATCATTGTTTTCATTTCCATCAGGCGTAAACGCATTTGGGATATAAAGTGTGGAGATCTCATTTACTCTCAATGGTAGCATGGTTGTATCATAACACCCATGAACAGTGGATACAATTAAAGTCACTTTATAATCTCCGGTATCGCTATAAGAATGCATTGGATTTTCTGAAGAAGCAAGGGTAAAGGCATCACCAAAATTCCAAAAGGTATTATCATCACCTGTAGACGTATTGTGGAACGTTACTTCCGGATGTAAGATGTCGATGTCATTAACAGGCTCATAGTAAAAGCTTGCCACAGGTTTTGGATGCACAAGTATATAAGACGGTTTTGTAAGCTTATTGATACAGCCACTATCAGAAACAGCCCTTAAGCTTACGTTAAAGGTCCCTGACGCATTATAGGTATATGTTGGCGAAGCGGACGATGAAAAGATACCTGAACCAAAGTCCCAAAGCCAGCTGGTAACTGTAGGACTTGCGGCCGAAAGATTGGTAAAATTCACTTCCAGGGGTTGGCAGCCTTCCAATGGGTTGGCAGAAAAACTAATATTAGGAAGGTCATTCACATTTACATCAATGGTATCTGAAAACACCACGCAGTTATTATAATCCGTAAGCTTAGTCCAATAACTCGTGGAAACCAATGGATTCAGGTTCTGCACAAGGGGCGAAACCGTTACGTTTGTATTAGAAGCACCTGTACTCCAGTTAACCGTATAGGGTTTGATGCCACCTGAAAATGCCGTGGTTACTTTAATAGGATCATTTTGACAAATTGAATAATCGTTTGATGAAATAGTTAAGAGCAATTTGGTAGGTTCAAATACTTTAACGGAATTAATAGTGTCCCTGCAACCCATAATATCCTGTCCGGCAATAGTGTAGGTTCCGGCAGTAAGTGTTGTTAAAAGTGTATTAGTAATAGCAGCGCCGTTTAAAGAGTAAGTTGGTGCACCATATCCAACGTTGGATGTAAATGTAATAGCGCCGTTATTTTCTCCAAAACACACCACACTGTCTACACTTATAAACTGGAGGTCAAGTTTTTTATATTCTCCTAACGTAAACACACCATAATTTGAATTGTTAACCAGGTTCTCAGTATTTGTTCCGCTGTTGTTTGTACTTACCAGGTGATTCCAGTTGGTAGCGTAATGCCATACCTGTAAATCAGTTTCAGTAATTAAATTAGTGCTTCCCGCTGTAGCATCCCACTCATCATCCATATAAGTAAATTGTTTATCCGCTACAGGGTTTACATTGTAATTACTTGTATTAAGCACCCAGAAGCGGTCAAGCATTTTGGTGGCATGCTCTGTAGGACAATTGTTATTAAGATCCGCAACACCTGTTGGCAAAGGCCTGTTGTTAAGTGCCGGATTTGTAAGGGTTGGATAGGTTGATGCGCTTATGCCCCCAATAGTGGATTGCACCCCGGGAGTTGTGATATTTAAGTTAAGAGGAATATAATTTGCAGCTAAGGTCCCGAAAGGAAATACATAATTTCCTGTAGCAGTACCTATGTTCCACTGTACTATGCCGTAACCCGGTACCGGGGCCGTTTCACTGATAATGTATCCGGTTGTTCTGGTAATAGCTCCTGTTAAAGGGTTTGTTACAAACAATGTATTACTGTTAAGATCCAATGGCCTTGCCGTTAAAGCCAGTACACCCGTAGCTCCGCTTACAAAGGTATTTACATTTAATGTCTTTACACCACTTCCCAATAAAGTCAGGTTATTAAAACGCGTAGGCTGGGTTCCATTAATACTTTGATTGGCCCCGGTCATTTCTACTGAACCAGTTGTAGGCATAAGCGCTCCTGAAGTAGAGTTATTTGTCCAGTTTCCTGAAAAAGTGATTAATCCGGAATTATCAATTAACCCGATGTTAGCTCCGGCATTGGTATTTACTACTTCACCCTGCACCGTAACCAAAGCTCCTGCCTGAACGGTGATAGCGCTTCCGTTATTGTAAAATTCCGATTGCGCATTGAGCTGCCCAACGCCACCCGCTAAAAACAGTGATGTTATTGCGGATTTAACTATTTTATCTCTTAAGCCTTTCATGATCTCAACTTTATATCTTTCTTTAAATTACTTTATTCTTATGATCCAAACAACACTCATATTTGTTGGTCTTGTTTCTGTTCCTGCATTCGCATTTGTAGTAAAAACATGGGTATGGTTCCCTTCTGCATTGATCACATGAGTGTGATCCAGCTGATCAATCGTGGAGATCATATTTCCTACCGTTCCCAGCCCATTCCATGGTAAGCCTCCCGGAGGCGTTGTATTGCCCAGTGCTCCCGTAGTACCCGCATCCAATTGATTGGAGCTGAAATTATCATCCCATGGAATGATACGTCCGTTTGTAGAATTGACGCTGCCGGTACTGCCACCATGATTATGGCCTCCTGCTGCAGACGTGCTGCCTGTATGAGTATGTGTTCCAACATCTTCCGTTTGCATCGTTCCGCTGGTAGTTGAACCTCTTAAAAATTTTCCATTTGTGTTTAGTAAAGGCACAGCCTGCCCGTTGTATGGGGATTCTGCATCAGCAATGACCTGACCGTTACATTCCACCCATCCCCAAGGTAAGGCAGGCGTACCAGGCATACTTTTATGAAATGCTTCTATACTTCCTATAGGATCTCCTCCTACTTCCTGCCAGCGTGTACCATTAAAGCTCATTAAAATATTGGCGGTAACATCATATACCAAAAGGCCTGCGGCAGGAGCTGCAATGGCAAGGCGTTGTACGGATGTCATGCTTGGGAACATAACTCCCTGCGTTGTGGAAACAATTTGCACAATAGCAGAAGCTGTTGGAGCGTTAGTTCCAATACCTATCTGACCGTTGCCTAGAGCAGACAAAATGCTTGGACTAGCCACATTCTGAGGACCTGAAGAGAGATCCAATACAAAATTGGAAGCCGTATTGCCTGCCACTTTCACTACTAATCCATCCGCGCCTGGTGCTGAGTTTTGATTATAAAATAATCCTGCGTAACCTGAGTTATTTAAAGTCCAGCCGATAGAGGAAACTGCTCCCGCATTCCAACCCTGTCCATCCGATCCAATAATATTTGCGTTTGTATTCGAAAAAATCCCGTTACTCAACAAGCGCATACGTTCAATACCGTTGGTCTTAAATACAATGTCCTGCGCATCTGTGGTTCCTAAAAAATTAGTCCCCGGTGTTGTTCCGGCGTTCCCGGTTAATAGCCAGGAATCTGTTGCAGATGGCATCAATACTACATCTCCATTGACATCAACAGATAATGCTTTACCATTTGAAGCTACTGTGGGCGATGCTGCCGTTAAATTCGTAAATCTTAACCCCGAAGTGTTGGGTGTTGCTGATCTTATTTCCAACCTGTTTCCCGGATTTATTGTTCCAATTCCTACATCACCGCCTTTATCCTGCAGGATCAAAGAAGAATAAGCCGTGTTTTCCAAAGCCGATTTTGGAGAGCCACCGGTACCATATGCCTGAATTAAACAAGCCCCTATAGCCTCAACATGTAAATGAGAAAGACTGTTGCCATCATAAATTTTAATTCCATTATCGGTCCATGGCTGGAATATATCTGAAATAACTGTGGAAGCGGAATATCCTACATTATAACTCGACTGCGGATATACACCATCATTTGCAAGTATGTTGCCGTTAATGTGTAGTTTTTCAAGAGGAGAAGCAGTACCTATTCCAAAATTACCGGTACTTAAAATCCTGGCGCGTTCTATATTAGTTGTTTTAAAAACAACATCGTTTGCATTACTTGTTCCTAAAAAATGAGCCGGTGTTATGTTTGAATTACCTGTAATCTCCCAATTCAATGTGGAAGGAAGAACCAGGCTATCGTATATCCTGCCATCCGGTGTGGCAAATAAACTACGAACACCGGGACCTATATATATTAAGGTATCGCTTCTTATAGTACCGGCTACATGGAGTTTTGACAATGGGGTCGTAGTACCAATTCCCACATTCTGAGAAAGTCCCTGTAAACCAAGGGTTACCAGTAATATTATAATGATTATTTTCATCGTTCTTACAATTATGATTCGTTCACTAGTCTGTTATAGTATAATTGTTGTTTTTTGAGTCTTTGTCTTTTATGTGTCTTTAAAAAATCATGCGTCAATCTTAAAATTTTATACAAGGCATTAATGCGACATTACGTGGGCGGGACGCATGGATCATTGCATATGCCTGACCGCCGGTTGATGTCCCTGCATAAACATTCCAGCTGGCAGGAGATGCTGCCCAATAAGCAGAAGGTAT
>Ga0247736_10000452_pt1 | contig 13832 bp, 13 predicted proteins | sample UWRJL193509B2_FD_180935 | JGI IMG/M metagenome (GOLD analysis project Ga0247736, IMG submission 180935) | Plant litter microbial communities from Arlington Agricultural Research Station in Wisconsin, United States - UWRJ-L193-509B-2 | ecosystem: Environmental > Terrestrial > Plant litter >...
CTGGGATCTCGAGCCGGTGCGGGCGGTACGCGACCTCGTCGGGCCGACCCTGCTGCAGGTCGATGCCAATACCGCCTACACCGAGGCCGATATCGGGCACCTCGGCCGGCTCGACGAGTTCGGGCTGCTGCTGATCGAGCAGCCGTTCGTCGAAGACGACATCGCGACCCACATCCTGCTGTCGAGGGCCATCGCCACCCCGGTGTGCCTCGACGAATCGATAGTCACCACCGAACTCGCCGTTGATGCGATCCAGCGCGGGGCGACCAGCATCGTCAACATCAAGGCGGGCCGGGTGGGCGGCTATCTCGAGGCGGTGCGCATCCACGACGCCTGCGCCGAGCTCGGGGTTCCGGTCTGGTGTGGCGGCATGCTCGAGACCGGGGTCGGTCGGGCCGCGAACGTGGCGCTCGCCGCGCTCGAGAATTTCACGCTGCCCGGTGACACCTCGGCGTCGGACCGGTACTTCGCGGAAGACCTCACCGAGCCGTTCGTTCTCGAGAACGGGCAGCTGCGCGTGCCGACCGGGCCGGGTTCGGGAGTCGACATCCGACTCGACCTGGTGGCGTCGCTGGCGACGCGCGACGTCGTGACGGTGCGCTAGCTACGGCTGCACGAAACTCACGAGAAGCTGGAGCAGGGCGCCGGCGACGACGACGCCCACCAGTACCGCGAGCGCGACGACCAGCGGGCGCTTCTCGAACCAGTAGAGCAGCCCAGGATGGCTGTCGAGAAGCTCGCTCGTCGACACGGATTCGCCGAGCTCGGTGATCGGGACGTCCAGGATCTCCCCGACCAGTCGCATGTTCTCGACCGACCAGAACTGCCCGCGCATCCGCAGCAGCTGTTTGCCGTCCTTGTCACAGATGAAGAGTTGCGGTGCGGTATCGGACCCGCTGCCGCGATAGGTATTGGCGAGCAGGATCAGGTCGATCTTCTCCAGCGGAACGTAGGTCCAGCGCCCGAAAAAGCCACGTTCAGAGAGACCACTGCGGCTTACCCAGAACCCGGTGCTCCGGTACGAAATGACGGCGAGAGCGAAAATCACTACGACGGCGACCTGGCTGGCCAGCACCGACATCCAGGGGCCGTCGGGCACGGTGAGAAAGTAGAGGACTGTCGAGATCGGCACGATGAAGGCGAGTACGCCCGTCACTCCCTGCCAGAACAGCGACTGGTTCGGACGCAGCCGCAGCGCGTCGTCCGGCAGATCGCGAACTCTCATAGGGAAAGAGTACTTACGAGTCGAAACGTTCTCTATCCGATGGTCGAAGAACGTCGGATGCGCACCCTACGCTCAGTGCATGACCACTAGCCCCGGGCCTCGGCCCCTTCTCGAGCGACCCGGTATCGACAAGCCCGCGGCGATCGCCGCCGGCATCACCGTGTTGCTGTGGGCGTCGGCGTTCGTCGGCATCCGTCTCGTCGGCCACACCTTCTCACCGGGCGCCCTCGCCCTCGGCCGGCTGCTGGTCGGCGCGGTCGTGCTGACCGTGTTCGTGCTGGTCCGGCGCCCCGCCTTCCCGCGCGGGCGCGACCTGCTGTTCATCGCCGCCTACGGAGTGCTCTGGTTCGCGGGCTACAACATCGCCCTCAACGCGGCCGAGCAGCACCTCGACGCCGGAACGACAGCGGTCATCGTGAACGTTGGACCGATTCTCATCGCGGTGCTGTCGGCGATCTTCCTCTCTGAGAGGTTCACCCGGCCGCTCGTCATCGGCAGCCTGGTCGCTTTCGGGGGAGTCGTCGTCATCGCTCTCGGCTCGGGCGGGCCGACCTCGATCGACCTCGTCGGCGTGCTTCTCGCGCTGCTCTCGGCGGTTCTCTACGCGTGCGGCGTGCTGTTCCAGAAGCCGGCGCTGAAGCGGGTCGACCCCGTAATGGCGACCTGGCTGGGCTGCCTGATCGGGGCGGTCGTGTCACTCGCCTTCGTCCCTGCCCTGGTAACCGAGCTCTCCGGCGCGCCGGTCGAGGCCACCCTCGGGCTGGTCTACCTCGGCATCTTCCCCACCGCGATCGCCTTCACGACCTGGGCGTTCGCGCTCGGACGGATGCCGGCCGGGCGGCTGAGCGCAAGCACGTATCTCGTGCCAGCTGTCGCCATCCTGCTCGCCTGGCTGTTCCTCGCCGAACTGCCCACCCCGATCGGGCTGCTCGGCGGAGCCATCTGCCTCGTCGGTGTGGCCCTGACCCGCCGGCGCTCCCGCCGCATCTCCTGAGGGGTCAGGGGTTGAGCAGGCGGGTGTAGCGCTCGTTGAGCTCGGGCCAGCCGTAGAGCAGCGCGTCTTCACCGACGACCCGGTCTACCGGATGCCCGGCCAGGTTCTCGCGCAGCACGGCGAGACAGAGGTGCCAGCCGGCCGCCATCATCGGGGCCTGGTCGGCGTCGCTCGGCTCGAGCTTGTGCTCGAGCACCAGTACGGTGTGCTCGCTGTCGTCCTCGCCGGCGGCGGCGAGAGTCCAGCGCAACAGGCTGGTCGCCCAGCGCTGCACCAGCTCGTGTGGCGGCTTAACGCTGACGACCTCCCCGTCGACGGTCTCGCCGTCGGGGCTTTCGAACGAAGTCGCCGGGCCCGGTGAATCGAGCACCCGGTTCGAGACGGACGGCGACCAGAGTCGCAGCTTCTGCGGTTCGATCAACCAGGGGAAGACCTGCGCGGGGGATCCGCGCAGTGTGGTGCGCAGGGCGAGGGTCGGGCCGTCTGGATCGTCGGTGAGTGCGAGCGGAAGCAGGTCATCGGTGGCGAGGTTCGCGAGAGTGTCGGTCATGGTTCCTCCAGTCGTCGATCTATGCGGTCACCGTACGCCGACGACCGCAGACCCGCCAGAGGGTGTGCACGATACAAATCATTGAGGATAATTCCGCAAAGCTGTACGGTCATCAATAACCAAGGTTCGCGAACCCGTTCCGATTTCCCGGCTCGACAACGTCAGTGTGTTGAGAAATTATTGACTTTTCGACTACCCTCGCCACATGGATGTGCAACTCAGAGACGCCCGCGACCGCCTCGTGTTCTGGCTCGGGCTGGCCACGCTGGGGCTGCCGTTTCTCGGGCCGTTCATAGTTGTGCGGTATCCGCTTCCGACGCACGAAGGGGATCTTGGAGCCTCGCTAGTCAATGGGGTCGAACCGTTGGCTTCTCTCTGGTTCGCCGTGGTGATCTCGCTCGCGCTGACTGTGAACTTCGTAGTGTTCATAAATCGACGCAACAGGTTGGCGCACAGGTTGTTGCGCCGGTCTGTCGCAGTGGCTCAGGTGATGCTAATTGTGGCGATAATCGCCTGGGTGGTGACCCAGTGGCTCAACGTGACGGTTTTCGGACGCGAAACCTGGGCTTACTGGCTCATCTGGTTCGAGGCGGCCGCTTCAATAACTCTTTGCGTCGTCGTCTGCGTGAAGCTGGCGAACGATCAACCCGTAGCAGCAGCGACCAACCTACAAACAACATCGGGCACCGAGAATCCCGACCCGATCGTCCTATGAGCAGGTGATCCCTGTCGCGGCCCACGGAACCGCGAAGCGAGACATCGGCCGCCGTCATCCCAGACTCATGCACTACCCGCAACTCGACGGCCTGGCCGAAAAACTAAAAAGACCCCTCGCGCACCCGCCAGAGCCCGGTTACCCTTGCTACGTTTCCGTCCTGGGGGAGTTGGCCTGGTTGGCGCCACGCGAGGAGCCGAACTCCACAGTACCTGAGACGGGCGATCGAGGCCACTTGACGAGCACCGCTCCAGATACCGGTATGATTTCTGAAGGCCGTCCGCGAAAGTGTGACATCCGACCAGGAGAATTCGCCTAGTGGCCTATGGCGCACGCTTGGAAAGCGTGTTGGGTGCAAGCCCTCGGGGGTTCGAATCCCCCATTCTCCGCTCATATTTTCGGCCAAGCGCCAAGCTCCTCGCAGGTTCACGCCGCGAGGAGCGGCGCGGCCGATGTCTCGCTTCGCTCGACTGACGCTGTCGCGGTTCCGGTGGCCGCGACAGGGATCCTCTAGGCGATTTGGTTTAATCGCCCGCTCAGTGGGAGAGGGACTGTACGCAGGAGGCGAGTGCGGAGGCCAGCGCGGCGGTTTCGGCGGGAGCGAGGCCCGCGAGCATGCGCTGCTCGACCGCTGTGACGAGTTCCTGGGCGGCCTCGAGGGTGCTGGTGCCGGTGGGAGTCAGCACCGTGGGCAACGCCCGTCCGCTGTCGGCCTGCGACGGCCGGGTGACCAGGTCACGATCAATCAGCTGCTGCAGCATCACGTTCATCGACTGGCGGGTAACGAAGGTGCGTCGCGCGAGGGCTGCCGCCGAAATGCCGGGGTCGAGGCTGAGGTGGAACAGGCAGGAGTATTGCGAGACAGTGAGCTGCAGTGGTCGAAGTGCTTCTTCCATGCGCGTATTGAGAAGCGACTGGGCTTTTTTCAACATGTATCCGACCTGGGGCGAGTTCTTGCTCATGTCAGTATCTTGACATAGACTGCATGTAAGTAAACTGACATACAGGAGAAACTTCATGAGCATCACCGGACCGGACTTCATCGCACTGCAGGTACGCGACCTCGAGAAGGCGGCGACCTTCTATGAAGAGGTCGTCGGGATGACCCGCGCCCCCTTCTCGCCGCCGCACGCCGTCGTCTTCGACACCCAGCCGACCTTCGCCGTTCGCGACCCCGCGCCGGGAGTCGACCTCGAGGCCGGCCCGCTCGGACTAGGGGTTGCCCTCTGGCTGCACGACCCCGAAGCTGTGACACTGCACGCGACGCTCGCCGCCGCGGGAACCGTCATCGTGCAGGAGCCGTTCGAGGGCCCGTTCGGCACGACCTTCGTCTTCCAGGATCCCGACGGCTACACCGTCACCATCCACGACAAGGCGACCCGCGCCTAATTCCCTCGGCCCGGGACCTTTGTCCCTGTCGGTGCACAGGGTCTGCACCTAGGGTTGTGAGCGTGGCTCGCAGCATCTACATCACCTCCGCCGAAGGGCACTCCGGAAAGTCTTCAGTGGCGCTGGGGGTGCTCGACACCCTCAGCCACGAAGTGGAACGCGTGGGCGTCTTCCGCCCGATCGCGCGCTCGACCGAAGAGCGTGACTACGTGCTCGAGCTGTTGCTCGCCCACGACGGCGTCGAGCTCGACTACGACGACTGCGTCGGTGTCACCTATGAAGAAGTGCACGACGACGCGGATGCCGCCCTCTCGCGCATCGTCGAGCGCTACAAGGCCGTCGAGGCCCAGTGCGACGCGGTGGTCATCGTCGGCAGCGACTACACCGACGTCGGCAGCCCGACCGAGCTCGGCTTCAACGCCCGCATCGCGGCGAACCTCGGTGCACCGGTGCTGCTCGTGCTCACCGGCCGAAGCGTCGACGAATCCCGCGGTCGTACAGCCGACGAGATGCGCCAGATCGCAGACCTCACTCTTCCGGAACTCGCCGCGGCCCACGCATCCGTGCTCGCCGTCATCGCCAACCGCGCCGACGCCGACCACCTCGACGAGATCTCCACCGCACTCTCGACCGACGGTTACCTCGCTTTCGCCATTCCCGAGGACCCGTTCCTCGTCGCACCGACCGTCGAGGGCATCATGACCGCGGTCGGCGGGCACCTGCTGCAGGGTGACGACGCACTGCTCGCCCGCGAGGTCATGGGTGTCGTCATCGCCGCGATGTCGATGGAGAACGTGCTGCCGCGCCTCATCGAGGGCGGCCTCGTGGTGATCCCCGGCGACCGCAGCGAGATGATCCTCGCCGCGCTCACCGCTCACGCGTCGGGCACCTTCCCGTCGCTCGCCGGCATCGTGCTCAACGGCGGCTTCGACCTCTCGCCGGTCATGACCCGGCTGATCGCGGGCCTCGACGAGAGCCTGCCGCTCATCGTCACCGACCTCGGCACCTACCCGACCGCGCAGCGCATCGCGCAGACCCGCGGGCGCCTCGCCGCAGACTCGCAGCGCAAATACGACACCGCGCTCGCGCTGTTCGAGAAGCACGTCGATACCCGGGTACTTCTCGATGCGCTCAGCGTCGGAAAGTCGGATGCCGTCACCCCGCTCATGTTCGAGTACGGCCTCATCGAGCGCGCCCGGTCGAACCAGCAGCACATAGTCCTTCCCGAGGGAGACGACGACCGGATCCTGCGGGCAGCCGCGACCCTGCTCAGCCGCGATGTCGCGAAGCTCACGATCCTCGGTGATGAGATCGAGGTGCGGTCGCGCGCTGCTGGCCTCGGCGTCGACCTGGCGGCAGCAAGCATCCTGAGCCCTCTCGACCCCGGACTGCGTGAGCGCTTCGCGGAAGAGTACGCCCGGGTGCGCGCACACAAGGGCATGACGGTCGAGGTCGCACGCGACATCGTCACGGATGTCTCGTACTTCGGCACCATGATGGTGCATCTCGGCCTCGCCGACGGCATGGTGTCGGGTGCCGCCCACACCACCGCCCACACGATCAAGCCCGGTTTCGAGATCATCAAGACGATGACCGGTGTCTCGGTCGTCTCGAGCGTGTTCTTCATGGCGCTCTCCGACCGCGTTCTCGTCTATGGTGACTGCGCAGTCGTTCCCGACCCGACGTCGGAACAGCTCGCCGACATCGCGATCTCGTCGGCCGGCACCGCCGCGCAGTTCGGCATCGACCCGCGGGTCGCCATGCTGTCGTACTCGACCGGCGAGTCCGGCGCGGGAGCCGACGTCGAGAAGGTGCGCGCGGCGACAGCCCTCGTCCACGAGCGTCGTCCCGAGCTGTTCGTCGACGGTCCGATCCAGTACGACGCCGCGGCGGATGCCGCTGTCGGCGCCTCGAAGATGCCCGGGTCGAAAGTCGCCGGTCGCGCGACCGTGTTCATCTTTCCCGACCTCAACACCGGCAACAACACCTATAAGGCAGTGCAGCGCAGTGCTGGTGCCGTCGCTGTCGGACCTGTGCTCCAGGGCCTCAACAAGCCCATCAACGACCTCTCCCGCGGCGCACTCGTCCGCGACATCGTCAATACGGTCGCGATCACCGCGATCCAGGCACAGGGAACCAACGCATGAGCCTCGTCCTCGTCATCAACAGCGGCTCGTCGTCGCTCAAGTACCAGCTGATCGAACTCGTGGGGGAGCGCACTCTCGCCTCGGGAATGATCGACCGCATCGGCGAGACCTCGAGTGTGGCGAAGCACACGACCGCGGATGAGAACCACGAGAAGGAGCTCCGCGTCGCCGACCACACCGAGGCGCTCGCCGTGGTCACGAAAGCATTCGACGAGTGGGGCCCGTCGCTGACCACCTCGCCGCCCGCCGTCATCGGTCACCGCGTCGTCCACGGCGGAAGCGAATTCGCCGAGGCGACCGTGATCACCGACGAGGTCATCGCGAGAATCGACGAGCTCTCGGCGCTCGCCCCGCTGCACAACCCGGCGAACCTGGCCGGCATCCGCGCGGGTGCGACGACTTTCCCGGGCGTGCCCCAGGTCGCGGTCTTCGACACGGCCTTCCACCAGTCGCTCGGCCCGGATGCCTATACCTACGCCATCGACGCGGAGCTCGCGAAGAAGCACGGCGTGCGTCGCTACGGCTTCCACGGAACGAGCCACAAGTTCGTCTCGGAGCAGGCCGCGGAATTCCTGGGTCGCCCGCTGGAGTCGCTCAAGACGATCGTGCTGCACCTCGGCAACGGCGCATCGGTTGCGGCCATCGACGGCGGCAAGTCGATCGACACCTCGATGGGGCTCACGCCGCTCGAGGGCCTGGTCATGGGAACCCGGTCGGGTGACCTCGACCCTGCCGTGCTGTTGCACCTGCACCGGGTCGCCGGTCTCGACTTCGACCAGCTCGACGTTCTGCTCAACCGCAAGAGCGGGCTTCTCGGGCTCACCGGTTCGGGCGACATGCGCGACGTGCAGGCCGCTGCGGCGAAGGGCGACGAGGCAGCGGAATCCGCTCTCGCTGTCTGGAGACACCGCATCCGTCACTACATCGGCGCCTACATCGCGCAGCTCGGCGGGCTCGACGCCCTCGTGTTCACTGCCGGTGTCGGCGAGAACAACGCGCTGCTGCGTCGCCGTGCGCTCGCTGGGCTGGAATTCCTGGGAATCGAGGTCGACGACAACCGAAACGAGCTGCACAGTCGCGAGGCCCGCGCCATCTCGCCGGTCGGTTCGCGCGTTGCCGTGCTGGTTATCCCGACCAACGAAGAACTCGAGATCGCTCGCCAGTCGCTCGCCGCCACTGCCTGATCCTCCGTGCATTAACCCGTTTCAAGGACATTTTGTCGGCAGCTGCTGTTCAGCCGCATGAACCCGGCTCGCACGACAGAATCTCCTTGAAACGGGTTAAGACAGGGGCGGATGCCGCGGCTAGGGTTGCGGGGTGACTGACGAGCCCCTGATCGAGATTCGCCGGTCGCGTAGGAGCTTTGTCTCGCGGTCGATCGACACCTATGGTCCGGTGGTCGTCGCCGCGATCATCGGCAGCATCATTTTCGGCGACCTCCGCTCCCGAATCCTGGTCACGGTCATCGTGCTGTTGCTCGGCCTCGGCCTGTCGGTTTTCTCGCATCGCCGGGCCCGGGTCTTCGTGGGCACGACACGGCTCGGGCGTCGTGGCTGGCTCGGAACCTGGTGGATGACGCGGGCCGACCTCGAGCGCGGGCTGCTGCTCGAACGCCTGGTCGGTCGTGACGGCAAGAAGACCCGCGAGCTGTTTCTCTTCGATCCCGCCGGGGCCCGGGTTGCCCGCTTCAGCGGCGGGGTGTGGGGTAACAAGAACGTCGACCGCATCGCGCATGCCCTCGCGCTGCCGATGACGACGGTCGACCGTGCAGTCTCACTGAAGGAACTGCCGGCGCTCGAACCCCGCTCCCTGAGTTTTGTCGAGCGCCACCACTACGTCGTGCTCTTCGGGGCGCTCGCTGTTGCGCTCGGCCTGGTCTTCGCCGTGGTGGCCATCAGCACAAGCCAGCCCTTCGGCTAGTGGCGCGGGGGAGCCGTCGAGGAACGCACCACCAGCGTCGTCGGCACGATGCTCGTGCCCACACCGCGGGTCGAATCCTCGATCTCGTGCAGCAGCATCTCGATGCACCGGCGGCCGACCTCGGTGAAGTCCTGGTGCACGGTGGTCAGCGGCGGCCAGAATGAACCGGCCTCGGCCATGTCGTCGAAGCCGACAACACTGACATCCCCGGGCACGGCGCGCCCGGCCTCGTGCAACGCGCGCATGATGCCGAGCGCCATCTGGTCATTCGAGGCGAAGATCGCCGTCACATCGTCCCGGCTCGCGAGCTGCTGGCCGGCGCGGTAGCCGGATTCGACGGTCCAGTCGCCCGCGATCGGTTCCTCGATGGGTGCGCCAGCCTCACGCAGGGTCTTCCGCCAGGAGTCCGTGCGGCGGGAGGCCGAGAACGACGCCTCCGGGCCAGCGACATGGAACACCGTGCGGTGACCGAGGTCGAGCAGGTGCCTGGTCGCGAGTCGCGCGCCCTCGGCCTGATCGGTATCGACGACCGTGTACCGGTCGCCGGCATCCGAATCCACGATCACGGCGGGCAGTCCCGATGGCAGTTCGATGTCGGAGTTGTCGAGGGTGTGGGCCTCGATGATGATCACGATGCCGTCGACGGCCTGCTCGCTGAGCTTGGTGAACGCGGTCGCCATCTCGCCCTGGGTTGGCACGGTGATCGGCATCAGGGTGATCGAGTATCCGGCTGTTGCGGATGCCATGGCGATCGCGTCGAGGGTGCGCATGTTGCCGAAGGTCGACAGCGTCAGCAGGATCACCCCGATCGACTGGAAGCGCCCGGTCTTCAGCGCACGCGCTGCGCTGTTCGGGCGATAGCCGATTTCACGCATCGAGTCGAGAACCCGGTCGCGGGTTGCGGCGTCGACATTGGTGAGCCCGTTGGCCACGCGAGAGACGGTCTGGGCCGAGACTCCGGCGAGCGCGGCCACCTCGGCCATCGACGGCCCGCGACGACGTGCGGATGCGACATCCGGTGCACTCGTATCGTTCGTCATCGTCGATCGGCCCCTGACAGGTTGGCTCCAGCAGAAATCTGGCTACAGCTTGGCATGCGAGGTTCGCATGTTTACGTAAACATGCTAGCGTGTTCCCACATCATGTTTGCGTAAACATTCGTGACCCGCACTGCAGCAGGTGCACTCAAGGAAGAGGGAACGACGATGACGACGACGTCACAGCACACGAGTGCTGCCCCGGCGCTGCGAACACCGCGTGCGCCGAAGGTGAAGCGCAAGCGCGACTGGGGTGGCTGGAAGTTCATCGGCCCGTTCCTGCTCGTCTTCGCTGTCGTGTTCATCGCCCCGGTGATCTATTCGATCTACCTCAGCCTGTTCAAGGACCAGCTGATCGGCGGCAACAGCTTCGTCGGGTTCGACAACTACATCCAGGCATTCCAGGACCCGAAGTTGTGGGAGTCCCTCGCCCGGGTCGCCCTGTTCCTCGTGGTGCAGGTTCCGATCATGCTCGGGGTGGCTCTCTTCGCGGCCCTCGCCCTCGACAGCGCCCGCCTGCGGGTAGCCTCGTTCTTCCGCATCGCGATCTTCCTTCCCTACGCGGTTCCCGCGGTGGTCGCCACTCTCATGTGGGGTTTCATGTACGGAACCCAGTTCGGGCTCGTCGGCAGCATCAACGATTTTCTCGGCAGCGCGATCCCCGCGCCGCTCTCGAGCAGCTGGGTTCTCGTCGCGATCGGCAACATCTCGACCTGGGAGTTCATCGGCTACAACATGCTGCTCTTCTACGCCGCGCTTCGTGTGATCCCGGCCGACCTCTACGAGGCGGCCGAACTCGACGGGGCTGGCGCGTTCCGCATCATCCGCAACATCAAGTTGCCGGCGCTGCGCCCGGCCATCGTCATCGGAACGATCTTCTCGATCATCGGCAGCTTCCAGCTCTTCAACGAGCCGAACATCCTGCAATCGCTCGCACCCAACGCGATCAGCACCTACTTCACGCCGAACATGTACGCCTACAACCTGTCGTTCTCGGGCCAGCAGTACAACTACTCGGCGACCATCGCCATCATCGTCGGCCTTGCGACCGCGATCATCGCCTACGTCGTGCAACTCAGCGGCTCGAGGAAGGAATCCTGATGTCGGCACTCGACTCCTCAGTGAAGGCAGCCGCGGCGACCGTACCGCGCTCCAAGGCCCGGCCTTCGCGGCATCCGCGAGGCTCGTCGGGCATCGGCCCGCACAAGCGCAAGTCGGTGATCCTCACCGTCATCATGTCGGTGCTGGTGATCTACAGCCTGCTCCCGCTGTTCTGGCTGTTCGTCGGATCGACCAAGACCCAGTCCGAGCTGCTCAGCTCGTTCGGGCTCTGGTTCAGCGGCGACTTCTCGCTGTTCACCAACATCGGTGAGACGCTGACCTACGACAACGGCGTCTTCGTGCGGTGGTTCCTGAACACCCTGCTCTATGTCGTCGTCGGTGCCGGCGGAGCCACCTTCCTCGCCGCGCTCGGAGGCTACGGGCTCGCGAAGTTCAACTTCCCGGGAAAGCGCGCCGTGTTCGCGGTCGTGCTCGGCGCTGTCGCGATCCCCGGTACCGCGCTCGCCGTTCCGACCTTCCTCATGTTCAGCCAGCTCGGGCTCACCAACACCCCGTGGGCGATCATCATCCCGTCGCTGATCAGCCCGTTCGGGCTGTACCTGATCTGGACCTACGCAATCGACGCGGTACCGACCGAGGTGCTCGAGGCGGCGAGGATGGATGGCGCCGGTGAGATGCGCACGTTCTTCACGATCTCGCTCAAGCTGCTCGCCCCTGGCCTCGTGACCGTGCTGCTGTTCACGATCGTCGCCACCTGGAACAACTACTTCCTGCCCCTCATCATGCTCAGCGAACCGACCTGGTACCCGCTCACGGTGGGCCTCAACCAGTGGAACAACCAGGCGCAGACCGTGGGCGGCGATGCGATCTACAACCTCGTCATCACCGGTTCACTGCTCACGATCCTCCCGATCATCGTGGCGTTCCTGTTCCTGCAGCGCTACTGGCAGTCCGGTCTCGCCGCGGGAAGCGTGAAGGCCTGAGCCTCGCTGCATACCCACAGTCTTCGCGCGGTCACAGAGAGAGACCACGCGACGCACCACCCTCTCTCACTCGGCGGGACCCCCGCAATCCGATTACGAAGAAGTGAAAGGCACATCATGAAGAACCACAGCACGGCATCCCGGCTCCGCCGGGTCGCCGCCATCGCCTCGACGGGCATCCTGCTCGCGACTCTCGCAGCCTGCTCGCCCTCGGGAGGAAGCACCGGCGCCGAAACCGGTAACGCAGCCGACATCGAGGCCGCACTGCAGAAGGAGACCACCCTCACCGTCTGGGCCTGGGCTCCCGCCGTCGAAGACATCGCCACCGCCTTCGAGAAGAAGTACCCCAAAGTGAAGGTCAACGTCGTCAACGCCGGAACCGGCAACGACCAGTACATCAAGCTGCAGAACGCGATCAAGGCCGGATCCGGTGCCCCGGATGTCGCCCAGATCGAGTACTACGCGCTGCCGCAGTTCGCACTGTCGAACGCGCTCGTCGACCTCGGTGACTTCGGGTTCGGCGACTACGAATCGGACTACACCCCCAGCACCTGGGGTTCGGTGAACCTCGACGACGGAATCTACGCGCTGCCGCAGGACTCCGGCCCGATGGCGCTGTTCTACAACAAGAAGGTCTTCGACAAGTACGACATCGCCGTGCCGACCACGTGGGACGAGTACATCGCCGCGGCGAAGAAGCTGCACGCCGCCAACCCCCAGGCTTACATCACCAACGACACCGGTGACGCCGGCTTCACGACCAGCATGATCTGGGAAGCGGGCGGAAAGCCGTACACCACGACCAACGGCACCGACGTGACCATCAACCTGCAGGACGAGGGCTCGAAGAAGTTCGCCGACACCTGGAACCAGCTCATCGACGGTGACCTCGTCTCACCCGTCTCGTCGTGGAGCGACGAGTGGTACAAGGGACTCGGCGATGGAACCATCGCGACCCTCGCGATCGGCGCCTGGATGCCCGGCAACCTCGAGTCCGGCGTAGCCGAGGCCTCGGGTGACTGGCGGGTAGCCCCGCTGCCCACCTTCGAAGCCGGTGTTCCTGCCGGTGCCGAGAACGGAGGCGGTGGAGACTCCGTTCTCGCCCAGAGCAAGAACAAGCTCGCCGCGGCCGGTTTTGTGCAGTTCATGAACCAGGGTGAGGGCACGCAGATCTCGATCGACGCCGGCGGATTCCCGTCGACGACGGCCGACCTCAACTCCGACGAGTTCCTGGGTTACGAGAGCGAGTACTTCGGTGGACAGAAGATCAACGAAGTACTGGTCAACGCGGCGAACACCGTGACGCCGGGCTGGGCCTACCTGCCGTTCCAGGTCTACTCGAACAGCATCTTCAACGACACCGTCGGCCAGGCCTACGCGAACAAGAGCGACCTGAACGCCGGTCTCGAGGCCTGGCAGAAGGCCAGCGCCGACTACGGCAACGAGCAGGGCTTCACGGTCACCGCACCGTAAGCAGCTGCTCTCCTTTGTGAGAGGTGGCCGGTCGCGCAGGCGGGCGGCCACCCTCCACTCCCTTTCTCCAGCTATCTCTCCGACAGGAGCTCTCATGGTCACGGCCACCATCCGCGTCGACCTCGCCGACGTGATCGCTCCCGTCTCACGCCGGCTCTTCGGCTCCTTCGTCGAGCACATGGGCCGGGCGGTCTATACCGGCATCTACGAACCGGGCCACCCGACAGCGGATGCCGACGGCTTTCGCGGCGACGTGCTCGAGCTCGTGCGCGAACTCGGCGCGAGCGTCATCCGGTATCCCGGCGGCAACTTCGTCTCGGGGTTCCGCTGGGAAGAC
>Ga0247736_10000453_pt1 | contig 13819 bp, 9 predicted proteins | sample UWRJL193509B2_FD_180935 | JGI IMG/M metagenome (GOLD analysis project Ga0247736, IMG submission 180935) | Plant litter microbial communities from Arlington Agricultural Research Station in Wisconsin, United States - UWRJ-L193-509B-2 | ecosystem: Environmental > Terrestrial > Plant litter >...
GTGGTCCCTGAGATATTAATGGCCGGTAAGGGATTTACATTTAAGGTATACGTTGCCTGCGTGATACAGGAATTTAAAATGCTGCTTACCGTGTAAATAGTGGTAGCACTTGCCGAAATCGTATTGCTGGTTCCTATAAAGCCATCACTCCACACATATAAGGAACCGTTACCGCTGGCTGAAACAGATACCGTATGATTTGGACATACCGCGGCTGTTGAACCTGATATACTCACCGTAGGCGAGGCGATCACCGAGACTGAAATTTGTTTTGTATTAAAACATAAGCCTCCGTTATTACCTGTAACAGTATAAACTGTATTGGCAGAAGGATTTACTGAAATAGTTGGTGTAGTTGCTCCCGTGCTCCATACATAAGCAGATGCGCCCCCCGCAGTTAATACAGTTGGTGCATTATCGCATGCACTAATATTACCGGATGTAGTAACGGTTGGCGTCTGCACCACAGTAACCGCCATGGTTAAACTTGGAGAAACAGAACAGCTGTTTTGCGCATACACACTAAGCACACCGCTGGTAGCAGTGCCCTGGAATGATGCGGAAAGATTTGCATTTGGACTATTAATTAAGCTTACGCCAGTTCCTGAATAGTTCCATACATAGGTTACGGTGGTTAATGTTGGCACAGAATACAATACAGCTGACTGCCCTGAACACACCGTAGCCGTAGAAGCTGTAAATGCAGCAACTGGAGCCGGAGGATTAACGGAGGTGACATGTGCAATTAAAGTATCTGTACAATTTAAAGCATCTTTTGCGACAAAAGTATAGGTTCCTACTGTTAAACCTGTAATCAATAAAGGATCGTTATAATCTCCCAGGCCATCATAGCTCCAATCGTTTAATACTGTTCCGGAACCACCTAAAGGATGTCCTTCCAGCTGTCCGTTACTCGCACCTGTACAAATAGTTGTTTCATGAATGTGGTCAATAAATAAAGGGATATAGCTGCCATAGGATACCAGTACACTGAATGTGGCTTCGTAAGTTTGTGCACATCCGCCATCTACAGAGGTTAAGGTGTATTGAAAAGACTGCACATACGGATCCTGCATAACAATACCAACGGTTTGTGAACTGATGGCGGTTGTTCCACTGGCAATTGGGGGTATAGAAGGTGCTGTAACATCATCATTTTCGTATCCTCTCCACACAATAGTGATAACAGAGGGAATATCTTTTTTACAGCTATAGTTCCTGTTAAAGAAAACGCCATTGGTTGGCGAAAAGCTCGCGGTACCGGGTGCTGATGGAATAATGGTAAAAGGGCCGTTATTCTCATTCACTACGGCGTAATTACATTGCCCTATGCTACCTGCAACAGGAGCGTTATTACTATAAGCAAACGAAGAATTGTCTGTGGCCTTGTATTCAAAGAGGAAATCACTGGCACCGGTTGCATCACAGTTAACGTTATTCAATACCCTGATTTTTTCAATCTGGACCTTAATGTTTAACTGAGCGAATAAACCGCAGGAAAATAAAGTAAATAGTAATGCAATCAGCGTAGAGGTTCTTTTCATGTGTATCTTGATTTTGTAATAAAAATACGCAAAAAAACGCTACCCCTCCAAGTTTTTAAGAAAAGTAAATCAGAGAAATTATTTCTTCTCTGATTTATATTCTCTTTCCATATTTTTTATGATGTCTTTTACCTGCTCTGTGCCAATGCGTTTGGCTTTGATCACTTTATTCCTGTCCAGCATATAAATTACCGGAGTTGAATAAATATCATATTTTTCTTTGATATTATTAATATGAACGCCATCATACACATTGATCCAGTCCAGTTTATTATCAATGATGTATTTACGCCATTTTTCATATTCATGCTGCGTATATACACTGAATACTTTTACATCGTATTTTTCTTTTTTAAGAGCATGGTATTCTTCCAGTAATTTAGGGATTTCCGTTTTACAGTGGCCGCAATCCACATCCCAGAATACCAGGATCAGGTAATCGGCCTTTACACCATATAAGGGAGCAAAGGTCTGTGCCAGGTTCTGAACGTTGTCATAATACAATTTTGTAGCGCCTGTGCTGGTTTTAACGGTATCAAAGCCCATTTTCGCAATGGTTCTATGCCCAATGGTATCTATCATTAAAAGATCGGGCGCCTTGCTGCCTAATAACAATGGTTTTAAAATATCACCTCTTCCTTTAATTTTTTCAATAGTAGCGTCGTCATATACTTCTTTAGCCATTCCCGTTCTGATGTATTTATCAATAACATGCACAAACACTTTATCAAAACCCATTACTTTGGAAGACTCTGCCGTATACAGGAAATGAGAGATCAGTATTTTCTGCATCATAGTTCCTGCTTTGGTTTTAGCCATCACTCTGTCTATTTCCACACTCATAGTATCAGGATGCTGAACGATCACATTATTGAAATATTTTTTTAACCTGTCCGCAAAAAAGGGTGTTCTTAAAATCCCGTCATCCTGGAAATTAACACCATCCCAGAAATGATTTTTGTAGTAGTTGTAAATATAAAGGCTGTCCGGTCTTCCATTGGAAGCTTTAGGTATATCCTTTGCTTCTTTTTCCATTTTCAAATTGATCACATCTGAAACAAACATGCCTTTATGCTGCTCCATAAATGTTTTTTCAAAAGCATTTACCGACTCATTTAACTGTTTTGCTTTTTCATTCACAAATGCAGCAGAATCCTTGGAGTTCATGCCTTTTGTTTTAGTCCTGATCTCTCCAAACTCTTTGTTTTTAGAGGTAATGAATTTGATATACCCGAAAAAATCATCATTTTCTTTTGAAGAAGGGGACTTCAGGTTTTTAACCATCTCGGCCGTATCGGTATTGATGGTAATATTCTGATTGGCATCGCTGATAAAGAAATCAAAATACCGTGCTTTTTCCTGGCTTACAATATAATACACCCCTCTATCCAGGGACTTCTTCCCTTTGAATACAACATTTCCTTTTACTATTTTCTTGGAAGTATCGGCAATGTAGCTTTTATCAAACTGATAAAAAGCAAGGTACATCACCGTATCCTTTACATTTTTGAAATTGACTTTAATATCATGCCCTGTTTGGGCACTTATTGCTGTTACAATGGATAACAAACTAAAGCTTAGTAATATTTTTTTCATAAGAACTCCGGGGATAAATGATAGCTCAAAAATAATAATTTAATTGAATTATGTACTTTCAAATGTATATCCAATAATGCAGGGGATATAATTAAATTTTGTTAAATGAGTAAAGTCTCGTCAGGGCTTAGGGATATAGCAATAGCGGCTAGTAACGACCTAATCAATTGATTTTTTATTATAAATGGTATAGCCAAAATGAAAGAAGAACGAAAAGCTGTTATTATTTTTATCATAATAATTAACCCCAATGCTTAAAGGCCCTATAGGTGAATGATAGATCAGCGCTCCCATTCCCAGGATATGGCGGTATAAAAAGGCGGTACTGTATTCTGCTGTATTATCCGCCTTTTTGGTAATGGAATACACCGGCTGAAACACATAGGCTTCAAAACGGACATCAAAATTCTTATAAGGTGTGGCAATGGCTTTAAGGCCTCCTGCAAGGTACTGGTGAGCCCTGTAATCAGCAATGAACAAGGTCTGGCTCTCCGGAATAGGATTAAAGGACGGAGCTGATAATACAGAGGCCGTATAAGTCCTGAAAAAATCCTGGGAAGAGAACACTCCTTCACCAAATACACCGATCTTAAAATATTTTATTGGCTTCACGTACTTATCAATTGTCAGCTTTATATTAAACCAATCATGTGCAGGCGCATTAATTTTTGGTTGCGTATCCTTTGAGGTGGAGCCGGGATAATAGCTTTCCAGGCCGTTGACGTATTTTACCCTTAACTGGATCTTGGTGCCTTCCGTTGCATATTGCTTGCGGTTCAATGTATTAATCTCATAAGAAACCTGGCCGTAGGAAAAATCAAATATACTCACATCACTGGTATCGAGCCTCGAAAAATTATCGGTTTGATAATAGCGGTTTTTCCATTCACTGATCCCTCCCGTAAATACCAGCTTACTGATATTACCCAGCGGAAGCCCTGCATTAAGCTCACCAAACAGGTCTTCCTGGATCAGGTAAGCCGGTTTTTCAAAATCATAAAAAAGAGCGCTGCTTCTGTAGTAATCCCAACGGGAAATAGTAAAGGAAGGTTCGATATAAAAAGGGATGCGGGTTGGAAATTCGAATCTGAGTTTGGTGAGTGAACTGGAATTTAATTTACCTAAATAGCCATTGGCGTAGGCCGTAAATCCTATTTTGCCGATATGATTATATTGAACACCTATAAACACATTACTGATGGGCCTGTTGGAAATATTACCACCAAGGTCAAAAAACAAGTGTTTTTCTTTTTTGGCATTTAATGTAAGGGCAAACTTGCCGGTAGCCGTATCCTGCTTACTGGTAGGATAAGCGGACCTGATCTTTTCATCTGCCATCATCCTGAAATATTGTCTTTTCAACTCTTTGAGGGTAAACGTATCCCGTTTGCCAACAATGCTTTTCTGGATGAATGCTTTTATTTTTTTATTCTTTGAGTTAACGATCAGCTTGTTATACACAATGTGCTCGCTGCGCGACCTGTTTCTAAATTCACTCCTTTTACGGGCAAGCGAATCCGCATCCTTAAATTGCATCACCTGCGATTTGATCTTTGGCATTTCGCGAATAGTAGCTACATAGCCACTGTCTATCAAACGCTGTAAATTTTCGAAATTAAAGATGCTTACATCAGCCCAGGGTTCAATAATAATGTTGTTTTCGCATACGGGATCAAAGTTACTCTTGCTCATAAACATATTCCGCAACTGCAGGAACAGGTTATCGTCATTGGGTAAAGGGGTATTTTCAGAAACGGCACTGCCGATGATAAAATCAGGGTACAACTCATCATACATGACATTCGACGGAAAATTATTATAAAGTCCTCCGTCAAACATTAAGGCGCTATCTACATATATTGGCCTGAGGTAAAGAGGGTAGCTCATGGAAGCCCTGATAGCGGAAGGAAGATCTCCTTTTCTGAATACCACACTTTTTTTCTTCTCAATATCGGAAGCCACACAACGGAATGGGATCAGGAGGCTGTCAAAATTATAGTGCGATGCCGCATTGGCTCCGGCAAAGATTTCCATCAGGTAAAAATCAATAGGCACAGAATTGATCCAGTTGGTAGGTAAATTTGAAATAAAAGGATTATTAAGGCTTAGTTTTAATCTGATCCATGACGCGTAATCGTCACGTTTACGCACAAAATAGCCATATTTGGGTGACATTTCTCCTCTTGTCAGATTATAAAAAGCCTGGTCTTTCACCATAGCCTCAATCTCATCAGGTGAATAACCAATGGCATATAAACCACCTATAACACTGCCTATGGATGTCCCTGAAATGCAATCCACAGGAATGTGATTTTCTTCAAGGGCTTTCAGCACCCCTATATGGGCTATTCCACTCGCCCCGCCTCCGCTTAATACAATGCCAACTTTTTGGGCATTAAGTAATTGAATGCTAAAACACATTCCCATCAACAAAAAGGAACAGAAGCGTATTGTTATGTAGTTACAGGATTTCAATATCACACAAATTTACCTAAAATTTTAATGCCTGAGCCACCTTCTATTTTCGCTGAAAATATTTTATTTCCTGAATAATTTTACTTACTTAGCAGATTATAGAACTAAACTTACCCTGTGATAAAATATATTACCAGAAAAATATTGTACGGTATCCTTGTGTTGTATGGAGTGATTACTGTTATATTTTTTTTATTTAACGTATTACCCGGAGACCCGGCTACAATTATGCTGGGGCAAAGGGCTAACAAAGAGGCCGTAGAAGCAATTCATAAAGATCTTGGAACAGACAGGCCACTTTTTGAGCAGTATGGTATGTACCTGAATGACCTTTCACCAATATCCGTACATAATTACAAAAACGATAACAGCCATTGGTATTTGAATCCTGCCAAGTATTCCTGGAAGCCTTTGTTTACTATAGGAAAAAACAAAGTGGTGGTTTTAAAATTTCCTTTTTTAAGACGTTCTTATATCACTAAAAGAAAAGTATCGGATATCATTTCCGAAACTCTTCCGGAAACAGCGGTACTTGCCTTTTCCTCTATATGCCTTGCTTCCCTTGTAGGTATTTTTTTAGGGATTGTAAGCGCCATTAAACGCAATAGCATTTACGATCGCCTGTCACTTGTACTGGCCGTTTTAGGAATGGCCGCTCCTGCATTTTTTGTAGGCCTGATCATTGCCTGGTTGTTTGGTTATGTGCTCGCAGACTATACAGGCCTTACCCCCACAGGAAGTTTATACGATATTGATGTGTGGGACGGGGAAAAGCTGAAATTGAAAAACCTTATCCTTCCTTCCATTACGTTAGGCATCAGGCCGCTTGCTATTGTAGTGCAGTTAATGAGAAGCTCATTGCTTGATGTCATGAGCCAGGATTACATCAGAACTGCCAAGGCCAAAGGATTGCCTATGTATAGTGTTATTGTGAAGCATGCTTTAAAAAATGCCCTGAACCCTGTGGTAACTGCTATTTCAGGTTGGTTTGCGGGGCTAATGGCAGGAGCCGTATTTGTGGAATATATTTTCAGCTGGAAAGGCATAGGCTATGAAGTATTTGAAGCCTTAACCAAAAATGATCTTCCTGTGGTAATGGGTGCCACATTGATTTTTGCCACTATATTTGTTGTCATTAATATATTTGTAGACATTGCCTACGGCGTTTTAGATCCAAGAGTAAGAGTAAAATAATGAGTAGAAAAAAGATAGTTGCCGGAAACTGGAAAATGAATAAATCACTACAGGAAGCTAAAACCCTTGTAGAGAAGATTACTGACCAGGTCAATGAATTTGATGATGTCATCAAGATCATTATTCCCCCGTTCCCCTATTTAGATGCCATTCATCACATCACTTCCACAAAAGCCAACTTCTTTTCAGGAGCGCAAAACTGCCACACCAACGCCAGCGGCGCCTATACCGGCGAAGTAAGTGCCGGCATCTTGTCTTCGGTAGGATGCCAATACGTTTTAGTTGGACACAGCGAAAGACGGAGTTATTTTAAGGAGAAGGATGCAGATCTTGTGTTAAAGATCAAACAAGCCCTGGCACATCAGTTGCAGCCCATTTTTTGTGTGGGAGAAACCATTCATGAACGTAAAACGGACAACCATTTTAAAGTCATTACAGAGCAGTTAACCAGCGTTTTAAAAGAGTTCAGCGTAGAGGAGTTTTCTAAATTCGTCATTGCCTATGAGCCTGTTTGGGCTATAGGTACAGGGGAAACCGCTACTTCACAACAGGCACAGGAAATGCATGCTTATATAAGGGCCACCGTGGCCGACCTTTATGATTCGGCTATAGCAAATGAGGTGAGCATTTTATATGGCGGAAGCTGTAACGCACAGAATGCACAGGAATTATTTGCCTGCAAGGATGTGGATGGAGGTTTAATAGGAGGCGCTTCCTTAAACGCGGATGATTTCTGTAAGATCATTTTCTCATTTTAATTTTCAATACGAGGCAATATACTATTCCTTGCATTTTCTATTTAGAACATGTGTGCATATATAACCTGCTTAATTCCCATATTAAAAGATGAACTATATTCAATACACCTTTATTGTTTCGCCACCTGAACCGGGCTCCGATATTTTAATTGCCCTGCTGGCAGACCTTGGCTTTGAAAGCTTTAACAACACTGATCATGGCTTTGAAGCCTATGTACAGGAAGATGTGGATAATGAAGACGACATCAAAGAATTTGACTTTCCCGATTTTTCATTTTCGTATAACAGAACCATTATTCCAAAGGCAAACTGGAATGAGGAATGGGAGAAAAATTTCAATCCGGTATATGTGGATGACCTGGTTTGCATCAGGGCACACTTTCATCCAAAATCGGAAAGTGTAAAGCATGACATTATCATTACACCAAAAATGAGCTTTGGTACAGGGCATCATGATACCACATGGCTGGTTAGTAAAACCATGTTCGAACTTGACTTTAAACATAAAACAGTTTTAGACATGGGTTGCGGCACAGGCATACTCGCCATTTTAGCCCAACAACTCGGCGCTGATACGATACTTGGAATTGACATTGACGATTGGAGCATAGAAAATTCTATCGAGAATGCCGCTATAAATAATGCCCGTGAAATTGAATTTAAAAAAGGAGATGCCTCTCTTTTGACTACAGAAGCCGCATTTGATATGATCTTAGCCAACATTAATAAAAATGTATTAAAAGCCGATATGGCATCCTACTATAAGTCTCTTAAACCACAAGGCCATTTATTATTAAGCGGTTTTTTCATCACTGATGTGGAAGAACTCAGTCAGCTCGCCGCAAGCTTAGGATTTACGGTTGAAAAGAGTTACCATAAAAATGAGTGGGCTGTTATTAAGTTAAGGAAATAACCTGCTGACCTGCATCAAAATAATTTAATTTTGTATGAGATGATGTAAACTATGCAACCCACTTTCAGCGAAATACAAAAATTCAACAAATGGTGGCACTACATCCTCATCAGTACGCCCTTGCTATTTTTCATCACTTTAATTTTACTGCTGCAGTTTGATGTGATCGTCCCAAAGCATAGCAAAAAAGACCCATGGTTTTTCATACCCATGCTTATTGCCTCTGCCTTAACGATAGCCTGGTTTTTATACCTGAACTTAAAAACAACCATTAATGAAAATGGCATCCATATTGTTTTCTCAGGCATTCCATTCTGTAAAAAAATAGTTTTATGGGATGACATCAGCACCATTGAAGTGGTTGAATACTCCCCGCTTTCTGATTATGGTGGCTGGGGCGTAAAGTATAGTATTGGTAATGGCTGGTGCTATAACGTATCCGGCACATATGGGATCAAAATTACAGGAAAAACTCATAAGCCTTTTTTGGTGGGCACTCTAAAAAAGGAAGAAGCAGAAAAAGTAATTACTTATTATTTCAAAACATAACATGACAACAACCGGTTACACCAAAATAAACGCTGACATTTTAAAAGACCTTAAAACACTGGTTGATGCAGGAGATGTGTTTACAGACGAAGAGAGCCTGGAAAAATACGGGCAGGATGAAACAGAAGATTTTATTTATAAGCCTGAAGTGGTCATAAGGCCAAAGACCGTTAGTGAGGTCTCTGGGATCATGAAACTGGCAAACAGTCTTCATATCCCGGTTACCGTGCGTGGTGCAGGCACAGGACTAAGCGGCGGAGCATTACCCATTCATGGCGGTATTATCATCAGTATGGAACGCTTTAACCAGATCCTGAAAATTGATGAACGGAATTTACAGGCTACTGTTGAACCCGGAGTGATTAATTATATATTCCAGGAAGAGGTAAAAAAAATGGGCCTGTTTTATCCTCCGGATCCTGCCAGCTGGGGCAGTTGCTCTTTGGGTGGCAATGTAGCCCATAGCAGTGGCGGACCAAAAGCCGTGAAGTACGGAACCACCAGGGATTATGTTTTAAATATAGAAGTGGTTTTACCAAATGGTGATGTTATCTGGACAGGAGCCAATACCTTAAAATATTCTACGGGTTATAACCTAACCCACTTAATGATTGGCAGCGAAGGCACATTAGGCGTCATTACCAAAATAGTGTTTAAGCTAATCCCTTTACCAAAATACGACCTGCTGATGCTTGTTCCTTTCACATCCGCAGAGAAAGCCTGCGAGGCAGTTGGCGCCACTTTTAGAGCAGGCATTACGCCCAGCGCCATGGAATTTATGGAACGCGATGCTATTGACTGGAGTATTAAATACGCAGGCGAAGTCAATTTCAGTATTAAGCCTGAATGGCAGGCCTTGCTTTTAATTGAAGTAGACGGTAACTCTATGGATGTATTGTTTAATGATTGTGAGACCATCAGCACCATTATGACAGATCATGGTTGTGATGATATCCTGATGGCCGATAGCGCTGAACAAAAAGCAGCTCTATGGAAAATACGCCGGAAGGTAGGCGAAGCCGTAAAAAGTAATTCTGTATATAAAGAGGAAGATACCGTTGTGCCAAGAGCTGAATTACCAACACTGCTTAAAGGTGTAAAAGCCATTGGTTCTAAATACGGTTTTAAAAGCGTGTGCTATGGGCACGCCGGCGATGGAAACCTACACGTCAATATAATTAAAGGAGATCTGCCTGATGAAACATGGGAAAAAGAATTACCAAAAGGGATCATTGAAATTTTTGAATTATGTAAACAGCTTGGTGGAACCATTAGCGGAGAGCATGGTATTGGGCTTGTTCAGAAGGAGTATCTATCCATTGTATTTCCTCCTTATCATTTGGAACTGATGCGCAATATTAAAAAGCTGTTTGATCCAAATCTTATTCTGAATCCGGGAAAAATTGTTTTTTAAATAATTTTAACCTTCTTCTATCCTGGTTGAGTATGTATGGCTCAGGTTAAAAAAACCATATAAATAAAAGGTTTTAAAGGAAGACCTCTATTTTGTAAAAGTAATAAGAGCGGAAGATAAATTTTGTCGTCATTTTCAAAATAAGTATATTTGAGTAAACAATTAATAATTATGCTATGAAAAAAATATTACTTTCCTTAACATTTCTATCATCTTTAGCTGTTAATGCACAAACATTGACCCAGGCTAATCATACACCTTCTTTCTGGGATTTAACTTACAGCACTTACCAATGCGATACCATCGCTTCTGGTGTACCGGGAGCAACAGGTGCAAGCGCTGTATGGAATTACACACCGGTAGTACATACGTCTATTTTAAATACTTACACAACAGCGCTTTCCACCAATGCCTCCTTTTCTCCGGCTGATGCAGTGGTAAGTTCTTCAGCTAGTAATGCCTCCTACTATAAAACAAGCAGTACAACAGATTTAGCCTATTATGGCGGAAACATTTCCGTAAACGGTGTATCGGCTATTGTAAAATATAGCGCACCGGCTATCGTAGCCGCGTATCCTATGTCATTAAATACAACTACCACTTCCGTTACCAGTGGAACCGTAAATGTAACAAGTCCTTTCCCTATTACAGCACCTTTTACAGGAAACTGTCATGTCATTGCCGATGCAACCGGTATCTTAAATTTACCCGGAAGATCTTATAATGATATTATTCGTTTAACAACTACTCAGAATATTACGGCAACAGGAACAGCAACCATTAACCTGGTTACTTACGATTATTATTCTCCAAGCAGCTCAAAAGCGCCGATCTTATCTGTACAGTCATCTGTGATTGCTTCTTTCTCAGGTACAAGCAGTCAAACCATTACTACTTTGCAAAAAGATTACGTTGCCGTTGGCATTAAAGAAGCTAAAGTAAACAGCAACAGTGTTTCTGTATACCCTAATCCGGCATCAAGCGCGATCAGCTTTACAACCGCTCAACCGGAAGTTGCCAGAATAATGATCTATGACATTACAGGAAAACTGGTGACCTCAGAATTATTTGAAGATGAAACAAGCAAATTAAATGTATCTTCTTTTAATGATGGCATTTATCTTTACACCATATTAGGAAAAAACAATCAGGTATTGAATACCGGCAAATTTAACGTTAGTAAATAATGACGCTTTCTTATTTTAAAACCTTATCTGTCAACAGGCAGATAAGGTTTTGTTTTTTTACACTCCTTACCATCTGTTTTATTGCCTGCTCAGATAAACCTGAAACAGGATCTGTTAAAGTAAGTAAGCCGCAGGATCTTGAAAAAGAAGCTGCTACACAGCTCAAACAGTATATTACTAACGATAGCATCATTGCATTGGATTCAATGACACTTACCTGCTACCGTTATTTCAAAGCAAACTATAACAACAAACCCTTATGGTTTAATCAGTCTGCACTCAACGCCAACGGCGACAGTCTATATAAGCTCCTGTCTCAAAGTCAATACTATGGCTTATTTGAAAAAGATTACCATTTACAGGAAATCAAAAATCACCTTGATTCCATAACCGTCAACAAAAAATACATTAATGTCACCTCATTGGTTAAGGCTGATCTCTTGTTAAGCAATGCTTATTATTTATTTGGAGCTCACGTAAGCAAAGGGCGTTTTTATCCTGACAGTTTACTCCTGCAAACCAATTTTAAACGGCTTAACAGGAATTGGGACAGCCTCCTGTGGGCAGGTTACACCAAAGGAAACATAAGAGCCTCTATAGATTCCCTGGAACCAAAAAACTACAATTACCGCATGCTGAAAAAAGAACTCGCAGTGATCTTAAAAAATCCTGCTTCTTACCAAATGGATTCTATTCCTTTTGTAACTCAGCCTGATTCTGCCGTTAAACGCCTGATCGTTAAAAACCTGGACAGACAAGGTTTTTATGATACTTTAAACACATTCAATGACAGTACACGACTGGCAAAAGCATTGGACAAACTTCAAAAAAAATGGTTCATACAACCAGATGGAAAATTAGGGAAGTATACTAAACAAGCATTAACCTATAATAGAGAAAAAGTGATCAAACAGATCAGCATGGCTATGGAACGCTGGCGTTGGGAAGAACAGTTCCCTGACCGTTATGCGTTTATTAATATTCCCGCTTTCTGGTTAGTGCTGTTTGAAAAAGATACGGTTGTGATGCAATCTGCTATTGTATGCGGTAAACCGGAGACGCAAACACCTATCCTTAAAAGCAAGATCAATAATATGCTCATTTACCCGTATTGGAATGTCCCGGTGAGTATTGCCACTAAAGAAATCCTGCCTGCCGTACAACGGGATACCACTTATATCCGCAAGAAAAACTTTGAAGTACTGGGGGCCGGTGATAAAGTACTGGACTATACCAAAGTGCCCTGGAAAAAATACACTAAAGATTATCTTCCTGTAAGATTCAGACAGCGTATTGGAGAAGAAAACAGCTTAGGTGTGGTGAAGTTCAACTTTAATAATCCCTACGGCGTATATTTACATGATACGAACTCCAAGCGTTATTTTAAAACAAGCTCCAGGGCGCAAAGCCATGGCTGTATGCGTTTAGAGAAATTTACAGAGTTTGCAGATTTCCTGATCAGGGATGACAGCTTACATTACACTCATGATAGTTTACAGATTTACTTTGCCAAACAGGAACAGCGCAAAATCAATTTGAGAAAGCCGTTACCGATTTATGTACGCTATTACACGGCACATGCAGACAGCAACGGATTAAAATTATATATTGACGTCTATAGGAAAGACGAAGAAATGATGAAGTTGATTTACCAATAGTAAGAACGCCCGGCTAAAACCAATTTACAAGTTTTAGCCGGGCGTTTTAGTTAACTGCTTTTTATATAGAGACAAGACAGTTATTAATAATTTACAGTTATTTTACCGTAACACTTTTGGTTGCCACAGAAGAAATACTGAACCAACCCACCGCTTTTATTTTACCTTCGGGAGTAGTAATATTGGTTTTCACATTTTCCGGTGTTGTAGCAAATAGTCCGCCATTATTGATCTGTGTTTGAGCCTGTGTGAAAAAATTATAGGTGTCTTTCATAATAGAATGAACTTCTACTTTACACTTATCATATTTCCTGTACCTTTTAAAGCCCAGTAAGGTACTTGGTGGCGTAAAATCAAGGGAGTCAGCCGGAGAATTAGTAATCTCACCACCGGTTCCGTCAATGTTTAAATTAAGATCAGATGCTTCAGAAAACAAGGTATCGTTTCTGTACGTTTTTATCCAGTAAAAATCAGGTTGTGCATCTACCTTATCCTTAGCGAACAATACACAGAAAAACGTTGTATCGCTGG
>Ga0247736_10000455_pt1 | contig 13773 bp, 14 predicted proteins | sample UWRJL193509B2_FD_180935 | JGI IMG/M metagenome (GOLD analysis project Ga0247736, IMG submission 180935) | Plant litter microbial communities from Arlington Agricultural Research Station in Wisconsin, United States - UWRJ-L193-509B-2 | ecosystem: Environmental > Terrestrial > Plant litter >...
AGACGTATTCGAAGGTTTAATTATGTTTAGCTTAACCCGTTTAGATATTGCTATCGATAAATGCTGTTAATTGAGATTTTGATAATGCACCGACTTTAGTGGCTTCAACATTACCATTTTTAAATAGCATCAATGTTGGAATGCCACGAATGCCATATTTTGGCGGCGTTTGTTGATTATCATCAATATTTAATTTTGCTACTTTTAAACGACCTGCATATTCTTTACTAATGTCATCCAAAATTGGCGCAATCATTTTGCAAGGCCCGCACCATTCTGCCCAATAATCCACTAATACTGGAAGGGAAGATTGCAATACTTCCTGCTCAAAAGCAGCATCGCTTAAATGGGTAATGTTTTCGCTCATGGTGACCTCGGTGTAGAAATTTGACGATTGACTGAATAGTGTACGATAACTCAAATATGATGGCTATTTATGGTAATAAAATAGCTTTGATAATTAAATAGCGTCGATTAACGTATTTTCAAGTAATTAACAAAAATATAATTAACTTAATGGATTGTAACGATAATAATTTATTCAGTACGGACTAACTTTTAACTAAATGCAGTAGTTTTACTAGTATAACAACAGTAATTGATTTATATCAAGCTGTATTGAAAGCGCTCAAAACTCGCAGTGCGCTCTACTAATTGAGTAATCTGCAGGTTGCTCACTGCATTGTTATGATGCAGTTCCAGAGTACTACCAATTTTGCATAAACCAACAGCGGTGATAATGCTTGCAGGTTGTTTTAACGCGGCTAATTCAGGCAATAACAAAGCTTCATTTTCTAGCGCATTATCATCAGCTCTCACGCTGACTGCAGTAGCGCTCGGTGATATAAGTTGCAAACCAACATCTAATTGTTTTAATTCGTTCACTTTGGCCCAACGCAGCACAGCTAGTTCCCACAATTTTGTACTATTGTCTTTCATCGCGACTACATCGCCAATTTGTGCGGTGGCTTGAGATGAATTGAATTTGCGTAACGCATAACCGCCAGCGCTCACATTTAAGATTTGCCAGCGCGACGGTCGATAGATACCATTTGTGCCTAAGCCACTAATGCTTTGATGCGGACTGAAATGTGATGCAACTTCACGAATCAAATGATGGGTCGAATTGATACCAATACCTAACTCCACGCCGTCACTTTTTTTGCTTCGAGAGAACACGCGTTGCGGTGTTTTGCCATATTGCTTGATTAAATGCGCGAGTAAATCTGCAAAATGTGTCTCAATAGCATTTTTTGGCATGCTGCCATCGTTGGGTAGAATGCCTTCACGCAATATTTTAATATGCTGATGTATTTGTCTGGCTAGATTTAAAGTGACCAGCAGAATATCGGTGCTGCCATCGGGAATGGTCTTGTTTTTAACAAAGGCGGTTGGCGGTTTATTGCCATTTAATGCCACTAAAAATACGCCAGTAGGGTTTTCAATAAAACCGAGCGGCCTTAATTCTGCTTGATGTGCGACATTACCTAAATAGCTATCGATTTTAACAATATCTTGATTGGCAAAATGTTGTGGGTTAGCCAAATTAAGTAACAATATTTGTGTGTAAATTAAATTGACAGAACTGGCATTCGCGCTAGTGTAATGCTCTGCGACAGGCAAGTTTTCGGCAGATTGTTGTAATGCACAGTAATAAAGCTGGTGTAACTCACCCCATAAGATAATCGGCGTGCTGGCGTAAGTAAGATGATGAATCAGCGCAATCTCTTTACAAGCATGAATCGCACGTTGGATCACTAATGCGGTCGTTTTGCTGCTATTTAGATTGAGGATTTTGTTTTGCAAATCGACTAGTGCAAATTTGTAGCCAAATGCAAATTCCTGCCATAATTGCTCAGCAGCGCTCGCAAAAGCTTGCTCGTTTTTGGAAATAGGCAGGCTTGCATTGCTGAAATGCGGGATTAAATCTTGATAAATTTGAATGGCGGCTGGGCGATAAAGCTCTAATGCATTTAGACGATTGGTAAATGCGACCTTTTGGCTATTGATGATTTGCAACTCTTCAATTAAGTCTGTCGCCGCCCGAATCGGATCGCCAAAAGGAAGGTTTTGTATAAATTCGTTGATTTTGTGCGCGCGAGTTTCAGCCAACAAAATTGGATTATGATCTAGATTTGGTAGCTTAAGACTGATTGGCATATAAACTCCACACAATGTCTTCTATATTAAAAGCTAATTTAAAATTTGTCACTGTAAATTTGTAACCATAAAATTGTCAATTATCACGTTAATTTTAAAGAATTAATTGATAAAACGCATGCATTTAATAGAACTTAGTTGCTTGGTTGAATAACACTTTTTTATGAATAAATAAGCTTTAAATTAAGCCTAAATTTTGTACAATCATTTGAACTGTATATTCAGAAAATAATTGCGTTGGAAAATATGATTTTATTTAAAAAAAAGTGTTTATTTCTATTGTTAATCAATGTTATTTTTAGCATGAGTTTTACAGTTGAAGCTGCGGAACGTTTGCAAAATAAGAGCTTTGTTTTAAAAGATACGACTGGCAAAAAACATACGTTATCTCAATACAAAGGCAAATGGGTAATCGTGAATTATTGGGCAACATGGTGCCCGCCGTGTTTAGAAGAAGTGCCTGATTTAGTTGCGCTGTATGATAGCCGTAGGAATAAAGATGTGATGTTGCTCGGTGTTGTATTTGATTACCAGGATACAAAAGAAGTCGCCGATTATGTGGACGATATGCTGATGTCTTATCCGATAGTTTTGGGAGACGATGAAGTGACTAAACAAATCGGTACTGCAGAAGTGATGCCGACGACTTATATTTACAACCCGCGCGGGGAATTGGTTAAAACCAAACGCGGGCTGGTGACTAAGGCTTATCTTGAAGATTTTATTGCAAAAGGTGATTCTAAAAAGTAATTAAAAGCCGCATTAATAAAAGTTGCCAATAAAAAGCGTTAAGTATTTTTTTAAAGCTAATTTAAAGGCTAAGTTTTACTTAAACTGGCGCTTCTATACTTTTGCCATCTGCATCTAAAATATTTAGCTGGTTTTCGTCAGCAAACTGCATCAATTGTGCAAAACCAGCTGGGTTGCTATCTTTTAATCGCATATCCACAGCCAGGCATCGCACACCATTCATCACTTTTGGTTTTAAATAGGGCGAATAAACCAGTTTTTTGTTCGGGCCAAAACTAGCATACGTGCTACAAGTTCTATCGACCCAATCACTCGGACGAAAAGGTTTGCCAGCACGCGTCAGGCCTTCAATAATAATTTCTACCACTTTTTGAGTCATTTTTTAGCTACTTAACACTTAAAATTAGTTAATAATTAAACTAGTTAATATTATTGAGTAAGTTCAAACAATTTAACCACTTTGCTAACACCATCTGTGTTGCGGGCGATTTCCACTGCAGCATCAGCTTCTGTCTGATTAACCAAGCCAAGCAAATAAACCACGCCATTTTCTGTCACTACTTTTACGTAATTGGCTGGAAATTGATTTTCAGTTACAAACTTACCTTTGATTTTGGAGGTGATGTAAGTGTCGTTGCTGCGAGAGCCGATCGAGCTTTTCGGCGCCACAACAAGTTCATTGGTCACAGTGCGAACATTTGCAACTTCTTTCATTAAAGACTCTGCTTTAGCCAAGCGTTCTGCGTCTGGCACTTCGCCAGTTAACAACACGTTACGGTTATAACTTGTCACATTAACGTGCGCTTCTTCACCTAAATTTGTTTCCATTTTTCTATTGGCTTTAATCTGAATGCCTTGGTCTTCTACATAAAAACCAGAAGTGCGTCTATCCGATGCAATGGCGCCACCAGCGACAGCGCCGCCCACAGCAACTGGCACACAAGCAGCCAGTTGACTGACAATTGCGGCAGCCAAAAAAAGCTTAATAGTTGTAAGTTTAATGGTTGAATTCATTGCATACTCCAAATAACGGTTAATTTTTGCGAATGATACGCGCTTTGTACATTGAGTGCATCATCATGCATCAAATGCATTACGCACCCATTCAATATTTGTGATGTCTAATTTAGACATTAATACTGCATCAAAGCGGCATTGGCTGTCGCCATGTGTTTGTAAATAATGTTGCGCGGTTAAGATTAATTTATGTTTTTTGTTTGTCGTAATGCTAGTTCCCGCATTGCCAAATTGTTGATTCGTTCTCAATCTTACTTCGATAAATACCAATGTTTTGGCGTCCATCATAATCAAATCAATCTCGCCAAAACGGCAGTGATAGTTTTGCGTCACCATTTTAAGTCCGTGATTCTGCAAAAAAGTTGCAGCTAGTTTCTCCGCCTCTAGCCCGGCATTATTTTCATGCATTTTCATGTGTTAAGTATCAGGTGTCAGTTAAAACGCATGCAGGTGAGTAAATTATTGGCGAGTAAATTTTTTCAAGATTTTAATTTATTAATATTTAAGATGGCTTTGGCTTAAAATTACACAATGAACGATTTAAAAGCAACAGGCATATTATATGTGGTGGCAACGCCAATCGGCAATCTAGCGGATATTACCTTGCGAGCGTTAGAAACGCTAAAAATAGCGGACGCGATTGCAGCAGAAGATACGCGTCATACATCGGGTTTATTATCGCATTTTGGCATCAGCAAAAAATTAATCGCTGTGCACGAACATAATGAACATCAATCGGCTGAAAAGCTGCTGACTCAATTAAACGCAGGTGAAAATATTGCGTTGGTGACGGATGCAGGCACGCCAGGCATTAGCGATCCTGGTGCGGTTGTGGTAGATTTTGTGCGAAAAGCGGGCGTTAAGGTTGTGCCGATTCCTGGTGTCAGCGCTGTAGTCGCCGCATTATCTGTTTCTGGCATTACGCAAAATGGTTTTTTGTTTCATGGCTTTTTGCCCGCCAGCGGCGCGGCCAGACGCAAAGCGTTAGAAGCGCTAAAAACACAAACGGTCACCTTGGTTTTTTATGAAGCGCCACACCGAATCATAGAAAGTATTACTGATATGGCGAATGTATTAGGCACAGAACGCCGCATTACGTTTGCCCGCGAAATCACCAAAACATTTGAAACTATCTACAGTTGCAATTTATCAGATGCAGCAAATTGGTTGCAAGCCGATACCAATCAGCAGCGTGGCGAATTTGTATTGTTGGTTGAAGCGGCTGCAATAAAAGTGGCTGAGGAATTTTCTGATGAAGTGGTGCGTATATTAAAATTATTGCTCGCCGATTTGCCGCTTAAACAAGCGGTTAAGTTAACTGCTGAAATCACTAATGAAAAGAAAAATGATTTGTATGAATTTGCGCTTACGTTGAAAAATGCTAAATAAAAATCCAAGTAGAATCTTGGTAAAACTGCAAAAGTTTAATAATCAAACCGATTAAAGAAATTATTTAAAAATGACCACTTCCAACGTGTTAAGTCCGACTAGTTTAACTATTACGCGCCCAGATGACTGGCATCTGCATTTAAGGGATGGTGACGCGCTCAAAGCGGTTTTGCCTGATAGCGCCAGGCAATTCGCCCGCGCGATTGTTATGCCGAATTTGCGCCCGCCAGTCACAACCACTGAATTGGCTGTAGCTTATCGACAACGCATTTTGAACGCACTGCCAACTGGCATGCATTTTGAGCCGCTGATGACTTTGTACCTAACTGATAAAACTTCAGCAGAAGAAATCGCGCTCGCGAAAGCCAGCGGAATCGTACACGGCGTCAAACTTTATCCTGCTGGCGCGACTACCAACTCCGATTCTGGTGTCACTAATTTAGGCCATTGCGTAAGTGCGCTGGAAGCGATGGAAAAGTTAGGCGTGCCTTTGCTTGCGCATGCTGAAGTAACTGATAACGATGTAGATGTGTTTGATCGCGAACGTGTATTTATTGAGCGCAATATGATTCCGCTATTAAAAAAATTCCCCGCATTAAAAGTAGTTTTTGAACATATAACGACCAAAGATGCGGCAGATTTTGTGACTGAAGCACCTAATAACATTGCTGCGACAGTGACTGCGCATCATTTGCTGATGAACCGTAACGATATGTTTAAAGGCGGTATTCAGCCACATCATTACTGTTTACCTATCTTGAAACGTGAAGAGCATCGCGTGGCTTTGGTTAAAGCAGCCACTTCTGGCAACCCTAAATTCTTTTTAGGCACCGATAGCGCACCGCACGCCAAACATACTAAAGAAGCCGCTTGCGGTTGTGCAGGAATGTATACCGCACACACAGCGATTGAGTTATATGCAGAAGCGTTCGAAAACGCGAATGCTTTAGATAAATTAGAAGGTTTTGCCAGCTTTTATGGCGCAGATTTTTACGGCTTGCCACGCAATATTGACCAAATAACTTTGGTGAAAGAAAGTTGGAAATTGCCTGAGAGTTTACACTATGTTGATGGTGACGTCTTGGTGCCATTAAGAGCTGGGCAGAACTTGTCATGGAAATTACAGAAATAATAACTGTCGTAGCATGTTAAAATAGCCATGAAGCTGGCTAGACAGTCGCCGCTCACGCAAGTGAGGGGAGGAAAGTCCGGGCTGCATAGAACGAGATGACGGCTAACGGCCGTACGCTGAAATTTTTGTGGCGCAAGCCACAAATTATAAGGCGAGGAATAGGGCCACAGAGACGAGCGTATTTAGTTACGGTGAAACGCGGTAACCTCCATCTGCAGCAATATCAAATAGGCTGGCGTTTTAGCTTTGCTTTCGGGCAGAGATTAATAAGGCGTTGTTCGCGCTGCCAGCGGGTAGATAGCTTGAGCGTACAAGTAATTGTGCGCCTAGATGAATGACTGTCAACTTTAGTAATAAAGTCTACAAAACCCGGCTTATCGGCCAGCTTCACTTTTCAACAAACATTTTTTAATCAAGCTCATTAATCCAATTTGCTAATGAAGCTTTACTAAGCTTCCAATTACTGTCGTGTTTTTCTCATGCTTTATTCTTGATTTTCCATCAATCTTCGGCCTTTTTTCGTCCTATTGATTCAATTCAATCACATAATCTCCAACGCTTATATTTTACATTCACTTAAGTGAGTATCTTATTGATTAATATGAGTATTATTTAGTTGATTAAAATGCGCTAAGTCTTTGTCTTATAAAGAAAAAATAGTGAAAAAGAGCTTGCAAAGACCTTTTTTTTTATCTATAGTGCAATTTGGTGGGGGAAAGTGGAGTTAAGTGGGATATTTCATTTTTTAACCGTTTTTTTAGTGGTTAAGTTCTTAAGGCTTTGTTCATTTAAATCATGTTTCGCGGCGCAACACATTTAAGTATGGATGCTAAATACAGGCTTGTAGTGCCTGCTAAGCATCGTGATGCTTTATTGACGCAAAGCGCGGGCAATTTGATTTTAACTGCGCATCCGCATCGTTGTTTATTGCTTTACCCGCAGCCTGCATGGGCGCCTATCGAAGCTAAAATCAATAGCTTGTCTAGTTTCAATCCGCAAACCAGCGTTTATCAACGCATGATGGTTGGCCAGGCGGAAGATATCACTTTGGATGTGACAGGTCGTTTGCTGGTTTCGCCAGTGTTGCGTGGTTTTGCCAATTTAGATAAAGACGTGATGTTCGTCGGCCAGGGTAGTCATTTTGAATTGTGGAATATGGATGCTTGGAAGAAACAGCTAGATACGTTAATGACTGGCGACGGTGTTGAGATGCCAGCAGAATTAGAGGGCTTTTCGCTATGATGATAGGCGCAAAACCTGCGCCGACAATAAAAGAAAAGTCCGCCTCAGTGTCAGCATCGATTATGGCTTCCGCATCAAACTCCACCAGTCAATCACCGTCAGTTTCACATATCACCGTATTATTGAATGAAGCAGTAGATGCGCTGAATATTCAGTCAAATGGCATTTATATTGATGGCACATTTGGGCGCGGTGGTCATAGCCGTCTTATTTTGTCCAAGTTAGGTGTTAATGGCAGGGTATTTGCAATAGACCGAGATTTAGCGGCGTTAGCAGAAGGTCAGTTAATTAAAGATGCGCGATTCACCATTGAGCATCGGCATTTTTCAGAAATCAATCAATTAGCAAGCAGTAATAATCTCCCAAAAGTAGATGGTATTTTGCTGGATTTAGGTATTTCTTCGCCCCAAATCGATGAGGGCGAGCGCGGTTTTAGTTTTAGATTTGATGCGCCGCTGGATATGCGCATGGATCAAACGCGTGGCAAAACAGTGGCAGAACTGTTAACCACAATTTCAGAGCAACAATTAGGGAAAGTGATAAAAGATTATGGTGAAGAACGGTTTGCTAAGCAGGTTGCAAGGGCGATTATTAAGGAGCGCACAGACGGGCGCGCCATCACCACTACAGGACAGCTTGCCAAGATCGTGGCAAGTGCAATCCCCAAGATCGAACCGGGGCAGAACCCTGCAACGCGCACCTTTCAAGCTCTACGGATTTTCGTCAATTCGGAGCTTGAGGAGTTATCGCTAATTTTGCCGAAATGCTTGGATTTATTAGCGGAAGGTGGGCGTTTGGTAGTGATTAGCTTTCATTCGCTGGAAGATCGAATCGTTAAACAGTTCATTCAAAATGAGCAAAATCGTGATGATTTCCCCGCACGCTTTCCAGTGAAAGCAATTGATTTGCCGCAGCCAAGATTGTTGGCTGTAGGCAAAGCGATTAAACCAAGTGCGGCTGAAGTGAAGGCGAATCCGCGTAGTAGAAGTGCGGTAATGCGCGTGGCAATGAGAACGGCAACGGCTTAATAAGCTGTTAATTAAAACCATTATAAAAATATGACGCGTTTAAATTTCATTCTATTTTTTGTGTTAATCGCCGTCAGTTTAGGTGTGATTACTTCGCAACATAAAGCGCGCAAATTATATTTTGAACTTGAAAAACAACAGAATTTAAAACAGAAATATGAAACAGAGTTTGGGCAATTGCAGTTAGAACAGAGTACTTGGGCCATGCATTCACGTATTGAAGAATTGGCTGCTAAAAAATTAAAGATGCAAGTGCCCGATGCAAAACGTATTCAAGTGATTACAAAAGAAGAAGTGACCTTAGAAGTAATTCGATAGCAACAATTAAGCTAAGCTAAATAGCAAAAGTGAACAGTAAAGAAATTTAAAAATGGCCTACAACTCAGTACAACATCACATAGTAAAGCTGCCAGCATGGCGGCGTAGGCTATTGTTGATTGGCTTATTGCTGGGTTTCGCTGGTTTATTTGCGCGCGGCATTTATTTGCAAAGTTTGCATAAGGAATTTTTGCAGCAAAAAGGTGATGCGCGTTATAGCCGTACACTGGAACTACAGGCGCATCGTGGAAAAATCACAGATAGAAACGGCGAATTACTGGCAATCAGCAGCCCAGTAGAATCGGTTTGGGCGAGTCCGCCAGATGTGAAAATCACACCTGAGCAAAAAGTAAAATTGGCCCAATTATTGGGTATTAAGAATAAAGAAGTTGATAAGAAATTAGCTAATCTGCAACGTGGATTTGTCTATTTAAAACGCCGCGTCGCACCGGATTTAGCAGCGAAAGTCATGAGCTTGCGTATTCCGGGTATTTTCTTGCAACGTGAATACAAGCGTTTTTATCCGGCTGGCGATGTGACTGCGCACATTGTTGGGTTTACTGATATTAACGACAAAGGCCAAGAAGGTTTTGAGTTAGCGCAAAACGCGCTTTTATCAGGCAAAGCAGGTAGTCGAAAAGTCATCAAAGACAGGCAGGGCCGAATTGTTGAAGATTTAGAAGACGTAAAAGTGCCGCAAGATGGACATGATCTTGTATTAAGTATTGATAGACGTTTGCAATATTTAACCTTTAGAGAACTATCGCGCGCCGTAGAGTTACAAAAAGCCAAAGCTGGCGCGGCGGTGATATTAGATGCAAAAACCGGTGAAGTATTGGCGATGGTAAATTTGCCGACATATAACCCGAATAACCCAGTGAATATCCAAGGTAAAACACGCAATCGCGTCATTACCGATGTGTTCGAGCCGGGTTCTACTTTGAAATCTATCGCCGTTTCAGCCGCGATGGAATTTGGCGATTTTAAGCCAGATACATTAGTACAAACTGGTCCTGGCTATATGAGAATCGGTTCTGCAACTGTGCATGACACGCATGATTACGGCATGTTGACAGTGGCAGGCGTGATACAAAAATCATCCAATGTGGGTGCGTCAAAAATGGCGTTGAGTTTAAAGCGCGAAGAACTTTGGAGCACATTTAACCAGTTAGGTTTTGGGTCGCGTATGGATATTGGTTTTCCAGGCCAAGCATCCGGTCGTTTGCGCCCTTATAAATCGTGGCGACCGATTGAACAAGCCACGATGTCTTATGGACACGGTATCAGCGTGACCTTATTGCAGCTTGCGCGCGCATATACCGTATTTGCCAATGAGGGCGAATTAAAGCCAGTTTCTTTACTCAAGATTAAAGAATCGCCTGTCGGCCATCAAGTGTTTTCAGCACAAGTGGCTAATGATATGAAAGCCATGATGGAACAAGTGGTCTTGCCCGGCGGTACCGCATTGAGGGCGCAAGTGGCTGGTTATCGCGTGGGCGGTAAAACGGGTACAGCGCATAAATTGGGCCCACATGGTTACGAAAAAGATAAATATGTTGGTTCATTCGTTGGGCTAGCGCCAGCGTCTAATCCGCGTTTGATTATGGCGGTGATGATCGATGAGCCGACAGCTGGCCAATATTATGGCGGTACAGTTGCTGCCCCAGTATTTAGCGCAGTGATGTCAGATGCGTTGCGCATGTTAGCTGTGCCGCAAGATGCGCCTAACGATAACGTCGTAATTCCACCAGGTGTGGAAGACGTGAAAGAGGTGATATGACCAAGCCTGTTCAAAATTATCGCATCAAAACGCCGATTAAAAATCTGACTGCAGATAGTCGTCAAGTGACGGCTGGCAGTCTGTTTCTGGCTTATCCAGGTGATAAAACCGATGGTCGCAGTTATATTGCAGACGCTATTAAAAATGGTGCCAGTGCGGTTTTATGGGATTCGACAGATTTTGAATGGAATAGCGATTGGGCTGTTGAGAATATCGGCATCAAACATCTACGTTTGCAGGCGGGCAATATCGCTAGCCAATATTATAAAAAGCCTTCTGAAAAATTATGGACAATTGGCGTGACCGGCACCAATGGCAAAACGTCCATCACGCAATGGTTAAGCCAGTGTTTTGATTATTTAGGTAAAAAAACTGCAGTCGTCGGTACGCTCGGCAACGGTTTTTCCAATGCATTAAGCGAAACGCAAAATACCACACCAGAAGCGATTGTATTGCAAAGCATGTTGGCAGATTATCTAAAACAAGGCGCAGAAGTGGTGGCGTTAGAAGTTTCTTCACATGGTTTACATCAAGGTCGCGTAAATGGCGTGCAATTTGATATCGCCGTATTCAGTAATCTTTCGCGCGATCATTTGGATTATCACGGCACGTTTGCAGAATATGCGGCAGCAAAACGCCGTTTATTCGATTTTGCCGATTTGAAAATGTCCGTGCTGAATTGTGATGATGAGTTTGGTCGCGAAATTGAAGAAGATTTAAAACATGCCGTTAAACCTGTGATCACTTACGGTATTGAGCACGGCGATGTGCAGGCCACGCAATTGCATTTTGAAAACAGCCATTTCAGCTTCGTCGCGATTACGCCACAAGGCGAGGCGACAGTTAAAGCCAATCTAATCGGTCGTTTTAATGTGTACAACGTGTTAGCTGTATTGGCGACTTTATTGGTTTCAAAAGTTAGTTTACAAGATGCAGTTGATGCAATCGCGCAGATTCAATCAGCCGCAGGCCGCATGCAATTGTTGGGTGGCGGCGCGCTGCCGTTGGTCGTTGTGGATTATGCACACACGCCTGATGCGCTGGAAAAAGTATTAACCACTTTAAATGCGCAAAAACCAGTCGCGGCAAAATTGGTGTGCATATTTGGTTGTGGCGGTAATCGCGATGCAGGTAAACGTGAATTAATGGGCAAAATTGCCAGTGACCTTGCTGATGCAGTAGTGGTGACTTCGGACAATCCAAGACATGAAAATAAACGCAAGATCATCAATGAAATCTTACAAGGCATGCAGGGCAATTATTTGATTGAGCAAAATCGCGCCAAGGCGATTTCAGTTGGAATTTTAGCTGCTAAGCCAGGCGATATTGTATTGATTGCTGGCAAAGGCCATGAGAAATATCAAGAGATTAAAGGCGTTAAAAATTACTTTGATGACGTTGAACAGGCTGAAAAAGCTTTAAAAGCTTATGCGGAGTCACTTATATGATGACTGAATCAATGATGACGCTATCGACAATCGCAAATGCAGTGTATGGCAAGTTATTGGCTGCCGATGCTGAAACGCAAAACTTAGAAATAACAAGCGTTGGTACTGATAGTCGCGCGATTGTGAATGGTCAACTTTTCGTAGCTATCAAAGGTGAGCATTTCGACGGTAATCAATATGCTGAAACTGCTATAGAGCAAGGCGCAGCTGCAGTGTTGGTTTCGGATGCAAATACAACAGCAAGGCCAGCAATTTTAGTGGATGACACGCGTTTAGCGCTAGGCCAATTGGCACAATATTGGCGCAATCAGTTTGATATTCCGGTGATTGCGATTACTGGCAGCAATGGTAAAACCACCACCAAAGAGATGTTAACGGCCATTTTAAGCGCCGCAACAAAAGATGCACAAAAGGTGCTTTCGACAATTGGCAATTTAAATAATGACATCGGCATGCCGTTAACTTTGCTGAAATTGCGCCAACAACATGCTTATGCTGTCATTGAAATGGGCATGAATCATTTGGGCGAGATCGATTATTTAAGCCGCATTGCGCAGCCAACGGTCGCGCTGATTAACAATGCCGGCACTGCGCATATTGGCGAACTGGGTTCGCGCGACAATATCGCCAAAGCCAAAGGTGAGATTTTTAATGGCTTAAGTGCAAATGGTATTGCGGTGTTGAATGCAGATGATGCGTTTTTTGCGCGTTGGCAATCGTTAACTTTAGGCAAAAAAGTGATTACATTTGGGCTGAATCAGGCGGCTGATGTGACGGCTAAATATGCAGAAGTTGATGGGGTGAATCATTTAGAACTAACAACGCCTGCAGGAAAAGTCAGTTTTAAATTGAACGTGTTGGGCAAACACAATATTAGTAACGCACTTGCTGCCAGCGCCGCGGCGGTTGCGTTAGGTGTTAGTAATCAAGATATCGCAAATGGCTTGGAAAATATGCAGGCCGTGCATAGTCGCTTACAACGCAAATTGGGTTTTAACGGTGCCGCGCTGATTGACGACACTTATAACGCTAACCCTGATTCCATGAAAGCGGCGATTGATGTGTTGGTAGCAATCGATTCGCACAGCGTTTTTGTGATGGGCGACATGGGTGAATTGGGTGCAGATGAGGCCAATATGCATGCGGAACTCGGTTTATATGCCAAGCAAAAAGGCATTAAAAATTTGCTCACATTTGGTGTGTTAAGTGCAAATGCCACGGCGAGTTTTGGGGAAGGCGCGCAACATTTTTCAATCTTAGAAGATGTAATCGCTAAAGCCAAAAGTCTGATGCAAAAAGATATAACGGTATTGGTTAAAGGTTCACGTTTTATGAAAATGGAACGTGTGGTAAATGGTTTAACAGAAGCTGATTTAGCAAATAAAACCAGTGACTTAACACTAAAAAACCAACAAAAAAGTTTGACGGAGGATGCATCATGTTATTAGAACTTGCACGTTGGTTATCGCACGATATTCGCGGTTTTAATGTGTTTAACTACATTACATT
>Ga0247736_10000458_pt1 | contig 13717 bp, 14 predicted proteins | sample UWRJL193509B2_FD_180935 | JGI IMG/M metagenome (GOLD analysis project Ga0247736, IMG submission 180935) | Plant litter microbial communities from Arlington Agricultural Research Station in Wisconsin, United States - UWRJ-L193-509B-2 | ecosystem: Environmental > Terrestrial > Plant litter >...
GTTGCCTTATAAAAAGCTCAACTTGGTAAGACAGCTTTCTGACTTAGTGAAATGCCTTTATACCTAAACTAAAAAACGGGGTACCCACTGGGTACCCCGTTTTTTATGCAGATAAAAAATGTTATTTGTTGTCCTTGAAAACATCGCCAATGGCGGTTCCCAGCTCATTCATGTCATGGTTAAATTCTTCTTTGAAGTTTTTCCAGCCTTCAGCAGAATCATCTTTATAATCATCCAGCTTCGCTTTTAAATTATCATTTCTTTTTTCGAGGTCAGAGATCTCTTCATCGTATTTTTTCTTTGCATCATTTTTCTTGTCTTTTGCTTTTTCTTTTAAGTCGGCAATGTCTTGTTTATTTTTTTCAATTTTTGAATTGACTTCTGCCACAAACTCGTCTCTTTCCCTTTTAATATCTTCTTTTGTTTCAGAAGCACGCGCATCCAGTTCACGGGTAGTTTCATCAATATTATTGGAAACTTCATCCTTTTTGGATTCTGAACAAGAGGTAAAGCCAGTTATAGTTAACATAGCAAATAAAGCGGCAATGGTAATAATTTTAGTTTTCATTATATATGGGTTTATAGTTTTTTACGTCTTTATACTCTATAAGCAAACTCAATGCTAGGAGTTTCCTGTTGTTATAATTGTTTAATTAAGGCGGATAATGTAATAATTAAGCACACAGGCAAAACAACACCACAACAAATACGGTATCTGAAGATATGCTGATGCCCTATGTACTTTTTGAAGGTAAAGCGTCCAAACACAAATGGAGGCTATTAGTGTAATGATAATTGCAAAAGCAAACGTAGGATTTCTCATTCCAAAAAAGGCAATGGTCCATAAAAAGTTTAACGTGAGCTGCACCCAAAACAGACTGATACTGCTGTGATAATTAGAATCTTTAATATTACTTTTTAACGTATTGTAAAAGGCAATTCCCATCAATAAATACAAAAGTGTCCATACCGGGCCAAAGATCCAGTTGGGCGGATTAAATTCTGGTTTGTTTAGATATACATACCATTCTTTAATGGCATTTATCGTAAATAAACCGGCTACAATGCCAATAAGCTCGCATAATGCGATGGAACCTATGAGTTTTTTAAAGTTGACGGGCCTGGTAAAGGTATTCATTGGATTATGGGTTAACATTGTATTAAAATGGAGACTGTTTATAGCAGTCTCCATTTGTTGTTTTACATGAAATAGTTTAGGAAATTATAGGTTGTAAAAACTTTAAAAAACCAAATAATTCTAAAAACGCTTATGATGTAAAACCCTTGCTATATTTAAATAAGTTGAGGTTGAGGTCCCTGTATCTCCTTATAAGATCATAGGATTTTTTGATAGCTGTTTGTTGTTCAAGTATATGCTGACGTATTTCAGCGGAAATTTCGGTATCTGATTTTAAAGCATTATCATAGGCTTTAATAGCTGCATCTTCCCCAAACTCGCAGCTATCAAGGATAGATGTAGTATTATTGGGTTTAAAGGTATTTTTGATATCCATCCAGGTTCTAAATACTTTACCTGCAAAGGTGGTATCATTATTATAATTATGCCCCAGTGTTTCAATGTAATGTTTTAAAACTATAATAAAATCAAGACTTTGATGAGATTTATCTTTAAATATGGATTGAAGATCAGTATTGTCTTTTGCTTGTTGCTCGGCTTTCCGGTACCCTTCAAAGCGATCATTGTTTATTTTAACAAGATCATTGAGTAAAATAGTGAGATCAGTATTTTTTTGTGAATAGTCCATTATTTCCGGTATTTTAAGTGTTTGTCTATCAGACAACTATTTGATTTCAATTAAAATGCCATGAATAACCCGCTAATTAGGTTGATTTCATTGGAAGTTTGTGGAACTATATCCTCAGGAAAATTAATTTGGAAAGGTAACTTTAAAGGAAGTTCCTACGCCAACTTTAGAATCTACCTCAATGTTGGCTTTATGCGACTTAATAATGTTTAGTGTGGAAACTAATCCTAAGCCCATCCCTGTTTTTTTGGTCGTAAAATAGGGTTCAAATAACATTTTAAGATCTTCTTCCTTAATTCCTGAACCATTATCCTTTATCATAATAATAGTGTGCTCGAGGTTTTGAGTAAGGTGTACTGTTAAAAGGCTGTCTGCATGGCCCATGGCTTCAACGGCATTAACAATTAAGTTAAGGATTGCAATTTTAAATTTTTCTTTATCCAGAGTTCTAACTACCGGAAAATTCAGAAGTGAGATATCTGTTTTTATTTTTTTAAGGTCGATCCTGTCCTGTGCAATAGAGATCACTTCTCTTAATAAAGCATTCAGGTCAACCAGCTCAGGTCTTATTTCAATGGCTTTACTCGACTGCAGGAGCTCCGTAATAATGTCATTGATCCGTTTAGCGCCCCGCTTAATAATATCTACATATGGTTTTTGCGCATCCTGTATGCCTTTTTCAACAAAGCCTTCCAGCGATAAACCGATATTGGTTAAAGGATTTCTTATTTCATGAGCAAGTGTACGCACCAGGCGGTATGTGGCTTCCAGTTTTTCTGATTGCAGTTTGGCTTGTTCTGCCTGTACACGCATGGTTTCATCATACATGATGCCCTGCCAGTAGGATGCTTCGTTATCAGCTTCAAAATAGTTCAGAGATAAGTTCCCTGTTTTTATTTCACCATGTTTGGTTACTAGTTTAATATTGTAGTTATGAATACTCTTTTTATCTACCAGTATTTTTTTTAAATAATTTTTGTCAGAGTCTTCAATAAAACTGAGAAACGAACGGCCTTTTAATTCCTGTGGCTGATACCCGAGCAAATATTCAGATGCAGGATTAGCATCAGAAAAATGCAGCAGGGGATCACAGGTAAAAATGAAACTCAGGGCATTTTCAAAAATAAGTCTGAATTTTTTTTCGTTATCGTTAATAACCTTAAAGCTTTTATAGCGCTCATAGGCATAACGGAGGCATCGCTCCAGTTTTTCTGTGGTAAGATCACTTTTAATTAAATAATCATAAGCCCCGTTCTCTACCGCCAATTTATCAATTTCAACAGTTCCTTTACCCGTAAGTAAAATCACGGGTTTATAGCAGCCATTACTAACAGCCTCTTTTAATAATTCCAAACCGGTTTTAGCACCTAAACGGTAATCTAAAAAATAAACATCATAGGCATTCGACGCCAGCTTTTTTTGGGCGTCGCTTATATTATAACTCCAGCTACAGTTTACGTTAAAGGCATCTATTGCTTCAAGGTATTGCGAAGTGATAAAAAAATCGTCTTCGTCGTCGTCTATGATTAATATTTTAAGATCTGATACCATAAAGTTATGATTGGGTTTGAGGGAGAATGATAGTGAAACTTGAACCTATGCCGGGTTTACTGTTCGCAAAAATAAATCCGTGATGGTTATCTACAATTTTTTTACAGATGGCAAGACCAACTCCGGAGCCTTTGTATTCTGCTTTACCATGGAGGCGTTGAAAGATCTGGAAGATCCGTTCAGAAAATTCTTCATCAAAACCAATTCCGTTGTCTTCTACCAGCACCTTAATGTATTTTTTGCTTTCTACTAAATTGAGCTTTGGATAATCGGCGTGGCTAACATTATCACAGGCTATTTTTATCACCGGAGGAATGTCTTGTTTTTTAAATTTAATGGAATTATTAATGAGGTTGGCAAATAATTGCCGGATCTGTGAAGGATAGGCTTCTATATCAGGCGATTCAGAACATTCAACAATAGTTTTTGACTCTTCAATTTTTAACTCAAGATCACTTAGCACGTTGTCAATGCAGTTTTGCAGGTTTACAGTCTGAAATTTTTTCTCATCAAATGTCAGCTTTGAAAAATCCAGGAGATCTTCCAGGAGTGTTTGCATATTTGAGGAAGAGGAGATAATACGTTTAATGTAATTCTTGCCTTCATCGTTAAGCTCCGGGGAAAATTTATTATTGAGTCGTTCTGTAAATGTAGAGATCTTTCTTAAAGGCTCCTGTAGGTCATGCGAAGCAATATATACAAATTCCTGCAGGTTGTTATTCGATTTATCAAGCTGCTCTATTTTCTGTTCGAGCGCTTTTTTAAATCTGAAATTTTCAGTAACGTCTTTTAAAATTCCACAATATTCAATCACATCGCCCTGATCATTGAACTTGATAAAGTTTTCTGCGTAAATCCTTTTAAATATTCCTTTTTCGTTTGTAATTGAAAATTCTATCCTGTAAGGTTGTTTATTTTTAAGAGAGTTGCTTATTTCCGAAGCAACGTATTCAAAATCTTCCTGATGAATATATTTTTGAAATATATACAGGCTTTTTGGCAAAACTACGGGTTCTATTCCCAGAATTTCAAAGATACCGTTACTCCATTGGGTTTCACCGGTTTCAATAGTATAACAATAAGCACCAAACTGTAGAATATTTTCCATATAAGGGAAAATATGAGCAAATTTTTCTACAGCAGGGTTTTTTTGAAACATGATTTAAAATTCACCGTTAAATTCTTTGTACTGTTTCATTTTGTTATAAAGGGTTTTTCGGTCAATATTGAGCAATTGTGCCGCTTTACTTTTATTGTAGTTGCATTTTTTTAATGCTTCCACAATCAGTTCAAATTCAGCATCAATAGAGGCATGTTTCATACCCTGATCATTTAGAGGAAGGTTTTTCTTAGGTGTTTCAACCGCTATGGAAGGGCTACTCTTTACTTCTGCAGAAGCGGATGCTTCGGGTTCGAAACTTAATTTATCATAGTGTGTAATTTCAAACGGTAAAGCGGAAATGCCAACAAGATCGCCCAACGTTAGTAGGGTAGAACGTTTTACCACATTATTCAACTCACGTAAATTTCCCGGCCAGGAGTAATGGTTAAAGATGCGTACAACTTCATCAGAGAAACCTTTAACTGATTTGTTTAACTCTGCATTAGTTTTTTCGAGAAACACCTCTGCAAACATCATAATATCTTCTTTACGGTTCCTTAAAGGCGGAACTTCAATACTGAACTCATTGAAACGGTGATAAAGATCTTCCCTGAATTTTCCTTTTCTGGCAGATTCAGATAAACGTTCATTACTTGCTACAATGATCCTTACATCCAGATCAATATCTTTTACACCACCCACGCGGCGCATTTTACGTTCCTGCACAACGCGTAACAAGGCCATTTGTATATCATAAGATAAGTTAGCGATCTCATCTAAAAATATTGTTCCACCGTTTGCCAGTTCAAAACTTCCTATTTTTTGGTTAATGGCGCCTGTAAAAGAACCTTTTTCATGACCAAACAATTCGCTGCTTGCCAGTTCTTTGGAGAGTGCACCGCAATCAATCGCAACAAAGGGTTTATTAGCCCTTGAACTGTTATTATGAATTTCATTGGCTACTGATTCTTTTCCACTTCCGCTTTCACCATAAATAATGACGCTAAAATTTGTAGGGGCTACCAGTTGTATTTGTTCGAGGATTACTTTAAAAATATCACTCTTCCCAAATACATATTTACTTTTATATTTTTTCGGTTTTTTAATATCAGTTTCAGGAGCTGTTTCTTTTACAGTAGTTTCACCTGAAGCACTTTCGGTTTTATTTTCTGTAAGGGCCCTTTTTAAAGTATGCAGAATTTCTTCGGGTAATAAAGGTTTTGTCACATAATCAAAAGCACCGGATTTCATAATGTTAACAGCAGTTCTTACATCACTGTAACCTGTCATAATAATTACGGGAATACCCTGATTAATTTGCTTGATTTTTTCCAGTAAATCGCTTCCATTCATGTCATCAAGTCTAAAATCACATAAAACAATGTCAGGAGCCTGATTGACAATGCTTTCCAGCGCAGCTTTTCCTGTATAGGCTGTAGTGACGTTGAATCCATTTTTTGAAAGGTACCTGTTCAACAACAAACAGATGTCTGTGTCATCATCAATTACTAAAATATTGTTCATATATATAATTTTATTTTAACTTTATGCAGTGTAGCATTATTGTAAAAATATGAAAAAAAAACGCCTGCTAATCTATTTTTGCATTTGTTTAGCTTTATTTGTTTTATTGGGTGTATCGTTTTTCTATTTAAGCAAATTAAATGCCTTAGAAAGATATAATGAGCGCGTTGATAACTCTTACCAGGTTATCATACAAACTAATAAGCTGGAACAGAACCTGTTAAATGCTGAAACTGGTCAGCGTGGGTTTTTGCTGACACAAGAACCGATTTTCCTTGAAAACTACCTGAATGAATTGAAGGACCTTCCTAAAATTTTCCTAAAACTGGATTACCTCACATCTGATAATTACAATCAGCAAAAAAATCTTGATACGTTAAAGAACATCATTAACATACAGCTGAAGTTTTTAAAGAGTAATCTTACGGCAAATGAAAATGATACCTTAACACTGAATCATTTTCATGAAAGCAATATCTACATGAATAAGATAAAACAGGTGATTGAAAACATTAAACAAAATGAATCTTACCTCCTGGCAGAGCGGCATGTATTTAAAGAAAAAAATAATAAGGAAAGTAAAACAAGCAGCTTTGTATCCCTGATTATTTCTTTTGCGGTATGCTGTGTAGCAGCCATTGCCATCATTACCTTTTTTAACAGGAGTGAGATGCATCGTTTTAACCTGGAAGATAAAGTGTATAAACTGGACATGCTTAACCGGGAAGTAAAAGACCTCACACTGGCAAGCACTCATAATTTACAGGAGCCTATGCGAAAGGTTCAAATGCTGATAGATAGGCTCCAGTATATCAAAGCTCCTGACAGTGAGCAGATGCATGAACAGATCAACCGCATCAAACAGATCTATAACCAGCAGCAGGAAGTAAATAACAACATTGTAAATTATTACGATATTCTATCAGACAATGGTAAAAAGGAACAGGTTGACCTGAATGAATTACTGAATGCCCTGACTTTGGAGCTAAAATGGAAAGAGCAGTTTGATCTGAGCATAGAAACCCTGCGTGTTATAAACGCAAACACACATCAATTGAAATTACTTTTCACACACATTATTAATAACAGTATTCGTTTTAAAGATCCAGATAGAAAACTTTCCATCAGGATCTCCGGAACAGAATTTCTCTCGAAAGAAAATCCTTTAAAAGAACTTAACCGTAAAAAATACTATACCCTGATCATCAGCGATAATGCTATTGGTTTGGATAAAGAATATCACACAAAAATCTTTGACCTTTTTCAAAAAATTGTAGATGTAAATCCTGTAAACGGATTTCAGACAGGGATGGGTTTAAGTTTTTGCAAACGCATTATGCTCAACCATAATGGTTGGATTAGTGCGATGAGCAATCACCCGAACGGGCTGAGTATTGTCCTGTACTTCCCGATAAAAGGATAAATGTGTAAAAAATTCCCCAAATTGATGTTGCATGGCTTTTGGTAGTAAAAACTAATCTACTGGTTTTCAAGTGTTTATTGCCTATAAAAATTCGGCACTATTGTTTCAAAGACATAGTGTATAATTATTATTAATCAATTTAAAACTTAAACACTATGTTACGCTGGACATTAATCTTTTTAGTAGTTGCTATAGTAGCAGCACTATTTGGCTTCACCGGAATTGCAGCGGGCGCTGCAGGTATAGCAAAAATATTATTCTTCATTTTCATCGTATTGTTTCTGGTTACGCTTATTGCGGGAGGAACTTTACTTAAACGAAAATAGAGCAATAAATAAACCATGCAGGATTATCCTGCATGGTTTTCAATTTTAAACTATCTATAGTAATAATAATATACAAAATTAAAGTTATGGCAATTATTCAATCTCAAACACAAAAACAAACTCAGAAGTTAACTTCTCAGCAAATCCAGTTATTTAATATGTTGTCATTGCCTACTGTGGCATTAGAGCAATGTATAGCGGCAGAAATGGCGATTAATCCGGCATTGGAATATGATACGGATGAAATGCCTTCTGATGAAGCTGATAATTCAAATGACAACGACACAGATACGGATTTTGAAGGAGATGATAAAATTTCTGAGGGGAAGTTGGGAGAAGATTATGATTATACAGATTATATGGATAAGGATTCATTGGATGATTATAAATATGAATCAAATAACCATGCAGGTGAAGATGAAAAAAGAGAACAGGTTTTTCTTGAAAGCCATGATTTTACAGAGCCTTTGATTGAACAATTGAAATTATTACCTATCACAGATAAAGAAAAAGAAATCGGTTCTTACCTGATCAATACCTTAGACAGCGATGGGTATTTAAGAAGAACTATCAGTGATATTTCAGATGAGTTATCTTTTGTACAAAATACCTTTGTGACCGAAGAAGAACTGGAAGAAGTACTGGCTAAGATTAAAACATTGGAGCCTGTAGGCATTGGCTGTAAAAATTTACAGGAGTGTTTGATCACACAATTGAAATATAAATCTGAAAAAACAAAAGATACCTATACAGCTATTACCATATTAGAAAAACACATGGATCTTTTAACTTCAAAAAACTTTGAAGGCATTAAAAAAGCCCTTGCTATTGATGAGGAAGAGTTCAGGGATGCATTATCGGAAATTAAAAAGCTAAACCCTGCTCCTGCAGGATCTTCTAAAGAGAGCGGCAGCAGAGCCATTACCATTGAACCTGATTTTTCGGTTTCGGTAACAGGTGATAATGTAGAATTATTTTTAAATTCAGCCAAACATCCTCCTTTAAAAATCAGTGAAGATTATGTGGAGATGTTACAATCTTATTCAAAATCAAAAGATAAAAGTATGCGTGAAGCTTCCGGTTTTATCAAAAGTAAAATTGAAAGTGCCAAATGGTTTATTGATGCCCTGCAACAAAGAGAAAAAACAATGGTTACAGTTGCAAAAGCAATTGTAAGGCATCAGAAAAAATATTTCATCACAGGAGAGGAATCGGATTTAAAACCATTGATCCTGAAAAATATTGCAGAAGAGATCAACTCAGATATTTCAACTATTTCCCGTATCGTAAACAGTAAATATATTCAAACCATTTACGGAACTATTTTAATGAAAGGTTTATTTGCAGAAGGATTAAGTACAACTACCGGAGAAATTGTAAGTACAAACGAAGTGAAAAAAATACTGATGGAGTGTGTGTCTGCTGAAGATAAATCAAATCCGTTAAGTGATGAAGAAATTGCAAAACAGCTGATTCAGAAAAAATATTCTATTGCTCGCAGAACGGTTGCCAAATACAGAGAAGAACTTAATATACCAAGTAAAAACTTTAGAAAAGCCGCTTAAACATTACTTTGCACAACTTACTGCGTAAAGAAACCAAAATGCATCTGTTCCACTACAGATGCATTTTTTGTTGTATGGGATTGTTTTTCCTCATATGACCTTAGTTTTAATCTCCAATCTATCCGCTTTTTATGAAAACTGAGTATTCTGTAGAATAATCTACTCATTAAATCGTGTTTCTCACAAAGAATACATGTTAAATTGTCTGGCTTCATGGAATCAAAATTGAAACATTATTAATAAAATTTTATGAGAACTTCAGTACTATATTCTTTTCTGGCGGCAATGATGCTGATGCTTCAAAGCTGCGAAGTGGTTGGTGGAATCTTTAAAGCCGGAATGGTTTGGGGAATTCTATTAGTTGTAATTATCATCGTAGCTATTATAGCTCTAATTACGCGTAGCCGAAAATAATACGTTTTAAATTTAGTTTAAAACTTTATTAATAACCTTTAAAAACACGATTATGAAAAATCAAAGTTTAAACGTTTTCATTTTAAATGACGACGTGATGGTAGCAGGAAAATTAAGGAAATACCTTAAAAAACGGTTTGGTGACAAATTAAATATTTCACTATTCTTTACCAGTCGTAGTTGTTTAAGAATGATCAACGGGCAGGTTCACCTGGTAGTAGTAGATGATTATTTACAGGAATCTTCACATACCGGTATCGCAGGCATTGATATGCTGCAAAAAATTAAAGAAAAAGATCCTCAGACCGAAGTGGTTATTTTATCATCTGATGAAGACGTGGCACTGGCCGTAGATGCTATGAAGCTGGGAGCACGTGATTATATCCGGAATGACAGAAGTGCATGGCAACAGATCCTTACGATCATTGATCAAACCATACAGCAACCTATCCGTTATTTAATTGCAGAATTTGGGGTAAATGTATTTATGGTAGTGTTCTTTTCTACTTTCGCTATTATGGGTGTGATCACGTATTTAGCGCTTAAATACTGGGTTTAGAATTCACCAGTCTAATTACTACATTATAAAAAATAAATGGTTATACTAAAGATTATGTATGCATAATTAAACAGATAAGGGAGCATAAGCTCCCTTTTTTGATATGTGTTTCGTTAATCTGTGATTAGATCTACTGCTGCATCAATAGGATCACCCAGTCGTCTGTATTTTTTCTTTAACTGGAACAATCTTACATCCTTACTGATTTCCCAAAGATTAACCGCAACACCAAACGAAATAAAAACCCCATCGAATTTAAAGCCTTCAATCTTATTAACGATGGTTTTCCTGTAACCTACCACACCCCTGATACCAACCCACCTGATCGGTTTAAAGGTTCCAGATAGGCCCACATCCACCAATGATACAAAACCTCTTACTGTATTATAATTAATATCGTTTACAGAGGTGCGGTACCTGAGCTGATTTCGGCCAAAACCAAATTCCAGTGGTAAGCCGAGAGAGACAAAGCGTTTATTCAGGTAAATAAATTCTGTATTGATGCTTCCGTACTGAAGCTTTAAGTGGCGGTCGTAATACATCCGATGAGTGTTGTCATAATCACTAAGTTCATCAGAAAGAGAATAGTAGCCTAACGTGACTCTTAATTTCTCTTTGAAAATTGCCCCCATATCAAAACCATCGATATTATAGGAATCACCATTATAGAAGGTAATTTTATTATCTATTCTTATCTGTGGTCTCGCAAGTCTTATCCGGACAATATGAAGGGAGTCTTTTTTGAATTGTTTTCTGCTGTATTTTTTTTGTGAAAAACAAGCTGTGCCAATTATGAGGAATGCAATTATGTAAAGTACAGGTTTCAAGTTTTAAGGTTTTCTTCCTCCTCCCATAGGATTTAAAAAACCAATTTTTTTAAGTAATAATTTTAAAACGGTATTTTCTTCTTTGATCTGCTGTTCATTTGCCGTAACGCTCTTATTGGAATATGCGATATAATAAAGTTTAAGGAGGATGATGAAATATGAAATTAAGAGAGGTCCAAATACCAGGCCCGGTAAGCCGAAGAATTTTAAACCAATAATTACGCCTAATACAGTAATTACGGGATGTACATCGCCCACTCTTTTAGAAACCACCATTCTTACAAGGTTATCAATATTACTGAGTACAATGATGCAATAAACGCCTACAAACACACCTTGCCATACTTCACCATCTGCCAGGAGAAATAAGGCAATGGGTAACCAGATAAGGGCAGTACCGATTAAGGGGATAATGGAAGCAAAACCTGTAAGAATAGCCCATAAGCCCGCATCATCCACACCTGCTATTCTATAGCATAGATAAGCGAATACACCCTGCGCAATCGATACTAAAGGAACGCCGATGGCATTGCTATAAGTTTGATCTACCAGTTCTTTACCGAATAAAAGGATCTTCGATTTTTTAAACGGAAGAAAATGGACAATCTTGGCTTCCATTGAATTTGTACTGATCAGCAAAAAGTAGAGAAAGAAATACATCATTAAAATACTTCCGATGGCGTTAAAAGATGAGCTCAATACACCGCCTAAATTTTCAGCAACGTAGGTTTTCACCTTTGAACCCATAGTATCTGCAGATACATCAAATGGAAGCTCCTTAAGCTTTAATGTAAACTTATCAATATAAGTAGTAAATATTTCAGGATTTGCAGCCATATCATTTGCTTTATTTAAAAGCATGATCACTAATATGGATACAGGAAGTACAACAATTACAAAAGAAATGAGAATAATAATCACTGCAGATAAAGATTTTTTAAGCTTTTTTCTTCGTGTTAAATAATACATAAAGTTTTTGAAAAGCGCATAAAAAACCACAGATCCAAGAAACGCGTTTAAAAACTCCTGTAATCCCAAAAAAATAAATATACCCAGCAATAGTATAAAAAAGGCGTAGATGTATTTATTGATAATTTCTTCTGTTCCCATATGCTCGTTCTTTTATACCAATAATTGTTCCTGTTTTCTACCAAAAATACAGTGACGAGTATTGATTGATTTATAATTTTTAGGAATCGAAGATAACAATAATGTGGAATTTTATCTACAGTACTTCTGAAGATATTGTTAAATAAGGAAAGTAGTAATTATTTCATTGGGCATCATGTTTTGATATCAGTGCATAAACATAGTTATGAAAAACAATAAAGCAACCATAGAAAAACTAACGGTAAGACTAAACGATCTTTTAGCTGCTTATCAGGTAGCATACTTTAATACAAGGGCTTCTCACTGGATGATCAAAGGAGAAAACTTTTTTGAATTGCATAAAGTATTTGAAGTGGCGTATAATGATGCTACTGAAAAAATAGATGAGATAGCGGAACGTATTCTTACGCTTGGAGGATCGCCCATTTTATTTGCCTCTGAGATGATCAAGTCATCAAAAATTTCGGAAAAAAAAGTAACCGGTGATCAAACTGCTTGTGTAAAAGGTATGATCGATGATCTTACGGCTTTAACTGTTATTGAAAATGATATTGTTGATATGGCTGATGATCTTAAGGATGTGGTAACTGCTGATATGATTACCAAATACATTGGAGAACAGCAAAAAACCAACTGGATGTTATACCAGTTTCTGAATAAAAAATCACACATTTCCCTTTAACCCTTTAATAAAACGTCATGAATAATTTATTATACATAGTAGCCGTTATCCTGCTTATAGGATGGCTACTTGGAGCCTTTGTATTTACATTAGGCAAAATGATTCACATCTTATTGGTACTTGCTATTATTGCTGTATTAGTCCGTGTAATCAGGGGTGACAGGATCTAACCGTTATGAGTCTTCTCAGGTATAAAATAAAAAGGCGTACAAAGAACTTTTTTATTCTGATCAAAGAAAGCGCTGTACATTTCATCGAAGATGATGCTTTAAAGTACAGCGCCTCCTTATCCTACTATACTATTTTTTCGGTGGCTCCCATGCTCATTATGGCCATTGCCATAGGAAGTATCTTATTTGGAAAGGATGCCATTGAAGGCCATCTTTTTGGCCAGATCAACAGTATTGTTGGAAATGATGCGGCACACCAGATCCAGGATATGCTTAAGCATACTACCCTTAAAAAGAATAATACAATGGCCACGATCATCGGTATTATCGTTTTTATTATTGGAGCAACAGGTGTATTTGGAGAGATTCAATCAACCATTAATAAAATATGGGGATTGAAAGCCAAGCCTAAAAAAGGCGTTATAAAATATTTTATAAACCGTGTGCTATCTTTTGCGATGGTTGTTTCCATTGGATTTTTAATGGTAGTGTCGCTGCTGGCAAGTACAGTAATAGGAATATTAAATACTAAGCTCAATACTATTTTACCCAATACAACATTTATACTGGTTATTGTAAATAACGGGGTAGCGCTTCTGATCATTTCCTTATTATTTGCCATTGTATTTAAGTACCTCCCTGATTCTGTGGTGAAGTGGAAAGATGCGTGGGTAGGATCACTTTTCACATCCTTTCTT
>Ga0247736_10000460_pt1 | contig 13697 bp, 11 predicted proteins | sample UWRJL193509B2_FD_180935 | JGI IMG/M metagenome (GOLD analysis project Ga0247736, IMG submission 180935) | Plant litter microbial communities from Arlington Agricultural Research Station in Wisconsin, United States - UWRJ-L193-509B-2 | ecosystem: Environmental > Terrestrial > Plant litter >...
CACTAGCATCTGTTGTAATGGAATATTAGTTTTAATCCCATCCACAATGGTTTCGTCCAATGCTTGACGCATGCGATCCAGCGCAATTTCGCGCGTATCACCAAAGGTAATAATTTTTGCGATCATAGAATCGTAATTTGGCGGAACCGTGTAGCCGTTGTAAAGATGCGAATCTACACGCACACCCAAACCACCTGGTGCGTGAAAACCTTTTACCAAACCTGGGCAAGGCATAAAGGTTTTTGGGTCTTCAGCGTTAATGCGACATTCGAATGAGTGGCCGCGAATAATGACATCAGATTGTTTGATTGAAAGCGGTAAGCCTGAGCAAACTTTGATTTGTTCTTTAATCAAATCAATGCCAGTAACCATTTCAGAAACTGGATGCTCTACCTGAATACGCGTGTTCATTTCGATAAAGTAAAAGCGATTGTTTTCGTACAAAAACTCAAATGTTCCAGCGCCTTTGTAGCCAATATCAATACAAGCTTTTATACACGCAGCATAAGTAGCTTCGCGGACATCTTGCGGAATACCTGGTGCAGGAGCTTCTTCCAATACTTTTTGATGACGACGTTGTAAAGAACAATCGCGATCACCTAAATGAATCGCGTGGCCTTGACCGTCAGAAAGGATTTGCACTTCCACGTGACGCGGATTTTGCAAAAATTTTTCCATATAAACAGTGTCATCACCAAAGGCAGCTTTTGCTTCGCCCATGGTGATTTGAATTGAACTGATTAAATTTTCTTTCTCGTGAACAACGCGCATTCCGCGTCCACCGCCACCTGCCGCAGCTTTGATAATAATTGGGAAACCAATTCGCTCAGCAATTTCCAAACATTTTTCAGGCTCTTCACTCGGATTTGGCAAAGCACCATCAGAACCAGGAACGGTTGGAACACCTGCAGCTTTCATTGCTTTAATGGCTTCAACTTTATCGCCCATCATGCGAATTACATCCGGATCCGGCCCGATGAAAGTAAAACCGCTTTTTTGTACGCGTTCAGCAAAATCAGCATTTTCTGCAAGAAAACCGTAACCGGGGTGCACAGCTTCGGCATCGGTAATTTCCATGGCGGCAATAATTGACGGGACGTTAAGATAACTTTTTGGCGATGGGTTAGGGCCGATGCAAACAGCTTCATCCGCAAGGCGAACGTGTTTTAAATCGCGATCAACAATTGAATGTACGGCAACCGTTTGAATTCCCATTTCTTTACAGGCGCGCAAAATTCGCAAAGCGATTTCACCACGGTTAGCAATTAGAATTTTTTTAAACATAAACCAGGTCCTCAGCAGTTAGCTGTTAAGCCACACAATTTAATAGTTGTTAGGCAATAGTCACTAATGGCTGATCGAACTCAACGGGGTTTCCATCTTGAACCAAAATGGATTCGATAACACCGGCTTTGTCGGCAACAATTTGGTTCATCATTTTCATGGCTTCGATAATACAAATAACGTCGCCCACTTTTACTTGTTTGCCTACTTCAACAAAGTTGGGTGAACCTGGGCTCGGAGCTCCGTAGTAGGTACCCACCATTGGGGATTTTATTATGTGACCTGAAGCTACAGGCGCTGCGGCAACCGGTGCTGCAGTGGGTGCTACCGCTGCAGGAGCAGTAGTTGGATATGGCGCAGGTGCTGGCGCTGGGGCATAACCTTGCATAGGTGCATTTACATATTGAACAGTGCCGCTGTTGCGAGCAATGCGCACAGACTCTTCGCCTTCTTTGATTTCTAACTCACCGATATTGGATTCTTCAAGCAGTTCGATGAGTTTTTTAATTTTGCGAATATCCATAGGATCCTCTATTTGCAAAGGTTGTTGATCTTAGTTGTGGATTTAGTGTTTGAGTAAGCTAAACGCAGCCTGCATTGCCAACTGATAGCTATTCGGGCCGAAGCCGCAAATAACACCTTGGGCAATATCAGAAAAATACGAGTGGTGGCGAAACGCTTCGCGTTTGTGGACGTTAGACAAATGTACTTCGATAAACGGAATATCCACTGCCAAAAGCGCATCGCGCAATGCAACGCTGGTGTGGGTAAAAGCTGCCGGATTAATGATAATAAAATCGACACCTTCTTTACGTGCATCGTGAATACGATCAATAAGTTCGTACTCGGCGTTACTTTGCAGGGTTTGAATATGGTGGCCAGCACTCAAGCAAAGTTGAGTTAGTTGCTGATTTATTGTTTCCAGAGTTGCAGCTCCGTAGATGCCCGGCTCGCGAAGCCCCAACATATTTAAATTAGGGCCGTGGAGTACCAAAATTGTTGCCATAACGAGTCCTATTGTTGTGAACAGCTGCGAACTGCCGGTTTGACCTCGGTAGGCCGATACAAGTTTCATCGGTTTTTAAAAAGTGGCAGGAGTTTGCCGCAAAAAATTATAGATGTCCACGATGAGCGCGAAATTAATTTAAATTGCTGAAAATCGCTGCAAGTTTGATGAAATTGTGACAAAGGTAGTTTGAAAGGAGAATTTATTTAAAATTTTAGAAGCAGGTTACCGCACCTTTTAAGCTTTTTAGGAGCAAGATGCGACATCTTCTTTGAAAACAAAGTTAACAGTCTATAAATCCTGCTAACTTCGTTTAACCTGTTACTTTTTTGCGGTGATGGTATCAATTACCAAAGTTGGTGTTAGCAATTGCGGTAGCACATCGGCCTTCCCGGCACGATTAGCTGGATACCAAAGGTATAGAGGAACTCCACTTCGGCCATATTCTGCTAGAAGTTGACTGATTTTTGGATCTGGATTAGTCATATCGCCTTTAAGAGTGGCTACCTTATGTTCGTCAAATACAGCCTCAACTTCTGCTTTCGATAAAGTGACTCGCTCGTTAGCGAGACATGTAAGACACCAATCCGCTGTCAAATCGATAAAAACCGGGCGTCCCTGGTCGCGCAATTCTTGCAGCAGTTCAGGTGAGTAGGCTTGCCAGCGTTCATTGACCGGCTTTTTTTGCAACAGTTGATAAGGAAGCAAAATCGCGATAATAATCGCGAGGACAGCAATCAATTTATGGATTTTTGCTGATAAACCAGAGGCTGGACGATTATTGAGCCAGCTCGCGAAAGCAATTAGCACGGCTCCCACACATACGCCCGCCATGAGATTGCTATTGACTTGATTGGTCAATACCCACAGTAACCAGATGGCACTGAGATAAAGTGGAAATGCGAGAAATTCTTTTAGGGTTTCCATCCACACGCCGGGTTTTGGCAAGCGCTCGGCAAGACCCGGTAAATAGCAAAGCAATAAAAGTGGAAATGCCATCCCGAAACCAAGAGCCGCGAAAACACTTAAGCAAACATAGGTAGGTTGGGTAAGTGCAAAACCTAGCGCTGTTCCCATAAAGGGAGCTGTACAAGGGCTGGCGACTACTGCGGCTAATACGCCGGTAAAAAATGAACCTGTTAAGCCAGATTTTTGGGTGAGGGATTGCCCTGCGCCCATCCAACGGGCTCCGAATTGAATTAGGCCAGACATACTCAAGCCCATCACAAAAAATAAATAGGCGAGGGCGGTAATTAATCCGGGCGACTGTAATTGGAATCCCCAACCTATAGCTTCTCCGCCACTTTTCGCGACAAGCAAAATGCTGGCGAAGGCGATAAAGCAGGCAACTATACCCAAGGTGTAAGCCCAGCCGTGAAGGCGCAAGCGCGCGCTATCGGCCTGTACCAAACTCATTACCTTTATAGAGAGCACGGGGAATACGCAGGGCATTAGGTTTAATATCATTCCGCCCAGCGCGGCAAAAAGTAAGGCTTGCCACAACCAGACAGGTTCGGCCGATGCAGTGTCACTATTTACTTGCGATACATTTGCTTTAGGTGTGGAAGATGCAGTCACTGACTGATTAGGAATAGGGGCTGCGCTGTGATTTGCTGGGTCAATATGCAGAGTTTCTGTATAAGGTGGATAGCAGAGGCCAGCCTCCGCACAGCCTTGTGATGTTATACGCAAATCAAAAGGCGCTGTGTCGGCAGGTAAGGAGAAATCCACTGTCACCTGGTTGTGGTGCAGCGTCATATCCTTGCCGGCGAACTCATCAAACTTCTTTTTCCCTTCACTATAGGTAGGGGTAAGTGTTAAAGCAGGTGTCGCCTGAAATTTAAATCGCTCCTGATAAAGATAGTAGTCAGGCGCAATAGTCCAAATCAACCGCAGATGCTTGGCGTTACCGTTGTCACTAATCTCAGCCGTTAACTTATAAGCCTCCGTCACCTGCAAATATTCTTCCTGATTAGAATAATTAGCGGCTTTTGCAGGCGAGACATTGGCATTGGGCGTAGCGTTGAAATCCACGGCAATCGCCAGTGGGATTTGCAACAAAAACAATGCAATGAACAAATTGCGGAAAAGTTGGAAATTAAAGCTGGGGAAAACGAGAGAACTTGGCATAATGAGCGCCTGAAACAAAGTGGCTGATCGAATTAATGGCGACAAGTGTAGTCGAGTCGGTGTGCTGTAGTCGAGAGCCCGGCCGCTAGCCCTCTTGTTAAAATGAATTAATAAATTTACGTGAGTCTTACAGCTCGCAGGTTTATCAAGTAGTCATCATCCAGCTTTGATTTTATTTTGAATCCGAATTAATTTTTAGAGAAAGTATTCATGTTTAGTTTGTTATTGAAATCGCAACTTTTTGTGTCGCAAGTGTTTTTATTCCAGCATCCAGTATTGAAAATTCAAACATCTGTACGTTTTGCGTCTGTACGCCTTATTAGTGTTTTAGGTTTGGCAGGTGTTTTATTCGCCTGCCAATCCACATCTCAACAAGAGGAGCCCGTTGTGGCTCCCGTGGTACAACAAGTCATCGCACCGGTAGAGCTCACGCCGCAACAAAAAATGATAGAAGCGCTTTTGTCTGAAGCGGATTATTGTTTATCGCAAAATAAATTGCTTAACCCTATTGCCGATAATGCGCATGATCGTTATCGCTCAGTGTTATTGATGGACCCGCAGAATGAACGCGCAAAATTAGGTTTACAAACTATTGCGATGCGTTATGTAGAACAAGCACGCACTGCTGCCAAGCGTGGGAATTTGAGCGAAGCGCAAATGCTTATTCGTTACGCGCGCGGTATTGATAACAATCCTGTGGTACAGGATGCAGCCGAAACTTTACGCAAACAAGTTGCAAGCACACCGGCTCCGAAAGCTTATCAAGCATCCGAAGGCGAAGTGGTTCTTGATGCAAAACTTTTGCAAACGAAAGATTCACAAATTACATCGCAATTAACGGGCGTAGCACGCAAAGCAAAAGAGACCGATCAATTTGTACTGATTATTGCGCGCACCGATGCAGAAGGTCGCTGGGTTTATCAACAATTGCGCAACGCGGTGCCCGGTTACCTTGTGCGCGGCGATATTAAGTTGGGTTCACCAACGCGTGTAAAATTGGTTAAATCGCTTGATTAAATATTTGCAGCGTTATTAGAGAAATGAATCGAGGTGAGCCGTGAAGTTTTTAATAAAATGCATGGGTATTTTTCTAATTATTTTCAACGTGCAGTCTGCAGTTGCAGCGAACAATGCAAATAAAAATGCAGCTTCTGCATATGATAAAAAAGAAGCGCTGGACATTAGAGTCACCAATGCCTTTGTTTTTGTGCCCTTGGGCGCTAGTAAAAATACCACTGGTTTTTTCACAATCGACAATCGCTCTAATAGCGACATCATTATCACAGGTGTGAGTGCGAGTTTTGCGAAACAGATAAAGCTCGCGCCAAAAACAAGTTTGATGATTCCTGCTCGTGAATCATTAACATTAAAACCCAATGCTAATTTTTTACAAATTAATGATCTCAACAATAAACTAACTACCGGTGACGAGCTACACTTAACAATAAGCCTAAGCAATGGTCAAAAACTGCAAATTATTGCAGTGGCTAAAAGTGCTTATGATCAAATACATGGTCATTAACAGGTTGTATTATGCAAGCTATAAAGCGTTTGTGGGATCGCAGTGTAGACCGTGTTCGCGACGAATATGAGGATACTCAAAGCGATATAGTTAGGGCTGGCCCACGATTTCGCTGGGCATTTTATGTGGTGGCGCTTTATTTTGTTTGCGTCCTTTGCTTAGGGGTTTATTGGAGTTCGGTGCCAGAAGCGCCAACAGTGAATGTCGCCGTTCAACGTCAATTAGCTATGTCAAAAATTCCTCCGCAAACGCAACTACCGCAGGGTGTTATCACTACCTCAACTTTAATTGCAGTTAGCGAAACTCTACTCAAAAAAAGTGGCGGTTATCTCGCTAACGATATTTTTCCTCCGGGCCTTTGGCTTGATGATATGCCGTATTGGGAATTGGGCGTGCTTTTGCAGCTTCGTGATACCACGCATATGCTCGGTGCATCGCTCAGTCAATCAAACCTCAATCATCAGCTAGATGCAGATTTGCAGCGAGCAGAAATACGCTTTAATTTTTCTAATAGATCCTGGGGGTTTCCCGCTACTGAATCGCAATATTTGTCTGGCATTGAGCATTTGCAAAGTTACAATCATCGTTTGTTGCAAGCAAATAATAGCCAGGCGCAATTTTATGCCGATGCCGCACACCTGAATGATTATTTAGTAGGCGTTGAACAGCGATTGAAAAATATGTCGCAACGATTAACAGCGAGTGTTGGGCCCAAGATTAATACGGATTCAGCGGCAATGCCGGTTAAACAAGAAGATTCGAAAAAAGCGACTAATGGTTTATATACGAAAACACCATGGTTGCAACTTGATGATGTTTTTTATGAAGCACGCGGGTCATCTTGGGCATTGATTGCCATTCTCTACGCAGTTGAAACAGATTTTTCTGACGTGTTACAAACTAAAAATGCGCAAGCTAGTTTTGATCAAATTATTCGTGAATTGCAACCTACACAACAGACCATTTATAGCCCTGTGATTTTAAACGGCGAAGGTTTCGGCTCTGTCGCCAACCATTCATTGACTATGGCTTCTTATCTTGCACGTGCACAAGCGGCCATTGCAGATTGTCGTCGTCAATTACTTGCTCCTTAAATAGAACGCTACCGCTTTCAGTTCGTAATATATGTTGAATGCCTTTCTACTAACTCGCCAATGGCGAGATACACGCAGTGGTGTTGCCCTTGATTTTTGGTGGGCAACCGAGCAGGGCGCTTGTTGGACACAAATTACCGGCCAGGAAATTGTCTTTTTTGTGTTGCGTAAAAATGCAAAGAAAATACAAGCGCTTTTGTCGGCTTTAACTGCGTGGCGGATGGCGGAAGTAGGATTAAAAACTTTTCACAATAAAAACGTTAATGCACTTTATTTTAAGAGTCAGCGCAGCGCACGCGCTGCGCAAGATCTGCTTACAAAGGCAGGTCTTGGTTATTGGGAAGCAGACGTTAAGCCCCATGAACGCTATTTAATGGAGCGTTTTATTACCGCTGGTGCTTATATAGATATTGAGGCACCTGACAACAGTAGACCCATTTTAAATCCACGGTTAACACCTTCTGAAACTCGTCTTCCTCTCAAATTGGTTTCGCTCGATATAGAAACTACAATGGATGCCAAACAATTATTTTCCATTGCAGTATGGGGTGATCATGACCGCAAGGTTTTTATGGTGGGCGAGCCGGCAACTCAAGCAATTACTGATGAAGGTGACGGTGAAAAAATTTATGCGCAACTCGATGTGGTTTTTTGTAAAACGCAAAAAGAATGTTTACAGCAATTTTTTATGTGGTGGCATTTCTACGATCCCGATATTGTTATTGGCTGGAGCGTGGTGCAATTTGATTTATGGGTGTTGGAAAACATCTCCCAAGCCCAGGGCCTGACTTTGGCAATTGGGCGCGGTGATCAACCTGTTCATTGGCGTCAGGAAGATGAAGAGGGTGGTCGGCGTTTTGTTGTTATACCAGGTCGCGTGGCGTTGGATGGCATTGAATTGTTAAAAGCGGCGAATTATCGCTTTGAAAGTTATGCGTTGCAGTTTGTCGCGGAACAATTGCTCGGCAAGGGAAAATTATTGCACGGCAAAGACCGTGGTAAAGATATTACGCGATTGTTTAATGAAGACAAATTTGCGTTGGCAGAATATAACTTACGCGATTGTGAATTGGTATGGGATATTTTTGCCGATAAAAAATTGCTGCATTTCGCAGTTGAACGCAGCCAGTTAACGGGTTTGTTATTAGATCGTATCGGTGGCTCTGTTGCAGCATTTGAATATTTATATCTGCCGCGGTTACATCGCAAAGGTTATATTGCGCCGAATTTAGGAGAGTTGGAGTCTGATGTTGTAAGCCCTGGCGGCTACGTTATGGATTCGCAACCCGGTATCTACGACAATGTTCTGGTGCTTGATTTTAAAAGCCTGTACCCGAGCATTATCCGTACGTTTTTTATTGACCCTTGCGCGTTCTGGATTGCACAACATAATAATTTATCGGAAGCTGATATTGTTGAAGGCTTTAACGATGCTATTTTCGCGCGCGAAGGTCATATTCTTCCGCAGGTTATTGAACATCTATGGCAAGCGCGTGATGTTGCTAAACGTGAAAAAAATGCACCGCTTTCACACGCCATAAAAATAATTATGAATTCATTTTACGGTGTTCTGGGCTCTACGGGCTGCCGTTTTTTTGATCCTCGTGTGTGTAGCTCTATCACTTTGCGAGGCCACGACATAATCCAGCGCAGCCGCATCTGGATCGAAGAACAAGGCTACGCAGTAATTTACGGAGATACTGATTCACTATTTGTATGGGTTGAAAATAATTGTATTGGCCGTGAGCCAAAAAATCAGGATCAATGCCAAACCATAGGAGATCGTCTTGCTCGCGAATTAAATCAATGGTGGAAAACTGCTTTGCAAAATGAGCATAGGATTGAGAGCAAACTGGAAATTCAGTTCGAAACACACTATCTCCGATTTTTAATGCCCACTATTCGGGGGAGCGAACTTGGAACAAAAAAACGTTATGCTGGCGTGATTGAAAATAATGGCGAACGAGAACTAATATTCAAAGGTTTGGAAAATGTGCGCACTGATTGGACGCGCCTAGCAAAAGATTTTCAAGAGCAACTTTACAGTAAAATTTTCGCAGGCGAAGATTACCTGGACTTTGTTCGCAATACCGTGGCGGATGTTTTAGCGGGCAAACGTAACCAGGATTTGGTGTATAACAAACGTCTGCGGCGGCATTTAAACGAATACGAAAAAAATATTCCACCGCAAGTTCAAGCTGCGCGAAAATATGTTCAGCTTACGGGTAAGTCGCTTAAGCGCGGCGACTGGATCGCCTATGTAATCACTACCAGCGGTGCTGAACCTGTTGCTGCGCAACAAAGTCCACTGGATTATCAGCATTATGTGGATAAACAATTAATGCCGGTAGCAGACAGCATTTTACATTTTATGGAACAAAATATGACTGATCTGGTCGATACGCAGATGTCTTTATTTATCCATTAATGTTTACCAGGAAGTTTGTATGAAATTGAATAGGGTGATTTTATATGTGTTATTGGTCTAAGTTCGTGGGCTAATCAAAAGCTTAATTAGCCTGAGCAAAATAGTAAGATGTTAAGATGTGAAAGCCAAACCTGCAGCATGACGATTAGCAAAATATTCCACATGATGACAATAAGTACGAATAAGAACGCCAAACCCTATTGAAAGATAAGAGTCGATAATGGAAGAAATTTTAGATTTATTGCGTGATCACAATGTATCTGTTCCTGTGCCGCTGGACTTACCCGATGAAGATCAGTTGGTCATGATTGAGGAGGAATTATTGTTGCCTATTCCTCGTGATGTCCGCACTTACCTGCTTGAAGCCAGCGATGTTATTTACGGCACCCTTGAGCCTGTAACAGCTGCTGATCCTAATTCTCACACGCATCTGCCGGAAGTAACTGCTGTTGCTTGGTCCCTTGGCGTTCCACATTATTTGCTACCTATCTGCGAAGACAAAGGCGCCTATTATTGCGCCGATCCTGAAGGTGAAATTGTGCTCTGGAAAAATGGTGAGCTAACAGATGAAACTTGGCAATCTATTTGGCAATGGGTTAGAGATGTTTGGTTGGAGTCGTAGTAATTCAAAACCTACTGCAATTTCACCAAAAACATTTTCGGCCATTCTTTTCCTGTAATCCAAAATGCTTTTTTATCGGCGTCGTAGGCGATGCCGTTTAGTACGCTTTCGCTATCTTTTACATGTAAATTATTTACTATTTCAGAAAAATCCAATATACCGACGACTTCACCTGATGCAGGATTAATTTTAATAATTCGGTTGTCATGCCAAACATTCGCCCAAATAAATCCCTCCGCATATTCAAGTTCGTTAAGGTTATTGATAGCCTCTTGTTTGTATTGAACGTCTATCTTTTTTTCAACCGCAAAGGTTTCAGGGTTGTGAAAAAATAAATGTGCACTGCCATCGCTACGAATAAGAGATTTTCCATCGGTTGCTAAGCCCCAGCCTTCGCCTTTGTAATTTAAATTTTTAATAAGCGAAAAATTGTTAGCATCGTAAACAAATACAGTACCTTCCTGCCAAGTTAACAAATAAAGTTTATTGTTCAGCAATGTAAGCCCTTCGGCAAAAAAGCGATCGGGAAGTTGTTGTTTCTTTAAAAAAGGAGCGCTAAGTCTTGCCCATGCAGTGTCGGGCTCGGCTACCGGGTAAACAACTATTTGTGATTTGGCATAAAGCCCGCTGCTCTCATAAAAGTTACCGTCTTTTACTAATAAGCCTTGCGTGAATAAACTTGATTTGTGTGAGCGCTCTGCAATTATTGTGTAGTGGATTGCGCTAGTGTCTACAGCTGGTTCGGCGTGGGCGTGTGAGATATTAGCAATCGCGACCAAGCTAAGGCAGAATAGGCCAAAAATAGTTTTCATAAATTTTCGTGCATTCCTGAATATTGGGCTGACTTTATCTTAATGGGCTTTGATTTTTTATTTACTTCACCAGGGCAAGTATCATGAAGCGGTTGCGGTCATTTTTTAGTCTCACCTTACTCGGTGGTTTTATGGTTGTTCTACCGGGTGCCATTTTAGTGTTGTTTGCTGAATGGATTTTTGGTGTTGTTAGCAGACTGATTAAACCTTTCAACGATTGGGTGTCCAGCTGGACTCCCTTGACCAATTATATGGCAGATTTTACCGGAGTTGCCGTGCTTCTGCTCGGCTGTTTTCTTATCGGACTTTTAGTAAAAACGAATATTGGTCGCTGGCTGCATGATTTGATCGATGACTTTTTGGGTAAGATTTTACCCGGTTATCAAACCATTAATAAATTGGTGTCGCAATTGCTCGGTGGTGAAGGGAATACGTCGCTGCTCAAAGGTGAAGCCTGCCGCGCTTATATCATGGGGCGCAATGTACCGACTTCGGTAACGGGTATTGTTACGGCTAAGCACGAGAATGGAGACTTTACAGTCTATGTTCCTACTGCGCCTTTTTTAACATCAGGAATGGTGTACCACCTTGGGCATGAAAGTGTTGAACTTCTTCCTCATATATCGGTTGAAACTGTAATGCGCACTATTATTGCTTGTGGTAGCGGCTCTCAATTACTTACGCAACATACTGATTGAGGTGCTCACAGATCAATAAAAAAGGCCGTCTATAAATTAATGCAGACGGCCTTTTTTATTTGCCATAATTTATTTTTTTTGCGTTTTTTGCTTAGATATTTTTTTGCTTTCTTCGCTGGCTTTTAAGGCACTTTTTGTAGGTTTACTAGCGCGATTGGCAATTAAAGAAACGTCTACGGATGGTAGGTTCACGTCCTCACCACGCTCTCGGCTTTCCACATAACTTATTGCATCTGTAACGGCGCTAATCACCTTATTGCTAATTTCCTGAATGTCCTGCGGCGACATAAAAAACGTCATATCAACATCGTGGCGAATATAACGGGGCGGCATTCTATTGAGTGCAACGCAGGCAACATCGGCGAGAAAATCTCTATCGCCTTCTTGCACCCGAGAGCTTTGCGCAAAAATTTCCTGGAGCACTAGGCGCTCGTAATAGTTGTGAATAAAATCTATTTCGTCGTGAGTATCCAGGGTGTAATTGCGGGCATTAGTCAGCATCGTTTTATCTCTTTAATAACTGTATTTGCGTTACATGAAAGAAGCATTCAATGAGTATAGACGGGGTTTTGCTCAGGGGGCATTCAATTAACGTTTATTGCGTGTCAAGTCGCGTATTACGAAACGTGCCGGATTGAGCGCATTGGCAAGTTCTTGTGGCATAGGAAGTGGTTCGTCATTGATTTGTGCAGCCAGTAATTCAGCGGATAACGGGGCGTAACTGAGCCCGCGTGCGCCGTGGCCAATATTGATATAAAGGCCAGGCCAATAACTTCCGGCAGTGGTAATTCCAGCACGGGCGTTTTTTCGAAGTGGCGCGAAATCTTCGACAAGTTTTTCTACCATGGGTAACGGCCCAACACAGGGTAGGTAGTCGGGCAAAGAACAACGAAATGCAACGCGACCTTGAAGGTTGCTAAGGTTATTTGAGTTTTCAAATTCAGGGAGATGGGTTGTTAAGTTTTTAAAGTTAGTTTGGTGATCGCCAAGACGAAGCTCGTTGTCATTATCTTTTAAGTTGAAAGTTGCGCCCGTGCAAAAAACCCCATCTTGCGCTGGCGCAATATAACCTTCAGCACAAACAACGATTTTTAATGCTGGTGTCGTTTTTGTTTGCGGAAAAAAAGTTGTTTGACCACGAATAGATTTAATTGGCAGGTGCGCCGCTTGTTCAAAATTGAGCGCATCTCTAGCGCTTGCGATAATCAAAATCTCGCTGGTTTCGATTTGGTCGTGTTCAGTAAAAACTTTCCATACATTATCCGCATATTCGATTCGATTAACATCAAAACTATACTCAGTTTGAATATTTGGATGATCTACCAAATGCGCGCACAATTTGCGGGGATCAATCCAACCCGCATCGGGGAAAAATAATCCACTGTTCAGAAGCCGCGAGCCTGCAAGCTCGATTGCCTGTTGTGTCGTGACAAACTTTACCAGAGCATCAGCTTGCGAAAACCTGGATTTTAATTGCTCTTGCAACTGGCGTTCAGATTCCTTGTAAGCTAATTGCAACACACCGCATTTCTCGCCGATTTTTTCCCATAGTGGACGATAAAAATGTAATGCGTATTGAAAACTTAGTAAGTTAAATGCGGCTTGAGCCTCTTCAAGTGGCGATAGTTTTGCATAAAGCACACCTTGTGGATTGCCAGATCCTTCTTGTGCCAGTGCAGAATGGCGCTCCAGAATTTTAACTTGCCAGCCTCGCTCGGCTAATGCGCGAGCGGTGTGACATCCTGCCAGCCCGCCCCCAATAATTAATGCATGTTTTTGAGTGAACTGTTTTTTATGTTGATTAATTGTCCAAGGTATAGGGTAGGGTGAAAAACTACCGCGATAGTTAAAATCTTCAGCATTTAAACGTTCAAGCTCAGCGGTAAAAGTTGCTTTAATCATTTCTCGCTTACGACCGAAACCTGCGACTTTTTGAATAGAAAAACCTGCAGCTTTCAATCCATTTTTAACGATAGCCGCAGCACTGAACGTTGCTGCAGTTGTCCCCTTGTTGCTCAGGCATTTAATGCATTCGAATAAATTGTCGCTCCACATTTCTGGATTTTTAGATGGCGCAAAACCGTCCAGAAACCATGCATCC
>Ga0247736_10000462_pt1 | contig 13689 bp, 11 predicted proteins | sample UWRJL193509B2_FD_180935 | JGI IMG/M metagenome (GOLD analysis project Ga0247736, IMG submission 180935) | Plant litter microbial communities from Arlington Agricultural Research Station in Wisconsin, United States - UWRJ-L193-509B-2 | ecosystem: Environmental > Terrestrial > Plant litter >...
CCGGTGATCGACGCGACCGACAGCGCCGCGCCACCGCGGGCGTCGCCGTCGAGCTTGGAGAGCACAACACCTGTGAAGTCCACGCCGTCCTGGAATGCGCGGGCGGTGGCCACGGCATCCTGGCCGATCATGGCGTCGATGACGAAGAGAACTTCGTCGGGGTCGATGGCCTTGCGGATGTCCGCGGCCTGCTTCATCATCTCGGCGTCGACGCCGAGGCGCCCGGCGGTGTCGACGATGACCACGTCGTGCAGCTTCTGCTGGGCGAACTTGACACCGTCTCGGGCGACCTTGACCGGATTGCCGACGCCGTTGCCGGGCTCGGGTGCGTAGACCGCGACGCCGGCCTGGGCCGCGACGACCTCGAGCTGCGTGACGGCGTTGGGCCGCTGCAGGTCGGCGGCGACGAGGATCGGCGTGTGACCGTCTTTGGCGAGCCACTTGGCGAGCTTGCCGGCCAGGGTGGTCTTACCGGCACCCTGGAGGCCGGCGAGCATGATGATGGTCGGCGGCTTCTTGGCGAATTCGAGGCGGCGTTGCTGGCCACCGAGGATCTGGATGAGCTCCTCGTTGACGATCTGCACAACCTGCTGGGCGGGGTTCAGCGCCTTGCTGACCTCGTCACCGAGGGCGCGTTCGCGCACCTTGCCGGTGAATTCCTTGACCACCTCGAGCGCCACGTCGGCGTCGAGGAGGGCGCGACGGATCTCGCGGACGGTGCCGTCGACATCCGCGGCGCTGAGCTTGCCCTTGGTGCGGAGATTTTTAAACGTCTCGGCGAGGCGATCTGAGAGGTTTCCAAAAGTAGCCATTGTGGTCTTAGTTTAACCGGCTCCGGGAGGCGCCGCTCGTCATGCGGTGGATTCGTGCGCTCTCGGCGTACGGTAAAGGCTCCGCACTCTCGCAAGGAGAACCCATGTCAGTAGTCGTCGTCGCCGTCATCACGCCTCTCGAAGGCCACCTCGACAAGGTCGTGGACGCCTTCGCCGTTGTGGCTGCTCGGGTGCACGCCGAACCGGGCTGTGAACTCTATGCCCTGCACCACGATGCGGACAACGTCATCATGGTCGAGCGGTGGAGCAGCCCCGCCGACCTCGCCGCCCACGCGGCTGGCGCCCCGATCGGCGAGCTCAATGCCCTCCTCGCCGGGCACGTGGACGGCCAGACCGACGTGAGCGTGCTGGAGAACGTGCCGCTCGGTGAGCCCGTGAAGGGCACCATTCAGTAGCGGGCCCCGTCAGGATCCGGGAACACTCAGGCGCTCGACGGCCCGCACCACACTGGCCCTCCTGGCGCTGAGCGTCTCGGCATCCGGCACCGTCCCGGCGGCGAGAGCCGACGCTGGTTCGTGGATCCAGCAGGAGACGATCCCGAAGACCAGGGCATTGAGGTGATCGGGGTCCCAGGAGGGGTCGACGCTGCCGGCTTCCTGCAGGGCGATGACCCCGCGAAGCCGTTCGGCGTGGAAGTCGGTGATCAGGGCCAACGGCGGGTTGATCGCCTCCTGGCCCTCCAGGTTGGCCCAGTCGATCATCCGCAGGTAGTCCGGATGTGTCACCGCGTGGTCGTAGAGGGCGCCGGCGAATTCGGGCAGGGTCTGCCCCGCGCCCTGCCGCACCGCATTCGCGAACTCGATCAGGTTCAGCTCCAGGACCGCGCTGAAGAGCTCCGCCTTGTGCCGGTAGTACGCGTAGAGCCGCTCCTTGCTGGCCGACGCGTTGCGGGCGATCCGGTCGATGCGGGCGCCGGCAAGCCCGTGGGCGGCGAATTCCACCCTGGCGGCCTCGAGGATGCGCCGGCGGGTCGGTTCGAGCTCCTTCGGCGGCAGACCGGACGGTGATTCGTCGGTGTTCATGCCCCCAGTGTAGCAAAACGAACTAGTTCGTTTGGTAGAGTTCTCGGCATGTCACAATCGAGCGCGACCGGCGTATCCCCGGTTTCCACCCCTTCATCACCCGACTCCTCCTCTCCGAACACCCCGGCCTACCACCCGCGCCGGTGGTGGCTGCTGGCCATCGTCGCCCTTGCGCAACTCACCGTGGTCCTTGACGGCACCATCGTGAACATCGCCCTCCCCCACGCCCAGAGCGATCTCGGCATGAGCGACGGCGACCGCACCTGGGTCGTCACCCTCTACGCCCTGGTGTTCGGCGCGCTGCTCCTGCTCGGGGGCCGCATCGCCGACTACTGGGGCCGCAAGCGCTCCTTCATCGTGGGCATGGCCGGCTTCGCCGTCGCCTCCACCCTCGGCGGCATGGCGCAGACCACCTGGGAGCTCCTCGCGGCCCGTGGCCTGCAGGGCCTGTTCGCGGCGCTGCTCGCGCCGGCTTCGCTGGCACTGCTCACCGTCAACTTCCCCGGCGGCAAGGACCGCATCAAGGCGTTCTCGGTCTACGGGGCGATCGCCGGCGGTGGCGCCGCGGTGGGCCTGGTGCTCGGCGGTGTGCTCACCGAGTACGCCAGCTGGCGCTGGTGCCTGCTGGTGAACGTGCCGATCGCGATCGTGGCCATCGCTGCCGCCGTCCCGATCATCAGGGAGAGCAAGGCCCACGGGAACACCCGCTACGACGTGCCCGGCGCGATCCTGGTGGCCCTTGGTCTTGGTTCGCTGGTCTTCGGTTTCGCCCAGGCAGAAAACGGCTGGTCCGCCTGGCAGGTGCTCGTCTTCATCCCGCTCGGTGTTGTGCTGCTCGCCCTCTTCGTGCTCGTGGAGAGCCGGTCGAACCACCCGCTGCTGCCGCTCCGCATCCTGGCGAACAAGGTGCGCGGTGGCGCGTTCATCACCGGCACCCTGACCGGTGCCGCGCTGCTGGGCGGTCTGCTCTTCCTCACCTTCCACCTGCAGATCGTGCTCGGCTTCTCGCCGCTGGAGTCCGGCCTGGCCTCCCTGCCGATGACCGCGATGATCATGGTGGGCGCCACGGTGCTCTCCAGGTTCCTGCCCCGCATCGGCGTTCGCCTGCCGATGACCGTGGGGCCCGTCGTCGTGGCGGCCGGCCTGCTCTACCTCTCGCGCATCACCGTGGGCGGCAGCTACGCCGTCGAGGTCCTGCCCGGCCTGCTCCTGATGGGACTGGGCCTGGCGATGATCTTCGTGCCGCTGCAGAACGTGGCCCTGGCCGGGATCGACACGCACGACGCCGGCGCCGCCAGTGCGGCGGTCACCGCCGTGCAGCAGATCGGTGGTTCCATCGGGTCCGCAGTGTTCACGGTGCTCTACACCTCCGCCGTCGCCGCCTCCCTCGCCGGCGGCGACGGCACACCCGTCGCCCAGCTCGAGGCCTTCGTTGACGGCTACCAGGCCGCCTTCTTCTGGGCCGCGGTGGGTGTCTTCCTGGCCGCTCCGGTCGCCTTCGTCATGGTGCGGCCCCGCGCGGAGGACCTGCTCGGCAACGAAGCGGCCGTGCACCTGGGCTAGCTCGCCGCACGTAATCGCAGAACTGACGAAGGCCCCCGGATCGCTCCGGGGGCCTTCGTTGTGCTGTCTTCAGTGTGCTGTCTTCGTTGTGCTGCCGGCGGCTGCTGCCTGGGCGGCTGCCTGACGCGAGCGGAGGCTAGCTGTCGGCGGCGATCACGATGGTGTCGCCGTGCACGTCGAGGGTGACCACGAGCAGGGCGTCCGTCTCGTGCGGGCTGATCGAGTAGTCCAGCACCGCGAAGTGCTGGTCGTTGCCGATGTGGTGCGGGTGGAACCCGATCCGCTGCAGCTGGATGGAGCGCAGGAAATCGATCTGCTTGTCGCCGGAATCCCAGATCAGGGCGTCCTCGAGCACCTCGCCGTCGAGTTCCTCGAACTGGGCGACGATGAACTGGCTGGTCACCGAGACCTCGGCGCTCAGGTCGGCCACGAGTGACTCCCTGGCCTGGGAATCCAGGTCTTCCAGCGCGTTGATCATGGCCGCGACGATGTCGAGCGCCTCGACGGAGACCGATTCCTCGTCGGGAGAGCTCACGTCGATCTCGACGTTCTGATCGCCCAGCTCGGCGGTGTCCGACCAGTACACCTCGCCGCTGTCGTCGTCGCTGCCGAGAATTCCGAAGAAGTCGTGTTCGATGGTCATGGGACGTCCTATCCGACGAGTTTTTGTGCGAAAACGTGCGGGGTGAATCCGGTGAGGTCGTTGATGCCCTCACCCTGCCCGACGAGTTTGATGGGGATGCCCGTCTTCTCCTGCACGGCCAGGACGAAGCCGCCCTTGGCGGAGCCGTCGAGCTTGGTGAGCACCAGCCCGGTCACCCCGGCGTGCTCGATGAAGGCCTCCGCCTGGGCGAGGCCGTTCTGGCCGGTCGTGGCGTCGAGCACGAGCAGCACCTCGGAGATGGGGGTCTGCTTCTCGATCACGCGGCGGATCTTGGTGAGCTCGTCCATCAGCCCGCCCTTGGTCTGCAAGCGGCCGGCGGTGTCGATGATCACGATCTCGGTGCCGGTGGTGATGGCGCGTTCCACCGTCTGGAACGCCACGGAGGCCGGGTCCTGCCCCTGCGCCTGCGGCTTGACGATGTCGGCTCCCGCGCGCTCGGCCCAGGTCGCCAGCTGCTCCACCGCTGCGGCGCGGAAGGTGTCGGCGGCGCCGATCAGCACACTGCGGTCGTAGACGCGCAGGAACTTGGCGAACTTGCCGATGGTGGTGGTCTTGCCGACCCCGTTGACGCCGACGACGAGCACCACGGCGGGCCTGGCGCTCAGGTTCAACGTCGAGTCCAGCTTCGCCAGGCGTTCCTCGATGCCCTCGCGGAGCATCCGGTGCAGGTCCTTGGGGTCGGTGGTGTTGTACCTGGACACCTTGGCGCGGAGTTCGGCGACGATCGCATCGGTGATGTCCGGTCCGAAGTCGGCCTGGATGAGCGAGTCCTCGAGGTCATCCCAGGTGTCTGCGTCGATCGTCTTCTTCGCGAACACTCCGCGCAAAGCGCCGGAGAGGGACCACGGGGTGCGTTCTGCCATGGGTCAAGGCTAGTCGGCGCGGACCCGCCGCGTGCACCGGTGGGGTGGCGGGGAGTCCGGGGTGCTGGGTATCTTCACCGGTAACGCCGATGCCCTCCCGTTGAAAGGACGTCTGATGTCTCCCGAGCCCACAATCGCCCTGGCCGGCCTGGATGCTCAACTGGAGGGAAGCGTGCTCCTACCCGGCGATGCCGGGTGGGAGAACGCCAGGGCGCCCTGGAACCTCAGCGTCGACCAACAGCCGCGTGCCATCGCCCGGCCGAAGTCGGTCAGGGACATCCGGCACATCATCGTGGCCGCACGGGAGAGCGGCCTCGGCGTGGCCGTCCAGCCGCGCGGGCACGGCGCCGGGGTGAGCCTGGCCGACACAATCCTGGTGCGCACCACGGCGTTCGACGAGGTGACCGTGAACGTCGTCGGCCGATTCGCCCGGGTCGGCGCCGGTGTGCCGTGGGGCACCCTGCTGAACCGGCTCGACGGCACCGGGCTCCTCGCCCTCGCCGGAACGAATCCCGACGTGAGCATCGCCGGTTACCTGCTCTCGGGCGGGCACTCCTGGTTCAGCCGGTGGAAGGGCCTTGCGGCGCATTCGATCCGGGCCGTCGAAATGGTCGACGCCGGCGGGGTGCTGCGCCGGGTCACCCGGGAGAGCGAACCGGATCTGCTCTGGGCGCTCCGCGGCGCCGCCGGCCTGTTCGGGGTGGTGACCGCCCTGGAAATCGACCTGTTCTCCGCGCCGGACCTGTTCGGCGGCAAGCTGCTGTTCCCGGCCGAGTCGGCCGAGGTGGTCATCGGCGCCGCCCTGGACATCCTGTTGGATGCGCCGCCGGAGTTGAGCCTGTTCCTCGGCCTGATCAACATGCCGGACATCCCGACGGTGCCGGAGCTCCTGCGCGGGCGCAGCTTCACCCAGGTCGACGCCGTGTTCGTCGGATCCGAACCCGAGGGCCAGGCCCTGCTGGCCCCGCTGCGCACCATCGCCCCCGTGATCGCCGACCTCACCCACGCGTTCTCCATCGGCCAGTTGGGTGAGGTGTCGGCTGAGCCCCAGGAGCCCTCGGCGACCCTGGATTGGTCGATGGCCGTCACCGAGCTCGACGCAGCGACGATCGCCGAGCTGCTCGAGGCGTTCCGCACCGGCAGCTACGCCGGGCTCACCCTGCTGCAGCTCCGGCCGCTCGGCGGTGTGATCGTCGACGCCGGGGTGGGCGCGGACGGCGTGGCCGGGCACCTTGACACCGCGTTCGTGCTCTTCGCGGCGGCCATCCTGCCGCCGGGAGCGCCCGTCCCGGCCCGCGATGAGCAGCACCTCCTCTTCCAACCGCTCGAGGACACCCTGCAGGCCGTCGGGGCCCCCCGCACCGTGCCGTCGTTGCTCTCGGCCGGGCAGGACCTCGGTGCGGCGTTGGCGCCGGAGGCCCTTGAGCGGCTCGGTGAGATCAAGCAGGCGATCGACCCGGAGAACCTGTTCCGCAGCAACCGTCCGCTGCCGCCGGCCTACCTGCTCGCCTGACGCCCGCTCGGCCGGCGGCACCGGTCAGGACGCCCGCTCGTCGATCTCCGGGTCGCTCCGGCCCTCGGCGGCGTCGCCGCGCACGATGCGCTGCCCCACCACCGCTGACACGCCGTCCTGCCGCATGGAGACCCCGTAGAGCGCGTCAGCGATTTCCATGGTGCGCTTCTGATGGGTGATGACGATCAGCTGGCTGGTGGTGCGGAGGTCTTCGAAGATGGTCAGCAGCCGGCCAAGGTTGGCGTCGTCGAGTGCCGCCTCCACCTCGTCCATGATGTAGAACGGGCTCGGCCTGGCCTTGAAGATCGCGATGAGCAGGGCCACAGCGGCCAGGGAGCGTTCCCCGCCGGAGAGCAGGGAGAGCCGTTCGATCTTCTTGCCGGCCGGCTTCACCGAGACCTCGATGCCGGTGGTCAGCATGTCGGACGGGTCGGTGAGCTGGATGCTGCCGCTGCCGCCGGGGAACAGCACCGGGAACACCTCCGCGAACGCGGCCTGGGTGTCGTCGAAGGCGCTGGCGAAGATGGTGCCCATCTTGTCGTCGATGTCGTCGATGATGGTGAGCAGGTCGGCGCGGGTGTTGGTGAGGTCGGTGAGCTGCTCGGTGAGGAAGGAATGCCGTTGTTCGAGAGCCGCGAACTCCTCCAGGGCCAGGGGGTTGATCCGGCCCAGTCGGGCGTACTTGCGTTCGGCGGCGGCCAGGCGGGCCTGCTGAGCGTCACGGTCGAACGGCATCGACTCTGCGGAGCCGGTGTCGTCTGCGGCGTCCCCCACCGGCACCGGCTGGTCGGGCCCGTACTCGGCCACGAGGACCTCTTCGACCAGCCCCAACTCTCCGGCGGCACGCTCCAGGAGCGCCGACAGTTGCAGCTTCTTCTCGTAGATCGCCAGTTCCAGGCCGTGCACGTTCTCCGTGATGGCCTGCAGGCGGGTACGCAGGTCGCTCTCGGCCCGGCGGAGCAGGGTGAGTTCCTCGTTCTGGCTGGCCCGCTCGGCTTCGGCCGTGGCCAGGCGTTGCCGGGCCGTGGCGACGGCTCGGTCGATCGAGCCCAGCACCGTGGGCAGCGCGTCCGCCACGGCGGATGCGGCATCCACCTGGCGCCGGCGGATGACGGCACGGCGGGCGGCGGCGTCGGCCTCCGCCCGGTCCGATTCGAGCTGACGGGTCAGGCCCGCGACCCTGCCCTGGCCGCTGCGCACCCGCTCCTTGGCCGTGTCGACCTGGAGGCGCGCCTCGATCTCGGTCTCCCTGGCCGCTTCCAGCTCGGCGTAGAGCGCGTCGCGGGCGCTGACATCGAGGATGGGGCGGGGCGCGGACCGCAGCGTGTCCAGCGCCGCGGTGCTCGTCGCCGCTGCCCGCTCGGCCTCGGCCACTCCGGCCGACGCGAGGTCGGCGGCGGCCGACAGCCGGTCGAAGTCGGCTGACGCGGCATCCACCTGCACGGTGAGGCGGCTGCGCCGGTCAGCGCGGGCCGTTTGCCGGCTGCTGTGCTCCTTCAGAGCGGTCTTGGCCGCCCGGGTCTGCTCCTTCGCGGTGGCCTGAAGGGCGCGTTGCTCGCCGAGGTCGCCGGACACCTGTGCGATACGGGAGGTCACCTCGGCCAGCCGGTTCTCGGCGGCGTCGCGTTCGGTGACGAGCTCGAGCTTGCTCGGCGCGGCGCCGGCGCCGCCCCGAAGGGAGTGCACGGTGAGCACGTCTCCAGCCCTGGTGATGACCTGGATCGCCCGGCCCGGACCGGTCGCCGTGAGCGCGTCGGCGACGGTCAGTGCGGCGGGGAGGTCGTCGACGATCACGGTGTCGGCGAGCAAGGCGAGCACCCCGGCCGGCGCGTCGACGACGCTGCGGGCGGCCCGGCTGCCGGCCAGCCCGGTCAGATCCGGCGCCGTGGCCGGTGTCGCATCGGCGGTCTGGGCGAGGAGGAGGTCGACCCGGCCGAGGCTCTCGGCGTCGGCGTGCGCCACGGCGGCGACGGCGGCCGTCAGGTCGTCGGCGGCCACGGCGTTGGCCAGCGACCCGAGCGCGGCGGCGATCGCGCGCTCGAAGCCGGGCTGCACGCTCATCAGTTCCGCGACCAACCCGCCGATGCCGGGCAGGTCGGCGTCGATCAGGGCGGATGAACCGTCCTTCTGGCCGAGGGCGAGGGACAGGGCGCCGGTGCGGGCGGCGAGGGCGTCCCGCTCGCGTTCGTAGCCGTGCAGAATCTCACGGAGCCGCTCGATCTCGTTCTCCGCCTGGGCGAGTTGACGCTCCGTGCCCTCCACGACCTCGTCCAGGTCGAGCCCGGTGTCCTCGGCGTCATCGGCGTCGTCGAGGTCGGCGAGCTGACCGCGGGCGGCGGTCAACCGGTCGCGGGCGGCATCGAGGGCGGCCTGCTGGCGGAGGACCTCACCGCGCACCGCGGCCAGGCGTGACGCTGCGCTGTCCGCCTGCCCGGCCAGCTGGGAGACCTGCAGGTCGTGCCGGGAGACCAGGGCGGACTGCGCGGCGATCTCGTCGTCCACCGCGTCGAGGTCGCGGCGCACGGCGGCCGTTCTGGCCTGGGCGCCGGCCCAGGCGGTTTCGGCCGTGACAATGCCCGTGCGCAGCCGCTCGACCTCTGCGGCGGCCTCCTGCACCCGCTGCGGGGTGACGCTGGGCGTGCGCTCGGCGGGTTCGGCCTGCGTGCCCAGGAGGGCGAGGCGCTGGTTGGCCAGGGTGAACAGGCCTCTGAGTCGTTCCTGGGCGGATTCGAGCCCGAAGGCGGTGCGGCGGGCGATGTCGACGGCGTCGCCGACCTGGGCGTCTTCCAACCGGCGCACGCGCACCTGGTTGTGGTCGAGCTGGTCTTGGATGACGATGCGCTCGGAGTGCCGTTCGCTCTCGGTTCGTCCGTGGGCGTCCAGTGCCGTGCGGAGGGCGACCACGTCGTCGGCGAGCAGCCGGGCCCTCGCGTCCCGGACCGTGGCGGCGATCTGCTGGGCTTCCCTGGCCACCTGGGCCTGCTGCCCGAGGGGCTTGAGTTGCCGGCGGATCTCGCCGGCGAGGTCGCTGAGCCTGGTGAGGTTGGTCTGCATCGCCTCGAGCTTGCGCACGGTCTTTTCCTTGCGGCGGCGATGCTTGAGGATTCCGGCGGCCTCCTCGATGAAGCCGCGGCGTTCCTCCGGGCTCGCGCGGAGCACGGCATCCAGCTGGCCCTGGCCGACGATCACGTGCATCTCCCGGCCCAGCCCGGAGTCGCTGAGCAGTTCCTGCACGTCGAGCAACCGGCAGGTGCGGCCGTTGATGGCGTACTCGCTGCCGCCGTTGCGGAACAGGGTGCGCGAAATTGTCACTTCGGCGTACTCGATCGGCAGCGCCCCGTCGCTGTTGTCGATCGACAGGATCACCTCGGCCCGGCCGAGCGGTCCCCTGGTGGAGGTGCCGGCGAAGATGACGTCTTCCATCTTGCCGCCGCGGAGGGTTTTCACCCCCTGTTCGCCCATCACCCAGGCCAGGGCGTCGACCACGTTGGACTTGCCGGAACCGTTGGGGCCCACGACGCAGGTCACGCCGGGTTCGAAGGCGAAGGTCGTCGATTGTGCGAAGGACTTGAAACCCTTGAGGGTGAGGCTCTTCAGGTACAACCCGGCCGTCCTTCCCGAGAAAAGTTTCGTGGTCACTCCACGGTACCGGACGGCCGCTCGGTTACTGGGATCGGCCCGCCCCGACATCCGCGGGGAGCCTGTCGTTTCTCCGATGCCGGGTCTAGGCTGTGCGGCCATGGAGAGCCGCGCGTTCACGATCGACGAGGTGGGCATTCCCGCCGAGGCCGGGGGGCCCGGCTGGGCGGATTTCGCGGCCACCGTCGAGGTACGTAACCGGGTCGAGGCCCACGCCTACGGCACCGGCGAGCTGGCCCAGTCGGCCGAGGAACTGCTGCCGGCGTTCCTGACGCCTGAGCACTCCCCACGCCGGGTGTTCGCAGCCCGCGCGGCGGGCGCAATCGTGGGCCGCGCCGTGTACGAGACGCTGGCAGACCCCACGTCGGCACACGCCTGGTTCACCGTGGAGGTCCTGCCCGGCTGGCGTGGCCGGGGCATCGGCACGGCACTGGCCCGGGTGCTGGAGGCGCTGGCCGATACCGAGCAGCGGCGCACCCGCGTGGTCTACGCCGTCTCGCCACCCGGGCCAGGCGAACGCCTCGCGGCGCCCACCGGCTTCGGCTCCGTCCCGCTGGCCAACCCCGAGGTGCGCTTCCTCCTGAACCGGGGCTACCGGCTCGAGCAGGTGGAGCGCGGCAGCCGGCTGCAGCTGCCGGTGGACCCCGCGTTCCTCGCCGAACAGCTCGCTGCGGCGTCGGCCGCCGCCGGCGCTGACTATGCGGTGCTGTCGTGGTCTGGGCGCACACCCCAGCGCTGGCTGACGGATCTCGCCCTCCTGTACACCCGGATGTCGACGGATGCCCCGACGGCGGGCCTTCAGGAGCCGGAGGATCCCTGGACCGTGGAACGGCTGCAGGACGAACAGGAGGTGTACGCCACCGGGCCGCGGCTGGCCCTGGTGACCGCCGCGCTGCACCGGCCGAGCGGTCGTCTGGCCGGTTTCACGGAGCTGTCGGTGCCGGGAGACCCCGGCCGGGCCGTCTCGCAGGAGGACACCCTGGTGCTGCGGGAGCACCGTGGGCACCGGCTGGGCATGCTGATGAAGCTGGTCAACCTGCAGCAGCTGACCCGTGAGCATCCGGAGCAGCGCACGGTGACCACGTTCAACGCCGAGGAGAACCGTTTCATGCTCGACGTCAACGAGGCGCTCGGGTTCACACCGATGGGTTACGAGGGAGCCTGGCGGAAGGTGAGCGCAGCCGCTGACAGCGCGGGCAGTAGTGCGAGGACCGGTTCATGAATTTGACCCTGACCAGCTCGGTGCCGCAGCGGGGGCACGGCGTGCCCTGCTGGCCGTAGGCGTTGAGGCTGTGCGAGAAGTAGCCGGACTGGCCGTTCACGTTCACGTATTGGGCGTCGAAGCTGGTGCCGCCCTCCGCCAGCGCCCGCACCAGGATCGCGCGGACGGCGGTGAGGACGCGCCGGGCGCTCGCCGTTGACAACGATGACGCCGGCTGGTCGAAATGCACACGGGCGTCGAAGAGGGCCTCGTCGGCGTAGATGTTGCCGATCCCGCTGACGACCTGCTGGTCGAGCAGCACCCGCTTGATGCCGGACCTGGAGCGCGCCAGAGCCTCGTAGAAGAGCGGGGCGGAGAAGGCCGGGTCGAGCGGGTCACGGCCGATGTGCGCCACCTGGCCGGGGATCAGGCCCGCCCAGGCGGGGTCGGCCGCGGCGGGGTCCGGTCGGCCTGGCGCCATGCCGGGACCGGAGTAGCCGCCCCGGAAACCGTCGGTGGTGGCCCGCATCCGGTCGACGGCCATGCTGCCGAAGATGCGCTGGTCCACGAAGTGCAGGGCCAGTTCGCCGTGCTCGGGGTGCTGCAGGGTCAGCCGGATGCGCAGCAGCTTCTCCGCCGGCTCCCCCGGCGTGCGCAGCAGCACCTGGCCGCTCATCCCGAGGTGGGCGACGAGGGCGAGCCGCTCGGCACCGGCCGCGGCTGGGTGCGTCCCCGCGGACAGCGGGAACCAGAGGAACTTGCCCCGTCGGACGGCGGCGTCGATACTGGCGCCGGTGAGAATGGCCTCGAAGTCGCCCAGTGATGGGTCGTGACGGCGCAGCGACCGGTCGTCGAAGACCTCGACACCCGTGACGGCGGCACCGGAGACGGCGTTTTCCAGACCGGCGCGTACGACCTCGACCTCGGGGAGTTCGGGCACGGGTCAGCGGCGTTGTGTGCGCAGGCGCGTCCACGCCTCGAGGGCGGCGGCCATCTCGGCGTGCTTCTTGCTGGTGCCCTCGCCCGTGGCCGTGACGGCGGTGCCCACGGTCACCGTGGCGACGAACACCTTCGAGTGGTCCGGCCCGCTCTCGGCGACGGAGTAGACCGGAACGCCGGCGCTGAGCCGGGCGGCGGCTTCCTGCAGGCTGGTCTTGGGGTCCATCGAGATGCCGAAGTGACCGGGATCGGCCAGCATGGGCTGCAACAGCCGCATCACGAACCGAGTGGCGGACTCCACGCCGGTGTCCAGGTAGACGGCGCCGATGAGGGCCTCGACGGTGTCGGCCAGGATCGACGACTTGTCGCGACCGCCGGTCAGGGTCTCGCCGCGACCGAGGCGCACGAATTCGCCCAGGCCGATACCGCGGGCGACTTCGGACAGCGCCGCCGTTGACACCAGACTGGCCCGGCGCTTGGCGAGGTCACCCTCCGGCAGCAGCGGGTAGTCGCGGTACAGCATCACTGTGACCGCCTGACCCAGAATCGAGTCGCCGAGGAACTCCAGGCGCTCGTTCGTGGGCAGGCCACCGTGTTCGTACGCGTAGGAGCGGTGCGTCAACGCCAGCTCGAGCAGGCCGGCGTCGACCTGCAGGCCGAGGATCTCCTGCAGGGCCGCCATCGACCCGTCCGGCGAACCGGACTGCTTCCGGACAGCAGAAACTCCTGCAGCAGGATTCACTGCAGGAGCATCGGCTGTTCCGGGATTTGCGTCAGAACCTGACACGGTCGCGCACCACCCCTTGACTAAACCTTCTGACTAGACGTCAGCGACCTTGCGGCCCTTGTACTCCATGAAGAGTGCGGTGCCGGCGGCGTCGGTGACAACCTTCGCGCGGTGCGGGAGGCTGTAGACGACCTTGCCGTTTTCCATGGTCTTCACCAGGGTGGGGGCTTCGGCCTTCCAGCAGGAACGGCGTGAGCGGGTGTTGGAGCGTGATTGCTTGCGCTTCGGGACTGCCATGACTACTTCTCTTCTCTATCCGGTACAGCATGGATGTCGTCATCCGTGCTGATGCTTTCGGAAGCTTGGAATTCCAATAGTGCGGACCAGCGGGGATCCTGCACGTCACTCGGTTCAAGTTCAGGGGAAGTGGCACGCCGTTCCCCGGTCTCTGGGTCGAGACCTGGGCAATCCCGCCGGCAAACCGGCTGGAACGGCAGTGACAACACCACTGCATCCCTGATTAGTGGTTCAAGATCCACGTGGTCATCTTGAACCGCACACTCATAAGCTTCGTCTAGATCGTACGCGAAAAGCTCGACAAAATGAACTCGGACAGGCAATTCGATGTCAATCAGGCATCTTCCGCACTCTCCGGCGGCTTTTCCGGTCACATCGGCGGTCACCAGGATGCCCTCGTGGATGCATTCGAGTCGCAGGTCGGCCTC
>Ga0247736_10000464_pt1 | contig 13638 bp, 13 predicted proteins | sample UWRJL193509B2_FD_180935 | JGI IMG/M metagenome (GOLD analysis project Ga0247736, IMG submission 180935) | Plant litter microbial communities from Arlington Agricultural Research Station in Wisconsin, United States - UWRJ-L193-509B-2 | ecosystem: Environmental > Terrestrial > Plant litter >...
GATTTAGCTTAAAAAATGCTGACGACTTAACGATTGTTGAAGGAATCGGACCAAAAATTAATGAACTGTTTGTTGATAGCGGCATAAAAACTTTTGCTCAACTCGCCGAGCAAACTGTGACGCAAATGCGCGCCATTCTAGACAAGGGCGGCGCACGCTTCCGCATCGCTAACCCAAGCACTTGGGCTCAGCAAGCGAAACTGGCATCGACTAATAAGTGGTCAGAGCTGAAAAAGCTGCAAAATGGTCTTTCAGGTGGCGTTAAAAAATAGCTATTTTTTGCACTAATACTATTAGTCATTGGTATATTGACATTGGAGGATACGATGCAAGCCAACAATTCTGCGCAAAATCAAGCTAGTTACAATCGCTGGACATGGATAGTTGCGCTTATTCTTGCTCTAATATTACTGTGGATGTTACTGACAGGGCGTGGGCCAAGTAGTGCTTGTTGCGGTATTTCTGCCAATACTCCGGTAGAAGAAACTAAGCCAATAGCTGAATCAACAGCTGACCTTTCAATTGATACACCAGTTAATAACTTTAGTTTTACTGCTACTCAAAATGAGATGACTAGCACAGGCGATGCTTCAAACATTGCATGGTTAGCTGAACCTGACAAATTAAAGATGTTATTAAATGGTGAAGATTTACGGGCGCAAGGTGACGATAAAAAAGTATTGTTATCTGGCATCGTCGATAGTGAAGCCGTCAAAGTACAAAAAGGCGTGGATGCACAAGTGCTTTTTGGTTCAGCTGTGACAATTGAAAATCAATTCGTTGTTAAAACACCTGTAGTAACATCTACGCCACCCGCAGCGGTTAAGCTGTATTTTGATACAGGCAAAATCACGTTGCCAAACGATGTCAATACCAATCTTGCAGCAATTGTTGACTGGCTAATAGCGCATCCAGAAGCTAAAGCGGTTTTGTCTGGCTATCATGACCCGAGCGGCAATAAGGCTTCGAATGAAAAGTTGGCTAAAAAACGTGCTGAATCCGTCGAAGATGCGCTGGAAGCAGCGGGAATCGATCATGACAGAATCGACAAACGCAAACCGCAAAGTGTGGATGGCGGAACAGATTTAGCAGAAGCAAGACGCGTGGAAGTTTCAATAGAATAATTAAATGAATTTAAACGTTAAGTCATACTTAACACATAAAAAAGCCGATATTTATATCGGCTTTTTATTGAGAATTCTTTGTTAAAAGTCTGAATAAATTAAACGATAAATTATACAATTCCCAGGTGATCTAAACCTGCAGACAAATCTCTATCGTGCGCACCTTTGCCATGCAATTTCACTTTTAAGCGTAAATCATTCACCGAATCTGCATTTTTTAGCGCATCTTCATAACTGATCGCGCCAGACTCATGCAAGTCGTATAGCGCCTGATCAAATGTTTGCATGCCTAATTCGCGCGAACGTCCGATGATTTCTTTAATCTCATGCACATCGCCTTTAAAGATCAAATCAGAAATCAGCGGCGAATTAATCATAATCTCAATCGCAGCCGCACGACCAATACCATCTACTTTAGGAATCAAGCGTTGCGAAATAAACGCACGCGTATTTAGCGACAAATCCATTAACAACTGATGACGACGTTCTTCAGGGAAAAAGTTGATAATGCGATCCAGCGCCTGATTGGTACTATTGGCGTGCAATGTCGCCATGCAAAGGTGTCCTGTTTCCGCAAAAGCAATCGCATAATCCATGGTTTCACGATCGCGAATCTCACCGATTAGAATCACATCTGGTGCTTGGCGCAATGTGTTTTTAAGCGCGATGTGCCAGTTTTCGGTATCAACCCCTACTTCGCGTTGCGTGATGATGCAGTTTTTATGCTCATGCACAAACTCAACAGGGTCTTCAATGGTAATAATATGGCCATAACTATTTTCATTGCGATAGCCGATCATTGCGGCCAAAGAAGTCGATTTACCAGATCCCGTTCCGCCGACAAAAATAACCAAACCACGCTTTGTCATAGCGATATCTTTTAACACTTCGGGCAAACCTAAATCTTCAAATTTGGGGATTTTTGTAGCGATGGTCCGAAAAACCAATCCAACAGAACCGCGCTGTACAAAAGCATTCACCCTAAATCGCGCCACACCAGGCAAACCGATTGCAAAATTACATTCACTGCTGGCATCAAACTCAGCCGCTTGTTTGTCATTCATAATCGAACGACCAATCTCGCGCGCTTGTTGTGCGCTTAATACTTGCTGACTGATTGGCGTCATTTTGCCATCTATTTTCATCGCCGGCGGAAAGCCTGCGGTTATGAACATATCTGACGCTTTTTTGCCGATCATCAAACGCAGCAAATCAAATACAAATTTCTCGGCCTGGCCTTTTTCCATTATTTAGTCCTATTAATTATTTATTTTTATAGTTAAAGTCTAACCAATAATCGAATCTTTATTAGCCGCTTTACTACGCGCTTCAGTGGCGGAAATCACATTGCGGCGCACTAAATCTTGCAGATTTTGATCCAGCGTTTGCATGCCTATATTTTGGCCTGTTTGAATAGATGAATACATTTGTGCGACTTTATTTTCACGAATCAAATTTCGGATCGCAGGCGTACCAATCATGATTTCATGCGCAGCAACGCGGCCCTGCTCATCCTTGGTTTTACACAGGGTTTGTGAGATTACAGAACGTAACGATTCTGACAACATCGAACGCACCATTTCTTTTTCCGCCGCTGGGAATACATCCACAATACGATCCACCGTTTTAGCGGCAGAGCTGGTGTGCAATGTACCGAATACCAAGTGACCCGTTTCGGCAGCGCTCAAGGCAAGTCTAATCGTTTCCAGATCGCGCATCTCACCCACTAGAATCACATCAGGATCTTCGCGCAAAGCCGAACGTAACGCATTCTGGAATGACAGCGTATGCGGGCCAACTTCGCGCTGGTTAATCAAACATTTTTTGGATGTATGCACAAATTCGATTGGGTCTTCTACCGTCAGAATATGTCCCATTTCATTCTCATTGATGTAATCCACCATCGCCGCCAGCGTGGTCGATTTACCAGAACCTGTTGGACCAGTCACTAAAACTATACCGCGCGGTGTATTGGCGATCTCTTTAAAAATGGCTGGGCAATTCAGTTGTTCCAGTGTCAGAATTTTAGAAGGAATGGTCCGAAAAACAGCGCCAGAGCCGCGATTATGATTAAACGCATTAACGCGGAAACGCGCCAGATTCGGAATCTCAAATGAAAAATCGCATTCCAACGTTTCTTCATACACCTTGCGTTGTCCGTCATTCATGATGTCATACACCATGCCATGTACTTGCGTGTGATCCAGTGCCGGTACATTGATTTTGCGAATGTCGCCATGTACGCGAATCATCGGTGGCAAGCCAGCGGATAAGTGCAAATCTGATGCTTTATTCTTAACGGAAAAGGCCAGTAAATCTGAAATATCCACGCGAGGCTCCTGCTATAATTTGGGCTTATATGAGCGTTTAAGATAAAACTGACTAATATCAAATCTGTATCAAATCAATATTAATAAGTTACATTAAACAAATTACTTAAAGTGTTTGAATTATGACCATAATTGCCGATTCCTTGCAAGCGATTCAAGCAAATATTCATGCGGCGCTAACATCGGCCAATCGAAAAGATAGCGGGAAAGATAGCCTGAAAGATAAAGTGCAATTGCTGGCGGTAAGCAAAGCACAAAGTGCCGATAAATTGCGTAGCGCCTATTTGGCTGGGCAGAAGGCTTTTGGCGAAAACTACGTGCAAGAAGCGCTTAATAAACAGCAAGAACTGAGCGATTTACCAATTGAATGGCATTTTATCGGGCCGATTCAAAGCAATAAAACGCAACTTATCGCGCAACATTTTGATTGGGTACATTCGGTCGATAGGCTCAAAATCGCGGAACGATTATCCAGCGCAAGATTAGCTTCTTTACCGCTATTGAATGTGTGTATTCAAATCAATAGCAGTGCAGAAGCCACCAAAAGTGGAGTTAACTTAACCGAAACAATCGCGCTGGCAAATGCCATTAATGCGCTGGCAAACCTCAAATTGCGCGGATTAATGGCGATTCCTGCCCCAGCAAAAGATTACGATGCGCAACGCGCGCAATTTAAGATCGTGCATGATGCGTTTAAAACATTACAGCAACAAGGTTTTGCGCTGGATACGCTTTCGATTGGCATGTCAGAAGACTATGTTGCAGCGATTCACGAAGGTGCTACCATAGTGCGTATCGGCTCCGCGCTATTCGGCGCGCGGCCTCCCAAATTAATTGACAAATTCTAACTGGAAAATTTACGCATGAAATTAGCTTTTATCGGCGGCGGCAACATGGCTTATGCGCTTATCGTCGGCTTAAAAAACAAAAAATTCGCCATGTCTAACATTTTGGTGATTGAACATGACGCCAGCAAATGGGAACAATTAACGCAACTTGGCGTTCAAGTGAGTGGCGAACTCAATAGCGTGCGTGATTGTGACGCGATTGTGTTAGCGATTAAACCGCAACAATTACCTGCGCTATCTAAAACGCTAGCGCCGTTATTAAGCACGCAATTGGTTATTTCAATTGCCGCTGGTATTCGATTAACGGATTTAAGCCGCTGGCTGGGCAATTATCAGACCATTGTGCGCGCCATGCCCAACACTCCAGCGCAGATTCAAGCTGGCGTAACAGGTTTGTACGCGATGCTCAGCGTGACCGAAAAAAATATTTCGCTAGCAGACCAAATACTGAAAGCCGCCGGTAACACTTTATGGTTAGACTCTGAAGAAAAATTAGATGCAGTAACTGCAATTTCTGGCAGCGGGCCAGCTTACGTGTTTTATTTAATCGAAGCGTTACAAATCGCTGCGCTTGAATTAGGCTTAAATGAAGTTGAAGCCAAACAATTGAGTTTAGCCACGTTCAAAGGCGCAAGTTTATTAGCTGATGTGAGCACAACGCCAATTAACACGCTGCGTACGCAAGTGACTTCAAAAGGCGGCACCACCGAACAAGGCCTTTTGAGTTTAGAAAATTCGCAAGTAAAACAAGCGATTATTTTAGCCGCGCAAAAAGCTTATCAGCGTGCGAAAACGCTTGGTGACGAATTAGGTGCGATGAATTAGTATTTTTAAATAATATTGTGATTAAGCATTGTCAGTTGAATTCTTGAATCTAATCTATTGAATAAGTAAACGCGTACAGCAACCCAAACTTTAAGGCAATTTTAATGTTAACAACCGCACTACAGTTTTTGCTCACCACTATTTTAAATCTATTAACGCTGGTGTTTTTACTGCGATTCTTTATGCAATTATTAAGAGCGCCCTTCAATAATCCGCTGGGTTTAATGGTGATGACATTGACCGATTTTGCCGTTAAACCTGCGCGAAAATTTATTCCCAGCTTAAAAAAAATAGATTTATCGACACTATTTTTAGCGTTAATCACTCAGTTAATCTTGCAAATAAGTTTGTTATTGTTGCAGAATTTTCCACTATTTGTGGCTGGAAATGGCGTTTGGTACGGCTTTGTGGGGTTAAGCTTGCTTGGCGTATTGCGCACCGCTTTAGATGTATTCTTTTACGCGATTTTGCTACAGGTGATTTTAAGTTGGGTGAATCCTCATACGCCGATTTCTGGCGTTTTAGATGCGTTAACTAAACCGATTTTAAATCCGATTCGTAAAATCATTCCGAGTGCCAGCGGCATTGATTTTTCACCGTTAGTTGCGCTCATTTTAATACAAATGGTGAGCACCTCAGTTTTCAGAACCTTAGAGATGCAATTGCTTGGGCTTTTTTAACTGAAAAGTTAGCTAAAATAAATGGTTAACTTAATACTTAACACTTAAATTCAGGCAAAAATTAAATCCATACAATATCGAATGCTTCTCTTGCATATTGTGTGTCAGGCTGTAAAGTCACGCGTTTTTTAATGAAATCGGACAGATTCGCCAAGCTTTGTGATTCTTCATCTAACAACATATCAATCACTTGCGTACAGGCAATTACCTTGAATTCTTTGGCATCGAACTGTTTCGATTCACGCAGTAATTCACGCATAATCTCATAACAAATCGTTTGCGCAGTTTTATGTTCGCCGCGTCCTTGGCATACGTCGCAAGGCTCGCACAGCAGATGCGCTAAGCTTTCCCTAGTACGTTTGCGTGTCATTTCCACCAAACCAAGCGAGGTAAAACCATTCACATTGGTACGTGCGCGGTCTGGCTCAACTGCTTTCCTTAACTCTTCCAATACCGTTTCGCGCTGGCTATCTTCATCCATGTCAATAAAATCGATGATGATAATGCCGCCCAAATTGCGCAGCCTTAACTGACGCGCGATACATTGCGCGGCTTCTAAATTGGTTTTAAATATCGTGTCGGATAAGTTTTTACCGCTGACAAAACTGCCCGTATTCACATCAACCGTGGTTAACGCTTCGGTTTGATCAAAAATCAAATAGCCGCCCGATTTCAATTCCACTTTACGTGAAAGCGCCCGTTCGATTTCTTTTTCAATATTATAAAAATCGAAAATTGTGCGCTCGCCTTGGTAGTGATACAGCGGCTTAACGGCTTTGGCCACATACAATTCTGCAAACTCAATCAACTGGTTATAGGTCTCTTTAGAATCAACGCGAATGCTCACTGTGCGGTCATTCACCACATCTCTTAAAATGCGCCGCGGCAAACTTAAATCGTAAAAAACCAGCGAGCGTTCGCCAGCTGATTGACTATCGGTTTGAATTTTTGCCCACACTTTTTGCAGATATTCGATATCCGCCAGCAATTCCTGGTCAGATGCCGCTTCTGACATGGTGCGGATGATAAAACCACCGGAACGCTTTTCTGGCAGCAAACCCAACAATCGATTACGCAGCATTTCGCGCTCTGTTTCATCCTCAATACGCTGCGAAACGCCGATATGCTCTTGATGCGGCAGAAACACCAAAAAGCGCCCTGCTATACTGACTTCGGTGGTTAGACGCGCGCCCTTAGTGCCAATCGGCTCTTTAATCACCTGCACGATAATCGATTGACCTTCGCGCAGCACGTCTTGAATCAAGCGTTCAGTTTGCGGTTCGCCATCGATATGGCATTCCATAATATCGGCCACATGCAAAAAAGCGGCGCGTTGTAAGCCAATTTCCACAAACGCCGATTGCATGCCTGGCAATACGCGACAGACTTTTCCGCGATAAACATTGCCGACAATCCCCAGCGAAGAACTGCGTTCAATATGCAGTTCTTGCGCAATGCCCTGCTCCATCACGGCAACGCGCGTTTCTTGTGGCGTGACGTTAATTAATATCTCTTGTCCCAATTGCTTTGCCTATCTTTTTTAATTCTTAAAATTTAAATAGCTGAAATAGTATTTAGCTTAACGTATTAAACCAGCCAATTTATTAAGCCCGCCAATTATTTAAACCGGCCTATTTTATTTAAAAGCATGGCTGTTTCGTGCACAGGTAAACCCATCACACCGGTATAACTGCCATCGATACGCCTAATCCAGTTTCCCGCCAAGCCTTGTATCGCATAGCTTCCCGCTTTATCGCGATGTTCGTTGCTGGCGATATACGTTGCTATCATAGCATCGCTCAGCGGCATCATCTCGACCAATGTGGTGTTTAACGCCAATTCAATTTGTTGACCAAAAACTACCGCAACTGCCGTATGAACCTGATGTTGCGTGCTCGATAGTTTTTTTAGCATTTGTACAGCATCTACGTCATTTTCGGGCTTACCAAAAATGGCGCTATCTAAAGCCACGGTTGTATCTGCGGCTAAAATGGGCATACTTTTGTAGGTATTATCTATTTGATCAAATACTGCTAACGCCTTTTCTTTAGCTAAGCGCAACACATAATCTGCTGGCGTTTCATCTGATTTAACAGATTCGTCAATATCTGCTGGCATCACAATACAATCAATACCCATTTGCTTGAGAATCGCCACTCTGCGTGGGCTTTGCGAAGCGAGTATGATTTGTGTGGGAGGATTATTCTGCATCTGCGCGTCCATTTAATTTAACATAGCTTAATCTAACAGAGCCAATACTAACCAAAGCGTGAATATTTAAAAAGGCTAAAATTACAAACACCAATTGTTCATAACGGATGAAATAACCAGCCAGAAATAATATACCCAAATGATTGAATTACTGAACCAAGACTTTACTTACTTATTAAAAATTACCATTGCGTTACTGGCGATTGTGAACCCAATCGGCTGTTTGCCGATCTTCATCAGCGCAACCGATGGCTGGAGCAAACCAGACCGCGCCAAAACAGCGCGCACGGTAGGAATCACCGTATTTATTGTGTTAAGTTTATCTGCCTTTATTGGCGATGGCATTTTAAGCTTTTTCGGCATTTCGATTCCATCATTCCAAGTGGGCGGCGGTATTTTAATCATGCTGATTTCTATTTCGATGATGCACGGCAAACAAGGCGGCACGCGCCAAACCGCTGAAGAAGCACAAAGTATGGCGGAACGTGAAGTGATTGCCATCGTACCGTTAAGTATTCCGCTGCTGGCTGGGCCAGGCGCTATTTCCAGCATGATTTTAAGCGCGCAACAGCAACCTAGTTTGCTGGGGCATTTATCACTGGTTATTCCCGTTTTTATTATTAGTGTTTTAATTTGGTTAATGCTTAAATTATCCGATGGTATTACGCAGCGGCTTGGCACGATTGGCATCAATATCATCACGCGTTTAATGGGGCTAATATTGGCTGCGATGGCAGTTGAGTTTATTGCACATGGCTTAACTGGATTATTTCCGCAATTAATTTCCGCATAGATTCAAATACTGTGGTTTGAAATTATTTCAATAGACAGTTGTAGAATTGATTTTTAATTTATGTAACTGTTTTTAGGTAAAATAGCGGCTTAACTTAACACTAATTTTTTCAACAATATTTATTAAATATGATTGAAAAACTCTTAAAAAGTATTCTTTTGAAAAAACATCAATTTAAGCCAAATTCCACAGTTGCCGCGATTATTGAACAAGATGGCAAGTTCTTGTTGGTAGAAGAAACCACTGACCGTGGCAATCGGTTTAACCAGCCTGCAGGGCATTTGGAAGATAACGAAAGCTTAATTGAAGCGGTGATTCGTGAAACTTTAGAAGAGTCGGCCTATGATTTTACGCCCACCGCTTTGCTCGGCATTTATCATTGGAAACATCCGCACAACGACACCACTTATCTGCGTTTTGCGTTTATCGGCAAAGTCGGCGCGCATTATCCACAGCAACCATTAGACGATGGCATCATCCGCGCGGTTTGGATGTCGGCTGAAGAAATTCGCGAAAAATCTGCATTAACGCGTAGCCCACAAGTGCTAACTTGCATTGAAGATTATTTAAGCGGGAAAAGTTATCCGCTGGAAGTGATTACTAACTTGTAATCAAAAAGTAGAGAATTTGAAGCTTTAAGTCAGACTAGGCGCGAAGAAAATTTAATCGCGCAGCATATGGATAATATGTAAGCGATTAAATTTTTGTGAGTAACGAAGTATGACGATAAGGTTTAAATTTTATGAGTAAGAAACGTATAGTTGTGGGCTTATCTGGCGGCGTTGATTCATCTGTGACCGCACTACTGCTTAAACAGCAAGGTTACGATGTGGTTGGACTTTTCATGAAAAACTGGGAAGACGACGATAATGATGAATACTGCTCTTCCAAACAAGATTTGATCGACGCGGTTTCAATCGCAGACAAAATCGGTATCGATATTGAAGCGGTGAACTTTAGCGCGGAATATAAAGACCGCGTTTTTGCCAACTTCTTAAGTGAATACGAAGCAGGTCGTACGCCGAACCCCGATATTTTATGCAATGCAGAAATCAAATTTAAAGCATTTTTAGATCACGCCATGAGTTTAGGCGCCGATTTGATTGCTACCGGTCATTATGCACAAGTGCGCGAAAATCCGTTAAAACCGGGTTTATTTCAATTATTGAAAGCAGATGACGGCAGCAAAGACCAAAGCTATTTTTTATATCGACTTAACCAAGCTCAATTGAGCAAAACACTTTTCCCGCTAGGTAAATATCTCAAGCGCGAAGTGCGTGAAATCGCGCGCCAAGCGGGTTTAATCAATGCAGAGAAAAAAGATTCTACTGGTATTTGTTTTATTGGCGAACGGCCTTTTCAAGAATTTTTACAGCGCTATTTACCCAAAAAACCCGGTGATATTAAAAATGCCGAAGGCAAGCTAGTCGGCCAGCATGACGGCCTGATGTATTACACGCTTGGTCAACGGCAAGGTTTAAAAATCGGTGGCAGCCGCGATAGCAATGGCGAGCCGTGGTTTGTTGCCGCAAAAGATATGCTCAAAAACGAGTTAATCGTAGTGCAAGGCCATGAGCATCCTTTGTTATTAAATGATGGTTTAAATGCCAGCCAATTAACCTGGATTGATAATGAAGAACCGATTACCAATTGGGTTTACGCCGCCAAAACGCGTTATCGCCAGCCAGATGCGCCTTGTGAGATTGATGCATTATCTAGCGAACAAGTCACTGTGAAATTCGGCCAAAAACAATGGGCGATTACGCCCGGCCAATCTGCTGTGGTGTATGAAAGCAATGTTTGCTTAGGCGGCGGGATTATTACCGCAGCTATGTAAAAATTCCGGTGGCATTATTACTGGTTCGATTTAACCTTAAAAATGCAGCTAATATGATCAAATCTAAAAATTGATATTTTTTATCTCACCATTTATATAGATAAGTTTAGCTACAACCTTCTACGTAATACACTTGTGGCGATACGCCGATGCGCCAATTGATGACGAGGTTGTTTGCATCTGTTTCAAAAATCAAACTCGCATTGGATTTTTCACCTGACTTTACAACAGGCGTGACAACCAAGGTATGTGCGCCTTCAATATATTTATGCGGTTGGTTTTGAACATGTCCTGCGTGGGCTTGCAGCACTTTTGCCATTGTATCGCCCACCACAATATTGCCTGGCGCAACCCATTTCGGGTCATCCACGTCGTAGCGCACAAACTTTCCATCTTCAAACATAAAGGCGATTTGTTGTTGATGCTCTGGTTTTGGATCAAGATATAAATAATAACAAGTCGCGCCGACGGCAGGTTTGCTGGCAATCAACGGACGTCCCCACGACATGCGCACAGATTCTTCGTTATCGCCGAATTTTGCAGGGCCAAAACCTTCAAAGTTAATCACTTCTGGGTCGTTAGTTTTTATAGGCGTTTCAATTGCTGGATCGGGTTTTGGCGCAGGATTTGTGTGATCAGATGATTGTGCGGTTGATTCAGTCGCTGGATCAGTCTCAGTTTCTTTGGGTTTATCACAGGCAGAAAGCAAGCCTGTGATGAAGATACTTAACACTAAAAATTGCTTAATATTTTGCATGATGAACGGCTTCGCGTTTTTGCTGGGGACTTTTAAAGTCTAATCTTAAAGTGTAATCTTATTTGATGTTCAGTCAAAATTTTCTACTGAAAACCTGTCGAGTTGCTCACACTGAAAATAATAAAAAAGCCACCAATCGCCTGATTTTCATCAAACTGATTGGCGGCTTTTGTATTGCAGTTAACGATTAAAACACGTGAGAAAAAGCCCAATATAAGCTACCTGACAGCAACATCGCCATTGGCAATGTCAGCACCCAAGCCGTTAACAAATTACGAATCGTCGACATTTGTAAGCCAGATTTATTCGCCGCCATCGTACCCGCCACGCCAGAAGACAACACATGCGTGGTGGAAACAGGCAAACCAAATACATCCGCTGCGCCAATCATCGACATGGCGACCAACTCTGCCGATGCGCCTTGCGCATAAGTTAAATGTGTTTTACCGATTTTTTCACCCACGGTAATTACGATGCGTTTCCAGCCCACCATTGTGCCTAAGCCGAGTGCAATTGCTACGGCCACTTTTACCCATAATGGAATGAATTTTGTAGCTTTATCCAACTCTTTTTTGAACGCAGTTAAGTTAGCTTTCGTGTCAGCGCTAAAGTTGACAGCTTTATCTTTATCTAAAAAGCGAATCGTTTCAGATGCCAGATACATATCGTTTCTGACGTTGCTCACCACTTCCGCAGGTACGCGTGAAAATGTGCCATGCTCTTTTACTTGCCCGCCAATGATGCCTGTTACCGCAGCCAAAGCTGGCAATACTTCTGGCGTGACGGTTTTAGTGCGCACGTATTCAGATAATGTATGGCGCGGATCAGTTGGTGCTGCGGCTGGTGCAATACTGATGATGGATTGTTGCGTCACTTGTGCGACTGCGGCGAATTGCGTCATTTGATCGACTGGCATGGCGCGATTCAGCGCGTAAGCCATTGGCACGGTACCAACCAAAATCAACATAATTAAGCCCATACCTTTTTGACCGTCATTTGAACCGTGTGCGAATGAAACGCCTGTACAGGTAAGAATTAACAGGCTACGAATCCAGATTGGTGGCGGTTTATTGCCTTTTGGCTCTTCGTATAACTCTTTATTTTTAACCAATACTTTTAGCGCTAGTAACAATAAGCCAGCAATCAAAAAGCCGATAATTGGTGAGAATAAAAGTGAGTAGCCGATTTTAGTCGCTTGCGCCCAATCCACGCCGCTGGTGCCATCGCGACCGTGCATTAACGCGTTTGCAACGCCTACGCCAATAATCGAACCAATTAATGTATGTGATGATGAAGCTGGCAAACCCAATAACCATGTGCCTAAATTCCATACAATGGCTGCGATTAGCAACGCGAATACCATCGCAAAACCAGAGCCAGCGCCCACTTGTAAAATAAGCTCGACCGGTAATAAAGCAATAATGCCGAAAGCCACTGCGCCGCTAGAAAATAACACCCCTAAAAAGTTGAAGAAGCCAGACCAGACCACAGCCACATTCGGCGGCATGGAATGTGTGTAAATAACGGTTGCGACTGCGTTTGCCGTATCGTGAAAACCGTTTACAAACTCGAAAGCCAGCGCAATAACAAGCGCCACACCCAGCAAAATAAACGGTAAATAAGTGGTAGTCACTGCGCCTGTTTCCGTGACATCGTGCATTAAGCTAAATGCGGTATAAATTAAGCCGCCGACCAACAAGGCAATAAAAACAAAAATGGTGGCTTTGCTGGGTTTGCTTTCTAAATTGGGCCGCGATGCTGTTGAGCTTAACGTTGCTCCGACTGATGCTGTGGTTGAACGCATGGTGTGTATTCCTACAAATGATTCTGGTTAATAGTGATTTAAATTCTTTAAATAGTATTGGCGATGCATGTGACAAATTAATGACAGCGACTTAAAAGCCATACAGCAGTATCAGTAAACCTCTGGCACAAACATGCTTTTTGGCACAGGCTGGCGCACATAATCGTCATGGTGTTCGCGCGCTGGCAGCTCGATAACTGGCCGCTTGATTTCTTCATACGGCATTTGATTCAATAGGTGATGGATACAGTTGAGCCGCGCTTTTTTCTTATCGACCGCTTCCACAATATGCCAAGGCGCTTCTTCAATATGCGTGCGTTCCAGCATCACTTCTTTTGCCTTGGTATACAACTCCCAACGGCGGCGCGATTCCAAATCCATCGGGCTGAGTTTCCATTGTTTTAGCGGATCGTGTGCGCGGCCTAAAAA
>Ga0247736_10000469_pt1 | contig 13557 bp, 9 predicted proteins | sample UWRJL193509B2_FD_180935 | JGI IMG/M metagenome (GOLD analysis project Ga0247736, IMG submission 180935) | Plant litter microbial communities from Arlington Agricultural Research Station in Wisconsin, United States - UWRJ-L193-509B-2 | ecosystem: Environmental > Terrestrial > Plant litter >...
GATTATCTATCTGTATCTATTTAATCGTACTTCTGTTTATTATGCAGAAAGTATGGATACAATTGTAGCCGATATTCAACATGTTAAACCTAATTCCTTCTCAACGGTTCCGCGGTTATTGGAAAAGGTTTACGATAAAATTATGGAGAAAGGCAAGGCGCTTACTGGAATTAAGAAAGGAATTTTCTTTTGGTCGGTTGCTTTGGCAGAGAAATACACAACGGATGCAAGCGCCTGGTATAATTTTAAATTGGGAATTGCCCGTAAGCTTGTATTTAAAAAATGGCAGGAAGCATTGGGCGGAGAAATCGTGGTAATTGTTTCGGGTGGTGCTGCTTTAAATCCGCGGTTGGCAAGGATTTTTTGGGCAGCAGGTATGCCTGTTTTTGAAGGATATGGTTTAACAGAAACCTCTCCAGTCATTACGGTTAATCATTTCGGAGGAACAATGTTCGGTTCGGTTGGTGAAGTAATTAAAGGGGTTGAAGTTAAAATTGCACAGGATGGAGAAGTTTTAACCCGAGGACATCAAGTAATGAAAGGTTATTACAACCGACCTGATTTAACCGCAGAAGCTATCGATAGCGACGGATGGTTCCATACTGGCGATATTGGTGAATTGGTTGATGGCCGTTTTTTGAGAATTACAGATCGCAAAAAGGAAATGTTTAAAACTGCGGGAGGTAAATATGTTGCGCCTCAAATGCTCGAAAATAAATACAAAGAGTCTATTTTTATTGAACAAATAATGGTTTTAGGCGAAAACAGAAAATTTCCATCAGCTTTAATTGTGCCTAATTTTGAAACGTTGAAAATCTGGGCTGGAAGAAAAGGAATAACCTTTACATCAAACGAAGAAATTATTAAAAACGAACAAGTTTTAGCTAAGTACAAAGAGGTAATAGATGTGGCAGGAGTTGATTTTGGTAAATGGGAGCAAGTTAAACGCTTTGCGCTTTTGCCGAAAGAATGGAGTATTGATGGTGGCGAATTAACGCCAAAGTTAAGTTTAAAACGAAAAGTAATTACTGAAAAAAATAACAGTATAATTGAAAAAATTTATAAAGATGCAGAAGATTACAAAGCGCCAAATTAGTATTTCTTTTTTAAGCTATTTTTTAGTTGTCTGTTTAATATCTGGCTGCGTTAGCGGTCAGCTAGGTAAAAATAATAGTGGCGAATACAAAAACGGCATGGTTGTTTCTGCCCATCCCAAAGCTTCAGAAGTTGGTATAGAAATTCTAAAAAAAGGTGGTAATGCCGTTGATGCTGCGGTTGCAGTTCAGTTTGCTTTGGCCGTAGTTTATCCAAATGCTGGTAATATAGGTGGTGGTGGTTTTATGGTTTACCGCTCATCAAAGGGCGAAATCAGTGCACTCGATTTTAGAGAAAAGGCTCCAGCAAATGCAAGCAGAGATATGTATCTTGATTCTGTTGGAAATCCTATAGTGCCTAAGAGTTTGTATGGTCAACTTGCTTCTGGTGTTCCCGGATCAGTTGATGGAATGGTTGAAGCGCATAAAAAATATGGTAAATTAAGTTGGGCAGCAGTTATCCAACCAGCTATTGATTTAGCTCAAAGCGGCTTTCCTATTACAAAACTCCAAGCTAGTGAGTTAAATAATATGCATAGAAATTTTATGAAATTTAACCCTCAGGGTACTGCGTTTGTTAATCTTGAATCAACTTGGAAGGAAAATGATTTGTTGGTTCAAAACGAGTTAGCCAATACCTTAAAATTAATTCAGGAAAAGGGGAGAGCTGGTTTTTATGAAGGCAACGTAGCCGATTCTATAGTAGTCGAAATGCAAAAAGGTAAAGGCTTAATTACAAAAGAAGATTTAAAAAATTATCACTCTGTTTGGCGTAAACCAGTTACAGGAACCTATAGAGGATATAAAATTATTACCATGCCTCCAACTTCAAGTGGGGGAATTGCATTGGTACAACTGTTGCAATCTGTAGAACCTTATCCCCTAAAAAAATGGGGTCATAACTCAGATTCCACAGTTCAGGTAATTGTAGAGGCAGAAAGACGGGTTTATGCAGACAGAGCAACGCATTTAGGAGATCCTGATTTTTATGCCGTTCCTCAAAACGAATTGCTAAGTGCAGATTACAATAAAAATAGAATGTCTACTTTCAACTGGACAACAGCAACTCCAAGTAGTTCTGTTTTAGCTGGCGTTGTTAAGGGTAAGGAACACGAAGAAACAACGCATTTCTCAATTGTAGATAAAGATGGAAATGCCGTTTCAATTACTACAACTTTAAATGGCTCTTATGGTTCTTTTGTAGCTGTTAAAGGTGCTGGTTTTCTGATGAATAACGAAATGGACGATTTTTCTGTTAAACCTGGAGCGCCAAATATGTATGGTTTAGTCGGCGGTGAGGCTAATGCTATTGCGCCAAATAAAAGGATGCTGAGTTCGATGACGCCAAGTATAGTAGAAAAAGATAATAAATTATTTATGGTGGTTGGTACGCCAGGTGGCTCGACGATAATAACTTCTGTGTTTCAAACAATTATAAATGTTATAGATTTTGAAATGCCTATGCAATCAGCTGTTGCGGCTAAAAAATTCCATCACCAATGGTTGCCAGACGAAGTGTATGCAGAAAAAGACGCTCTGGATAGTTTAACTACTGAAAAACTAAAAGCTAAAGGTTATAAAATTGTTCCCCGTGGTGCCATTGGAAGGGTAGATGCGATTTTGAAAACAAAATGGGGGTCTTATCAGGGAGGTGCAGATCCACGAGGCGATGATAAAGCAATTGGTTACTAATTGTTGATAAGTTTAAAATTATTTTCCAATAAAAATCTTTTTGGTATGACAGTTGTTAGAGGTGTGTGACGCTTGTTAACGTTAATTAGAAAAGATATGAAATTAAATTTATTTAAATCCTTGCCGGTAGCTTTAGCCGGTTTATTTGTAGGTACTGCTGCCATGGCTCAGGAACCAGCAACAACAACACCCCAGTTCAGAACTTGGTCTATTGGTGTAAACGCAGGAGCGTTAACCCCACTTTCTCCGCTAGGTGGAAGAAACGACTTCAGTAATAACAAAACTAGTTTTGGTTACGGATTGTATATCAAAAAACAAATTACAAATTATTTCTCTCTTCGTTTGGATGGAGTTGCAGGTAAATTAAAAGGTGATAACACCGAAGCTTATGATAGTGGTTTCACTAACACAAGTACTGTTTCTGCTTTCGATACTAAATTAAACTATTCAGCAAGCTTAAATGCCGTTGTTAATATGTTTAATATCGATATGTTTAAAAAGGAAAATGCAATTCAGCTTTATACATCTGTTGGTGCTGGTTTGGCAGGTTACAAACCAACTGTTACTACAGCAGGTGGAACATCTGCTTATGCTGGTGGTAAAGCAATTAGCGAATTAATTATTCCAGTTGGTTTAGGTGCTAAATTTAAAGTATCTGATGGTGTTAATATCGATTTAGGTTGGACTATCAACTTTGTTGATGGAGATAACTTAGATGGTTTATATAAAAACGGAAATAACGATAAATACAACTATGCTTATGCTGGTTTAGAGTTTGCATTAGGTAAAGGAAAACAATTAGCTTTCCATAATCCAGTTGCAGCCACTTATGATGAGGCTTTAGCTGCTAAAAATGCTGCAAACGCATTAAAAGGCGATTTAGATGCTCAAAAAGCTGAAAATGCAAAACTGCGTTCAGAAATGGCTGATTTGTTGAAAGATACAGATGGTGATGGCGTTGCTGATAAATTAGATAAATGCCCTGGAACACCTTCAGGTACTGTAGTAGATGGTTCTGGTTGTCCTTTAAAAACTCCAGAAAAAGTTGTTGAAAAAGTTGTTGTTACAGAAGAAGATCGTAAAGTTGTTAATGAAGCAATTAAAAACTTAGAATTCGATTTAAACAAAGCTACTATTCGTGCTAAATCTTTTGCATCGTTAAACAGAGTTGCAGCTTTATTAGTTCAGAAAAACTTCAGCTTGAAATTAGCAGGTCATACAGATAACACTGGTTCAAAAGAATTAAACTTACGTTTATCTAAAGCTAGAGCAGAATCTGTAAAAGCTTACTTAGTTGCTCAAGGTGCTAATGCATCTCGTATCGAAGCTACAGGTTACGGAATGGGTCAACCAATTGCATCAAATAAAACTGCAGCTGGTCGTCAGAAAAACCGCCGTGTAGAGTTTACGCTTTACTAGTCAGTATTTAAATCAAATAAAAAAGTCCCGATTTTTTCCGAGGGCACTGAAAAAGTCCCTTGTTAAAATGGGATAAAAGGAGTAGAGAACTAGTTTTTCTACTCCTTTTTTCATATTTAAAGGTGTATTATTATTGCTTTTGAGATGCTTCTTCAACAACAAAAAATCCAGGTTAGTGAATTTTACAAGCTTTATGAGCTGATTATTCCGAGGGAAAACTTACTGCGCAAGATTAACGAGCTTATAGATTTTCGCTTTATCTATGACGAACTAATGGGTAATTATTGCGTGGACAACGGGCGTAACGCAGAAAGTCCGGTACGCATGTTTAAATATTTGTTGCTGAAGACAATCTATACCGTTTCAGATGTTGATATCGTAGAGCGTTCCCGCTACGATATGTCCTTTAAATATTTTTTGGAGATGTCCCCTGAAAAGGAGGTGATAAATCCAAGCTCTCTGACCAAGTTCCGTAAGCTTCGTGGCCTGGAAAGCATGAAAATGCAAGGTGCGCTTGCAATATTCGTGGTAAATCTTAAAGGAATCCTTAAATTCTAGAAACAGGATACTAATCCAAGGAATATTCTGGTAAAAACTAATAATGGGCTCCAGTTCTCAATATCGAACGCAATGTTCGCTATCAAATAAGAAAAATGAATGCCTCAAAAAACAAAGCGGATGAACAACTATTATGAGCTATTCATCCGCTTTTCTGTTTGAAGACAATTTTATGTCTACTTTTTCAGTGCCTTCTTTTTTTTCGTCGGGACTTTTTTGTTGTTATCAGATTCTATTTTATCAGTCTTTTTATTTTGCCTAAATCACTATTTTTAAAATTATACGAAATAGGGGTGTAATTCTGATATAACATCTCATTACTATAACTGTTATATATACTGATAAATTTATCAGAACTACTTTTGGTAAAAACTAAATAATTGATGTTAGATCCTTTCTTTAAGATCAGTTCATTTAAGGTCTTGACGGGGACAAACTTAATTGGGTAATTATATGCTTCAGATAAGTCTTGATCCTTACCTTCATCAACTTTCTCAGACATGGTGAACATGTTAAATCTTACCTTAACATAATCAGGTACATAAAGGGTATCTTTCGCCAAGGAGGCAAGTCTCGTTTTATCTTCCATTTCAAAAAACATTTTCCTTTCTTTTCTGGAGAGAATACCTTCATTTAATTGTTTTAGATATCCTTTAAGCATACCTGGCGACCAATTGTAAAGGAGTGCATTATTATATAAAAAAGATATCATTTCTTCTTCTCTTTTTTTTGCTCCTTTAAAATTGAATGGATTTCCGATGGCCGTAAAAAGAGTTTTGTTATCTGGGTATACAGTGATCTCCCCTAGGGTAACATCGTCTCCCTGTTTTCCGCTCTTTTTAAAATAAGACATATTTAATGCATAAAAAAATCTGATTACAGTTGTGTTTCCTAAACTTTGCATATATCCATTAAATGTAAAGTGTGAGTAACCTGGTTTCCCGATGTACTTTCCCAGCTCTTCTGGTTTAATAATTAAAAAAGGTGTTACTGTCCAGGTAGTTCTGATGGCTTCATTAAATTTTTCTAATTCAGTGTAGTCTTTATATTGAAGCGTAAAAAGAGTGATGGTGTTTTTGAATTTGCTAAACTCTTCGTCATTAATGTCGCCTTTTCCCTTAAATGTAACTTGGGCAGAAAGAATTAACGAATAGCATAAGCACACTGCAACAGTTAGCAGTTTTTTTGTTGAAATCATACGAGCGCTTAAAGATTGGTTTAAGTCTCAATAATAATAAACTTTTTACAATTATTCTGGGCTTATCAGTGAAAAGCACAAAATTATTTAAGTGAAGTAATTACCTTTTTGATTTCGATTAAATCGTTCATTTCAAAATTTGTAGATTGAGGGACGAATTTTTGATAAATAATTTGATTATCCTTGCTATCATATACACTAATGATCTTATCGTTAGAACGTTGTGTGTATATTAGATATTTAATTGGTGTGTTTTTGTTTAAAATTAAACTATCCATTTCAGAATAAGAAGCAAATTTTAACTTGTAGGTGTATGGCTCCTGGGTAACCTCATTGTTATTGTTTTTTGTTCCAGTAGAACGGGTAAGACTGAATAGCTGCCTAATGTACTCGGGTACATATAAGGTTTCTTTTGAAAGTTGAGGTAACCGTGTTTTATTGTAAAATTGAAAATCTAGGTATTGACTCCTTTGTGTATTTAATCCATCATTTATCTGTTTTAAATAACCAGCTAAAAAGGCAGGCGACCAATTGTAAAACTTTGAGTTGTTGTATAATTGATTTAAAAGATTGGATTTAGGCCCTCTTCTTGCAGCAATTTTTCCACTTATTTCTTTAACGAGTAAATCCGTAAAAGCATCGGTTGATAAGTTTATCGTGGCTAATATGCTTTCTTCTTTTTGCTTAGGTTTTTCTGAAGGAGTAATGAGTTTTAGGGCATAAAAAACGTTTACGTTTGTGGCGTTATCGATAGTTTCGCTATAACCATCAAAATAAAATAACGAGTAGCTGGAAGAAGCTATATCGTATTTCGCAAGTTCATTAGGCTTAATTATTTTAAAAGGAGTAATTGTCCAAACTTTTTTAATCGCTTCATTAAATTTTTCCAATTCCGGATAATCGTTATATTGTAATGTGAAAAGTGTGGTGGTTGTTTTAAAACCATCTAGTTTTGCTTTTTGCGCTGCCTCAATTCCAAAATAAGAAACCTGGCCTTTGCAAATTACGCCGATTAGGAGAACAGGAAAAATTAATAATATTTTTTTTATAAGTAGCATAGCTAAGTGTTTTCATTTGTGCAGTTCAATTATAAGAATCTTTTGACAAAAATTCTTCATTTTGCTATTGCATTAACAAAATACATTCATTAGCTTTGTTATGCAAGCATAATAAATTTAACCAAATGAAGCAACAACAAACATTAGATTATCACGTTAAGTTTGCCTGGCAAAACATGTTTAATAAGTACAACCAAATGGCTGCAGGCTTTGGTATTACACAGGCAATTGGTTATATGCTTATTAATATTGATGATGTTGATGGCACAGCAGTTTCGAACTTAGCTGCGTTGCTTGGTGTTAAAGCAACAAGTCTTTCTCGCATGTTAAATAATATGGAAGATGCCAAGCTTATTTATCGCGAAACTTCTGCAGGAGATAAACGTTCAGTAAAAGTGTTTCTAACTGATTTTGGGAAGGAAAAGAAACAATTAGCCAAAGGCGTTGTTCGAAAGTTCAATGAATATCTTGATGAACATTTTTCTAAAAAGGAAAAAGAAACTTTCATCACATTGTTGATAAAATTAAATGATATAACTGTAGCATATACTGTTGATTAATATGAAACGAAGCATTAATAAAGTTGCCGTTTTAGGTTCAGGTATTATGGGGTCGCGTATTGCATGCCACTTCGCCAATATTGGTGTAGAGGTTTTGCTTTTAGATATTGCTCCGAAAGAACTAAGCCCAGAAGAACAGGCAAAAGGACTAGCATTAGATAATCTGGTAGTAAAAAATCGAATTGTTAATACAGCTTTGCAAACTGCTGTTAAAACAAATCCATCTCCAGTTTATTCTAAAAAAGTATTAAACAAAATTAAGACGGGGAACTTCGACGATGATATGCCGAAAATTGCCGCCTTTGATTGGGTGATTGAAGTGGTAGTCGAAAATTTAGACATTAAGAAAAAGGTTTTCGAACAGGTGGAGCAATTCCGTAAACCTGGTACATTAATTACTTCTAACACTTCGGGTATTCCAATTCATTTAATGGCCGAGGGTAGAAGTGAAGATTTTAAAGCGCATTTCTGCGGAACACACTTTTTTAATCCGCCTCGTTATTTAAAATTATTGGAGATTATTCCAACGCCACATACCAAACCTGAGATTGTTGATTTCTTGATGCATTACGGAGATAAATTTTTAGGTAAAACCACGGTTTTATGTAAAGATACGCCTGCTTTTATTGCAAACAGAGTTGGGGTTTATTCCATAATGGCACTGCTACATTTGGTTGAAAAACTAGATTTAACTGTTGAAGAAGTTGATAAATTCACTGGTCCAGCTTTGGGCAGACCGAAATCGGCAACTTTCCGTACTTCGGATGTGGTTGGTTTGGATACCATGATTAAGGTAGCTAAAGGACTATATGATAATTGTCCTGAAGATAAAGCGCATGAGCTGTTTAAACTTCCTGAGTATGTTAAAAAAATGGAGGAGAACAAATGGCTTGGTGATAAAACCAAACAGGGTTTCTATAAAAAAACTAAAACTGCTGAAGGAAAGACCGAAATCCTTGCGTTGGATTTAAAAACCTTAGAATATAAACCTCAGCAAAAGGTAAAATCGGCTACTTTAGAAATGACCAAGCCTGTTGAAAATCTTCGTGAACGCATGAAGATTTTCGCCAAAGGAAAAGATAAAGCGGGCGAATTATTCCGCCATTCTTCTTTCGGTTTATTTGAATATGTATCAGATCGGATTCCTGAGATTTCTGACGAATTGTATCGTATTGATGACGCGATGCGTGCAGGTTTTGGTTGGGAACTTGGTCCGTTTGAGCTTTGGGATGCCGTTGGTGTGAAAGAAGCGATTGAGGGAATGGAGCAGTACGGAAATAAAGCTGCGGCTTGGGTTCAGGAAATGCTTGATGCTGGAAATGATGCATTTTACAAAGTAGAAGGTGGTGTTAAGAAGTATTATGATATTCCAACAAAATCTTACAAAGCTTTACCAGGAACCGATGAGTTTATCATTCTGGATAATATCCGCGAGAATAAAACCCTTTGGAAAAACTCTGGTGTTTCGATTATTGATTTAGGCGATGGCATTCTGAATGTAGAATTCCATACCAAAATGAATACCATTGGTGGGGATGTCATCTCTGGAATTAATAAAGCTATCGATATGGCCGAGAAAGATTACCGTGGCTTAGTAATCGGTAACGACGGTGCAAATTTCTCTGCTGGTGCCAATGTGGGTATGATTTTCATGATGGCGGTTGAGCAGGAGTGGGATGAGTTGAATATGGCCATCAGAATGTTCCAAAACACTTCGATGCGCATTCGTTATTCATCAATTCCTGTTGTAGTTGCGCCACACAATTTAACTTTAGGCGGTGGCTGTGAGTTTAGCTTACATGCAGACCATGTTCAGTTATCGGCTGAAACCTATATGGGTTTGGTTGAGTTCGGTGTTGGAGTAATTCCAGGAGGAGGTGGAACCAAAGAATTCGCTTTACGTGCTTCTGATGAATATAAGGACGATCAGATTGTTCAAAATGCTTTGAAAGAGCGTTTCTTAACGATTGGTATGGCGAAAGTTTCTACTTCTGGTTATGAGGCTTACGAATTGGGTTATTTACAAAAAGATAAATTCTCTATTTCGATGAACCGCAACCGTTTATTGGCCGATGCAAAAGCAAAGGCAATTGAATTGGCTGATGCTGGTTATACAAAACCAGTTCAACGTACAGATATTAAAGTATTGGGTAAGCAAGGTTTAGGAATTGTCTACGCTGGTGCAAATAGTATGTATGCTGGGCATTTCATTTCTGAACACGATAAAAAAATCTCTGAAAAATTAGGTTATGTAATGTGTGGTGGCGATTTATCGTCTCCTACAGAAGTAAGCGAGCAATATTTATTGGACTTGGAAAGAGAAGCGTTTTTATCACTTGCGGGTGAGCGAAAATCTTTAGAACGGATTCAATCGATTATAACCAAGGGGAAACCGTTAAGGAATTAGGTAGTAGATATGAGGTTTGCTTAGCCACTTCGTCATTGCGAGGTACGAAGCAATCTTACAACTAAGGGTTTTTCTATTGCATTAAGATTGCTTCGTGCCTCGCAATGACGGCAAGAGTCAGGAAACTGCATATAATAAAAAGATAATATTGGCTAGCGCCATAAGAAATACTAAATAAAATGGAAGCATATATTATAGCCGGATATCGTACAGCAGTGGGCAAGGCGCCCCGTGGCGTATTCCGTTTTACGAGAGCTGATGATTTAGCTGCAGAAGTGATTAGAGCTTTGGTGGCGTCGGTTCCGAATTTAGATAAGGAACAAATTGACGATGTAATTGTAGGTAATGCTACACCAGAGGCAGAACAGGGCTTAAATATTGCCCGTATGATTTCGCTGATGGGCTTGGATACGGACAAAGTTCCAGGCGTTACGGTAAACCGTTATTGTGCATCGGGTTTAGATACGATTGCGACTGCGGTTGCGAAAATTAAAGCTGGAATGGCCGATTGCATTATTGCTGGCGGTGTGGAAGTGATGAGTGGAATGCCTTTCGGTGGCTGGAAATTAGTACCGAATGCTGAGGTTGCCAAGAACAATCCAGATTGGTATTGGGGGATGGGTTTAACTGCCGAAGCCGTTGCAAAAGAATATAACGTGAGTCGCGAAGACCAGGATGCGTTTTCTTTGAAATCTCATGAAAAGGCGATTCAGGCTATTAAAAATGGTCATTTGAAAGATGGTGTTTTGCCCATTACAGTGAATGAAAATTACCTGGATGAGAACTTGAAAAAGAAAACGCGTTCTTATGTAGTGGATACAGATGAAGGTCCGCGTGCTGATACGACTTTAGAAAAACTGGCAAAATTGAAACCAGTTTTTGATGCGGTTGGAAGTGTTACAGCAGGTAATTCATCGCAAACTTCTGACGGCGCAGCATTTGTTTTGGTGGTTTCTGAAAAGAAAATGAAAGAATTAAATGCAGAGCCAATCGCGAGGTTAGTAAGTTATGGAGTGGCTGGTGTTCCGCCAAGGATTATGGGGATAGGTCCGATTGAGGCAATTCCGAAAGCATTAAAACAAGCGGGGTTAAAACAAGACGATATTGATTTAATTGAATTGAACGAGGCTTTTGCTTCACAATCTTTAGCAATTATCAGAACATTGGATTTAAATCCTGACATCATCAATGTAAATGGAGGAGCAATTGCTTTGGGTCATCCGCTTGGATGTACGGGGGCTAAACTTTCAGTACAAATGATGAACGAACTAAAAAGACAGAATAAAAAATATGGTATGGTTACCATGTGTGTAGGTACAGGGCAGGGTGCAGCAGGTATTTTTGAGCTTTTGTAGGCAATTTATTCGTTATATCGTCATTGCGAGGTACGAAGCAATCTTAATGCGTTGGTCTGGTAATAACGATAGTGTTAGGATTGCTTCGTGCCTCCCAATGACGGCCGTATTAGGCAAAAGAAAAGGCCATAAAATAAAATTAAGCGATTCACTTGATACTCGCTACTAGATACTATTAAAATGGAAACAACTGAAAAAAAAACAATTAAAGGCGGCGAATTCTTAATTAAAGAAACGGTTTACCAGGATATCTTTATTCCTGAAGAATTTGATGAAGAGCAACAAATGATTGCGCAAACTTGTCGCGATTTTTTAGAAGCTGAAGTTTATCCGAATTTAGATAAAATTGATAAACAGGAAGACCCAGAGTTAATGCCAACGCTTTTAACCAAAGCTGGCGAATTGGGGATTCTTGGGGTTTCTGTTCCTGAAGAGTACGGAGGTTTTGGTAAAAACTTTAACACTTCGATGTTGGTTGCTGATGTAGTTGGTGCTGGGCACTCATTTGCAGTGGCGCTTTCGGCGCATACCGGAATTGGTACTTTGCCAATCCTTTATTACGGAAACGAAGAACAGAAAGCCAAATACATTCCAAAATTGGGTTCTGGCGAATGGAAAGCAGCTTATTGCTTAACGGAACCTAATTCAGGTTCGGATGCAAATTCTGGAAAAACCAAAGCCGTTTTAAGTGCTGACGGTAAACATTACATCATCAACGGGCAAAAAATGTGGATTACCAACGGTGGTTTCGCAGATATTTTTATCGTTTTTGCAAAAATTGATGATGATAAAAACTTAACTGCTTTTATTGTAGAGAAAGATTTTGGTGGCATTACCATGAATCCAGAAGAACATAAAATGGGAATCAAAGGTTCTTCAACGCGTCAGGTTTTCTTTAACGATTGTGAAGTTCCAGTTGAAAATATGTTGAGTGGTAGGGAAAATGGTTTCAAAATCGCAGTTAACATTTTAAACATTGGTCGTATAAAATTATCAGCTGCGGCAATTGGTGCCTCAAAAGCGACATTAAGCACAGCAATTAATTATTCAAATGAGCGTAGCCAGTTTGGCCGTTCGATCTCTAAATACGGGGCTATTCGTTTCAAAATTGCCGAAATGGCTTCGAAGCTTTATGCTGTTGATGCAGCGAACTATCGTGCAGGACAAAATATTGATGACACTTATGATCAATTGGTTGCAGGTGGAATGGAATCAGGTAAAGCAAGATTAAAGTCTGTAGAGCAGTTTGCGGTTGAATGTGCCATTTTAAAAGTTTGGGGTTCTGAGGCGTTGGATTATACTGTAGATGAAGGTGTTCAAATTTATGGTGGAATGGGTTTCAGTGCTGATGCGCCAATGGACAGGGCTTATCGTGATGCTCGGATTAACAGAATTTTCGAAGGAACGAACGAAATTAATCGATTGCTAACCGTTGATATGATGTTGAAGCGAGCCATGAAAGGCGAATTGGATTTAATGGGGCCAGCCACTGCTGTTGCTGCCGAATTAATGAGCATTCCTGATTTTGGCGAAGAAGACACTACATTATTTGCTGCTGAGAAAAAAGTTTTAGCGAACCTTAAAAAAGCGACTTTGATGGTTGCTGGTGCTGCGGTTCAAAAACTAATGATGACTTTAAGTAAAGAGCAAGAGATTTTAATGAACATTGCAGACATGGCAGGCTATGTTTATGTACTGGAATCAGCTATGCTAAGAACCGAGAAATTGGTTTCGTTACGTGGCGAAGAAGCTTCAGCAGGTCAGTTAGATTTATTGAGAATTTATATGGTTGAGGCTGTTGATGGCATTGCCAAAGCGGGTAAAGAAGCACTTTGGGCATTTGCCGATGGTGATGAGCAACGCATGATGTTGGTGGGTTTACGTCGTTTTACCAAGGTAGAACCTTTTAATGTTAAAGATGCTCGTCAAAGAGTTGCTCAGCAATTAATTGAAGCAAATAAATATATTTTTTAAGGCTTTAAAAGCTGAAAAATTAAAGACCAAAGCAAAAAGACAAAACCTGAAAGAACTAATGCGGTATAAAAATCGAATTGGTATCAATGGTGGTTAATAGTCTTTCAGCTTTGGTCTTTTACTTTGTCTATTTGTTAAATTTGGTTAAAAATTGCGGCATCCGTATTAAAAGCTTATTTTTGCGGACTATGATTAAGATTAAGCACTTTTTATTGCTGGTATGCATTGCTGGATGTTTTGCT
>Ga0247736_10000470_pt1 | contig 13539 bp, 11 predicted proteins | sample UWRJL193509B2_FD_180935 | JGI IMG/M metagenome (GOLD analysis project Ga0247736, IMG submission 180935) | Plant litter microbial communities from Arlington Agricultural Research Station in Wisconsin, United States - UWRJ-L193-509B-2 | ecosystem: Environmental > Terrestrial > Plant litter >...
GACTTCTGCTGCGCACCGAGAAGAGTGTGCTTTTTGTGATTCCGTGGGGCAGGCACTGGCTCATCGGCACGACTGATACAGACTGGAACCTGGACAAAGCGCATCCCGCCGCCACCGCCGCAGACATCGACTACATTCTCGAGCACGTGAACAAGGTGCTGGCTGTTCCGCTGACGCGCGATGACGTCGAGGGTGTCTACGCCGGGCTGCGTCCGCTGCTGGCGGGCGAGTCTGACCAGACGTCGAAGCTCAGCCGCGAGCACCTCGTGGCACATGCCGTGCCCGGCTTGGTTGTGGTGGCTGGCGGTAAGTGGACGACGTATCGGATCATGGCGAAGGATGCCGTGGATGAAGCAGTTGCCGCGCTTGACGGCAAGGTTCCGCCGTCGACCACCGAGGAGATTCCCCTTCTTGGGGCCGAGGGCTACCAGGCCGCGTGGAACAAGCGCGGCAAAATCGCCCGCGCGTTTGGGGTGCACAAGGTTCGGGTCGAGCACCTGCTCAACCGGTACGGCGTGCTCACCGATGAGCTGCTCGACATGATTCGTGAGCGTCCCGAGCTGGGCGATCCGCTTCCCGGGGCCGACGATTACATCGGTGCGGAGGTGCTCTACGCGGCGACGCACGAGGGTGCGCTGCACCTCGAAGACGTGCTCGCACGTCGCACGCGTATCAGTATTGAGGCCTGGGACCGCGGGGTATCTGCCGCGCCCGTCGCCGCAGCGCTGATGGCTGAGGCGCTGGGGTGGGACGACGCTCGCACCGAAAACGAGGTCAACAACTACCTCAAGCGGGTGGCCGCCGAACGGGAAAGCCAGGAGCAGCCGAACGATGAGTCCGCTGACCGGGTGCGCCTCGAGGCTCCGGACATCGTCGCCGCCACCTAGGGGTCGTTGCGCCCGTTCGCTCTGCGCGAGTGGACGCAGCCCCATGGGTGAAGAACTCTTTCGGTAGACTGGTTGTGGCCGTGCACCGTGTTGCGAGCCGCTTCGCGACCAGGCCAGTCGTGCCGCAGAGCCCTGAAGGAGTTCACTCATGGTTGATGTCCGGCGAGTTAAGCTTCCCGGTGTTGGGGTACTCCACACTTTTGTCACCGATGACGGGGGCAAGGTCGGTGTGATCACCCACCGCTCCGGGCACAGTGACCTCATCACGTTCGCTGACGCTGAAGACGGGTCTGACTCGTCGAAGGTGTCGCTGCGTCTTGACGAAGACGAGGCCCACACCCTCGCCGAACTGCTGGGTGGCACGCGCATTACCGAATCGCTGTCGAGCCTCGACCAGATTCCGGGACTCTCCATCGACTGGTTCACGGTCGACTACGAAGACCACATCGCCGGCCAGCCTCTCGGTGACCCCGCCAGCCGCGGTGTTGTTGGACTGACGGTTGTTGCCGTGGTGCGCGGAGACTCCGCGAACCCGGCCCCGGCAGAAGACTTCAAAGTATTCCCCGGCGACACCCTTGTGGTGGCCGGTTCGCCCGAGAAGGTCGCCAAGGCGTTCCACTTCTATCGCACGGGTGAAATGAAGGCAAAAGCGTCTGTCGACGCTCCTCCAGGAAGCTAGTCCATGCACCTAGGTGAAGAACTTCTCACTCTCGGCATCCTGTTCATCCTCGCCTACATATTTGGTCGTCTCGGCAAACTCATCGGGCTCCCCGCGATCCCGATTTACATGCTGGTTGGCCTTGTGGCGAGCCCCAACTTCGCGTGGTTCCCGCTGCACTTCGAGCCGGGCTACGTCGAGCTGATTGCGGTCTTCGGACTGATTTTGCTGCTGTTCAACCTCGGCCTGGAGTTCGACCAGGACGAGTTCTTCAGCAACGCCGGAAAACTGCTGCTCTCGGGCGGAACTTACATCGCCGTCAACATGGGCGTCGGCCTCGCCTTCGGCTTTATGCTCGGCTGGGGCAGCCGGGAAGCGCTGGTGGTTGCCGGAATGACGGCCACCTCGTCGAGCGCCATCGTCACCAAACTCCTCATCGAGCTCAAACGCCTGCCCAACCGCGAAACCCCGATGATCCTCGGTGTGACCGTGGTGGAAGACATCTTTATCGCGATCTACCTCGCGATCGTCTCCGTGGTGCTCTCGGGTGAGACCGAGGTCTGGCCGGTTGTGCTCAAGCTCGGCATCGCGTTCCTCTTTGTGGTGGTGATGTTCACCATCGCGCGCTGGGGCGGCAAGTACGTCTCGCGCATCTTCCGCACCAAGGACGACGAACTCTTCACCATCCTGTTCTTCGGCCTTGCCGTGGCCTTCGGTGGTATCGGTGAGCTTCTCGGGGTCACCGACGCGATCGGCGCCTTCCTCATCGGCCTGGTGCTCGGCGCAACGAAGTACCGCGCCAAAATCGAACAGCTCTCGCTACCCATGCGTGACGTCTTCGGCGCGTTCTTTTTCCTCAACTTCGGCCTGGGGCTGGATCCGACGCTCTTCGGCGACGTGCTCCTGCCCGTTCTTGGTGCCGTGGTGATGACGATTGTGCTCAACATCGTCGCCGGACAGTTCGTCGCCTGGCTCAATGGCCTCGACGCGCAGGCCGGCATCAACACCACCGTAATCCTGCAGAACCGTGGCGAGTTCGCCCTGATTCTCGCGACCCTCGCCTTCGCGGCGGGGCTCGACGCTCGCATTGTGCCGTTCGCGGGACTCTACGTGCTGGTGATGTCGATTCTCGGTCCGATCCTGGCCTCCAACTCGGAGCGTATTGGGTCGGCGGTCCTCGGCACAAAGCGCAAAAAGGTCAAGCTGCAGGCCCAGGCCGATCGTGACCGGATGGCGGCTGAGTCGATCGCATTGGTTGAGGCTGCATCATCCGGACCCATCGCCGACTCGATGAACTTCGATGACGACGATGAGATCGGAAGCGCAAGCCGCCGGGGTGACGCTGACGTGCGGCCCACCGGCGACGGGTACGCCAACGAGACCGAGGTCGTCGACCGACTCATCCAGCAAGCCATGGAACAATCGGACGAGAAAAGCGAACGCAAAACGGATCCGGAGTACTGACGTGTGGAGTGTTGCCCGCAGGCCCCAGTGGATCGGGGCGCTTGTTCTCGCGCTGGTCATCGCCGCGGGGTTCGCCGCGCTCGGCCAGTGGCAGATCTCCCGCAGCATCATTGACGCGACGGTGGTCGAGCGCGATACCGAAACGGTGCGAACGCTCGAGTCGCTCATCGAGCCTGGCTCGTCCACCACCGAAGGCATCGCCGGCCACATGGTCTCGTTCGACGGCACACTCGTGCAGGGCGACAGCTCCATACTCAGCGACCGCATCAACGGCCGCGACACCGGCTACTGGGTGATGGGTCATGTCGTCACCTCGACCGGTGCCAGCGTCGCTGTTGCGCTCGGCTGGTCGCCGACGAAAGAGGGGGCGGATGCCGTGGCAGCACCCGCCATGGGTATCACCGCCCTCGTCCCTTACGTCGGCCGGTACCTGCCGACGGAGTCGCCGCAGGACAGCGACTTCGAAAACGGCGAACGCAACACCGCGTCTGTCGCCGCACTGATCAACGAGTGGAGCGTCGCCCCCGATTCCGTCTATGGCGGTTACATCGTTTCCGCTGACCCCGCCCCCGGACTCGAGGCCATCCAGTCGCCAGCGCCCGAAGACGAAGTCACGATCAACTGGCTCAACATCTTCTACGCCGTCGAGTGGGTTGTCTTCGCGGTGTTTGCGGTGTTCCTGTGGTTCCGTTTGGTTCGGGATGCTTGGGAGCGCGAAGTTGAATTTGCGGCAGAGGACGCCGCCGAGGCAGAAGCCGCGGCGCTGGCCGTCCGCGCCGAAGTAAACTAGCCGAATGTCTTCGCAGCCTCCAGCCTCACCCACCAGCGCGCCGCGTGCCTCGTCACCCGGTGCACCGCGTGCACGGCGGGAGCTGAAGCCCAAAGCATCCGACGCCAAACGCATTCGCAATGCCCTCAAGCTCTACCGCGTCACCTCGATTGTGACCGGTGCGTTTTTGCTGCTGCTCTGCGTCATGATGGTGACCCGCTACGGGTTCGGCGTCGACATTGAGATGAACGGCCCGTTCGGTTTTCTCGCGCTGAACCCCAAGGACATGATCAGCGGGGTGAACATCTCCACGGTGATTCTGATTCTGCACGGCTGGTTCTACGTGGTCTACCTGTTCAGCGACTTCCACCTGTGGAGCCTGATGCGGTGGAACTTCATCCGATTTATCATCATCGCCCTCGGCGGTGTTGTGCCCTTCTTGTCGTTCATCGTTGAGCGCCACTACCACCGACTCGCGACGCAACAGATCGCGGCGGTCACCGACCAGCTCAATCCAGTGGAGGCAACCCATTAGTGAGACCGATCACCGCCCAGTCCTTGTTGTGGACTTCGGTGCCCAGTACGCCCAACTGATCGCGCGCCGTGTGCGCGAGGCCAGCGTTTACAGCGAGATTGTGCCGCACACCATCACCGCGGCCGAAGTCGCCGCGTTGAACCCTCGCGGCATTGTGCTCAGTGGAGGACCCTCCAGCGTCTACGACGCCGGGTCGCCCACCCTCGACCCCGGAATCCTGCAGCTCGGTGTGCCCACCCTGGGTATTTGCTACGGCTTCCAGGTCATGGCGCAGCAGCTCGGCGGAGAGGTCGCCAACACGGGGCTCCGCGAGTACGGCTCCACCGCCGTGACGCTCGCCCCCGGGTCGAGCACCCTCCTCGGTGAGCAGCCGACCGAGCAGACCACGTGGATGAGCCACGGCGACTCCGTCTCCAAGGCACCCGAGGGCTTCACGGTGCTCGCCTCCAGCGCATCCACCCCCGTCGCGGCGTTCGCTAGCGACGAGAAGAAGATGTACGGCGTGCAGTGGCACCCCGAGGTGAAGCACTCCGAGTTCGGCCAGGCCGTGCTCGAGAACTTCCTCCACACCGCTGCGGGCATTCCCGCCGACTGGAACCCGGGAAGTGTGATCGCCGAACAGGTCGCACGCATCCAGGAGCAGGTCGGCAGTGCCCGTGTTATCTGTGGGCTCTCGGGTGGAGTGGACTCCTCCGTTGCGGCGGCTCTTGTGCACAAGGCCGTCGGCGATCAGCTGATCTGCATCTTTGTCGACCACGGACTCCTCCGCCAGGACGAGCGCCGCCAGGTAGAGGAAGACTTCGTCGCCTCCACCGGTGTGCGCCTGGTGACGGTTGATGCGGTTGAGCAGTTCCAGGATGCCCTGACCGGTGTCACGGACCCCGAGACCAAGCGCAAGATCATTGGTCGCGAGTTCATCCGCTCCTTCGAGAGCGCTGCTGAGGCACTCGTTCTTGAGGCGAAGGGTGATGGCGCGTCCATCGACTTCCTCGTTCAGGGAACGTTGTACCCCGACGTTGTCGAGAGCGGCGGCGGAACCGGTACCGCGAACATCAAGAGCCACCACAATGTGGGCGGACTCCCCGAAGACCTGCAGTTCAAGCTCGTTGAGCCGCTGCGCGCGCTGTTCAAGGACGAGGTTCGGGCGATCGGACGCGAGCTCGGTGTACCCGAGGTCATCGTGGCCCGCCAGCCGTTTCCGGGGCCTGGCCTCGGGATCCGCATTGTTGGCGAGGTTACCCGTGAGCGCCTCGATCTGCTCCGTACGGCGGACGCGATCGTCCGCGCCGAGCTGACTGCCGCTGGCCTCGACCTCGAGATCTGGCAGTGCCCCGTTGTGCTGCTCGCCGACGTCCGTTCGGTTGGTGTGCAGGGTGATGGCCGCACCTACGGGCATCCCATCGTGCTGCGTCCTGTCTCATCGGAAGACGCGATGACCGCCGACTGGACTCGCCTGCCGTACGACGTGCTGGCGCGCATCTCCAACCGCATCACCAACGAAGTACCCGGGGTCAACCGTGTGGTTCTCGACGTCACGTCGAAGCCGCCGGGAACGATCGAGTGGGAGTAAGCCACAGGGGGTAGAACCCCAGGAGGAGTGATCCTCCGGCACCAAAGAGGGACGGCCTGCGGGTCGTCCCTTTTTTGGTGCGTGAGCGTGGTGGAGCGTGCTTGAGCTGAAACCCAGCGCTGGTGGTGCGCCGTACCCGGGGCAAGTACGCGCAGCGGTCCTTTACCCGGGGCTAAAACGCGCAGCGGCCACCGACATGCGGGGCCAGTACGCGCAGGTGTCTTCATACGAGGGGCAAGTACGCGCAGCTGTCTTTTTACGAGGGGCGAGTACGCGCAGGCACCGCCTTACCCGGGGCTACAACGCGCAGTGGGCAGCGTTGTCAGGGGCCAGTAGGCGCGAGAGTTTTTCTACCAGGGGCCAATGCGCGCATCTGGAGCGACTTTGGTGCCCCCTGATAGGTCGCGGTGGCCCCCGGTATTTTTGCCTCCGCGCGTACCGGCCCCGGGTAACAAACAGTGCAGGCGACGGTGCACATAGCAGCGCACGCGATGGTAGAAGCCGGAATCAGCACGCGACGTATTCCACGCTGGTGGGGGCGCGGGCATGGGGTGCGGGCACGGGGTGTGCCGCGCGGGGAGCGGGCACGGTCGCGGGCGCGGGGCGTGCTGCGCGGAGCATCCACCACCCCGCACCTGCCCTCAAACGACAACACCCGGCGGCCCCTCGAAAGGGAACAGCTGGGTGTTGGGGTGAAGCTGAAGCGCTAATGCTCGAAGCCGAAGCCGAAGCCGAAGCCGAAGCCGAAGCTCTAGCGCCAGAAGCTGAGGCGCTAGTTATTACCTCGGAAGATCGCGATGAGGCGGATGAACTCGACGTACAGCCACACGATGGTGGTGATGAGGCCGAACGCTGCCTGCCATCCGTAGATACGAGCGGCACCGTTACGCACACCGCGCTGGATGGTGTCGAAGTCGAGCACCAGCGAGTACGCGGCCATTACCACGGCGAGCACACCGATGACGAGGCCGAAGGGGATGCTGGTTCCGGGGATGTTCTCGGAGCGCAGACCGAAGGCGCCGGTGGTTCCGCCGAAGAGCATCAGGCCAACGTTGACGAGGCTGAAGAGTGCGTAGCCGGCGGCCGCGATCAGGAAGATCTTGGTTGCCTTGGCGGAAGCGCGAACCTTGCCGTTGGCGAACAGCAGCAGGGTCACAACAAACACGCTGAGCGTGGCGAGAACCGCCTGCACAACGATGCCCTCGTAGATGTTCTCGAAGATGTACGAGATGCCACCAACAAAAACACCCTCGAACGCGGCGTAGGTAAGGATGAGGCCCCGCGAGGGAACCTTTTTGAAGGTGTTGACGAGCGCCAGCACAAAACCGATGAGGGCGGCGGGCAGCGCGAGGATCGGGATGATCCAACCGACGACGGCACCGGCCAGCAGAATGGCGAAGGTAATGGTGGTCTTGACGATGGTGTCTTCGTACGACATCCGATCGGTCTCGGCCGGGCCTGCGGCGGGGCGACCGTAGAGGTCGTCGAGCTGCGCGGCGGACATGTTCGGCGCGGACGCTGTCTTCACGCCGCCATTGCCGAACGCGGCGTTTTTGAAGGCGGGATTGGAGGAGAGTGCCATGGGGTCCTTGTCTCTGTGAGTAACGTAAAACGTTGCTGGGAACCAGTGTATTTGGTTGGTGGTCCGCATTTACTGAGGATTCACCCGATACGGCACGCCGTCAGCGAACGGGCACCGCGGCAGAGCGTGAAGCGGATCGGGTGGATGCTCCGGCGGCCAGCGCCGTCGCCGCCCACGCGCATCCCACAAACACCACCGCACTGACACCAAACGCGAACGGCATTGCGCTCAGCTCACGGAACACCCGCGCGAACGCCAGAGTGATGGCGAGCAACGGCACCACCGCGAGATAGCTGACGGCCGGACGCTGCCGCACCCACAGCCAGGCGAGCAGCGGGAGCACCAACAGGGGCAACATCTGGGGCCCGGCGAGGAGCGCGAAGACTCCGAGAAAACTAGGGACGATGGCGCCCACCCGACGACCGCCGCGGGCCGGGAGGATCAGCCATCCCGCGATGTGGGCGAGGCTGCCGAACAGAAGAAAGATGAGGGCGTAGGTGTTGGCGCCCTGCAGATGGATGGCACCGGAGATGAGCAGGGCGATTCCGGCGGCGAGGCGCCCATTGTAGGTTCCCCAGCGCAGGGGGAGCGCGCGCGGCGGTACCCCCGTAATTTTCCGCGGCGTTTGTTTCCGCGGCGTTTGTTTCCCCCGTGTTGCCATGATCGTCAGCGTAGTGCCGTAGCGTTTGCGGTGTGATTTCGCCCGTATCCGCTGCCACCGCCACCCCGAACGCCGCAACACCGCGCGGCCCCTCGGGCATCCCCCTCGTGATCGCCCACCGCGGCGCGAGCGGATACCGGCCAGAGCACACCCGGGTCGCCTACGAGCTCGCCATCGAGATGGGCGCCGACGCCATCGAGCCCGACATCGTGGCGACGAGCGACGGTGTGCTGGTGCTGCGCCACGAGAACGAGATCTCGGGAACGACCGACGTCGCCTTCATCTCGAAGTTCGCCGACCGCCGCACCACCAAGGTGATCGACGGCGTCAGCCTGACCGGCTGGTTCACCGAGGACTTCACCTGGGCCGAACTCTCGACCCTGCGCGCGGCCGAGCGCCTGCCGAAGATCCGACGCGGCAGCGCCACCTTCATCGGCGGAGGCGGAATCCTGCGCCTGCGCGACCTCCTCGACATCATCGACGCGGCCCCGCGCCCGATCGTTCTGGTCGCCGAGATTAAGCACGCCACCCACTTCGCCTCGCTCGGGCTGCCCCTCGACGAGCTGTTCGCCGCCGAGATCGACGGCTGGGCCACTCCGCAGAACCTCATTGTTGAGAGCTTCGAAGAGACTGTGCTCACGCAGATCCGCGACCGGGGTGTTGCCGGCGGACTCGTCTACCTCCTCGACAAAGAGGGCAGCGCCCCCGACCTCGTCGCCACCCTCGGCACCGATGCCCCCACCTATCTCGACCAGCTCACCGACGAGAGCCTGGCCCGCCTCGCCGGGGTCGTCGACGGTATCAGTGTGAATAAGGCGTTGATACTGCGTCGGGATGCCTCCGGCCACACAACTCTCACCTCCGACCTCGTTCGCCGCGCACACGCCGTGGGCCTGTCGGCGTGGGTGTGGACGCTGAGGGCCGAGAACAAGTTTTTGGGATCACACCTCAAGCGCGGGCTGTCCGCCGGGGCGTACGGGGACTGGATGAGCGAGTTTCGACTGATTCTCTCGAGTGGCGTCGACGGCGTTTTTGCTGACCAGCCGGACCTGGCCTTGAGGGCACGGGACGAGGACGTCGCCGCGCGCTGAGATGTGGCGCCGGAGCATCCGGCCACCGCTTCGCTGTATGCCTGCCGCTGCGCCCACGGACTTCAGCGACGCGCCCCTCGTGTCGTACGCGCCGCTTAGAATTACTGGGACATGACCTTTGTGATTGACCCACGCGAGCCGTCCACCCCGCCACCCGGACCGACGTTCAAAGACGCCCTTCTCGACGGCCTCAACCCGCAGCAGCGGGAGGCCGTTCTTTATCGAGGGCCCGCGCTGCTCATCATCGCGGGAGCCGGCTCGGGCAAAACGAGTGTGCTGACCCGTCGCATCGCCGGTCTGCTCGACTCGCGGGAGGCCTGGCCGAGCCAGATACTCGCCATCACCTTCACCAACAAGGCCGCCGCCGAGATGCGCGAACGTGTGGCGCAGCTGGTTGGCAACCAGGCCGAGGGGATGTGGATCTCGACGTTCCACTCCGCGTGTGTGCGCATTCTTCGCCGCGAGGCCGAGAACTTCGGGTTCACTAAAAGCTTCACCATCTACGACTCCGCCGACAGCAAAGCGCTCATCAAGCGGATCATCAAAGAGCTCGACGCCGACACCTTCGGGTTCACGGTGTCGTCGGCGATGGGCAAAATCTCCAAACTCAAAAACGAGTTGGCCGATGTTGAGTCATACGCGCGCGGCGCGAACTTCAACGACCCCAACGAAGTCATGTTTTTGCAGATCTTCCGCGAGTACACGAAGCGCCTCGCCTCCGCGAACGCCTTCGACTTTGATGACCTCATCGGGCAGACGGTCTACCTGTTCCGGGCCTTCCCGCACATCGCGGCGCTGTACCAGCGACGCTTCCGTCACATTCTGGTGGATGAGTACGAGGACACCAACCACGCCCAGTACGCGCTGATCCAGGAGCTCACCCGCCCCGTGCAGCAGGGTGACCTGCCCCTCGACCTGCAGGGCAAGGGCTCGATCGAGGCCGCTTCCCTCACCGTGGTGGGCGACAGTGACCAGTCGATCTACGCGTTCCGTGGTGCTGACATCCGCAACATTGTGGAGTTCGAGCGCGACTTCCCGAACTCCAGCACCATTTTGCTCGAGCAGAACTACCGCTCGACGCAGAACATTCTCGACGCCGCCAACTCGGTCATCTCGAACAACTTCGACCGTAAAGACAAAAAGCTCTTCACCACCATCGGCACGGGCGAGAAGATCGTGGGGTTCACCGGCTACTCGGGCCACGACGAGGCCCAGTTCGTCGCCGACGAGATCACCAAACTGCACGAGGGTGGCACGGACTACAAAGACATCGCCGTCTTCTACCGCACCAACGCGCAGACCCGTGCGCTGGAAGACATCTTTATTCGGTCGGCACTGCCCTACCGGGTGCTCGGCGGCACCAAGTTCTACGAGCGCGCCGAGATCAAAGACGCGATGTCGTACCTCATCGCCGTTGCCAACCCGCTCGACCCCATGGCGCTTCGCCGCATTATGAACGTGCCCAAGCGCGGAATCGGCCCGGCTACCGAGGCGGCGCTGCAGAACTTCGCTGACAATAACGACACCACGCTGCGTGAAGCCATGCGCAACGCGTCGGCCCTCGGGCTCGGCCCGAAGGTCACCGGGGCGATCAGTGGGCTCGCCGTGATCCTCGACGACGTCGCGGCGACCGTGGACGTGGAAGAAGGCGTCGCCCAGGCGAAGCCCTCCGACATCCTCAAGACCCTCCTCGACCGGACCGGGTTTGTGGAGGCGCTGCGCGCCACGCGTGACCCGCAGGATGAGGCGCGTGCCGAGAACGTCGAAGAGCTCCTGTCGGTGACGAAGGAGTTCCAGAAAAACAACCCCGAGGGCACGCTCCTCGACTTCCTCACCGAGGTGTCGCTGGTTGCCGCGGCGGATGATCTCGACGACACGTCGGGCACCGTCTCACTCATGACCCTCCACACCGCGAAGGGCCTCGAGTACGAGGCCGTGTTCCTCACGGGTGTGGAGGAAGACCTGCTTCCCCACCGCATGTCCGCGGGGGAGCCCGGTGGTCCCGCCGAGGAACGCCGCCTGTTCTACGTGGGTATCACCCGGGCACGTCGCCGCCTCTACCTGTCGCTCGCGATGACGCGTGCGCAGTTCGGCGAGGTCAACGTCGCCATGCCGAGCCGCTACCTGCAGGAGATCCCGCCGGAGCTCATTGAGTGGAAGCAGTCGCCCGGCGATGCGAACAGCCGCGGCGGCACACAGCCTCGGGCAATCAACGCGCGACGCGGCAGCTTTGGAATCGAGTCGGGCGCGGGTGCCTTTGTGGGCACCGGGTCGGGCTACGAGAACACCGGTGGTCCGAGCGCGACCGCACTGGCCCGCGCCGCGCGTAATGCGGCGAAGCCGAAAACCGAGTGGGCCAACAAGGTCACCGGCACGGTGCGTGACAACGGCGACCTGACGCTGGCCGCGGGCGACCGCATCCGTCACGTCGACTTCGGTGACGGACGTGTGGCCGCGGTGACCGGCGAGGGCAACAAACGTGTGGCCGAGGTGCACTTCGACACCGCAGGTCGCAAACGCCTGCTGATCAAGATCGCGCCGATCGAAAAGATCTAGGGCGCCGCTGCACCACGGGGCATGCGCGACGGGGTCTCGCCTTTACCGTTTCGAGCGAAGCGGGTCGTGTGTAGCGTGACGGTATGGTGCACCCCTGGTTTTCCGACCGTGGCGATGGCGATGCGTTATTGATCCTCCATCCTGGAGGGACGGATTCGCGCTCAATGGAGCCGTTGATTGGCGAGCTCGGCGACGGGTACCGGGTCATCGCGCCGGACCGTCGCGGTCACGGGCGCACTCCCGACGCCGATGGTGACTGGCACTTCGAGGAATTCGCCGCAGACACCGCGCAACTGCTCGACGACCTGGGGCTCGCGACCGTGCACGTGCTGGGGTGGAGTGACGGTTCCATCGAGGGGCTCTACCTCGCGCTGGCGCGACCCGACCTCGTGCGGAGCCTGGTGTTTGGGGCGGCGCCATTCCAGGTCGACGGGTGGAACGACGGCGTGCTGGAAGAAACGCTGCCCGACTTCCTCGCGGAGGCCTACGGCGAGGTGTCACCCGACGGGGTGGGCCACTGGCCGCAGGTGGTCGCCAAGTCGGCACTGCTCCACACCCTCGAGCCCGCCATCGACCCCGACCGACTTCGAGCGCTGACCATTCCGGTGCTGGTTCTCGTGGGGGACGACGACGAGGTGCGATTGGAGCACACCCTGGAGACCTACGGCTTGCTGCCCGACGGCGAGCTGGCCATTGTTCCCCGCGCCACGCACGCGCTCGTGGTGGAGAAGCCCGACCTGGTGGCGCGGCTCATCCGGGACTTCCACAATCCTGACAAAACGAACGGGTTCGCGCCGTACCGCCGGCCGACGAACGGTTAGAGCGTCTGCTCGGCACCCCGGCGGGTGCGTCCCGGAACCACGAGTCGTCGTCCGGTTGCGGGATGCTCGATCACGTCGATCGGATGCCCGTAGACCTCGGTGAGGATCTCCGAGGTCATCACGTCGGCGGGAGCGCCGGCCGCGGCGACCCGTCCATCGACCAGCATCACCACGTGGTCGGCGTGGGTTGCCGCCGCGTCCAGGTCGTGCAGCACAATCACTACCGCTCCGCCGGCGCGCGCCAATGACCCGGCGAGCCCCAGGACGAGTTCCTGGTGGGCGATGTCGAGCGAGGCGGTGGGCTCATCGAGAAGCACAATCGGAGCATCCTGCGCAATAACGCGAGACAGAGCTGCGCGCGCCTGCTCACCACCCGACAGGCTCGTGACGTCCCGGGACGCGAAGCGTGTGCTGTCGGTCTGTTCGAGGGCGCGGTCGACGATGACGGAATCGTCGAGCGAAGCATCCCGATTCCACGCCGCACGGCCCATCGTCACCACCTCGCGCACCGTATACGCGAAAGCGACCGCAGACTGCTGCAGCATCACACTGCGGCGCCGGGCGAGTTCGGCGACCGAGTACGACTTCAGCGGCTGACCCGCGATGGTGACCGTGCCGGCGGACGGATGGATGTCTCCGGCCAGCACTCCGAGAAGGGTCGACTTGCCGGCGCCGTTAGGTCCGATGATGGCGGTGACACTGCCCGCGGCGACCGTGATGTCGACGCCGCTCAGCAGGGCCTGGCCGCGCACGGAGAAGGAGACGCCGTGTGCGTTGAGGGCGGATGAGGAGAGGCCAGGCGTCGCGAGGGAGGGAGAGGGGACGCCGCGCGTCTCGCGGGGGCTCATGCGAGTCCCGATCCGGAGCGAAGTGAGCGGCGCATCAGCAGGAAAAACACCGGGCCACCGACGAGGGCGGTGAACATGCCGATGGGGAGGTCGGCGA
>Ga0247736_10000471_pt1 | contig 13528 bp, 10 predicted proteins | sample UWRJL193509B2_FD_180935 | JGI IMG/M metagenome (GOLD analysis project Ga0247736, IMG submission 180935) | Plant litter microbial communities from Arlington Agricultural Research Station in Wisconsin, United States - UWRJ-L193-509B-2 | ecosystem: Environmental > Terrestrial > Plant litter >...
GCTAGCAGCTCCGACCGGAGGCTATTGGGTTGTTGACTCCGAACTCCACGGCGGTGTCGACGTGTCCCTCTCCGTCGATTCTGAGATCGTCTACGCGATTTTCGGGCTCGGCTGGCTCGGCCTGGCTCTCTACGCAGTGGCGGTCTTCACCTCGATCGCAGCGATCAAGCGGAGTGTGCCGCTAGGGCTCTCGTCGCTCGCCCTCACCGCTCTGGGGTTCTCGCTCGCCCTTCACGGTTGGGATGCGATGAGCCCGTTCTGGTATACGCTTCTCGGCGCTTGCATCAGTGTCACGGTGTGGCCTTGGGTGGTCAGGAAACGAGATCAAGCGTCCGCCGCAACTTCCTCGAAAACGCGCCCCACGAAAGAAGACCTGTGACTGCATCCACTCCCGGCTCCACCATCCCGATGAACGATCTCTCGCGCGGTATCTCTCGCGATCGTGAAGCTCTGAACGCTGCGTTCGAGCGCGTGCTTGACACGGGCCACGTCGTCATGGGTCCCCAGCACTCTGCGTTCCAAGATGCGCTCGCAAGCTACCTCGGCATCGAGTTCGTGCTCGGAGTTGCCTCTGGCACTGACGCGTTGGAGATTTCCATCAAGGCGGTCATGCCCGCCGGACGCCACACTGTCGTGACAGCGGCGAACGCGGGTGGCTACACGTCAGTCGCTGCGCGCCGCGCCGGTTTCCAGCTGCGGTACGCAGACGTCGATTCAGAATCTCTCTGCCTCAGCCTCGACACCCTCATGCCGTCGTTGACAGACGATGTGGGCGTGGTCGTCGTGACCCATCTCTACGGCAACCTGACCGATATCTCCGACCTCGTCGAATATTGTCACGCTCGCGGCATCCGAGTCGTGGAGGACTGCGCCCAGGCGATCGGGGCGACGCTGAACGGAAAAGCGGCGGGATCGTTTGGCGACATCGCGGCCACGAGTTTCTATCCCACCAAGAATCTGGGTGCGATCGGCGACGGCGGCGCGATTTTCACTGCAAACGACGAGGTCGCCGCGCGCGTCGCTCAATTGCGGCAGTACGGCTGGTCGGCGAAGTACCACGTGTCGATCCCGGGTGGCACTAACTCACGACTTGATGAGCTGCAGGCGGCGTTCCTCTTGGCCCGACTCCCGCTTCTCGATGGCTTCAACGCGCGCCGCAGGGACATCATCCAGCGCTATCTCGCGGCCTCGGAGTACGGCCCCCTTCGGATTCTGCCCGCGACCGGCGCGCATCACGTCGGACACCTTGCCGTCGCGTTGACCCTCGACCGCGACGACGTGCGTGCTGCCTTGGCAGCCCGAGGCGTTCAGACCGACATCCACTTTCCTGTTCCGGATTACGCCCAGCCCGGATTCGAGTCGGAACTCGAGTCGCTCCCCACGACCGACCGCGTCTCCGCAGAGATATTCTCGCTGCCGTGCTTCCCTGAGCTGACTGACCACGAAGTTCAACAGGTCTGCGATGCCATCGAGTCGCTGAGGTGAACGCCCTCGCGAAGTACTCGATCGTTGTTCCCGTCTACGGAAACGAAGCGGGGATTCCTCTCCTGCTCGAGCGCCTGGTCGAAGTGACCGCCGCATTGGGGTCGGAGTCCGAAGTGGTATTCGTCGTCGACGGTTCTCCCGATCGCTCGTACGAAGTGCTCTCCGAGCTTCTCCCGTCGAGCGTGCTCCGAACGCAACTGATTCGGCACTCTCGAAATTTCGGCTCCTTCGCGGCTATCCGCACGGGCATGATCAATGCCACAGGAGAATTCATCGCGGTGATGGCAGCCGACCTCCAAGAGCCGCCAGAGCTCGTTCTCGATTTCTTCAAGGTCCTCTCCAACGGTGCAGCGGATGTCGCAGTCGGGCGCCGCGAAGGACGCGACGACCCTCTGCTCAGCCGAATCTCGTCCACGGCGTTCTGGCGTATTTACAAGCGCTGGATCTTTCCCGACATGCCCGAAGGTGGAGTCGACATCTTCGCGTGCAACCGGGCCGTGGCACGCGAGATTCTCGCGCTCGACGAATCCCACTCGAGCCTGGTCGGGCTGCTCTACTGGGTCGGCTTTCGGCGGGCCGAGATCGCGTATCGACGCCAGCCACGCGAGCATGGCAAAAGCGGCTGGTCGTTCTCCAAGAAACTGCGGTATCTGTTCGACAGCGTCTTCTCATTCACCGACATACCGTTGAGCATCCTGATCGCGGTAGGTGCAGTCGGAAGCGTGCTCACGGTCGTCGCCGGCGCGATCGTATTCATCGCGTTCCTCGCGGGCGCGATCAAGGAGCCTGGCTATACGCCGTTGATGATGGTCGTTCTCTTCTCGACGTTCAGCATGCTCGTCGCTCTCGGCATTGTCGGCTCGTACGTGTGGCGTGCGTTCGAGAATACGAAGCGTCGCCCGGGGGCCATCGTCATGAGCCGATGGGAGTCGGATGTCCGTGCCGACCGCTGATCGCTGGTATCAGGCATCAATCTTCCGCTTCCTGATCGTCGGAGGGTCCAACACGCTCGCGACTGCTGCGATCGTCGTTGCGCTGTCTTTCGTCTTGCCGGGTTGGCTGGCATTCACTATCGCCTTCGCCATCGGGCTGGCATTCTCAGTTGTCGTGACCGGTCGCTGGGTCTTTAGCTCCCACCTAACGGGACGCCGAACCGCGCTGTTCGTCGGAGCCTATGTGGCGATCTACGCGGTCGGGCTCGGCTTCGTGTCTCTCGTTTCTCTGTGGGGCGCGCCACCGTGGTTCAACGGCGCCAGCGTTCTCCTCACGGCGCCCTTGAGCTTCATTGCAGGCAAGTTCATCTTCACCAATCGACACATCAGACAGGTAAATCACGCATGACCTCACCGTTCGTTCACCCACAGGGCATCTGCGACTCCACGGAGGTCGGCGACGACACCACTATCTGGGCATTCGCTCACGTGCTTTCCGGCGCTGTTATCGGGCGCAATGTCAACATCAACGATCATGTCTTCGTGGAGAACGACGTCATCATCGGCGACAGGGTGACGGTCAAGTCTGGCGTTCAGCTGTGGGACGGCATCGAACTGCACGACGACGTGTTCGTCGGGCCTAATGCGACATTTACCAACGACCGGTTTCCCCGAAGCAAGCAGTACCCCGATGAGTTTCCCCGCACGATCGTCGAGAAACGGGCCTCGATCGGGGGCGGAGCGGTAATACTCCCGGGCATCCGGATCGGCCAGAATGCGATGGTCGGCGCCGGGGCCGTCGTCACCCGCGACGTGCCGCCATTCGCGATCGTCGTAGGCAACCCTGCCCGCATCACAGGCTATGCGGACTCCACGGGCAAGCGTATGAGCGCCCCGAGTGCTGCTGCCGCCGCTAGCCCCGTCGAGGCGCCCGCGCTGAGTAGCTCTCTCGTGCCGTTGAGAAAAGCGACGGACATGCGCGGCAGCCTAGTGGTCGCCGAGTTCGAGAACGACCTGCCGTTCACCCCTCAGCGCTTCTTCACCGTGTTCGACGTACCATCGCGCGACGTGCGTGGCGAACACGCTCACCGGCAGTGCGAGCAGTTTCTCGTCTGCCTCAAGGGCTCGGTAAAAGCGATCGTCGACGACGGAATCACGCGCGAAGAGTTCTTGCTCGACAGCCCCGACTTCGGTCTCTACATGCCGGCCATGACCTGGGGCACCCAGTACGCCTACAGCCCCGACGCTGTGCTGGCCGTCTTCGCGTCGCTCCCGTACGACGGTGCCGACTACATCCGCACGTATGCCGAGTTTCAAGGCGCAGTGAGCGACCGGGCATAGCGACGGCTTCAAGCGCGACGCTTGTCCGAATCGCGAGTGTCGAGCGAGCAGAGAGTCCCTCTGGGGCGCCCGTCCGCACGCATACATGCGTTACGCCATGCGTGGCGAATTCCAAAAATTAGAGGGCCAAAGGATTGCTAATGAAGACCTACAGTCGCTTGAGGGCAACGGCCCGGAACCGAATTTCCGATCTCGGACTTGACCGAAACAATCTCATCTTGTACTGCGTGTTCGTCGTCGCGACATTGATGCTCGGTACTGGGGTAATCGTCTACGACGCCATCCACTATTGGGGTGGTGCCGAAAGCATAGTTGCAGGGACTCTAGTGTTCACGGACTTGAGTTTTCGTGGCTTTCTGAGCGTTGTCGTCTATGTTCCGGCCGCTTTTCTGAACGCACTATTCGGCTCTCAAATTGCTCTCTTCGCCGTTCTTCTTCAAAATGCTCTCGTGTTGGGATTGGTCGCAGTATTCCTCCTGCCAAAACTCGCCGGATACTGGCGCCCAGTCGGGGCGCGCGGAAGGGGGCTGGGGGCCCTGCTCTTCTGGCTAGTCACCGTTGGATTTGCGCCCTACCCGTTGGTGGACCTATATCCGGTACTTGCGCTTCTCACGATGCTGGCGCTATTCCAGGCGAAGTTCCCTGGTGCAATCGTCGTCGCAGGGTTTCTGGCCGGTATTGCGGTCAACATAAGACCTGCGTATTTGGTTCCGGTCATCCTGGTCGTGTTGGTTGTTGTAGTTTGGCGCCGCTGGTCCAGCCTCATGTTCATCGGGGGAATGGCGCTCGGACTCCTTCCTCAATTTCTTCTCAATGGGCTGGCGTTCAAGGAATGGACCATTTGGCCAATTGGGTCAGATAGCTTGATCGCGCTGCAAGCTAGCTATGCCGCATATGTCGTTCGCTACGATACTTTCCTCGGTTCGGAGGCTCCACAACAGTTCTACTGTTCGCCCGCGTTGGCGGCTCAGCTTCAAGGCGCACTCCCAACGTCGCCAGGCGAGCTTGCTTCCACATTCTTAGGCAACATGCCTAACTCCATAATCTTTTCGCTTCAGAAGATCGCGGCCGCGTTGCAATGGCCGCACTCCACGCCGTACACGGTTCCCGCGCCTGGACTGGACGTCATCTTCGCAGCTACGGTCACCGCGATCACCGTAGTCGGACTGCTCGCGGCTCTGCGCATCGCAATAGTCTCTCGAGCCAAATGGTCTACGAACGTTTGGTTCAACCGCGCGGCGTTCGCGGCCCTCGTCGTGGGTGCAGTGCTGACGCTTGTGAGTTCCGCGACTGAGGCTCGCTTCGCCTTGCCCCTCGTGTTGCTCGGCGTCATAGGGTGCATGACTCTTCCAACCGAATCCGTTCGGAGTGCAGTTTCCCGCCGCAAAGTGTGGGTCGCTGTGTCGCTGTTGCTTGTCCTGGTCGTGTCGTTCTTCGGCTACAAGGGACTCTCGCACCCCGCGCCCGCGGGTGGAGTCGACCAGTTAATTTGTGCGTCATTGCTCCGATGATCGAGCCCGCAAAGACGGGTGCCCTGGTTGACGAGACATCTGCAACGTCTTCCCGGAGTCCAAAGTGATGGCGATACCTTTCCTTCGGTTCCTCGGCTTTGCGCGCACGTGTGCCCGTCCGATACTGCTTGCCACCGGGGGTGGAACTATTTACTGAGTAGAGCACATGGTAATCGTTGTGTTGTAACCGGGCGATGGGCGCTCGGTAGAGACTGCTGTCGGTCCGGTTGCCTCGTCGCCGTCGGCGCGCATGCGGCGAGACCGTCTTCGTGGTCACCAGAATTCTTGCTGCACCGACTGTTCTCAAATCTGTCATGGCCGTCGTCGACGTTGTAGATTGCCTCCGCACAATCCGGGCACTGCCCAGTTGGGCGACGCACCACGGTACGCGGAATGTCCTCGCAGGAGTTGCGGCTCGAGGTCATCGCAAGGGCACTACTCACTGTCGTAGGCGTGTTAGTAGGCCATCACATGAATTCAACTTGGCATGGTCGGTAGCCGCTGGCTACTCTCTTTCAGTACCCTCCACAACAGCCGTTGCGACTTGTTTTTCGAGGAAAGGCGCGAGCGTCCTCGAGTAGCTGAGCGTCATATGGTGGTTGTCGAAGTAAGTGATCAGCCCACCGATTACCGCGTGGCAACGTCCCTCGCTGCAGAAGTTGGGCGAGATATCGATGGATGGAACTCCGAGGGCTGCAGCAGTCGCAAGTAGATCGGCGTTCGAATCTATCTGCACCCAAGAGCATGGATCATAGGTGTCCCCGCCCTTTTCAACGCACTCAGGGGCGGTCATCTCGTTGGGCACAGCTGGTGAGTCTCCGAGAAGAACTACTTGTTTGCCCGACTTCACGATTCGTTCGACCTGAGTGATTGCTTCTGAAGTGGATGTAACTCCGCTGGCGGTCACGAGCACAACGTCGATGTCGGAGCGTTCAGTGATGCTGTCGACCACGGCCTGTCCCCATTCATAGCATTCCGCTTGGTCATCTGCGACGGAAGGATCCGCCGCAACCTTTTGCCGGATCTGCTCTCGCGATTCGAACCCCGAGCATCGCGCGCGTACGTGCGGAATCAATCGCCACTCACTCGAAGCGGATGCGATGGCCATCGGCTCGACCATGTGTTCGCCGTGCGAATTGCCGATCAGTGCAATTGTCATAGTCGGGCTGTCGAGTTCGCCGAATTCACAGGCTGCGATAATGTCGCCCAGCGCTGGCTTGCAGGTGCCTCCGGCCTGGACGCTTCCGTCGCCCCAATAGAGGTCGTTTGCAGCGAAACCCGGATCGACGGTACCCGTGATTGCGAAAGGCTGCCGGCAGTCGTTGCCTGACGTCAGCGCTTTGGCCCCCAGGCACTCGTTCGCGGCCTCCAGCTCAGTGGCGCGAGCCTGATCGCTCAGTGTGATCTGCGTAGTCGCGACTCCGACGACGAGGAGCAGCGCGAGCATCCCCGCTGCCATAAACGCGAACGACCAGACCGGCTTACGCAACCTCACGGCGCGATCTCGTACTCGGTCTTCTACGAAGTATTTCGTCGCGGCAGCCAAAAGCACGCTGGCGATCAGGATGAACACCTTTCCGATAAACGAGAGATCGCGGCTAAGAATGTAGGGGTACAGGATGATCAGCGGCCAATGCCACAGGTAGATCGCGTACGAAGTGTCGCCGAGAAATTGGACAGGGCGGAACCGGGAAAGATGCCCCGGCGTCCAACGAAGCTCCCGTTGTCCTGCGTGGATGAGTAGTACTGCGCCGAGCACCGGGACCAGGGCAACGTAACCGGGGAACTGCGTTCGAGCGTCGAACTGCACGGCCGAACCCACGATGAGGGCGAGGCCGCCCCAGCCGGCTGCCAGGCGCAGGATCGAATCCCGTCGAGACGGTTGGACGCTTGAGCCCCAAGCTGGGGCAAATGCAAGCAGCCCTCCTGCGGCGAACTCCCACGCCCGGGTGGGCGTGATGAAGTACGCGGATGGCTGACTTCGAGCTGTTTCGAAGATGGAGTATGCCAATGAACCGATGAACACGGCTCCGAGTGCGATCGCAATGGCGCGCCGGTTCAATCTGTCGGACCGTCGGATCTTCGAGGCGACGGCGACGGCCCCAACGATGATTATGGGCCACGCGATGTAGAACTGCTCTTCGACCGAAAGGGACCAGAAATGTTGAGCAAGCGTGGGCCTGTTTTCTGCCGCCAAATAGTCGACCGAGTTGCCGGCGAGCACCCAGTTCTGAACGTAGAGCGCACTCGCCCCGATCTCGAACAACGTCTGCTGCAACAGCGACTTCGGTAGGAACACGAAGGCAGCGACCAGTGAAAATCCTAGGACCGTGAAGGAAGCGGGCAGGAGCCTTCTCACGCGCCGGGCCCAGAATCGAGGCAGACTCACGGTGCCCGTTCGGTGGACTTCGCCTAGCAGATGGCTCGTAATCAGAAAACCTGAGATGACGAAGAAGACATCGACTCCGACATATCCACCGGGCAGGTGCTTTGGCCAGAGGTGGAATGCGACGACTAGCACTACGGCGAGCGCGCGCATTCCTTGTATGTCGAGACGCTTGCCCCGCATCAGCGACGTTTCGCTGTCTGAGCGAGACGCTTCAGACGTATCTTCAGTTTGGAGCGCACGACGTCGGGCATCATGAACTTCAACGAGGTGAGTCGATGCGCGACTGGCACCGCCATCAAGAGGCTCATGCGCTCCCGTGCCGACATGTATGGGGCGTCACGCAGTCGGCATGCCCACAGCGGCTCCGAGAGTCCGGAGGCGTCCTGAAACCCGACAAGCGCGTAGTTCAGCTCGTCGACATCATGGTCGAAATCTTTGGAGCGCGTGTCGGCGCCCGAAACGCTCTTGACTGTGAGGTGGTCAACGAGTTGTTCGAGCATCCGATTCCAGCCCGGGGAGACGTGATCGCTGACGACTGCATCGTGCACCGCCGCCGCATCTTTGCGCCGCTTATCGGGATGGTCGACAAGCTGTTCTAGTGCGGAGAGGTATTTCTCTCGGTCTGAGAAATGAACACCTTTGTTCGACAGCGACAGGTCGTTCGAGGTGAGCACCGAGTCTGCAACCGTCTCGTTCAGCGCCAAGACCGGTATTGCGCGAATCGCCGCGTCAAGCAGCGACGTCAATGACGCGAAGGGGGTGGAGTCCACATACACGTCGGCGGCGTCGTAGTAGGCGTTGATATCCCGAACCATTCCTACGGCTCTGAATCGACCGCCGGTCTCCTCGCTAATCTCGAGCCACCGATCAGTCGGCTCAGGACCGACAACGAGAAGCGACACGTCGGGGTGAGAAAGTACGAACTCGCGATGGATGTCTATGAAGTGGCTTCCCGCGGAGGCCCCGTATTTATACCCGGATGCGATGGAGACGATCACGATCGCGTCAGGTGACAGGTCGAGATGGTCTCGAGCTCCTTCCCTATCGCTGCGTGGCGGCCGGCTGAGCGGGATAGGCACGATGACCGAATCGGCCTCGGCGACATTGCGGTAGGCAAGAGAGAGCCGCTGGCCGGCCGGTCGGATATCGGCCACAACATCTGCAACGGTGCCGCCGATCCAGAAGACGTGATCGGCATGATTGAGAAAAACGACCTTGGCCGACACGTCGATCAGCCCGATCGACGGAACGACGTCGTACGGGTGCACATGGAGCACGACGGTGTCGACACCGCTGTTCGCGATGCGTCTCAGCTCGGCAGCTCGGTCGAGGAGGTTGCTTGAGATCTCTCCCAGGCTGATGATCTTTCCGCCGGATGCCGCTACCGCCTCGTGGAGCTGGTGCGGAACGGGGACGCCCTGCTGGCCGATGATTACGACCGAGTTGACTCGCTTGTCGTCGTTCTCGATCCATCGCCACACCAGTCGCGTGTGGCCGCCGGCCGAATACGCCTGCGAGAGCACGTGCACGACATGGCCGGTGAGCCCGAGATCTGCCCGCGTGCGGGCTACGAGCTTTTCGCCGATCTGCGCGGCCAGCTCCTCGAGCCTCAGGCTTCTGAAGATGCCGGGATGGTTGTACCAGGCGAACCTCGCCGCGGACTGCAGAGTGACTGCGGCGCTCCGGAAGCGGGAATCGTCGATGGCGCGAGCGGCGTCGACGATCAAACCGTCGAAGGTGACGAGATTCTCGGCGATTCGTGCGCGAGCGTGTTTCGTTGGCATTTACTTCCAGGCTTCTGAGAATGCAGCTTCGACAAGCTTAGACAACGAGCTCTGAGTTGTTCTCGTCTCGTCGTTCCTTGGCCCGCAGGCGGAACAGCGAGATGAGCGCGATCGCCGAGATGGCCGAGGCAACAACGATGCCGGTCACGACGCCGGTAGTGGAGTCTGACTGCATGCCCCACAGTGCGACGCCGCCGAAGGCCAGAAGAGAGAGCATCAATGCCCAAGTGGCCGGCTGCAGCACGAATCCCGTCTCGCGATAGGCGAGTATCAACACCACGACGACATAGACCGCGTAGGCGCCGATGTACGCGACGCCGAGCCCGTCGAGTCCGCCTTCGGCCGCGAGCGGAAGCGCGATTGCCAGGTAGCACGCGTTGAAGCTCAACTCGCCGATGAAGAAGGCACCACGCGCCTTGCGAGCGAGCAACAGGAAGGCGACGGCCCAGCCGACGATCTTCAGGATGTCGCCGAAGAGCTGGAATCGGAGGATTCCGGTGGCGGCCTGAAACTCGGCGGCGTAGAGGAGGTGCAGCACGAAGGGGGAGAGAACGATCATCCACAACAACACCGGACCGCCGAGAAGCAGCGCGATGCGCACCTGGGCGTCGACGCTCTTGTTGAGAGTGACGAGGTTCTCTATCTGCGCGCTGATGCGGGGGTAGTACTCGACGGCGAGCGCTGTGAGGACAAATCCGAGGTACATGCTCGTGATCGTCCAGGCCGCCTGAAAATGCCCTGCCGCGGTCAGTCCCTGCTCCTGTTCCAACCAGACGCGAACGACGAGCTGCGTTCCGCTGGTCAGCAGCAGGCCGAACATCACGACGCCGCCGAGGGTGAGCAGCCCGCGAAGCTCGGGTCGCCACTCGCCGAACGAGGGGCCTGACTCTCGCGTGGAAACGCGGAAGACGAACCAGGTACTGCAGGCGAGAGTTGCCACGGGGGCGGCGGCAAGCGCGGCGATGACGCCGGCCTGACCGGACACCTGAAGTGCGCCGATTGTTACGGCGGTGCCGATGAGCGCCCCGAAGGTGTTGCAGATCGCAAGCGACTTGACCCTGCCCATTCCGTTGAGCAGCGCGAGCTGTGCGCCCGAAATCACCATCGCGCCTAGAGCGACCCCGAGCGCCGCAATGAGCGTCGGATCTGCGTCGTCGGGGAGGATCAGCCCGCCGATAGTCAGACCGAGCACAACAACGATGATGCCGCCGATGCCGCCGAGCCAGCTCGAGCCGATGAGAAGCGCCGAACGCACCCGCCGAAACTTGGCGGCATCGGCGAAGGCGGCGGCGGTGGCCTGCACCCCGCTGGTGTTCATGCCGAGGCTGAACAGGATAACTCCGAAGTTAGCCGCTGAGGTGAGGATGCCGAGCAGGCCGACCCCGGCCGCGCCAACCTCGACGGCAACGAACTTGTATCGGAGGGCTCCGAGGGCGACAACCATGATCGAGCTGAGGCCCACGGTGACTGTCGCCCAGAGAATTCGTTTCATGTGATCATCGCGTTCATGGCTTGTGTGTTCGTCTCCACGCCAGCCCGACGGGGTATCCGGCCATCTTTCCGAGGTCGCCGCACACCACTACGAACGGGACGAAAATCATGCCCAGTGCGAAAGAACTTCCGAAATCGCGGCGGTGGTTCCACAGCCTTCTCCAGAACTTCTGGAGGTAAACAACGGCTCCTGCGACGAGTGCGACGATGAGCAGGGGCTGGGCGAATGAGCCGACGACGAGCGCAATCCCCAGCGCGTAGGCGGTATAGCGGGCTGCGTGGCGCTTCGCCCAGAGGGCGGCCTTGCCATCGCCGCGGGCGTAGCGGAAGTACTGCTTGATGAACTGTCGGTAGGTGGGACGAGCAGACCAGGTGACGATCGCATGAGGTGCGAACGCGAAGGTGAGGCCGGAGTGCTTCATCCGCAGGTCGAAGACGAGGTCTTCGCAATAGTCGAGCCATTCGGGATATCCGCCGACCTCGCTCCACGCGGATCGGCGAAAGGCGATCGACCTGCTGGATGGAAGAAATGTCGCACCGTCGATCTCTGACAGGTGCGGGGTGATTGTGAACGCGATCCTGCGTTCAGTGAACGTTGCGCCTGTCGGGCGAAAGAACCCACCGACGACATCGACGTCGTCGGTGAACGCCTCGAGCATTCGTTCTGCCCATCGTGGGTCTATCGACGTGCCGGCATCGGTTACGAGGACCTTCTCGAACCGCGCAGCGGCGATCGCGATGTTGCGCCCCTCGGAGATGTTGGCGCCAGGCTCGACTATGACGCAAACTTCGCAGCCGGCGGGGGCCACCCATGATCTCAGCAGCTCCGGCGTGCCATCCGTCGATCCACCGTCGACTATGACGATCTCTCTGGGAAGCAAGGACTGCTTCTCCAAGCTCTCGAGAAAACCGACGATGGAGGAGGATTCATTGAGAACGGTCAGAACGAGTGTGGCTTCGGCGGTCTCGGTCATGCGTGTGCTGCCTTCAGCTTTCGCGAAAGAAGAGGATGTCTGCGACCGGCCGCATAGGTACCGAGCAGAAACTCGGGGTAGCGGCTGTAGAACTTCACCATGGAAGAGATTTCACGCTTCCACGGTGTCGCGCTCGCCGTGGAGGTCTCTCTCGCCCAGCCATGCAGCCAGCGGTATTTCGGGGCCAGCAACACGTCTATGCCGAGATCCCAGGCACGGATGCAAATGTCGCTGTCTTCGTAATAGAGGAAGAAGCGCGAGTCCCAACCGCCGAGGGCGTCGATCGACTCGCGCATTCCGAAGATAGACGCGCCCATCAGCCACGACACGACCCGCGGCTCGGTGCCAGCCCCGAAGAGCAGGTAGCGCGCGGGCCGCCGTGAGTCGCCGGCGATCCGGTTGCGAATCTTGTCGACGAGGAACGGATAGCCGCGCCCGTTGGGCTGCTGCGTGCCATCGGCGTTGAGCAGTTGGGGAGAGACGATGGCCGATCTGTCGCGAGCGAGGTCACGAAGGCCGACCAGGTCGCGATAGTCGATTGAGATGTCGGGGTTCACGAAACCTATAAACGCACCGGAGCTCGCCTCGACGCCGACGTTGTTGGATGACGAGAATCCGAAGTTGCCGTCGCGTTCGATGACTGTGGCGCCGAGTTTCCGCGCAACATCCTGCGTGCCGTCGGTGGAGCCGTTGTCCACAACGATCCACTCGATCCCCATCGGGGGATGGCCCGCCTTGCCCCAGAACTCGGTGAGCGCGGCGCTGCTGTTGTAGGTGACGGTGATGAGAGAGCACCAGGGGCGCTGCGCGTTAGTGTTGCTCATGCGACAAGTGGTTTCCGATGCTGGCATTTCGTCGCAATTGCGATCTAAACCACTAGCTTATCTCGTATTCTGAAAGCACCGCCCTGTAAGGCGGTGCGGAGCGGTTCGCTTGTTGCATGCCAATTCGCAATGAGAGCGTCGGGTGCCAGCCGGCTTTCCGCTCCCGCTACTGAAGCCGATAGACCGGTCGAGGTAGCATAGCTGTGCATTCGTCAGACTTAGTTTCTCGTCAACGCGTGCTGATCTTTGGATCGATCGAAACCACCCGTGGGGGACACTTGACCGCCGAACGCACTCGCAATGCCGTCAGAGCCCGACGCAATTCCTGGCAGAGGGACTACGCGTTTCGACTGCTGGTGAGTGATTGCGTTGTCGTGCTGCTGTCGGTAGTCGGGTCGCAGCTGGTCTGGTTCGGGGTCGATTCTCGTGAACTCGCCTGGGATCCCATTGTCGACTTGACCATCGGGTACACGACGGTGTCGTTGGTATTGGCTGCAGCATGGATCTTGACGCTGGCCACGAGCAACACCCGCGATCGCAAAGTCATCGGCTCGGGAACCCTCGAGTACAAGCGTGTCGCGGATTCGACGATCGGTCTCTTCGGTGCCTTCGCCATCCTCGCGTTTCTCTTCGACATCGGTCTGGCGCGGGGCTACTTTCTCACGGCGCTGCCCGCCGGATTCGTATTGCTGGTGGCTTCCCGGTGGGCGTGGCGTCAGTGGCTGCGCAAGCGTCAGCGAAACGGCGAGTACCTCTCGCGCGCGATCCTCGTCGGGGAACGGCTGAAGTCAGTGCAC
>Ga0247736_10000474_pt1 | contig 13478 bp, 14 predicted proteins | sample UWRJL193509B2_FD_180935 | JGI IMG/M metagenome (GOLD analysis project Ga0247736, IMG submission 180935) | Plant litter microbial communities from Arlington Agricultural Research Station in Wisconsin, United States - UWRJ-L193-509B-2 | ecosystem: Environmental > Terrestrial > Plant litter >...
CGATGAAGAGCGAATCGGGAACTCTCGCGAGAAGGTCGGATTCAGAGATCGAGGTCATGCGGGGCTCCCGGTGGTGAGTTCGATGCCGGCGGAGTCGAGCTCCGCGAGGGCAGCGGCGCTGGAGTCAGCGGCGACTCCGGCGACGAGGTCGGTCAGCACGCGGACGCTGCGTCCGCTTGCCAGTGCGTCGAGGGCGGATGCCCGCACGCAGTAGTCGGTCGCGATGCCTGCGACGTCGATCGCGGTGATTCCCGCCCGGGTGAGAGCGTCTTCGACGCTGGCCCCGGCATCCGTGGTGCCCTCGAAGATCGAGTACGCCGGCTTACCCTGCCCCTTGCGAACGTGGATGTCGATGAGAGAGGTGTCGAGGGCCGGGTGGTACTCGGCGCCCGGGCTGCCGGACACGCAGTGCCGCGGCCAGGTATCGACGAAGTCGGGATCCGCGGCCGTAGCGAAGTGCCCGCCGTTGTCGTTGTCGCTGTCATGCCAGTCGCGCGAGGCGAAGACGTGGTCATATCGGCCGGGATTCGCTTTCAGCAGCTCGGTGATGCCCGCAGCGACGGCCGCGCCGCCGTCGACACCGAGGGCGCCGCCCTCGGTGAAGTCGTTCTGCACGTCGATGATGAACAGTGCGGTGCTCATGGAGCGCTCTCCTAGCCGGCGGTGAGGTTGTCGCCGCACTCGAAGGCGCGGGTCGTCAGGGTGTCGATAGCGAGGGCCGCAGCGGCTGCGTCGATCGAGTCGTCGAGGGCATAAAAAGCGAAGACCAGGGTCGAGCCGTCTTGCGCCTTGATCGTGCCGGAGAGGGATGATTCGCTTCCGGTCGCACCGGTCGCCGCGATCACGGCCTCACGTGCTTTCTCGTTGTCCCCGGTGAACCTGTCGAGAAGAGTTCCACTGACGCCGGCAACGGGAAGCGAGTTGTAGACGTTGTTGAGCTTGTTGGTTCCCTCGAGGATCTTCTGCGACAGCTGGGCCATGAACTTCGCCGGCACGGCATTCTCTTTGCTGAGGCCCGAGGCGTCTTTCACGAGCACGTCGGCCGGGTCGAGCCCGAGCTGTGTCAGCGCGGAACCGAAGGTCGCCGGAAGCGAGCCGGCCGACCCGTCACCGTTCGACTCCTTCGACGTCACCCGGGCGATCGACTCGGCGAGCGTATAGTCGCCGGTCTGCAGCATCGTGTTGACGAGAACCGAGATCGGCTGGGAGTCGACGTGGGCGATCTCTTCTGAGCCCTCGTCGACCGTGCCCTGCACGAGTTCGGCATCCGGGAATCCGAGCTTGGCAGCGAACAACTGCCCGGCGCGGTCGATCGGGTCGTCGCTGCGCGGGCTCTTTGCGGCCGTCGGGTCTTCGCGGTCGCCGTCGACCTGCAGCGCCGTCACCTCGGACATCGTGCCGTTGCGACGGGCCGACGAGCTCCAGCTCTCGTCCCACGCGTCGGACGGGTCCCAGTAGCTCGCGTCGAGGATGATCTTCGCTATCGGCTGCTCCGCGCCGAGGGCGGTGCGCACCTGGTCGACGAGCGCGCTCAGCTTGGGTGCGTCCTTGTAGTAGCTCTGGCTGCCCGGGTCGGTGTTGCTCAGGGTCGGGTCGCCCGCTCCGACCAGCACGATCGTGCCGGGCTCCGACGAGCGGTAGACCTTGGTCGTCATGCGGTAGTCGGGGCCGAGCACAGAGATGGCCGCGGATGCCGTAATCAGTTGCATGGTGCCTGCGGGGGCCGCCTGCTGCGAGCCGCCGGCGCTGTAGATGACGTCGCCCGAGGAGGTGTTGATTACCGAACCGCGCAGTTTGCCGAGGGCGTCGGCACTGGCAGCGGTGCGGATCGAGCAGGTGCGCACCAGGCTCGGATCGGGCTGCGAATCGGGAACGGCGCGATCGGGCTGTTCGGCATCCGGGAGCTGCGCAGCGGCTTCGGCGGTGATCGGGGCTTTGGTGCCCGCTGCGGCGCCGGCCACGACTGCGCCGGTACCGAGAAGAAGAAAGGCAACGCCGATGCTGACCGCGACCGCGGCCGGGCGGTGCCGCTCGAACAGGCCGGCTATCCCGGTCTTGCCACCGTCGCCGGGGCCACCGCCGGCCGGAGGTGCAGCGGCCGCTGGGGCACTGGTGAAGGCCTCGGTCGGCTGGGCGAAGTTGGCGTAGGCCTGCGCTGCGGGGTTCGGCTGTGCGACGGCGGCCGGCACCACCAGCGTGGGGTCGAGATCGGGCGAATGGCCCTGCGTCGGCGGGCGGTAGGCCTGGGTGGGCGCCTGGTACGCCTCAGTCGGAGGCTGGTACGCCTCGGTCGGCGGAAGATACGGCTCTGCTGCCGGGCGGTACGCCTCCGTCGGAGGCTGGTACGCCTCAGTGGGAGGGAGATACGGCTCGGCGACCGGCTGATACGGATCTGCGGGAGGCTGGTACGCCTCGGTCGGCGCGGCGGGTGTGGCCGGGTCGGCTGACTCGGGGAAAACTGGGACAGCGGCCTGTTCGGCGTCCGCCTGCTCCGCATCGCGGGCCGCGCGACGAGACAACGGCTCCCCCGGCGACTGCTCGCCGGGACGGGGCTCACCAGACAGGGGGTCGTAGGGCTCGGTCACCCGTCAATGATAAACGGACGAGCTGCCCGGGGCTGGGAGGCCCCGGGCACGCCCGCTACCGGCGGTGCTACTCGCCGGGGTAGCTGAGGCCGATCTGGGCGCGGATCTCATCGAGGGTCGCCATGATCGCGACGGTCTCGCTCGGGGGGAGGATGTCGCCGGCGAGCTGTCCGGACTCGACCAGGCGCTCGAGTTCCGCAGCCTGGTACTGCATGCCACGGTTCGAGACCGAGCTCTCGTAGCGTTCGACGACCGAACCGTCGAGCGCAAAGACCGTGAACGACGACGGGTTGTAGAAGACGGAGTCGATCGCGACCCAGCCGTTGGTGCCGATGACGGATGCCGTGTTCGGCCCGGCCGTGTCGAGCGCAGTGTGGATCAGTGCCTGCTGCCCATCGGCGTAGCCGAGTACGACCGCGGTCTGGCGGTCGACACCGGTGGGGGTCTTCGCGGCGATGGCCGAGACGCTCGTCGGGGCGCCGAGGATGTCCCAGGCGAACGAGACCGGGTAGATGCCGAGGTCGAGTAAGGCGCCGCCGCCGAGGGCGGGGTCCTGCAGGCGGTGGCTCGGGTCCTGCGGCAGGTTCTGGTTGTGGTCGGCGATGACCGTGCGCACGTCGCCGATGACTCCCTCGGCGATGAGCTCACGCAGGCGCACCATGTGCGGCAGGAACCGGGTCCACATCGCCTCGAGCACCACGAGGTTCTTCTGCGCGGCGAGCTCGACTATCGACGCGGCATCCGCGGCATTGATCGTGAAGGCCTTCTCGACCAGCACGTGTTTGCCTGCCTCGAGGGCGAGGGTAGCGTTCGCGTGGTGGAAGGGGTGCGGCGTGGCGACGTAGACGACATCGACCTCCGGGTCGGCGACGAGGGACTCGTAGCTGACATGGGCGTTCGCGATGCCGAACTTCGTGGCGAAGGCATCCGCCCCACCCTGGCTGCGCGAGCCGACCGCGCTGACGACGTGCCCGTTGGCGAGGAGGTCGGTGACGAAGAGGTCGGCGATGAGGCCGGTTCCGATGATTCCCCAGCGAAGCTTGTCTGACACGGTAAACCCATTTCTCGTCGAAGTACGGGCTCTTCAGCGAGCCCGTTCTCGACGATAACAGCTACGCCCACCCGCCCCATCCGTCTCACGGGTTTGTACTTTTTTGCGGGTTGTGAAGCGCTCCAGACAGCAGAAATGCACCAACCCACGGGTGGGTCAGGCGGCGCGCACCTGGGCGATCGCGTGCTCGGCCGCGACCCAGGCGAGCATCGCGCACTTGACGCGCGCGATGTACTTCGAGACACCGCTCAGCACGGCCGCGTCGCCGAGCAGGTCTTCATCGGCCTCGATTGTTCCGCGCGAGCGCATGACCTCGCGGAACGCCCCGATCCGCTCGTCGAGTTCGCTGAGGCTGTGGCCGGCGGCCATCTCGGTGAACAACGAGGCGCTGGCCTGCGAGATCGCGCAGCCGTGCCCGGTCCAGTGAACGGCCGAGACGACATCCGTGCCGGGCTCGACGTGCAGTTCGAGGGTGATCTCGTCGCCGCAGGTCGGGTTGAGCTGGTGCGACGACGCCGCAGCACCGTCGACGAGCCCGAAGCCATGCGGGTGCTTCTGGTGATCGAGGATGATCTCCTGGTACAGCGACTGCAGTTCTGACGAGGTCATGAGGTTACTCCGAAGAAAGTACGGACTTCGGCAAGACCGGCGAGAAACTCGTCGACCTCGTCCGCAGTTGTGTAGAGGTAGGTACTCGCCCGCGTCGAGGAGGTGACCCCGAGCCGGCGGTGCAGCGGCTGGGCGCAGTGGTGACCGACGCGCACGGCGATGCCGCGGTCGTCGAGGAACTGGCCGACATCGTGCGAGTGCACACCCTTGACGTCGACACTGGCGAGCCCGATGCGGCCTTCGCTGGTTCCGAGCAGGCGGATGCCGGGCATTCCGGCGAGCCCGGCAACCAGCCGGGCGCCGAGCTCGGTTTCGTGTCTTGCGATACGGTCCATTCCGACGGCGGTGAGGTAGTCGACGGCTGCGGCGAGCGCGACAACCTGCGAGACGCGCTGGGTTCCGGCCTCGAACCGCTGCGGGGCGGGCAGGTATTCGGCGCGGTCCATGGTGACGGTGGTGATCATCGAACCGCCGGTGAGGAACGGCGGGAGGGCATCGAGCAGTTCGCTGCGCCCGTAGAGCACGCCGATGCCGGTCGGTCCGAGCATCTTGTGCCCGGAGAAGACGGCGAAGTCGACGTCGAGGGCACGCACATCGACGGCGAGGTGCGGCACGGACTGGCAGGCGTCGAGCACCACGAGCGCGCCAACCGCTTTGGCCAGCGCGACGAGTTCGGCCACTGGGCTGATGGTGCCGAGAACGTTCGAGACGTGGGTGAACGCGAGCACCCGGGTGCGCGGGCCGATGATCGCGGCGGCCTCGGACATCCGCAGTTCGCCGTCGTCGTCGACCGGGATGAAGCGCAGGGTGGCGCCGGTGCGCGCGGCGAGTTCCTGCCACGGGATCAGGTTCGCGTGGTGCTCACGCACGGTGACGACGATCTCATCACCCTCGCCCAGCCGGAACCGGTCGGATGCCGGCGCCCCGCGACCCAGGCTCGCGTTGCCCATCGCGTAGGCCACGAGGTTGATCGCCTCGGTGGCGTTGGAGGTCCAGACGATCTCGTTCTCGTCGGCGCCGACGAACCGCGCGACGCTCGACCGGGCATCCTCGAACCGCTCGGTGGCGAGGGCGGCGAGAGTGTGCGCGCCACGGTGGACGGCCGAGTTGTGGTGCTCGGAGAAGTCGCGCTCAGCGTCGAGCACGGAGCGTGGTCGCTGCGAGGTCGCGCCCGAGTCGAGGTAGACGAGCGGATGTCCGTTGACGCTCTCGCTGAGAATCGGGAAGTCGGCGCGAATGTTCGCGATCTCGGCAGGGGTGAGGGTGCTCGGGGCAGCAACGGCCGCCGTGACTGCATCAGTGGTGACCACGAGCATCCAGCTTACGCGCCGCCCGCCCGGCCCGCCGGGCCCCAACGGGGTGGTTCATTCTTGCGGGTTACAGCGTCGTCAACCCGCAAAGATGCACAAACCCTCGAGGGGGTCAGCCCCAGATGCGCTTCGAGACGATGTCGGCGCCCTCGCGCAGTGCGCGCAGCTTGGCCCAGCCGACATCCGTCGCGATGAACTCGTAGCTGGCGAAGGTTCCGAGCCCGCAGTCGATGCCGGCGATCACGCGGGTCGGGTCGCCCACGGCATCGATCGAGGCCTGGATGCGGTTCGCGACCACCTGAGGATGCTCGAGGTAGTTGGTGGTGACGTCGATGACGCCGGGGATCAGCAGCATGTTCTCGGGCACCGGGTTGTCGCGGAAGGCAACACTCTCGTGCTCGTGGCGAGGATTGCCGAGCGGAATACTCAACGCGCCGACCTTCGCCTCGTAAAGCAGGGGAAGCAGCTCGGCGACCGGCACGTCGTCCTGGTGGGGGCCCTGCCAGTTGCCCCAACAGACGTGCAGGCGTACTTTCTCGGCCGGGATGTTGACCAGGGCCAGGTTCATCGCCTCGATGTGCAGGCGCACGCGGTCGAGGAAGACGTCGAGCGGGTCGTCGCCGAACATGATGACCCGCTCCATCGCGAGGTCGGGAGCGTCAAGCTGCAGGATGTGCCCGCGCGAGACGATGTACTCGTATTCCTTGCGTAGCTCCTCGGCGACGGCGAACACGTAGTCGGCGTCTGTCGCGTAGGCGGGGTTGTCCTCAGACCGCAGCATCGTGGTCGTCACGATGCCAGGCGACGCTGCCGAGACGAAGGTCTCGGTGTACTCGCCCGCTCGCGGGGCGAGTCCACGGTCGAAGGCGTCGAGGTCGGAGCTTATGCCGGCCAGGTCGTCTTCGTAGTGCACGGCCTGCTGCGCCTGCGCGGTATCCCAGACGCGGGCGAGATCTTCGGCGATACCGATCTGGCTGTCACCGAACGCAGCCCAGGCCGGAAACTTCTGCAGGTCGAGCGACTGCTTGCGGCGGCTCACTCCCCCGAACCCCGACATGCGCTCGGTGACATAGGTCGAGAACCCGACCCGGGGCACCTCGCCGTCGTTGATGACGTCGAGCCCGGCGGTGAGCTGGCCGTCGAGAACAAGTCCGAGCGCCCTCGCGGCCTCACGCTCGAAGGCGGCCGTGTCGTAGTCGCGACCACGCTCGCGCGCGACCAGCAGTTTCGTCAGCTCGGGGGTGCGCGGCAGGCTGCCGGTGTGGGTGGTCAGGATCCGCTCGGTACTCTTCTTCACACTTTCGAGGCTAACCGGCAGTTCTGGCAGGCCCAGCCGGACGTCCTTGTGTTACGAACCGGAGTGAGCAGTACTGTGGCGGAATGACCCCGAATCCCGACTACGTCTCGCTCGGCAACGCCGATTTCATCTCGCTGACGACGTTCCGCAAGAGCGGCGAGGCTGTCTCGACCCCGGTCTGGATCGGTCGCGACGGCGACGCCCTCATCGTGACCACGCCCGATGACACCGGAAAGGTCAAAAGACTGCGCAACAACGCCCGGGTCGAGATGCGCCCGAGCACCCGCATGGGCAAGGTCGCGGATGACGCCCCCACCGTCGCCGGCTACGCCCAGATCATCGCCGGTGCGGCCGGCATGGCTCCGCTCGAGCAGATCATCCGCAAGAAGTACCGCCTGGAGTACTACGTCTTCATGCTCGTCGAGAGGATCGCCGCCCGCCAGCAGAAGACCCGCGTCATCCTGCGCATCACGCCGACCAGGGCGTCCTGACCGGGGGAGCGGCTCGTGATCCCCCAGCACCTCGACGCGCTTCTCGCCGCCACCGTAGCCGAGCTCGAGAGCATCGGCGCCGCCGACGAAGCACTCGGTGTGCTGCGCGAGGGTCGCGGCATCGGCCCGTTGCGCGGCCAGCCGAAGCTCGTGCCGGTCGGCCGGGCCTGGCGACTCGGAGTCGTTCTTCTCGATCGCGCCGGCGCGCTGTATGCGACCGGCGAGATCACCCGGGCGATCGAGCCCCAGGTCGCGGTCACGAATCGGTCTGCGGCGGCCGAGGTGAAGCGGGAATACCGCCGCGCGGCGGTTCGCGGCTCGTTTCCGACCGGCGAGACGATCAACCACGAGTTCGAACCGCTCGACCTCAGCCCGAATGCCCTCAGCGCCGGATCGGGGCTGTTGTCGCTCGCGGACGACGGCGCTGTGCTGGTGCGGCTGGCATCGGGCAGCCGGATTCCGCTCGAGCGGTATCTCGCCGACCGCGTCGCGCTCTTCTCGCTCGACTGAATACGTACTCTCGAATGAGTACGTGCCGGGTGGACCCGGCTGGCAGAGTGGGAACACGAGAATCCTGAAAGGACCGCCATGCAGACACTGATCGTGATCGTGGTCGGCCTGGTGACCGTCGCCGCGGCAACCGCACTCGCTCCCAAGCTCAGAATCGCCGCGCCCCTGATCCTGGTCGTCGTCGGCATCGCCGTCAGCTTCCTGCCGTTCGTGCCGGTGATCGAGATCGAACCCGAGCTGATCCTGGCCGGCATCCTTCCCCCGCTGCTCTACTCGGCATCGGTTTCGATGCCCGCCATGGATTTTCGCCGCGAACTGCGGGCGATCGGTGGCCTCTCGATTGTTCTCGTGGTGCTCTCGTCGGTGATCCTCGGCTTCTTCTTCTCGCTCGTGATCCCCGGGCTAGGCATCTGGTGGGGCATCGCCCTCGGCGCGATCGTCAGCCCGACGGATGCCGTGGCCACCTCGATCGTCAAGAAGTCCGGGGTCTCGGGGCGCGTTGTCGCCGTGCTCGAGGGCGAGAGCCTGCTCAACGACGCGACAGCGCTGGTGCTGCTGCGGGCCGCCATCGTGGCGACTGCGGCCTCGATCTCGTTCTGGGGCGTCGTCGGCAACTTCCTGTTCGCGGTGGCCGTCGCCTCGGCCTTCGGTTTTGTGGTCGGGCACCTCAACCTGTGGATCCGTGCCCGGGTCAAAGACGCGACGGTCAACACCGTTCTCTCGTTCACCGTGCCGTTCCTCGCCTCGATCCCGGCAGAGCTGCTCGGCGCATCCGGCCTGGTCGCCGCTGTCGTGGCCGGCCTGATCACCGGCCACGGGGCCGCGAAGGTACTGCCGCCGTCGCACCGGGTATCTGACACGCAGAACTGGCGCGCGGTCGAACTCGTGCTCGAGGGCACCATCTTTCTGATCATGGGGCTGGAACTCGCCGGGATCGTCGAGAAGGTGCAGGACTCCGACAACGGCCTGCTGACCGCTGCCCTCGTCGCGGCGGGGGCCCTTGTACTCACGATCGTCGTGCGGATCGCCTACGTCACACCCCTCGTTGCCGGGCTGCGGCGTGTCGCCATCCGCGGCAACGAGATGAAGCCGCGGTACGACAGGTTCACCGAGGTGCTCGACAATCCGGAGAAGATGACGGCCCGCCGAGGGCACCCGCTCACCCCCGAGAATATCGAGCGCGGGCGCACCCGGGTGCGGCGCGCGATCGCCGATATCGACTACCTGCTCGCCGAGCCGCTGGGGTGGCGCGACGGCGCCGTGATCGTCTGGGCCGGGATGCGCGGCGCAGTCACGCTGGCGGCGGCGCAGACGCTGCCCGCGGATGCCCCGGACCGGTCGCTGCTCGTGCTCATCGCATTTCTGGTCGCGGGCGGTTCGCTCCTGCTGCAGGGCGGAACCCTCGCCAGGGTGGTGCGGTGGATCCGGCCCGCGAGCGAGGAGGTCGTCGACAGCGGCGAGCGGTCGGCCCTGCTCGACCTTCTGCGAGATGCTGCCGGTGAGATCCCGTCTCCCCTCGACGGCACGGAATGGGACCCGGCGAGGATGAAGGCCTACGCGCTCGCCCGGATCCACGCCCAGCGCTCTGCCCTGCTCACCGCACGCGATGACGGACTCTACTCGGCCGGGGCGCTCGACTCCGCGCTCGCCAACCTCGACGCCGACGAGATAGCCATCGGCATGCGGGGCGAGCCCGCCGAGGGCTGATCAGTCCGCCGGTGCGGTGGTCAGGTAGATGTCGATGTCGTCGTCCTGCCAGTCGAAGCGGAACCCGTGGCATTCGTATAGTCGGCGTGCCGGGCTTCCGACGAGCACATTGAGCCGGAACGGCCGGGCACTCGCATGGCTCGCCAGCACCTGGCTGAGCACGGCTGACCCGAGGCCGGCGCCGCGGGTCGACTCCGCTAGGTAGAAGTGCTCGATCCAGACGGCGTCGGGCTCGGGACGCACCGCGATGAGACCGACTTCCGCACCGCCGACGCCGATCACCGAGGTGTGGGCGGGAACGAAGGCGTCGAGAAAACGCTCCCGGGCGCGTACTGGGTTCCACCGGCCCAGTCGCTTGAGGTCGGCGCGCATGACCTCGACCCGCAGGTCGACCATCCAGTCCGCGTCGGCGGCGACGGCCGGCCGCAGGCTGAAGGTCGGCGTTGTCACGGGATCACCCTAGCGACCGTGGTCCGCGCGGCGGGCACGACGGCGTTCCCGCCAGGTCAGGGCGGCCTCGGCGGCGGCTTCGCGCTCGAGTCGCTCCTGGCGCTCGCGAAAGCGGGCGAGCCGACGCTCCCGCCAGGCCGTGATTTCGGCGTCGATGTCGCGCGTCGGGGTCACGACCGGTGGCCCACCCTGCAACTGGCGGCGGGCATTGACGACCCGGGAATTGAAGTCGGTGAGCAGCTCACGCACGGCGGACTCGGATGCCGCCGCATCCAGCCGCGCCTCGAGCCCCTCGTTCTCGGCCCGCAGCGTGAGCGCGGGCGGCCCGAGCCCGGTGATCCGCTCGTTCTCGATCTTCTGCCTGATCCACCAGTCCGGGTCGGTCTGGTGCAGGTTGGGTAGCGGCTTTCCCGCACCGGGAAGGTTGTCGAAGTCACCACGACGCATGGCCTGCTGGATCTGCAGCTCGACGAACTGGGCACGGCGGTCCATGGAACGTTGGCCGGCATCCGCCTCGTCGTCCGCGACCGGGGTCGCTTCTGCCGGCTCGCCGGCAAGCCGGTCCACCTGGTAGCGGGCGACGTTCAGGCGGGTATCGCTTCTCTCCTTTTTGCGCGCCATACCTCCAGCCTAGATATGGCCAGCACGAAATTCCGGGTACAGCCTCGCCAATCCCGCGCGATCGTGAAACCCTCGACCGAGCACGGCCCTACGAATATTTTCACCCCCGTGCATCACTTTTGCCCCGCCCCAGCGTCATTCAGGTACAGACAACCGAAGGAACCTATGACTGAGTGGGGTGCCGATGCGCGCTACACGCGGCTCGTCCATGAGAAGGGCAGCGAACTGCTGCGGCTCGCCATGCTCATGATCGGCAACCGGCACGACGCCGAAGACGTGGTGCAGGATGTGCTGATCTCGGTCGCGGCCGCCTGGCCGATCACGAGGCCGATGCCCTACCTCAAGCGGGCCGTCGCCAACCGCTGCATCGACGTCATCCGAAAGCGGCGGGAGATCCCGGTGGAGTCGGTACCCGAACAGCCCAGTGACGAGGGCGGGTTCTTGCTCTACGACGACACCCGGCGGTTCTACGAACTCCTGCGCGACCTGCCGCCACGACAGCGCGAGACCCTCGTGCTGCGGTTCCAGTTCGATCTCAGCGATTCAATGATCGCGAAGATGCTCGGCATCTCGATCACCACGGTGCGCAGCCAGGCCCAGCACGGCCTGCGCAAACTCCGGATGTCTGAAGCAGTCCTCACGGTAAGGAACGAAGAATGAACGTCGACGAAGGCATGCGCCGCCTGCGCGACCCGAACGAGTGGGATCTCACCCTCGCACCTCGGACCGGGGCCTTTCCTGCCCGCCCCCCACGGCTGCGGTCGCTGGCTTTCGGTTTCGCCGCCGCAGCCGCGGTCGCGGTGGTTGCCACTTTCGCCCTAGTGGTGCTTGCGCCCGATCCCTTCGTGCGGGGCCCGGTCGCGGTGGATCCCACGGCTACTCCGCGCCCCACGGCGACCAGCAATTACCAGGCGCCGGAGAACTGCCGCAGCCTGCTCGACGACGCGACGATCGCCTCGTTCGAGTCCGACTTCTGGCAAATCAGCGACGAAGAGCAGGGGGACATGTACCGGATCAAGGTGAAGGACGACCTGCCCGGATCCTTCGTGCAGCGCTTCCTGAATTTCGGCGACGGAATCGTCTGCGCTTTCGGCCCGGTGAACAGCGACGTCGGCGTCAAATACGCCTACGGACCTATCTCGGCCGAACAAGCGAGCGAACAGCGCGCGCTGATCGAAGCGCGCGGCTACACGGCGACGAGACAGGGCGGATTCGATGTCTATCTACCCTCCGCCGCCGAGCTCGAGCAGGACCCGATGGCGCAGGCGTACGCCTTCGGAGACGGCGTGTGGGCCTACTCGGTCGACCACGGCGGCGGGGGCGGCCCGGTGCGGTACCTCGACGAGATCCTGCAGAACGCGCCCACTAATTGAGGTTTTGCCCGTTTTCGCCGTGCCCGGGCTACTCGCCAGGAACGGGTGTGTGAGAGCCCGCGATCAGCCCGCGGTGAGGTGGTCGACCAGGATGTTGGTGCCGATGAGGATCAGGATGATGCCCCCGGCGATCTCGGCCGGTTTTCCGAACCGCGCGCCCACCCTGCGTCCGATGACCACCCCGAGGAATGCGAGCAGGAACGTCGTCACGCCGATGAGCGAGATCGCACCGGTGATCGAGACCGGGATGAACGCGAGGGTCACCCCGACAGCAAGCGCATCGATGCTGGTAGCGAGTGCGAGCACCAGCAGTTCTCGCGGCTTGATCCGGTCGTAGTCCTCAGCCTTGTCATCTCCCCCGGTAAACGCCTCCCAGAGCATCTTGCCGCCCACCAGAAGCAATAGCCCGAAGGCTATCCAGTGGTCGAAGCCGCTGATGGACGACGCGAACTGGCTGCCCAGAAGCCAGCCGATCAGCGGCATTCCGGCCTGGAAGACACCGAAGGTGAGCGCGATGATGAGGGCGTTGCGCAGGTTGAACCTGCGCATGTGCAGGCCCTTGGTCAGGGCGACGGCGAACGCGTCGGCCGAGACACCGACGGCGATCAGCAAAAGAGCCCAGAAGGTCATGGGGTGGTGGCCTTTCGAAACAGGCCGGCGGCAAAAAGGGGTGCGTTCGGCATTGGTCAATGCCGAAGGTCTCGTTCGCCCGGGCCGCATGGACTGCACAGCCGGGTGGCACTCCGGGTGAAAAATCCACCAGTATGTCGACGTACCTCCGCGTCCCCTCTTCCGCGTCAGCGGAATTCGGGACGGGCGGGAACTACTCCCCCTCGTGCTGCCAGTATGCCAGTGCGGCCGGGCTCGACGAAATTCAGGGCGACAAGCGCGCAGCCTCCACCCGCGCCTCGGGATCGCTCACAATATCGACGCCGAACGGGGAGAACGCCGGCCGCGAAGTCAGAGAGAGTCCCAGGCAGTGAGGTCCCCGCGTGAATGAGGAGACGTCTTTTTAGGGTAGGCTAACCAAAGCCTTGGCGCCATCACGCTTGGTTCCCGTCGCCCTTCAACTCGAACTTTGGATTCCTATGCCAATTCACCGTCTTCTCGGCCTCAGCGCGGCCGCAGTCCTCACCGTCGGCCTTGCCGCCTGCTCCAGCTCCGCCCCCACCTCAGATACTTCCGACCCGGTTTCGGGCGCGAGTGGGTCCTTCCCCGTGACCGTCGAGCACGCGCTCGGCGAAACCACTATCGAGACGCAGCCCACGCGGGTCACCACGATCGGCTGGGGAAACCAGGACGTTGCGCTCGCGCTCGGCGTCGCCCCCGTGGGCGTCGACGACCAGACCTGGTCGATGGACGGCAGCGATGGGCTCGGCGTCTACGACTGGACCCTTGACGCCTACGACGCACTCGGCGCCGATGAGCCGGTAGTGTTCTCCACCGCAGACGGCACCGACTTCGAAGCGGTCGC
>Ga0247736_10000475_pt1 | contig 13449 bp, 13 predicted proteins | sample UWRJL193509B2_FD_180935 | JGI IMG/M metagenome (GOLD analysis project Ga0247736, IMG submission 180935) | Plant litter microbial communities from Arlington Agricultural Research Station in Wisconsin, United States - UWRJ-L193-509B-2 | ecosystem: Environmental > Terrestrial > Plant litter >...
TTCTTCATTTTCTTCCTTAATTAAATTATAACGCAGGGTATAATCTTTTTCTTCAATTAAAGTAGGCTTATCAGCATTTCCTATTTTAAAGGTTTCATGAAAATGATGCACATGCATGATCTTGCTTAACAATGCTTTCCTGTCTTCCATTATTTCTTTGCTTTTTTGATTTTATACTCGTCATTCAACCCTTTTAATACATCCGGTGTGATATCAAGCTTAGGATTGGTGAGCAAAATAGTAGGCATCATATCTGAGTAAGACAGGATGTAATCGAACTTTCCGTTATTATACCTCAATAAATATTCTTTTACATTTTTATTAAGCTCCATGTTTTTTTCTTCCAGCTCCACGCCTAAATTTTGCATTTGCATTTCTTTATTGGCAAGGTCCTGTTGTTGTCTTTTAAGACCCTCTTCTGCTTTTAGTAATTCTGCCTGTGGTGCAATCCCTGCCTGCGCAGATTGCTGGAAGGCCTGGTAGTCGGTCTGGAATTTGATGGTCATACTTTCCATTTGCGCTTCAAGGCTTGCTTTTTTGCCACGCAGTACTTTTGTGAAATCAGCAATGTATGCGTAATGCTCATTGATGCTGTCTGTATTGACATAAGCTATTTTAGCATCTCCTAAATTAGTGGCGCTTGAAATGATGGTAGGTTTAACAGCTACATCAGATGTTTCTGCATCTGATCCTGCAGGCATAACGGCAGTTTTTAAGGAATGTACCTGGTAAAACAACACTGCAACAGCTATTGCCAGTACGCCATTAATAATAAGAGAAAGGTTTTTCATAATTTTAAATTTAAAGAGTAAATATAAAAAGTGTTTATTTTATTTCATTGATTTGTTATAAACAAAACAGCTAAAAATTACTAATAGCTTAACGGATTATTTTTTTGATAGTTGCCAGGATGATCTTAATATCTGTGGCAAGACCCTGCTCCTGAATGTATTTTTTATTCAGCGCCAGTTTTTGCGGCATTACTTCTGTAATATAGGTTTGCTCGGGGTTTGACGAAGCTGAAAGCAGATCGTTTTCATTAATAAACTGCAGGGAGGCAAAATCGGTTATGCCCGGCTTTACAGATAATACCATTAATTGTTCTGCATTATAAAGGTCCACATACTTTCGCACTTCAGGGCGCGGCCCCACCAGGCTCATACTTCCCAAAAGCACATTAAATAATTGCGGCAATTCATCTATTTTATATTTGCGAAGGTAATAGCCTATGCCGGTAATGCGCGGATCGCGGCCGCCAACCGTAAGCAATCCTTTTTTATCAGAGTCGGTTCGCATGGTTCTGAATTTAAAGAGCTTAAAATCACGGTTATGTTTCCCTACACGTGTTTGCAGATAAAATACAGGAAATCCACTATTGATGATGATCATCAATGAAAAGAGGATGAAAAACGGAAACAGGATAACAATCCCTATGCATGAAGCTAGTATGTCGAAAAGGCGTTTAAGCAAAGCTTGGCAATTATGATCCGTTATTAACTGAAGGTGAATATACACATAGTGCCATTAACTGCAAAAAACGCCACTGAAAAAGTAGGGGAATGTTCCATGCGTGAAGGATAGACATGTAACTCATGTTTGCCTGTACCTGCAAAAATAGTGTTGTCCGTAAAGCCCGGCACGCCCTATTTATTTCCCATCACTTTGTTTACAGAGCTGATCACTGCATTTACCACCGTTTTCACCTGCTCATCTGCAAGATCATAATATATGGGCAAAGAAATTTCACGACTGAAATTATCGTAAGTAACAGGATAATTTGCGAGACTGTATCCTAAATTCTTATAGAAGGACATCGCCGGAACCGGTATAAAATGGACATTCACAGATACATCACAATCAAAAATTTCTTTGATAATAAGGTCGCGCTCCTCTTCCGTAATACCATTAATCCTTAATGGATACAAGTGATAGCACCCATTTTTAGTAGCTGTAACATGCATGGGAATCTGGAAACGCTTATCCTTTTCAAAGGCTTCATTATAAGCTTCAAAAATATGTTTGCGTTTCAACTGGGTATCGTTATCATAGCGTTCAAGCTCCACCAGCCCTATAGCAGCTGTAATATCTGTCATATTACATTTATAACCCGCCTCAACAATATCATACTTCCAGTTACCTTTTTGTGTTTTAGCAAGGGCATCCTTATTTTGACCATGCAGTGTATACATACACAGGTATTTATAAACTTCCTCATTATTAAAAGGCTCCGGCAGATTTAATGCTACAGCTCCTCCTTCGGCGGTGGTTAAATTTTTAACGGCATGAAAGGAAAACACAGAGACATCTGTTAATGCTCCGCATTTTTTAGAATGGTAGCTTGCTCCGAATGAGTGTGCCGAATCAGACAATACTAAAATCCGACCAAGTGTTTTTTGAATGTCCGTTTTTGATTTAAAGACAGACGCCTTTTTCATAACCAATTCATTGATCTCGTTATAATCACAGGGATAGCCTGCAAAGTCAACCGGCATAATTACTTTGGTATGCTCTGTAATGGCGCTTTCAATATTACTTACATTGATATTAAAATCATCGGCATTCACATCTACAAATACAGGCTTTGCTCCCACATGCATCACTACATTGGCTGTAGCGGAATAGGTATAGGCCGGCAAAATAACTTCATCCCCTACTCCTACTCCGAACCAGCGGAGCATGATCTCAAGCCCTGCGGTAGCAGAATTAAGACAAAGGGTATTTTTATTACCGCAATAAGCAGACAGTTTTTTTTCGAAGTCTTTTGTGCGCGGGCCAGTAGTAATCCAACCTGATTTTAAGGCTGCAGTAACTTCTGCAATAATTTTATCATCGATGCGTGGCGGAGAAAACGGGATCATCTGTTATGGTTTAAATAATGTTTTGAAAATATCTATGGTTTAGCACCAGGTTCCTGCACAGATGCCGGACTCAGTGTTGAAAGATTATACTTAAGGAAGAGGCACAGAAAAAACACAAAGAATACAATTCCTGCCTGTGTTTGCAGCATGGACTCTACGAGGAAATTGAGTGTGATCAATATGCTGAATAAGGCCAGCATAAAATTGCGTTTCAGGAAGCCGATCACGATAGTGCCTACCGTCATTAAACACAACAGCACAAAGCCTGGCACTCCACTGCCTATAAAGGTTTGCAGGTACTGGTTATGGGCATTGAGCTTTTTAGAGAGGGCTCCTGTAAGGCCTTGTTCTTCATAAGCCTTATATAAACGGTCATTGGCATCTCCGGGAGTTACTCCAAACGCCATGTTATGTTTGATAATATTTGCTGCTTCTTTCCAGATAAGTATTCTTACGGCAGTACTCTCGGTTGCGGTTTTATCAATTTGCTGTGAAGAAGAGGTTACGGTGAAAGCTACCTGAAGTCGCTCGAAAGGGGATGGAAATAATTTATAGACAATGATCAAACCCAGTACAAGCGACAGTGCCAGGCCCGCAATGGTTTTTTTATATCCGCGGTTAAACAAAATTACAGCAAAGGTTACAGGCAATAATACAAAGGCAGAAATAATGCCCATTTTGGAGGATGACAGGAAAATACCTGTCAGGAAAATGCACGTCATAAACCCGATCTTATAATCGAGGTAGGCAATATGAGCAAGCCATTTTTTATAATACAGCATCACAATGAGTTGTGCCAGCACAAGGTACATTGCCAGGTAACTCGGGTGAAGAAAATAGGAAAAATCGGAATAGAAAAAAGTATTGGTATGCTCAAACAGGTAGGTGTAGCTTGCTTTGAAGACACAAAAGATCACAGAGATCAAACATCCCGACACAAAGGCAATAATTATTTTCTTTATGTTCAACTCCTCATAATTCACACAGAAAATCAATAAAGGAAACGCAAAAAAGCTCAGCTTGACCTCAATGCTGGTCAAGGCTTCTGCTTTATTCACAGACAACCAGTAACCGGCAACATGCAAACAGAAAAAGGCCAATAAGGCATACGTCCATGGGTTTCTGAACACCTGTTTAAACCCATGTAAAGGATTTCCAAAGAGCAGGTAGGTGGTTGTCCACAGAATTAACAGGGGCGCATAATTAATTCCAAAAGGCAATAGAAAAGCCAGCAGGTAAGGAAATGAATAACCTGCAGTAGAATATAAATGTCGTGCTTTTGCAAACATGGTTAACGCGATAACGATTCGTGCTTTTTAATTGATTTGTTTAAAATAAAGAAGTCAAATATACCCTTTAAATAGCCCAGCCCATAGCTAAAATGTAAAATAAAGAACGTGTACACTACTCCCGGTATGCCGCTTAATGAACCTTTTTGCTGTTTTGCCGCGAATGTAAATGCCAGTAACAGGTAAAGAACACCAAACACACTCAGTGCTAAAAATACATACTTATGAATAACACTACTTACTAACAGTAAGGCAAGGTAGAGCACAAAGAACAGCGGAATAAGCTGGCGAATGGTGGTAATGGTTTGATGTTTTTTATTAACGAATACTTTCCAATAGCCATACTGGTAGTATTGCCTGTAAAGTTTTTGAAAAGAGGCTCTTACAAAATAACGGCATTTGATCAAATGGTTAAGGTATATTTTATAGCCGGCTTTGGTTACCCTGAAATTAAATTCATCGTCCTGGTTCCTGATCAGCTCTTCATCGAACAAACCTACCTCGTTGAAAATTTCTTTTTTGTAGGCGCCGAAGGCAACAGTATCCACGAATCCGCTTTTATTACCGGTTCTGAAATGGGCATTCCCCACGCCAAAAGAAGAAGACATGGCTGCACCAATGATCTGCGACGTTGAATTTTCATAAACGTTATCCAGAACACCGCCTGTACACATAATCAGTGGATCCACATCAAATGAACTGACATTGTGCTTCACAAAGTCTTTATCGAGCTCCGAGTGTGCACCAAGTATAATCACTATATCCGCTTTAGAATGGTTTATCCCAAGATTCAGAGCAAATGGAGTAGTTCTCTGAACGTTATGAAGCAATGTAAACTGAGGATGTGATACAATGTAGTCCCTGATTATCTCCTGTGTGCCATCATCACTTCCCCCATCACAAATAAAGGTGCTTATTAAATGCGAAGGATAGGTCTGTAAAGCAATAGATTCCATACACCGAAGGATATACTGTTTTTCGTTGAGGCATGGAATGACTATGGAAACTGTTTTCAAATTATATAATGTCAATTAGGTATTATCATTCACTAAGGAAGTTGCATTCAACTCCTGAACAGCGGTAGTAAAATTCACACATTGGATCCTGTTTTCCACGAGGTATTCTATAAGCCACATATACCAGTCTTTCCAGGTTTTATGACTGTCGGAAAAATAACGGTCATGAAAATCAATTCCCAGATAAGGCAGGTTAAGATCCGCTGCTTTATCAATAATGATTTTAGTAGCTTCGCAGCTCTGAAAAAAATTCTTGCTTTGCCATTGTTTTGGCTTTTCAATGATATATGTATCCATTATCTGAAATGGAAATTCCCACATAGAACCAATCCTGTAAGGCGCTTTGTATCCCATTTCACTACTATCAAACAGGTAGCCTGCCTTTGCCATGTTGGTATAGGTGTGCTCATTGGTGCGGATATAATGCATTCTTGTACCAAAAGTCGTTAGCGTTGAAAGCTTTTTAAACTCAGCATATTCGGCATGGATTTTTTCAAAATTTTCGTACTCAATGCAATGCGGGCCAACTTCACAGCCCAATTCCAATAGTTTATGGATCCAGTAAGCAGCCTCCGTTTTGGAATAAGACAAGCCTTCGCCTTTGTTCACCCCAATAAAATAGGTTGTTGGCACAGCATGTTTTTTATTGAACTCATGCAGGGATTCAAGATGCTGCCATTTATTTTTAAACACATCCCCTACTCTGTTAAAAAATTCTTTCAAAGAGATCTTGCCGGACAATAACTCTATATGACTTCTCACGAAATATTTAGGAACGATCAGATCATTCAGGTAATGCTCTGAAAGTGTGAGGTGATCGATATCATGAGAAACTATGGCTTTCATAGAGTGATGCGTTGAATATTCTTTGTTATGTGTAAACTATTCACTAATGGTTTTATGTTTTTTTTATTTTGGTTATTATAATTTACAAATCTATTACGAGTTATAAATCTAATAATTTACAATGGCTTAGTGGGTCTTTAGGATAGCTTTTTTACCATTTTAATTAACCAGGGTAAGCGGTTATACTTTAAAGAGCTGTACTGTAAGGGGCCTGCACCAAAACCTTTATAAAAATTAGCAAGGCTTTCTTTAGTGCCTCCGCCAAAATCAAAAATTTCTGTTTTGGATTCAAAAAATGTAATAGCCGAACTATTGAGTAAATGCATGCTTCCCAGGCTTTGCTGTTTATCAAAATTGATCCCTTTTAAATAAACCGTATGCTTACCGTTACTGATAAAATGTGCAATAGCCTGAACCGCCTGCTGCTCATCTACCACTCTGAAAGTATACAAGGCATTTGCTTGCAGGCATGAGTGCAGTAACCTATCGAATGTATGAATAGTTCCCGGTGCCAGCTTTAAGCCTTTTTTTAAAAAAGGATTTAAATACTGTTGGGATTGGCTCTCTATTTCATGAACAGGAATTTGCTCAAACTTAAGGTGATGATCCAGCGCTTTGGCTACATTACGTTTTGTATTCTGGTTCTGCTTGTAGCCTGCTTTGTAATCAATGATATACGTTGTTTTAGGCACATGCTCTTTTGACCGTAGCTTATTGGACGCATTCAACTCTATTTCTATCAGTTTATAATGACTGGTAATGTAGTTGTAAAACTGTTGCTCTGTTTCGGGATTTACAGTGCCGTATACCCCGAGTTGCGGCGTAAATGAGGGCTGGCTCAGGTATGGAACAGACCATTTTTGTTTCTGTGTTAATGGAAATACGGATTCGTAATCGCCTATTACCAATGCATCCCATTGCGGAGAGGTAGCGTTTAAATAAAACGACTGTGCAAACACTAATGGAAAAGCCGAAGATAAAACAACGCGATCCCACTTTTCAAAATCAATGTCTTTGTGTATGATATGTTTTACTGAATTCATTCCTGTGTGATCGTATTAAAGGTATGGCCTTTTAAGAGGGCATGGGTGATAAATGCATCGAGTGTTTTGAAAGAATAGGGTGCCATGGATTTAGGATGGCTTAGCACCATCATCCTCGTTTTTTTATGTTTTTCAGCAGTTGCCAGTATGGCTTTTAAACGGGAAGCAAAGAACCCGTCGGCACAAGCAAAATGAGACGTAGCCGTATAAAAATGTTTATAGATCCGTTTCCTGTCTACAAGCCAGCTGCCATCTCCAACAGGCTTATATACCAAAGGGTTTGAGCGCATATTCAAATATAGCCTCCAGTAAAAAAACGGTGGGATGGTATCCGGTGTCACAGGGATTTCTGTAAAAGATCCGTTTACCTGTTCTGTGCATGGATCGTTATCAAATTTCCATTCGGAAAGGTCTTTTGCTTTTGTAAAATCATACGCGTGGGCTTCGGAGGCATGAAAGCCATTATAGTATACTGTACTATCCACAAAAATATGATTATGTTCCAACGCTTTTTTAATAGGCTCAAAAGGCTGAATGCACCAGCCGCCAGCTCTGTACGATTTGCAAGGCTTTCCGGTTATTTCCATAATAGCCTGATGATATTCTGTAACAATTCTCAGAACGTCGTTTTCAGTAAAATCTGCTAATTTATAACGGCTCGTATCAATGAGCCATTGCTCATTCTGATACAACGCATCTTCCCAGTGTGGGTGAATGTGTAAGGCTATTTCGTGACCAAGGCCTGTCAATTGTTTTAACTGAGCAGCAATATCATCATAGTCTTTTTTACAGGATGGAATGTGAAGGTTCTTTCTTAACTGTAAAAGGTAGCCTGCATCCACAAAAAAAATAAAAGGGACCCGATGTGTTGATGTGATGTGGATTAATTGCGCCGTTGGTTCCAGGATGCACTTTTCCGCGGTGCCGGAAGCCTTCCCAAAAAACAACTCATAATCAAAACTTATGTGTATCTGCATCTTTTACTTATTTACCATCGGGTGTATACATGGTTATTCCTTTTGTTCTGTAATTCTCCAGCATCCATTGGTGCATAGCATAAGCCTCAATAATGATACAGTTTGCCAAACCCACTTTAAATTGTTTTAAAAATCCTGCTTCTTCAAAATGTGGTAATAACGCATTGCACCTTCTTTTTTTTGAATACAGCGGGTTATGAACTTTTGTTTTCATCTCTAAGGCTGTCCCGTCTGCATCCACCAACTTTGTAGTAAACACCATAGGATGGTATACAGGATATTCAAAATTATCAACGGCATCTTCGAGTGTATGTAAATTGGTAAGACTATCCAGGTCAACACCCATCAATACAATTTTTCCTTTTAATTCACAGAGCCTGTAAAAGGGGCTGTTTTCATTATAAGGCGTTAACTGGTTGACATGATCTTTTGTTAGGTATAGGGCCTGTTTGCCCAAAGCACATACTGGATCGGTAGGATGCAGGCTTCTTTCCACGCCACTGCGTTTCCTGAAAGCCTCTGTAATGGCTCCCATTTTTGAAGGACTGTTTCTCACATCAAACACAGGATTTGTTTTTAAATAATCGTAGTTAAATCCCACGGCAGGAAATGAAGGCATCATCACGGTTCCCTGTTCACCAACCACTCGGATCACAGCATTAATGACTGTTTCAGTACCATCCTTTACAAAGCCCAGTTTACTTAAAGCCGAATGAAGCATCAATACCTCATTGTGTTTCACTCCTGCATCCTGTAAGGCTTTAACGATGTCATCTTCTGTCACCGTTTGGTTTGCCTGTGCCAATTGCTGACGTTGATTTTGCTTACGACGTTTTTTAGCGTCTTTGTAAAAACGAATCAAGCCACCGGGTAATATGTTAAGAAGTAATTTCCGCACGTTTGTAGCTCAGGTTAATTTAAAACAATTCCCTCTTCTTAAATTTCAATAGTAATTCCAATGGTAAGATAGCTTTGTTGGCTGTAAAATAAGGCACCAGCTGTGGGCCAAAGCTTCTGAAAAATTTCTCTACGCCTTTCAGCATAGACCCTTCAAAATCAAAGGTAGTACAGCCTTCCGCCTTTGCTTTTTCAATACTGTGCTGTACCAATAAATTATTAACGCCTTGTGTGCCGGCATTTTTATCAATTCCTCCTAATAGATAATAACAATTGCACTTATCAAAAATACAGAACACCATGCCAACAATAGCGTCATTTTTTTTAGCTACAAAATGAAATGAATTTGTTTTGTCAGAAAATTCAAGCATAATGTGCCGCAATGTTTCCTCATAAATATTAGCGCCTGTGGCACTTAAATTATGTTTAAAAAATGAAAAGACATCCTCGCAGCTTAAACTATTCTCTGAAACCTGAACGCCCTCTTTAATCGCTTTATTGATCACGTTACGATTTTTAGAATCAAAATTGCCCTTAATGGTTTCAAGAGATTCCAGCAGGTTGATCCTATAAGTATAATTGGGGATCACCTTAAATTTATTCCAGATAAAAGCCTGCAGATCTACCATATTGGAAGGAAAAGCCAATATGGTTAAAGCGCCTTTTTGTTGCATGAAAAAATTGCAGACCTCCGTCATGACTTCTTTCGAAAAATTATTAATGGAAGCACTGTTCTTGCTTTCTGAAATAAAAAACAAACCACAATGTGGCGTATAAGGAGGGAGCTTCACAAAAGTAAAGCCATATTTTTTTGTTTTAAGAAAATAAAAACCACCGATCAGCTGATGCTCATCTTTATAGATGCCAATCACTGTAAGGTTGTCGCCATACATGGAAAGCCATTTTTCACTGCCAAACACACCAATAACCGGTTCTGCTTTTTCAGTAAATACACTCAAATTATCAATCTGTTTTAAAATCACCCTTTGTCTCTCCTGTTTTTATTTTAATAATGTATTGTAAACGCTAATCATTTCCCTGATATTGTTAATCCAGTTATATTTTTCCAATACTTTTTTTCTTCCGTTTAATCCTACTTCCCTTGTTAACAGGGGATCATTCACATATTTCTCCATTTCACGAAATGTTTCTTCCACATTTTTTACAGCAACCAACGACCCAAATGTACTGTTTTCCACCACTTCTTTTAAACCACCCGTATTGGTAACGATCACAGCCTTTTCACAGGCCATTGCTTCTATAACCGCTACACCAAAACTCTCATAATCACTGATATTTACCAGCACATCCAGCATATTGAAATAAACGGAGACTTTAGAAAAAGGAATCCTTCCTGTAAACACCACATCCTTTGATACAACTAATCCGTCTGCATGATTTTTAAGTTCTTCCATCTGCGATCCTTCTCCAATGATCAGCAGTTTTAAAAGCTTTTCAGGATACTTTTGTTTTAAGCGTGCAAAAGCGCTGATCAGCACCGCTGTATTATATAATTCTTCCAGGGGCTTTATGCTGCCAAACACAAACGTTCCTTTCGCAAATAAGCTGTTCACTTCTTTTTTCTTAAATACCTCCACATCCACTCCAAAGGGAATGACATGAACGGGTTTATCCGTCACAGGTTTTAGATAGGCTTTGATGGTATGGGATGTTGCGCAAATGGCGTCGGCTTTCCGTAAATTATATTTTAAGATCCATTTGTTGATCATATTCTTTTGCGGAAATTTCATTACGTCTGTTCCCCATGCAGAGATCACAAAAGGATGAAAGCCGCTCAACGCCCCTATTAATCCATAGCTGGTGGCATAATGCGCATGTAATATATCCGGTTTAAACTGACGAATGGCTTTTTTCAGAGTTTTCACATGCCTGAGGTATGAAAGCTTGCCACTCTCAGAACCAGCCACCAGCCTATCTTCCGGTTCATACAATACCGTAATGTTTTGCCGGTCTTTATACCAGGGATAGGAAGACTTATTGAAACTGAAAATGCCTACTTCTACTCCGCTTGATGCCAAACCTAAAGCCCACTTTTCTGTATGTTCAGAATAGGTATCGGATAAGAGTAAAACTTTTGTAGTGACAGGCATTTTATAAAAATAAGGTGTTTGTTGCTACACCTGTTTTAAAAAGAAAAAGGTTATAAACAGAGGGATTTTAAAATATTTACGAGCTTGGCATAAAAACCCTAACTTTGTGCCTACTTTTAAGCGTGAATTTACCAAAAAAAATAGCGTATATAACCGTATCTGACCCAAAAGATAAGCATGCCTGGAGCGGAACGAACCATTATATATGGAAAACCCTTGAAAAGCATTTTGGTAAAGTTGATCTCCTTGGTCCGGATGAGCCTGTTTTTATTACTTTTTTATGCAAAATAGTTCATGGTTTTTCCTTGTACCTGTTCAAAAAAAGATTTGATTACCGCAATTCCACCCTCTATGCAAAAGCCTGTGGAAGGCTGTTCAGTAAAAAACTGAAGCGCTCATCCTATGACCTGATCGTATCGCCTGCCGGGATAGCCTATATCGCCTATCTTAAAACAGACGTTCCCATTGTTTTTATTGGCGACAGGATTATTGCCAATTCACTGAATTACCATACCATCATTACCAATTTATGGAAATGGTCGGAAAAACAAAGCCTTAAAACAGAGTCCATTGCTTTACATAAAGCTTCCCTGAATATCCTGTCTTCTCACTGGGCAGCTGATTACGCTATTAAGCATTATCACCTGAACCCTGAAACCACTATTGTACTTCCTTTTGGAGCAAACATGGATGTCACTCCATCCGCACAATATGTATTTGAGCACAGGGTTAAAACCGATACCTGCAAATTATTACTGGTAGGAACTTTCTGGAAGAACAAAGGAGTGGATATTGCCATCAATGCCTTACATAGCTTATTGAAAAAAAATATTCCGGCGCATTTAACCATTGTTGGATGTGAACCAGAAACACCTTTACATGATCCTCATATTACCATTATTCCTTTCTTAAATAAAAATACAAAAGAAGGATTGCAGGCGCTGGAAGATCTTTTTTTAAGTCATTCTTTTTTTATTTTACCTACCCGTTTTGATTGTACGCCTATTGTATTTTGCGAAGCAAGCTCTTTTGCTCTGCCTATTCTTTCGGCTGATACAGGCGGCGTAGCCGGGCATATCAAACAGGGCGTAAATGGTTTCCTGGTAGATTTTAAGGATACAGGAGAAGGTTATGCAGACATTATTGAAACCCTGTGGAAGGACGAGAACCGTTATGAAACCCTGCAACGATCGGCAAGGGAATTATTTGATCAAGAATTAAACTGGGATAGCTGGGCCAATAGCCTGAAAGCCGAATTAAACAAGATTCATTAATATGAAAAATGTACGCATAGCCATCATAGGCGCCAATGGTTTTATTGGAAAGCACTTAACAGAAAGGCTATCAACTGTTCCGGGTGTTTCTGTTTTTTTATTCGGTAAAAGCGAACAACCTGTTGCGCAAAGTCAATTTCCCTATTCAAAAATAGATCATACCAATAAAGAGCGGTTAGTTAAAGACTTTGCAGAGATCGATTTCATCTACTACCTTGCTTCTGAAACCATTCCTTCTACCAGCTGGGAAAACCCTGTGATGGACATTGAAAAAAATTTAATCCCGTTTCTTACATTCACGGAAACTATTGCTCATCTACCCATCAAAAAAATAATTTTTGTATCAAGCGGTGGTACGGTTTACGGGGCAACTGAAAAAATGGTTACGGAACATTCTTTCACCAATCCTTTTTCTCCTTACGGTATCGTTAAATTAACCATAGAGCATTTTTTAAACTATTTCAAAGTAAAATACAATCTCAATTTTGACATTTACAGGGTATCCAATGTGTATGGAGAAGGGCAGAATACAGGAAAAGGCATCGGACTAATTAATACGGTTATCGAAAAAATCATTTCAGAAAACAGGATCTATATTTTTGGTAACGGAGAGAACGTGAGAAACTACCTGTATGTAAAAGACCTTGCTCAGTTAATGACTGTTTCGCTTCATACAGATCCTACCTCTTCCCAGATCTACAATACCTCATCCAATGATACACTCAGTATTAATGCTATTGTAGAGATCATGAAGAACATTATTCCTGAAACATTTGAAGTCGTATATAAAGAGGCACGCCAAAGTGATAACTCTATGATTCACCTGGATAATACCAAACTTATTGCAGCCAGTGCAGGTTTTACATTTACACCTATTGAGGAAGGTATTTTAAAAACGTATCAGCACATTAAACAAAGTCAGCCAAAATAGCAACCAGCATTTCTTTATTTAAACTTTCGTAGCAAGCACTTTACAAAAAGCTTTGTCAGTGATTCGTTTGCCTTATCTCTCAGGTCGGATCTTAAATAGATAAAGAAAGCCGTTAGTCCGGTATCAGTGATCCCGCAAGCATCAAACCATTGCTTACAAAGTATTTGTTCAAACACACGCGGTTCAATTAATTCTGATTTCCTGTTG
>Ga0247736_10000476_pt1 | contig 13446 bp, 8 predicted proteins | sample UWRJL193509B2_FD_180935 | JGI IMG/M metagenome (GOLD analysis project Ga0247736, IMG submission 180935) | Plant litter microbial communities from Arlington Agricultural Research Station in Wisconsin, United States - UWRJ-L193-509B-2 | ecosystem: Environmental > Terrestrial > Plant litter >...
AATACGGCGTCGAGCGTTTCTCCGACGACCTGCTCGCCGCGGGCGGCGCCGGACTGATCACGCCGGACCTGATCCCCGACGAAGCGGGCGAGTGGCTCGCCGCCTCGGAGCGCACCGGTCTCGATCGCGTGTTCCTCGCCGCCCCGTCCTCCACCGATGCCCGCCTCGAGCAGGCCGTGCAGGCGAGCCGAGGCTTCGTCTACGCCGTCTCGACCATGGGCATCACCGGTGCTCGCGCCGACGTCGACTCCGCCGCGCGGGGACTCGTCTCCCGGCTGCGTGCCGCCGGCGCAACGAGCGCCTGCGTGGGTGTGGGCATCTCCACAGCCGAGCAGGTGCGCGAGGTTCTCGACTACGCCGACGGCGCGATCGTCGGTTCCCTGCTGGTCAAGGCCCTGGCCGATGGGGGAGTGGATGCGGTCGCACGCGCCGCCGCCGCCCTCGCCGTCGGCACCCGGCCCGCGGGCTAAGCTTGCCTAGTTCTTTCCGGTGAAAGGTGTCACTCCCGTGTTCGTTCCCCTCAGCATCCCGAGCCCTGACTACGTCTGGCAGGCGATCCCCCTCGGCAGATGGCTGCACGATCTCGGCCTCACCTTCGTGTCGACCGACCTGAACATCCGCAGCTACGCGATCTGCATCCTCATCGGCATCGTCGTCGCCGGCATCATGACCCACCGCCGTCTCACGAGGCGCGGTGCGGAGCCGGGCATCATGCTCGACATCATCATCTGGGCCATCCCGCTCGGAATCGTCGGCGCCCGCATCTTCCACGTGCTGACGCACCCCAACGACTACTTCGGCGAGGGGATCGATCCGCTCAGCGTGTTCTACGTCTGGGAGGGCGGCATCGCCATCTTCGGCGCGCTCATCGGTGGTGCCGTGGGTGCCTGGATCGGATGCTGGCGCACCGGCATCCGCTTCTGGACCTTCGCAGACGCCGTCGCACCCGGACTCCTGCTCGCCCAGGCCTTCGGACGATTCGGAAACTGGTTCAACCACGAGCTCTTCGGCCTGCCCGTCTCGAGCGACTACCCGCTCGGCCTCGAGATCGAATCCAGCAACAGCGCCTACCCGCCGGGACTGCCGGACGGAACACTCTTCCACCCCACGTTCCTCTACGAGGTCGTCTGGAACTCTCTGGGCGTGCTCGTGATCCTCTTCATCGAACGTGCCCTGCGCCTGCAGTGGGGCAAGACGCTCGCCGTCTACCTGATCTGGTACGGCCTCGGTCGGACCGTCTTCGAGTCGATCCGCATCGACCCCAGCGAGTACGTGCTGGGCCTCCGTGTCAACGTGTGGGCGGCCATCCTCGCCATCCTCATCGGAATCGCGATCATCGCCATCCAGTCCCGCAGGCACCCGGGAACCGAGCCGAGCCCGTATGTCGCGGGTCGCGAGTGGGTTCCCGTTTCGTCTGAGGTAGACTCTGAGGAGACCTATTCGGATACCAGCAACGTCGCTGAATCGAACTCCGAAGAGCTCGCACTCAGCGCATCTGCCACAAGCGGTACAGCCAGCGAAAAAGTCGCCAAACCCTAGAGCACAATCTTTGCCACGGGTAACTCACTCACACACGCGTGTATCTCACGCGTCACCCCAGCACGGGCCGCTGTTGTCCCGCCTTCTACACACCACATCGTGAGGACGGAATTCCATGGCTCTCACGCCACCATTTGAGCAGGCAAGCTCGATCCCGAAGGCTGCGGGTCTCTACGACCCGCGCCACGAGAAGGATGCCTGTGGCCTCGCCATGGTCGCGACCCTGCGCGGGACGGCCGGCCACGACATCATCGATGCCGCGCTGAACGCGCTGCGCAACCTCGAGCACCGTGGCGCCATCGGCTCCGACGCGGGTACGGGTGACGGTGCGGGCATCATCACGCAGATCCCCGACGCCTTCCTGCGGGCCGTCACCGACTTCGAGCTTCCCCTCGTCGGCCGGTACGCGGTCGGCATGGCGTTCCTGCCCGTCGACGACGACGAGCGGGCCGCCATCAAGGCGGGCATCGACACGATCGTCTCCGAGGAGGACCTCGAGGTGCTCGGTTGGCGCGAGGTTCCCGTGCGCCCCGACGAGGTCGGCGACCTCGCCCGCGGAGCCATGCCCGTGTTCGAGCAGCTCTTCGTCGCGTCAACCCGATCGGACGACGCGGGCAAGCCCCTCGCCGGCATCGAACTCGACCGCCAGGTCTTCCGCCTGCGCAAGCGCGCCGAGCGCGAGTACGGCGCCTATTTCCCGTCGCTGTCGAGCCGCACCCTCGTCTACAAGGGCATGGTGACGACCCTCCAGCTGGAGCCGTTCTACCCCGACCTCTCCGACGAGCGCTTCACCTCGAAGCTTGCACTGGTGCACTCGCGCTACTCGACGAACACCTTCCCGTCCTGGCCGCTCGCCCAGCCGTTCCGCATGATCGCCCACAACGGCGAGATCAACACCGTGCAGGGCAACCGCAACTGGATGCGCGCGCGCCAGTCGCAGCTCGAGAGCGAGCTGATCGGCGACGTTCGTCCGCTGCTGCCGATCAACACTCCGGGCGCCAGTGACTCCGCCTCGTTCGACGAGGTCGTCGAGCTGCTCAGTCTCACCGGCCGCTCGCTCCCGCACTCGATCATGATGATGGTTCCGGAGGCCTGGGAGAACCAGGTCGACGTCGACCCGACCCGCAAGGCCTTCTACGAGTACCACGCCATGCTCATGGAGCCGTGGGACGGCCCCGCCGCCCTCGTCTTCACCGACGGATCGCTCGTGGGCGCGACCCTCGACCGCAACGGCCTGCGCCCCGGGCGCTTCCTCGTCACGGATGACGGGCTCGTTGTGCTCGCGAGCGAGATCGGTGTGCTCGACATCGAGCCGAGCCGTGTCGTTCGCAAGGGGCGCCTGCGCCCCGGGAAGATGTTCCTCGTCGACACCGTCGCCGGCCAGATCATCGAGGACGACACCATCAAGGAAGAGCTTGCGGCCGCCGAGCCGTACGCGGAGTGGCTCGACGAGGGTCGCATCCACCTCGGAGACCTGCCGGAGCGCGAGCACATCGTGCACACGCCCGCATCGGTCAGCCGCCGACAGCGCACCTTCGGATACACCGAAGAAGACGTGCGCATCATGATCACGCCGATGGCGCAGAACGGCGCCGAGCCGCTCGGCGCCATGGGTTCCGACACTCCGGTCGCCGTGCTCTCCGAGCGCCCGCGAGTGCTCTTCGACTACTTCACGCAGCAGTTCGCGCAGGTGACCAACCCGCCGCTGGACTCGATCCGCGAAGAGGTCGTCACGTCGATGAAGCTCGGGCTGGGTCCGGAGCGGAACCTGCTGGCTGCCACGCCGGAGCACGCGCGCCAGATCATCCTGAACTTCCCGGTCATCGACAACGACGAGCTGGCCAAGATCCAGCACTTCGAGACGGCCAGCGGTCGGCGTCCGACGGTGACCATCAAGGGCCTGTACCGCGTCGACAGGGGCCCCAAGGCGATGGAGGAACGCCTCGCCGAGATGTGCGAGGAGGCCGACGAGGCCATCGAGAACGGCGCAGCCTTCATCGTGCTGTCCGACCGCGACTCCAACCGGGATCTCGCACCCGTGCCGTCGCTGCTGATGCTGGCCGCCGTGCACCACCACCTCATCCGCAAGGAGAACCGGATGAAGGTCGGTCTCGTCGTCGAGGCCGGTGACGTGCGCGAAGTGCATCACGTCGCTCTGCTCATCGGTTACGGCGCCTCGGCGATCAACCCCTACCTCGCCATGGAGACCGCCGAAGAGCTCGTGCGCAACGGCATGATCCAGGGCCTCACGCCCGAGAAGGCCGTCAAGAACCTCATCAAGGCGCTCGGCAAGGGCGTTCTCAAGATCATGTCCAAGATGGGCATCTCGGTCGTGAGCTCCTACGCGGGAGCACAGGCGTTCGAGGCCCTGGGCCTGAGCGACGAGTTCGTCGACCAGTACTTCACCGGCACGACGACGCTGCTCGGAGGAATCGGCATCGAGGTGATCGCGGCCGAGAACGCCGCACGCCACGCCGCCGCCTACCCCGAGGAGGGTGGCGCGATGGTGCACGAGCGCCTCGCAACCGGCGGCGAGTACCAGTGGCGCCGCGAGGGACCGCCGCACCTGTTCAACCCCGACACCGTGTTCCGCCTGCAGCACGCGACGCGCGAGCGCCGCTACGACATCTTCCGCGACTACACCAGGCTCGTGGACGACCAGGCCGAGAACCTCATGACCGTGCGTGGGCTGTTCAAGCTCAAGCACGGCCTGCGTCCTCCCGTGCCGATCGACGAGGTCGAGCCGGTTTCATCCATCGTCAAGCGGTTCTCCACCGGCGCGATGAGCTACGGCTCGATCAGTGCGGAGGCACACGAGACGCTCGCCATCGCCATGAACCAGCTCGGCGCGAAGTCGAACACGGGTGAGGGCGGCGAGGACACCGACCGCCTGCTCGACCCGGCCCGTCGCAGTGCGATCAAGCAGGTCGCGTCCGGGCGGTTCGGCGTCACGAGCATGTACCTGACGCACGCGACCGACATCCAGATCAAGATGGCGCAGGGAGCGAAGCCCGGCGAGGGCGGCCAGTTGCCCCCGGGCAAGGTGTACCCGTGGATCGCGCGTACCCGTCACGCGACCGCCGGCGTCGGGCTCATCTCGCCGCCCCCGCACCACGACATCTACTCGATCGAAGACCTCAAGCAGCTCATCTTCGATCTCAAGCGCGCGAACCCGCTCGCCCGCGTGCACGTCAAGCTCGTGAGCCAGTCCGGGATCGGCGCTGTCGCCGCGGGTGTCACCAAGGCCCTCGCCGACGTCGTGCTGGTCTCCGGCCACGACGGCGGAACCGGCGCCTCGCCGCTCAACTCGCTCAAGCACGCCGGCACCCCGTGGGAGCTCGGTCTCGCCGAGACCCAGCAGACGCTGATGCTCAACGGCATGCGCGACCGCGTGGTCGTGCAGGTCGACGGCCAGATGAAGACGGGTCGGGATGTCGTCATCGCTGCCCTGCTCGGCGGCGAGGAGTTCGGTTTCGCGACCGCGCCGCTCGTGGTATCCGGCTGCGTCATGATGCGTGTCTGCCACCTCGACACCTGTCCCGTGGGTGTCGCCACGCAGAACCCCGTTCTGCGCGAGCGCTTCACGGGCAAGCCCGAGTTCGTGGTCAACTTCTTCGAGTTCCTGGCCCAGGAGGTGCGCGAGTACCTCTCCGAGCTCGGATTCCGCTCGATCGAGGAGGCCGTCGGCCACTCCGAGGTGCTCGACGTCAACGGCGCCATCGAGCACTGGAAGGCCGACGGTCTCGACCTCACGCCCGTGCTCGTCGGCCCCGAGTTCGCCGAGGACGAGCCGCGCAACAACCGCGTCGGCCAGGACCACGAGCTCGAGAAGCACTTCGACGTGGAACTGATCCGTCTCTCCAAGGCGGCGCTCGAGCACGGCACCCCCGTCTCGATCGAGCTGCCGATCCGCAACACCGAGCGCGCCGTCGGCACCATGCTCGGCAACGCGGTCACCCTGAAGCACGGCGAGAACGGACTCCCGGCCGGCACCATCGAGGTGAACCTCAAGGGAACCGCGGGCCAGTCGTTCGGGGCGTTCCTGCCCAACGGCATCCGCCTGCGCCTCGAGGGTGACAGCAACGACTACGTCGGCAAGGGACTGTGCGGTGGGCAGATCGTCATCCGCCCCGATGCGCACAGCGTCTTCGCCGCCGAGCGCAACGTGATCGCGGGCAACGTGATCGGCTACGGAGCCACGCAGGGCAACATGTTCCTGCGCGGCATCGTCGGTGAACGCTTCCTCGTGCGCAACTCGGGAGCGACAGCGGTCGTCGAGGGAGTGGGAGACCACGCGCTCGAATACATGACCGGTGGACTCGCCGTCATCCTGGGCGGCACGGGCCGCAACCTCGGTGCCGGAATGTCGGGCGGAACCGCCTACATCCACGGCCTGCGTCCGGAGCGCGTCAACCAGGACTCGCTGACGTCGGGGGAGCTCGTGCTCTCGCCGCTCGGCAGTGCCGACGTCGCGATCCTGACCGACCTGCTCGAGCGTCACCGCGATGAAACGGGTTCGACCCTCGCTGCGTCGATGCTCGAGAACATCACCGAGACCGTCGAGCAGTTCACCAAGGTGCTGCCGCGTGACTACGCCGCGGTGCTGGCGACCCGCCAGACGGCGATCGACGAAGGACTCGACCCCGACGGCGACGTCGTCTGGAGCAGAATCATGGAGGTAACCGGTGGCTGATCCGAAGGGATTCCTGAAGGTCCAGGAGCGCGAGCTCCCGGCCCGACGCCCCGTCGCGCTGCGACTCATGGACTGGAAAGAGGTCTATGAGCAGGGCGACTCCGCCACGGTGCGCAAACAGGCCGGGCGCTGCATGGACTGCGGCATCCCGTTCTGCCACCAGGGCTGCCCGCTCGGCAACCTGATCCCCGAGTGGAACGACCTCATGTGGCGCGGCGAAGGTCACCAGGCCATCGAGCGCCTGCACGCGACCAACAACTTCCCGGAGTTCACCGGCCGCCTGTGCCCCGCACCGTGCGAGTCCTCCTGCGTGCTCGGCATCAACCAGCCGGCCGTCACGATCAAGAACATCGAAGTGTCGATCATCGACGAGGCATACCAGAAGGGCTGGGTCACTCCGCACCCGCCCGAGCGCCTCACCGGCAAGACGGTCGCCGTCGTCGGCTCCGGCCCTGCCGGGCTGGCCGCCGCGCAGCAGCTCACCCGCGCCGGTCACACCGTCGCCGTGTTCGAGCGCGATGACCGCATCGGCGGACTGCTGCGTTACGGCATCCCGGACTTCAAGATGGAGAAGAAGCACATCGAGGCGCGACTCGCGCAGATGAAGGCCGAGGGGACCCGGTTCCGCTCGGGCGTCAACATCGGTGTCGACATCTCGTGGAGCGACCTGCGTGCCCGCTACGACGCCGTGATCGTCGCGACCGGCTCGACCGTGCCGCGCGACCTGCCGATCCCGGGCCGTGACCTGCTCGGTGTGCACTACGCGATGGACTACCTCGTGCAGGCCAACCGCGTGGGTGCGGGCGACACCGTCGCCGAGCAGCTCACCGCCGAGGGCAAGCATGTCGTCGTGCTGGGTGGCGGTGACACCGGAGCGGACTGCATCGGAACCGCGCACCGCCAGCAGGCACTGTCCGTCACCAACCTCGCGATCGGCAAGCAGCCGCCCGCCGAGCGCCAGAGCGACCAGCCCTGGCCGACGACCCCGACCCTGTTCGAGGTCTCGAGCGCCCACGAGGAGGGCGGCGAGCGCATGTTCCTCGCCTCCACCGTCGAGTTCCTGTCCAATGAGGCGGGTGAGGTGCGCGCCATCCGCGTCGCCGAGACCGAGTACCTCGACGGACGCCGCGTGCCCAAGGCCGGCACCGAGCGCGAGATCCCCGCGGACCTCGTTCTGCTGGCCCTCGGCTTCACCGGTCCGGAGAGCGAGACGCTCACCGAGCAGCTCCCCGTTCCCTTCGACAACCGGGGCAACATCGAGCGCGACGGCGACTACGCGACGAGCGAGTCCGGAGTGTTCGTTGCGGGTGACGCCGGTCGCGGCCAGTCGCTCATCGTCTGGGCGATCGCTGAGGGCCGTGCTGCGGCATCCGCCGTTGATCGGTACCTTGAGGGGGAGACGCAGTTGCCGTTCCCCGTCAAGCCGACCGATCACGCGATCGCGCTCTAGTCTTTTTCACCCACCACCACCACTGAAACCACTAAGGAACTCATGAGACGCGCGAAAATCGTCGCAACCCTCGGCCCGGCAACCTCAAGCTATGAGAACATCCGCGCGATCATCGATGCAGGTGTCGATGTCGCCCGGATGAACCTCAGCCACGGCTCGTATGCCGTCCACGAGGAGGTCTACGCGAACGTGCGCAAGGCCGCCGAGGACTCGGGCCGCGCAGTCGCCGTGCTCGTCGACCTCCAGGGACCCAAGATCCGTCTCGGCAAGTTCTCGAACGGACCGCACGACCTCGCGGTCGGCGACATCTTCAGGATCACCATCGACGAGGTCGAGGGAACGAAGGACCTGGTCGGCACGACCTACAAGGGCCTTCCGGGTGATGTCGCCAAGGGCGACTTCCTGCTCATCGACGATGGCAAGGTCAAGGTCGAGGTCGTCGAGTCCGACGACCGTACCGTCACCACCAAGGTCATCGTCGCCGGTCCCGTCTCGAACAACAAGGGCATCAACCTGCCCGGAGTTGCCGTGAACGTTCCCGCGCTCTCCGAGAAGGACGAGGAGGACCTGCGCTGGGGCCTCAAGCTCGGCGCCGACCTCATCGCCCTCTCCTTCGTCCGCAACGCGGTCGACGTGGAGCGCGTGCACGAGATCATGGAGGAGGAGGGCATTCGTGTGCCCGTCATCGCCAAGATCGAGAAGCCGCAGGCCGTCGACGCCCTCGAGGGAATCATCGACGCCTTCGACGCGATCATGGTCGCCCGCGGTGACCTGGGCGTCGAGCTTCCGCTCGAGGCCGTGCCGATCGTGCAGAAGCGTGCCGTCGAACTGGCGCGTCGAATGGCGAAGCCGGTCATCGTCGCCACCCAGATGCTCGAGTCGATGATCTCCTCGCCCGTTCCGACGCGCGCCGAGACCTCCGACGTCGCCAACGCCGTGCTCGACGGCGCCGACGCGGTCATGCTCTCCGGCGAGACGTCGGTCGGCGAGTACCCCGTCATCACCGTCCAGACCATGGCGCGCATCGTGGAGTCCACCGAGGAGCACGGTCTCGAGCGCATCCCCGCGCTCGGTACCAAGCCCCGCACGCAGGGCGGCGCCATCACGCTCGCTGCGGCAGAGGTCGCCGACTTCGTCGACGCGAAGTACGTGTGCGTGTTCACCGAGTCCGGTGACTCCGCCCGCCGTATGTCACGCCTGCGCTTCAAGATCCCGATGAAGGCGTTCACGCCCGAGCCGGCGATCCGTCGTCGGATGGCACTGACCTGGGGCATCGAATCGTTCCTCGTGCCGCGCGTCACGCACACCGATGCCATGTACCTGCAGGTCGATGAGATCCTGCTCGGCGAGGGCCTCGCCCAGGTCGGCGATGTCGTCGTCGTCATCTCGGGTTCGCCCCCCGGAATCTCCGGTTCGACCAACGACCTGCGCGTGCACCGCGTGGGCGATGCGAAGAACGCAGCAGCTCCGGCCTACGCACAGTAGCTGGTTGCGCCCGCGGTCCGGAGAGGACCGCGGGCACACGAACGGCGGCCCCTCCCGGCACAACCGGGTGGGGCCGCCGTTTGTCATGTGGCCTGCGTGCCGGCGGTCAGTCCTGGCGCGGCTGCTTCTGCTCGCTGCCGTCGCTCACGTCGGCCTCCGTCGTGCCGATCTCCGCGGGATCGGGCCCTTCGCTCGTGCCTCCACCGGTCGCGGTCGATCCGGGGGAGACGATTCCGTCATTGCTCGCTGTATCTGTCATGCGGCTAGCTCAGCACATCACGCAGCAGCACGTCATCCACGGACCGCCTCGTTCGGGCCAGAATGTAGCCGACTCCCAGCAGGGCGAACGGCAGCAGCACCAGCACCCAGCCGAGCACACTGAGACCCCAGGGCTCGTTCGCGGCCGCCGGATCGTCGGAGACGGTGCCCGCGAGCAGGCCGAAGCGCGACATCAGCAGGTACTCGCCCAGGATCAGCCCCACGCCGGCGATCGCCGGGGCGATGGTCGTCTGGAAGACGTTCTCGCCCTCGCGGTTGCGCCGGAAGTAGACGATCACCGCGACGCAGACGAGCACCTCGATGAGCACGATCGCGACGACCGCGAGACCGGAGAACCAGAAGAACAGGTTGAGCACCGGGTCGAGCGAGAAGATCGCGAAGACGAGGATGACGATCCCGCTGATGACCGACACGGTGATCGAGGCCGTCTGCGGGGCGCCACGACGATTGACGCGGCTGAGGGCGGTGGGGAACACGCCGCCACGGGCGAGCGCGAAGAAGTACCGGCTCGCCGCGTTCTGGAACGCCAGCAGGCCCGCGAACAGGCTCGACAGCACGAGGATGCTCATGACCGTCGCCATCCACGGACCGACGTACTCGGTGGCGAGGGCGAACAGCACGGCCGCGGGGTCGGCGAGGCCGCCGGAGAGCTCGAGGGTGCGGTCGACGACCTGCGACGCGCCGAGTCCCGTCACCATCGCGAACGCGGTGAGGGCGAACAACACCGTGATCACCCCGACCGCCCAGTAGGTGGCCCGCGGCACGGCGCGCTTGGGGTCCCGCGACTCCTCACCGTAGATGGCGGTCGCCTCGAAGCCGATGAACGAGGCGAACGCGAAGGCGAAGGCGATGCCCGCGGAACCGGCGAGACCACCGACGAGGATGTTGGCGGGGGAGAAGCTCGCGGCGAAGTCGAGACCCTCGGGTCCGCCGTCGGCCAGGATAGCGACCGAGGTCACGAGCAGCGACAGGAGCTCGAGCACCATGAGCACCCCGAGCACCTTCGCGCCGACGTCGACGCTGAGCAGGGAGAGCACGGTCACCACAGCCCAGGCGATGAGGGACCACGCCCACCAGGGGAGCACCGGAAGCTGCGCCGTGAGCACCCCGCCGAAGAAGCCGTAGATGGCGAGCTGCACGGCGAGGTAGGCGAGGATCGAGACGAAGGCCGAGCCGATGCCCGCGTTGCGCCCGAGCCCGCGACCGACGTAGGCGAAGAAGGCGCCGGCGTTGGTCACGCGCTGGCTCATGGCCGCGTAGCCGACGCTGAACAGCAGGAGGGTGATGCCGACCACGAGGTAGGCACCGGGCGCCGCGGCACCGTTGCCCGCTGCGATGGCGACGGGCACGGCACCCGTCATCCCGACCAGGGGGGCGGCGGCGGCCACGACGAAGAAGACGATGCCCAGCACGCCGAGGCGGCCCGGCTCGAGGGATTGCGACTGCGAGTGCGATAGCGGTTGCGACGACATACGAAACTCCTCATTGAGTCCGAAACTCGTGCGTGTCCGAACGAGTTAGATACACCTTGGCGAACCCGCTGCCCTCGGTCAAGAGGTTCCGGCAATTCATTTGGGGGCGAATGACGGCGCCGGAACGGCTAGTATCTTGCCGTATGACAGGTCTTCTCGGCTTCCTCCCCCCGCTCACGCCCCTGGGCTCGAGTGCGCTGGTGCCCAACCCGCCGTGGTACTACTCGGGAACGCTGCTCACCGTCGAGTACCGCACCGATCCGGCGAACGTGCGCGCGATCCTTCCCGCCGACATCGAGCTCGCGCCGGAGGATCCCGGCGCGGTGGCCATCATCTGGGCGGACTGGCAGTCGTGCAGCGAGGGCGGGCTCGAGCTGCTCGACCCGATCCGCTCGCAGTACCTCGAGGCCTTCGTCGTGGTGCGCTGCTCCTACCAGGGCACCGTCTACAGCCGCTGTGTCGCGATCTGGGTCACCAAGGACTTCGCGATCGGCCGCGGCTGGTTCCAGGGCTACCCGAAGAAGCTCGGGTCGGTGCACGTCACGCGCCTGTTCAATCACGGCAAGGCCTCACCGCGGCTCGAGGCGGGGGCGCAGCTGGGCGCATCGCTCTCGGCCTACGATCACCGGCTCGCCTCCGCGGTCGTCACGCTGCGCGAACCGTGGGAGAACAACGGCTTCGTCAACGGTCACCGCATGCTGCACAGCCGCACCATGCCGTCGATCGGAAAGGGCCAGGGGCTGTCCCTCGACCAGCTGGTGACGATGGGCAGTGTGGATGCCGATCTCGGCCCCGCCTGGCGCGGCGACGCCGAGCTCTCGCTGGCCGACTCGCCCTGGGACGAGCTGCACTCGATCCTGCCGGTCGAGGAGATGATCGGCGGCTATTACCGTGAGCTCGGGGTCACCTTCGACGGCGGCGACCTCGTGCTCGACCGCTCGCGCCCGGTCTAGGCCTAGTACGCCTCGAGGTACTCGTCGAGTTCCCACTGGGTGACCTCGCGCGTGTCGGGGTCGTCGACCTCGGCCGCGTAGCGCTCGAGCTCATCCCGCTTCATCATGGTGAAGACGTCGACGAGCGGACCTCCCAGCAGCTCCCGCATGCGCGGATTCGCGCCCAGCGCGTCCAGTGCCTCGCCCAGCGATTCCGGCAGGATGCCCGCGCTCTCGTTCTCGTACGCCCAGCCGTCGGCTGCCGCCGGCACGGCCAGCTCCCGCTCGATCCCGTCGAGCCCCGCGGCCAGCACGGCGGCGACGATGAGGTACGGGTTGGCCGCTCCGTCGCCGACCCGGATCTCGAGCCGGGTTCCCGAGCCGCGTTCGGGCGGCACCCGCAGCATCGTGCTGCGGTTGTCGTGACCCCAGTTGGCTCGGTACGGCGCGAGCGTGTCCGGCCCGAGGCGCTTGTAGGCGTTGATGGTGGGGTTGGTGAAGGCGACGAGCGCCGCCGCGTTCTCGAGGATTCCGGCGATCATGTGCCCGGCGAGCGGAGACAGCTCCTCACCGCCGTGCATGAGGTTGCGACCGGCGTCATCCTCGACCGAGAAGTGCAGGTGGAAGCCGCTGCCGCCCTCGTCGCTCCACGGCTTGCCGAGGAAGGTGGCGAGCTTGCCGGTGCGGCCGACCACGTCCTTGACCGCGGTCTTGAACAGGAAGGTGCGGTCGGCGGCGCGCAGGGCCTCGCCGTGCCACAGGTTGATCTCGTACTGCGAGGGACTGAACTCGTGGTTGCCGGCGAAGACGCCGATGTCCATGGCGTCGAGCATACGCAGCAGGTGCAGGAAGGTGCCCTCGGGATCGACCCATGAGCCGGTCGTGTAGACACGGCCGGTCGCGTCGATGGCGCGCTTCCAGCCGGTCTCGGTGCGGCTCGCGATGTAGAACTCGAGCTCGGGCCCGACGACGGGGGAGAGGCCGAGCGCGCTGTAGCGGGCGATCACCGACTTCAGGATCGAGCGGGGAGAGAGCGCGTTGGCCGAGTCGTCGGCATTGAAGGCGTCCGCGACCACCATGGCGACACCGGGCTCCCAGGGCATCATCGTCACCGAGTCCGGATCGATCACGGTGACCAGGTCGGGCAGGCCGCTCGACATGATGTCGTTGCCGTCGAGAACTCCGCCGCGGGTCGTCGTGACCCAGACGCCCTGGCAGAAGGCGGGGCCGCGGGCCGCGGAGCGGTCGAGCTGGCTGACCAGCAGGTCCTTGGAGCGGGTGAGTCCGAGCACATCCGGGTAGATCACGCGCAGTACGTCGATGCCCTTCGCCTCGAGCTGTGAGCGCAGAGCAGCAACGTCGATACTCATGTTTCCTCCGGAAAGCGTGAATCGTTCGGCCATGAACGATTAGTGGAATACTAAGGCCAACCGCGAGCAAAAGGGGCGTCATGAAAGCACTGTTTGTGCAACACGATCACGTGAGTCCGACCGGACCGCTCTCCGCCCGCCTGCGCGGCAACGGCTTCGAGGTCGACGAGATCACCGTGGTCACGGAGGAGGATTTCGAGACGCCCAACGTTCCGTTCACCTTCCC